>Ga0307505_10001367_pt1 | contig 19960 bp, 26 predicted proteins | sample 23_S_MG_FD_202183 | JGI IMG/M metagenome (GOLD analysis project Ga0307505, IMG submission 202183) | Soil microbial communities from Populus trichocarpa stands in riparian zone in the Pacific Northwest, United States - 23_S | ecosystem: Environmental > Terrestrial > Soil > Riparian zone > Trees...
AGAACAGAATGCTTCGGTCGATCCCAATTCCTGAGCCAACCTCGCCGTAGCGAGGACAAGCGAGACTGGTTCATTAAACCGCTTCTACCCTTCGCGATTCTCTAAATCCAACAGCTTCGATGCGCCGTTGGCATTTCTAGCAAGCGTTGGTAATGAGCATTTGGAGCGGCTGCTGGAGCGATGGAGTTTGGACCTCCTGCTCCAGCAGTCGCGGGCCGGTCCCTTGGGACCATTCGGACTCCTTTTGGAAGGGAGCCGACCTTCATTCCGCAGCCGCCATGGCCTTCACGACGTTGGCGATCCGTTCGGCCTCGGCTTTGGTTAGATCGAACGGAAGTCCATGTATGCGAACGACCAAGTCTGCCCGGATGGGGATGGGGTAAACATTCGGGCTGTGCATAGGCGCTGAACTTGCCGAAACCGGCGAAGGGCTCGACGTATCGACTGGGTCCCTCCTTTTCTTGGATTTGCTCGGTTCCGAACTCTTGCTCGCGGTTGCCTGAGCCTTAAAATTTTCTGGGTCCGCCTTGTATCGGATGAAGTCCAAAATCGAATTCTGCGTCCGGCCGCGATAAACTCTCAAGCTCCTCGGCGCGTACTTCTTTCCTTGAAGAGTGGTGAAACGAGCCATCACCTGATCCATATCGACCTGGGTCACGTCCTCGCGTTCCTCGGGGTCGAGAATGCCAAGAACAGCAGAACAGGCTGCTTTACGGCCGAAGGCCGTGTTCTTCGCCATGAAGCCCTTGGAAGACATCCAATCCAAGAATTCTAGCAGGTCGTCGAGCGAGCGTTCCATTTTGCGCCTCCTACCCGCCGTCTACCGATTCGAGGTCATGCCGTCAACGCTGTATTTCAGACAGTGCTGTATGCAGCGGCATAAGACTGTTGAAAAGTAGTCGGGCGGGCCTGTCGCACGCGGGGGCGAAAACACTTTCCTACACACCCCTCCTGTGCCTTATCCTGCCCGATGAGCACCCAGCCCGAACGCATCGCCCCAGAGTCCGACCGCGCGGACTCCCCTCACCTCGTCGAAATCCTCCCGCCCGAGGGCCACGACCGCTGGACGCCCGCTGCGCCCTCCGATCTGGCCCTCTCCGATCGGGCCCTCTCCGACTGCGCGCCGCTCGATCCGCCCCCGGACAAGCTTGGGCCCGAGCAGCGGTGGTCGCGGGCCAAGCAAATCGCGTTCCTGCAGCATCTGGCCGCGTCGCACTCGGTGGCGGCGGCGGCGCGCGGCGTGGGGATGAGCCGGCAATCGGCCTATCGGCTGCGCGCGCGGCTCAAGGGCCAGCCGTTCGACCTCGCCTGGGCGGCGGCGTTCGACATGGTGTTCAACGCGCTCGCCCACGCGGCGATGGAGCGCGCGATCCACGGGGTGCCGGCGCCCTATCTGCACAAGGGTGAGGTGGTCCACGTCGGCCGCCGCTTCGACGAGCGGCTGACGCTGGGGCTGCTGAAGATGCGCTACGCGCTGCTGCCCGAAGAGGCCTCGCATAGTTCCGACGCCAGCGCCTACGATCGCGACGATTTCCCCGGCCTGCTGGCGCGGGTTGAGAGCGGGCCGGAGACCTGGGACGACGCCTGAGCGGGGTGAGCGCGCGTTGGGCTCTGCGAAGTGGGGGCCCTGAAAAAAATGAAAAACTGCAATGTGTCACCCTGCCAAATCGGGTAAAAAACAAGCCACGGCAAGGGTTTGCGCCGAATGGGCAGGGTGACACTGTGTCACCCTTGGCGCCGCCCCCCGGCTGCCGCGCGCGCGGGGTGGGTGAGGAGCAGTGAGGCGCGACCGGCGCGCGGATCGCCTTCCTTCTCGCGGCGCCATTTGTCGTATAGTTTCGGAATTGCTCGCCAAACGCGAGTAGCAATGGGGGAGAGGGGCATGGAAAGTTCGAACAGGGGCCTGTCGATGGTGTCCGGCGTGATCAGCCTGGTCGGTGCGATCGCGCTGGTCGGATTCCTGATGGAGCCGCTAGACGGGCGATTCTTCCTGGCCGCGCTGGGCGGCGGGGGACTCGGCGCGCTGATCGGGTTCCTGGCCGGGCGATCGGGCGCCAACACCTGGAACGGGATCGGCCTGTGGCTGGGCACGATCGTCGTCGTCGCGTGCGGGGCGTTGTACGTTTTCCTGTCGCCGGGCGAGATCACGACGACCGAAGTGATGGAAGTGACCGAGGTCCCCGCCGAATAGCGAGGCGGCCACCGGCATCCGGCTGAAACATTCGCGCGCCATCCGTGCTATGCTCCAGGGCGGGTCGCTCCCCCCGATTCGAGGTGCCCAGCGATGATGTTCACCGAAACCAACCCGCCGCAGGAACAATGGCTCGAAGGCACCGGCGGCAAGATCTTCACCCGCCACTGGCGGCCCGCGGGCGAGCCGAAGGCGGCGCTGACGATCTGCCACGGGGTCAATTCGCACGGCGGGCAATACTTGCGTGCCGCCGAGGAATTCGCCGCCGCGGGGTTCGCGGTCACCGCGCTCGATCTGCGCGGGCGTGGCCGCTCGGAGGGCGAGCGCTATCATCTCCATGACATCGCCGAGTACGTTTCCGACCTGTCGCAGACTATCGACCTCGCCAAGTCGCACGATCCCGGGCTGGCGTGCTTCCTGCTCGGCCATAGCGCCGGGGGGGTTACCTCGGTCACATACGCGCTCGACCATCAGGACCGGATCGCCGGACTGATCTGCGAGAGCTTCGCCTTCCGCGTGTTCGCGCCCGATTTCGCGCTCACGCTGCTCAAGGGCGCCAGCCACGTGCTGCCCGACCTGCCCGCGCTCAAGCTCAAGATGAAGGATTTCTCGCGCGATCCGGCGTGGGTCGAGCAGTTGCTCGCCGACCCGTTGACCCAAGGCGAGGTCCAGCCGGTCGCCACGGTCGCCGCCTTCGCCCGCGCGGGCGACCGCTTCGAGCGCGAGTTCGGCCGGATCACCCTGCCGGTGCTGATCCTCCACGGCACCGCCGACAAGGCGACCCGGCCCGACGGCAGCCAGGAATTCTTCGATCACGCGGGCAGCACCGACAAGCAGCTGATCCTCTACGAGGACTACGCTCACGACTTGCTCAACGATCTCGGCCGCGAGCGGGTCATGGCCGACATTATCGGCTGGATCGAGGCACGGCTTCCTTCTGCGCAGCAGGCCGGGATGCCGATGCCCGGAGCGAGCGTTACCTGAGCTCCGCACCCTTTCGCCGCCCGCGCGAAGCTGCCACTATCGAGCGCGATGCTGCCGCTGTTCCTGATGGTCGATGATTTCCTCGGCAATCCCGGCGTAGCACGCAGTGCCGCGCTTGCCCTCGGCTACGATCCGGCCAACAAGCACGGCAACTACCCGGGCCTGTTGTCCGACCGCCCGCTGGCGATCCCCGGCCTCGACGAGACCGTCTCGCGGCTGATCGGCCACGCGGTCAAGGCCGCGCCGGGCACCAGCCACAACCACTGCCGGCTGACGCTGAAGGGCGACCGCGGCCGCTCGGGCGTGCACATCGACCCGGCGTTCTATTCGGGCATTTTGTACCTCAGCCGGCCCGAGGACTGCCGTGGCGGCACCGATTTCTTCCGTCACAGGCGCACCGGGCTCGACCGCGTTCCGGCGAGCCTCGAGGGCGCCCAGGCGGCGGGCTATGCCGATCACAACGCGCTGATCGAGGCGGTGGTCAATGCTGACACGCTCAAGCCGGCCAGGTGGGAGAAGAGCTTTACCGCGCCGATGCGCTACAACCGGCTGATCCTGTTTTCGCCGTGGGCGTTCCACAATTCCGCGCCGGGGTTCGGCGACCGGGCCGAAAACGGGCGGCTGGTCCACCTGATGTTCTTTGCCGCCGCCTGAGCGGAACTGCACGGCGGATTAGGAGATTCGCCCCGATCCTGTTACACTCGGCGCGCTGACGTCGAATTTTGCGACGGACTTCGGCGCCGAGGAGGTCTTTCCGCGAGGATCGACCTGCTCATGACGACGACTTCCTTTCGATTGACGACCCGAAGCACGACCCCCGCGCCCGCATCTCGCGGCCGGGCCACACGGTTTCTCGAAAGGAAACACCGATGCCCGTTGGCACAGTCAAATTCTTCAACACCGACAAGGGTTATGGCTTCATCGCGCCCGAGGACGGCGGCCCCGACAGCTTCGTCCACATCAGCGCCGTCCAGGCGGCGGGCATGCAGACGCTGAACAAGGATCAGCGCCTGTCGTACGAAGTCGAGACCGGACGCAACGGCAAGGCCTCCGCGGTCAACCTGTCCGCGGCCTAAGCCGACCTATTCTACCGGGCGCGGCTCCCCCACAAGCGTGGGGCCGCGCCCGGCACCTTTTCCCCGACCGGGAGACTACCGTGAGCCAGACCTTCGATTTCTATGACGAGCGGGCGAAGGAAGCCGAAGCTTCGGCCGAGCGCGCCGACCTGGTCATGGTGCGCGAGCGCGAGCTGCGCTCGGCCGCCGTCTGGCGCAGCCTCGCCGACCAGGCGCGCAAAGTCGAAGTGAGCCGCATCAAGGCCGAGGAAATCCGCGCCGAGCGCCGCGCCGCCGAGGCGGCCGAGCTGGCGGCGAAAATGGTCCTCACCGCCGAAGCCTAGACGCTACTTCGCGCGGAACCCCGCCAGGGTAATCAGCGCCAGCATGGCCAGGGCGACGATCGCCCCCGCGCCGAACGTCACCACCAGGCTCTGGGCCGGCTGCGCGACATTGGTCAGCGCGTAATTGACGAATGGCACCAGCGTGCCGACCGCCGCCAGGCCTACGGCGGCGAGGCCGAAGCGGCGCTCGCGCGGCGCCAGCGCAGGCAGGGCGTTGAGCGTCAGCGTGGCCGCGATGATCATGGCGATGAACGGCGTCGCCGCAATCAGCGGGATATAGCCCGCGGCGCGCAAGCCGCCTCCCGCTGGCGCCCAGGCCAGCACCGCGCGGCAGAAGGCAAACACCGATAGCGTGCCGGTGGCGACGATCAGCGTCAGCGCCAGCCACTTGGCGCGGTCGAGCCGGCGCTGCGCGACCGAGCCCGGCACGTCGATCGACAGCACTTTGGCGAGCCGCTCGACATCGAAGCTCCAGCGCTCGTCGGAAACCGTGATGGCGTTGCGCTTGGCCAGGTCCTTGAGCGCCTCGGGCAGCTCGTCCGCCCGCGGCATCGAGGCATTGCCGATAAGCACCGGGACTACCGCCACGCCATTTGCCAGCGCCACCGAGATCTCGCGGCTGACATAGTCGTGGGGATCGTCGAGGCGGCGTTCGCCATCGGCATTGGCCGCCGCCAGCCAGCGGTCGCCGATCACCACCACCACCGCGCCCGATTCCTCGAGCTTGCCGTCGATCGCCTGCTCGAAGTCCTCGCCGTAGTGGATGCCGGAGACGTCGCGAAAGATGCGGTCCGGCCCGAACCAGGCGCCGAGGCTGTCGGCGAGCCGCCCAGCGAACCCGGCCGAATCGTCGCGGCGGTAATTGATGAAGATGCGGTCCTTCGCCGATGGCTCGCGCCGCCCCAGCCGCCCCAACTGCGCCATGATCCCGCCGCCTCGCCGATGGCCCCCTGCTGACCGGAGCCTATACCAAGCTCGGGCGTGGCGTCAGTAGTTTCCGGTGGCAGCCTTGGCCAGCGCCTCGCCGGCGGCTGCCTCGGCTGCGTCAGCGGCTTGTTCGACCGCGGGCTCGGAGGCTTCTTGCGGCGAGTCGAGCGGCTCGTCGATCGGCGCGGCCAGGTCGTAGTCCGGGTTCGGCAAATCCCAGGCCAGGGCGTCATAGTCGAGGGCCGGGCGATAGCCGGAGAACGGGTTGAGGTCGTCGGGACTTGCCTCGATGGTCCAGCTGTCGGCAGAAGCGACGGCTTCATCGCGCCCGGCCAGCTGCCACGGCCGCGGCGCCGGGTCCTTCATTTCAGGCCTGGCGGCGTGGCCGAGCAGCGCGCCGAGCACCAGCCCGCCCGCGGTGATCGACAGTGCCCATTTTGCGGCGGTGTGCATGGCCTCTCCATTATCGGCGCGCGCCTGAAACGTCGAGCGCCGGGTGGCGTTCCGTGCCCAAACGAGGCAGGGAGGGGCGATGAGAACACTCCCGCCTTGCTTCGCCGCCGCCTGCGCGCTGCTCGCCGCTTGCGAGGCCGCCACTCCCGACGAACCCGCCGGCCAGCGGACAGCCACCGCCACACAAGTGCCCGGCGACACCGACGAAACCGCGCCCTTCGCCGGCATCGCCGCGGACGAAGTGCTGCAGTTCACCGGCACCGAGCCGTTCTGGGCCGGTGAGGTAGCAGGCGGGAAGCTGATCTACGAAACGCCCGAGAACATCGGCGGCAGCGAAATCGCGGTCGAACGCTTTGCCGGGCGCGGCGGGGTCTCGTTCAGCGGCACGCTCGGCGGCGAGAGGTTCGAGATGGTGGTGACCGAGCTCCAATGCAGCGACGGGATGAGCGACCGCACCTACCCGTTTACCGTCACGCTCGAGATCGGCGCGGACAAGCGCGACGGTTGCGCCTGGAGCGAGCAGCACCCGTTCGCGGGGCCCGAGCACCCGTGAGCCCGGCCGTCGTGCGTTGACCACCCAGCCGAGCCTGTTCATCCCGCACGGCGGCGGGCCGTGCTTTTTCATGCCCGACCAGCGCGGGACGTGGACGAACATGGGCGATTACCTGCGCGCATTGCCCGCAACTTTGCCCGAGCCGCCGCGCGCGATCCTGGTGATCTCGGGCCACTGGGAGGAACCCGCCTTCACGTTCACAGGCGCGGCGGAGCACCCGGGGCTGATCTTCGATTATTACGGCTTCCCGCCCGAGACCTACCAGTTGACCTGGCCCGCGCCGGGCGCGCCGTGGCTGGCCGAGCGCGGGGCGGCGCTGCTGACCGAGGCCGGGTTGCCCACGGCGGTAGATCCCGCTCGCGGCTTCGACCACGGGGTGTTCGTGCCGCTCAAAGTGGCGTTCCCGGAAGCCGAGGTGCCGGTGGTGCAGATGTCGCTCCATGCCTCGCTCGATCCGGCGCTGCATCTTGCCGCGGGACGGGCGCTGGCACCGCTGCGCGAGGAAGGCGTGCTGGTGCTCGGCTCGGGGATGAGCTTCCACAACCTTCGGGCGATGGGCGATCCGCGCGTGGCTGAGCCCTCGAGCGAGTTCGATCGCTGGCTGGCCACCGCGGCGGCGGCCGAGCCTGAACAGCGCACGGCCTTGCTGGCGCACTGGGCGCAAGCCCCGTTCGCCCGCCTGTGCCATCCGCGCGAGGAGCACCTGCTGCCGCTGATGGTGGCCGCCGGCGCCTCGCCAGCGCCCGGAACGCAAGAATATGCCGAGCTGGTGCTGAGCGGCGCCGTATCCGCCTTCCGCTTCACCTGACGCCTATTCCATCAGCTCGAGCGGCTGCGGCAGCTTGGCCAGTAGTTCGTCGGAGAATTCGCCGGCGATGTGGAAGAAGGCCATCCGCGTGACTTCGTCGGTGCGGTTTTCCCAGGCGTGGTCGGTGCCGCGCTGGACCACCACCTCGCCGGGCCCGAGCACGACTTCGCTGTCGTCGAGCACCAGCACGATCTCGCCGGTGACGACCATCGCATAGTCGAGCGTGCGGGTGCGGTGCATGACCGTGCGCTGGCCGCCCAGGCGGGCCGGGTAGATGTCGATCAGGCGCATCAGGTGCCCGCTCGGCGGCATGATCGTGAACGGGCGCAGCGTCGGCTCGCCTTGGGGTTTCGAGGACAGCGTCGGGACCGGCTCGGGCGTGCTCCAGACCTCGATGAAATCGGCGCCGACGGCACTCCCGCGCATCGGATGGTCCTGCGGCGGCGCGCCATCGGACAGCACGACCGACTTGCCCGCCGGGTCATGCCCGGTGACTACTCGCCGTCCGCTGCCGGTCACGTCAAAAGGCGCCCGGCAGTTCGCGGCGGACCGTGCTCTTGCCTGGCGCCTCGTCGGTCAGCACGGCGCGTCCACTGATGGCCTGCGTGCCGATCCCGCTGGAGGCGATCGCGGTGCAGGCGCGCCCGGCGAGGTAATCGAGCGCGACCTTGATCATGGTCTCGTTCGGGTCGCCGAGCTGGTGGGTGACGTCGTCGCTGGCGCGGCAGGTGTTCGGCACCGTGGTGGCGAGCCCGTTGAAGTATTCGCCCTGGTGATTGGCGTTCTCGATCTCGAACGCCACCGCGCGCAGCCGATCGTCGCACGCGGTCTGGTCGAGCGCGATCTGGCCAACCGGCTTGCCGTATGTGTTGCTGCCGATCAGCGCCATGTTGGTGCCCAGGAACGGCTGCATGGCGTTGATCACCAGCTCGCTCGCCGAGGCGGTGCTGCCGGTGCCGATGAAGGCGATCTTGGTCGGCAGAATGGCCTGTGCCTGGTTGGAGAAGGTGATGGTCTCGTTCTCCGATGCCTTGGAGGCGCGGAAGGTGACGTAACCGGCCACCTGCCCGCCGCGCCCCAGGTTCATCAGGTCGCCCATCAGCGCGGCGATCGAAACCAGGCCGCCGCCGTTGTAGCGCAAGTCGATGATCAGCTCGGTGATCCCTTGCGCCTTGAAGTCGGCGAACGCGGCCCTGAGGTTGGGGTCGGAAGTATCGATGAAGGTGCGCAGGTTGAGGTAGCCGATCCGCCGCGCGCCATCGGTGAGGATTTTCGCGCCGTAGCGGTCGGACACCGGATCGAGGGCGTAGTTGACCTTGCTCAGCGTCACCGTCTGCTGGATTCCGGACGGCTGGCGCACGGTGAAGGTGCGCGTGGTTCCCACCGTGTCCGGCCCGAACGCATTGATCACGGCCTGGGGCCCGCCCGAGGCCATCAGGCTGCTGACAGTTTGCGAGCCGATCTGGAGCAGCTCGGTGCCCCGGTCGAGTCCGCCGGCGAGCGCCGGGGCGTTCTCGAACGCCTCGATCACGAACACCCGGTTGACCGAAGTGTCGTAGCCGAGGCGAATGCCGAAGCCGGCGGTCGCGCCTTGCTGGTAGAACGCGTTTTCTTCGGCGATCGAGGTCAGGTAGGTGAAGTAGCGGTCGCGATTCTGCGCCCGCGCCGGCGCGACCAGCGCGTCGATGTAGCTATCGACCGTGCCGTGCGCCGCCGGATTGACCGAGGCGTCGAACAGAGTCGGGAACAGGTACCATTCATTCAGCTGGGCCAGGATCCAGTCCTGCCGCGCGCGCAAGGCGCAGCCCGAGGGGGTGGGTGTGCCTCCGCCGCCGCCGCCGATGGCCCCGCCGCCACCACCGCCCCCACCGCCGCCGCCACCCCCACCGCCGCAAGCGGCGAGCATCGCAAAGCACCCCGCGGCCAGGCTCAACCCCTTGCCGCGCATCGAAAAAACCCGACCAGCCACTGTGGAAATCCTTCAACCCGGGGGGCAGCGTAAATGCCCGACCGGGGCGAGGCAAGCCGCTGGCGCCGCTCGCACCGACCCTTCCACAGGTTAAGGCGCGGAAATTCCTTCGACAGTTTCGTGAAAGGCCGCCCTTGACGTGCGGTCAGACGGCGCGGCACACGCCGCTCTCGTAACGCGCAAGGCGAAAGATGGCCGGGAATGCTCGAAAATCTCCCCGCGTGGCTGGGACAGGCGCTCGCCAATGCGCGCCCCGGCCACGGCAAGCTCGCGCTCGCGCGGCTGGGCGGGGAAGGGCTGCTGCAGCGGAACGGATTCACCCTGCGCTCGGCGGCTTTCGAGAACGGCGAGGCGCTCGACCCCAGCTTTACCGCGGACGAGGAGGATTCGGTGGCGCCGCCGCTCGAATGGAGCGCTCCGCCGCCAGGCACGCAGGAGCTGGCGCTGGTGGTCGAGGACCCCGACGCGCCGACCCCGGAACCGTTCTGCCACTGGCTGGTGTGGGGGCTGGCGCCACAGCAAGGCAAGCTGCTCGAGGGCGAAACGCCGCCCAGGGTGGGCAAGAACTCGTTCGGCAATTCGGAATGGCTGCTGCCGGATCCGCCGACGGGTCATGGGCCGCACGACTACGTGTTCCAGCTTTTCGCGCTCGATCTGCCGCTGGCGCTGATGCCAGGCGCCACTCGCGGCGATCTGATCGAGGCGATGGAAGGGCACGTAATTGGCGCCGCGGCCTTGACCGCGACCTATGTGCGCAGCGATGTAGACGATTGGGATGAGGACGACGAGGGCTAACTCGGCGTCGAGTTGAAGGAAAGGACTTAAATTATGGCTGCCAAGAACAACGCGCTGAACAAGCCCGTGACGCTGTCGCCGGCACTGGAGGCGGTGACCGGCAAGGGCCCGATGAGCCGCGCCCAGGTGACCTCGAATGTGTGGAAGCACATCAAGGCCAACAACCTGCAGGACAAGACCGACCGCCGGATGATCAATCCGGACGCCAAGCTCGGCGCGGTGACCGGCAATGCCCAGATCTCGATGTTCAAGATGACCGCGGCGGTCTCGAAGCATCTGAGCTGATCTTTGCAAGGCGGGCTCCGGAGCCCGCCTTGTCAGCACGTAAGCGAAAATGGCTGGCCCGCGTGCCGCGCTGATGGCATGCGGGCCAGTGCATTTTGAGCGGCGTTGAGGACACCGACGTCCGAGGATAGAAAGCTAATCATGGCCACGATCGTCGGCGGGATCGCCACCTCGCACACTCCCACCATCGCCTTCGCGCTCGATGCGAAGAAGATGGACGACCCGGTGTGGAAGCCGATCTTCGAAGGCTACGAGCCGGTCCAAGCGTGGTTTCGCGACAAGCGGCCCGACGTGCTGGTCTACATCTACAACGACCACATGACCGCGTTCTTCGACCACTACAGCCATTTCGCACTGGGGGTCGGTGAGGAGTTCGGCCCGGCCGACGAAGGCGGCGGGCCGCGCGACATCCCGGCGATCAAGGGCGATCCCGAGTTCGCCGCGCACGTCGCCCGGGTGATGGTCGCGAACGAGTTCGACTTGTCCTATTTCCAGGGCAAGAACCTCGACCACGGCGCCTTCTCGCCGCTGTCGGTGATGGTCGATCACGACGACAAGGGCTGGGCTACCAAGCTGCTTCCGGTGGTGTGCGGCGTGCTCACGGTGCCGCTGCCGAGCGCGCGGCGGTTCTGGAAGTTCGGCAAGAGCCTGCGCCAGGCGATCCTCTCCTATCCCAAGGACATCAAGGTGGCGATTGCCGGCACCGGCGGCCTCAGCCACCAGGTCCACGGCGAGGGCTGCGGGTTCAACAACACCGCCTGGGACATGGAGTTCATGGACCGGCTCGAGAAGGACCCCGAGAGCCTGCTCGACCTGACGGTCGTCGAGCTCGCCCGCCGCGGCGGCTGGGAAGGCGCCGAAGTGGTGATGTGGCTGATGATGCGCGGGGCGCTGTCGGAAAAGGTCGAGGTGACGCACAAGACCTACTTCCTGCCGTCGATGACGCCGATAGCGACAATGATCTTCGAGGAGGTCTCCAATGACCCGCCCGTCGAGGACCCGGCCAGGACGCGCGAACGCGCGTGGCACGACTATGCCGGCTCCGAAGAGCTGGAAGGGACTTACCCGTTCACCATCGAGCGTTCGGTCAAGGGCTTCCGCATCAACCACTTCCTCCACTCGCTGACCGATCCGAAGGTGAGGAAGGCGTTCAGGGAGGACGAGGAGGCGACCATGGCCGCCGCCGACCTCTCAGACGAGGAGCGCGACCTCATCCGTCGCCGCGACTGGATCGGCATGATCCACTACGGCGCGATCTTCTTCATGCTCGAGAAGCTCGGCGCGGTCACCGGCGTGCCGAACCCGGCGATCTACGCCGCGTTTAGAGGTATGAGCCTCGACGATTTCCAGAAGACCCGCAACGCCGCGATCACCTACGGGGTCGCCGGCAAGGACAGCTGAGCGCCCGTCAGTTCTCCGGCGCTTCGGGCGGAGCGCCGACCACGATCGCGATCGTCCCATCGGGCCCGATCTCGATCCGGTAGTTGCTCAGGCCCGCCTTCTCCGCGGCAGCGATAGCGCGCTTCAGGTCCGTTTGCCGCCACTGTGTCTTTAGCCGGGTTGCCTGGGGTGCGGCGTCATCCGGCATGACGAAACCCAACCTTGCGCCCTTATCGGCGGCAGCCTCCCGGTCGCGCAGCACTTGCGCGCGAACCTGGATAGGGACCTTGGTCCCTCCAGCCGTGGACGACCGGATAGCGATGCGATGCGAACCCCCGATAGCCTAAGCCCGCCGATTGTTCGGCGCGACCCGGCAGCCCCCCTTGAAGCCCCATCATGCCGGGAAGTTAGCATGCGAACAAGTCGGTTTGTATCAACCTGCACTCAAATGTCGCGGGCAGTTACAACTTGGTACATTTTGGGTGTTGCAAACGATTCGCAAATGCCTTCCCCATGGCCAAGAGTTTGAACCCCCCCGGCAAAAAATCCCCTCAACAACAGGCAATATGGCCGACCGAAGTCTTACCGCCGTCCTGCATCTGGTCGAGCAGCTCCAGCCGGCGCTCGAACGGCGCGAGCGCGCGAAGATCGCGGACGTGGTCGGGCAACTGGTCGCGCAACGCGCGCCGATGGGCGACCAATGGCGTTCCCTCGCCAAGGTCGCGGCCGAAATCGGCGAGCTGAGCCTCTCGCGCGAGGCCATCGACCTCTTCGTCGAGGCCTCGGGGAGCGATCCCGCGACTCAATACCACAAGGCGTTGCTGCTCGCCGAGACCGGCGACTTGCGCAATTCCGAGGCGATCCTGCGCGCGCTGCCCGACGACGTGCCGAGCCCGGTCGCCATGGCCTTCAGCCGCGGCACGACTTCGCTTCTGCTCGGCGAGACCGACGACGCGCGGCTCCATCTCGAGCGCGTCGCCGGGATGCAGCCCGCCTCGGGCTCGACCTGGCTGGCGCTCGCCATGGCGGCCGATCTCGCGCGCGAGCCGGCGCTGGCGGATCGCATCGTTGCCGCCGAGCGCGGCATGGCAAGGTCCATACCGACCGAGCGGGCGGCCTATTTCTACGCGCTCGGCAAGGTCTGGGCCGCGCGCAACGAACATGCCCTGGCCTTCGCCGCGTTCGCGCGCGGTGCGGGGCTGCTGAAATCCATCGTCGCATACGACCGCGAGCGGGATCGAACGGAGGCACGGGAAGCGGCGCGCGGTTACAGCGCCGAAGCGATCGCCGCCATCGCCAGCCGGCAACGCGAGCCGACCGCGCGGTCGATCTTCGTCACCGGCTTGCCGCGATCGGGAACGACCCTGGTGGAGCAGATCCTGACCAGCCACAGCGAGGTCGGCGACGGAGCGGAGATCAACCGGCTCGAGTTGCTGGCGATGGAAGTGGGCGGGCGATCGCATGCCGCGCTCAGCCGTTATGTCGATGGGCACGGCGTGGCACCGGCCGCGCGCCTGTGGCGCCACTGGCTCGACGAGCGCTTCCCGGGGCCGGGGCGTATCGTCGACAAGACGACGGTCAACACCGGCCGCTTTCTCGGCCTTGCCGCCGCTCTGCTGCCCGAGGCGCCGTTGATCTGGGTGACTCGCGATCCGCTCGATCGCGCCTGGTCGTGCTTCCGCACCTATTTCATCTGGGGCAACATGCCGTGGAGCTACGACCTTGAAGACATGGCCTGCCATTTCCGGCTCCAGGACCAGCTGTTGGAGCAATGGCAGCAGATCCTTGGCGACCGGCTGCTGGTGGTGCCGCTGGAGGCGCTGATAGATGATCCGGACGGCTGGATACGCCGGATAGTCGCCCATTGCGGCCTGCCCGAGGAGCCGCAGGTGTTCGCGCCGCACGAAAACCGCCGTCCCGTGACGACCGCGAGCATGCTGCAGGTCCGCCGCCCGATCAATCGCGAGGGGATCGGCTCGGCGGAGCCCTATCGCCAGTTCCTCGAGCCGTTCATCGAGGCGTATCATGGTGACAGCCGATTGCTCAGGGCAAGTCCGTGTCGCTGATCGGCGTGACCGTTCGCAAAACGCATCTCCAGTCCCAGGAGAGGCGGCCCCCACTTGTCTAATCCCCCAGAAGCACGCCGCGACCCGGATCGCGAAACGGTTGCCGCTCTCGGCCTCGTCGACAAGTTCCAACGAGCGCTGCAGCGGGAAGACCGCGCGGAAATTGTCGACACGGCACGGCAAGTCGTCGCGGGGCGCGTGCCGCTGGCCGGCCAATGGCTCCCGCTGTCACTGATCGCCGCCCAAAACGGCGAGGTAAGCCTCGCCCGCGAGGCGTTTGAGCTATATTTCGAGAGCTGCGGGAGAACTTCCAGCGCGGCCTTCCTCAAGGTGGATCTGCTCACCCAGATCGGCGCGTGGGAAGAGATCCTGGCGCTGCTACGTGACTGGCCACGGGATTCCAGGCCCGCCACCTACGCCGCCAACCGAGGTGCCGCCGCGCTCTTTTGCGGTCACCCGGACGAAGCGCGCCGCTATCTGGAAGAGGCGACCATTCTCCTCCCGCAGGCAGGAGCGGCGTGGCTCTCGCTCGCCTTGCTGGTCGATTTTGCCCGCGAAGCGGATCTGGCCGAGCGGCTCATCGCCAGCGAGCCGGCCATGGCGGGTGCGCCGCCGGCCGAGCTCGGGAACTATTACTACGCGCTCGGCAAGGCCCATGCCGATCGCGGCGAGCCCGCGCGTGCCTTTGCCGCCTATGCGCGCGGCGCCGCGGTGATGAAGCCCCTGCTGGATTACAGCCGTGAGCAGGATCGCATCAACGCGACCGAGGCGGTGAGCGGGTACGGCGCGGCCAGTATCGCGGCGCTGGCAAGCCAGCAGAGCGAGCCGACCGGGCGGACCATTTTCGTGATGGGCCAGCCGCGCTCGGGAACGACGCTGGTGGAACAGATTCTCACCAGCCACAGTGCCGTTACCCATGGTGGGGAAATCTACCGGCTGGACCTGCTGGCCAACGACGTTCGCGGCCTGTCGTGTGCCGCGGTCGGCAAATATGTCGAGGAGACCGGCGCGCCTGCGGCGGCCCGCCTTTGGCAGCATTGGCTCGACGAACTCTTCCCCTCGCCGGGGCGGATCGTCGACAAGACGCTAACCACCAGCCGCCTGCTCGGCCTCGCGGCGGCGCTGTTGCCGCAAGCGCCGTTGATCTGGCTGACCCGCGATCCGCTCGATTGCGCCTGGTCGTGCTTTCGCACGCGGTTCGCGGGCGAGGCGGCGTGGAGCTACGATCTGGAGGACATCGCCTTTCATTTCCGGCTCGAGGACGAACTGCTGGTGCGCTGGCGAGAGATCCTCGGCGATCGCCTGCTGGTCGTGCCGTTCGAGGACCTGGTCAGCGAAACCGAACCGTGGATCCGCCGCATCCTGGCGCATTGCGGCCTGCCCGATGAGCCTCATGCCTATGCTCCGCACGAAAACCCCCGGCCGGTAACGACATCGAGCGCGATTCAAGTCCGCCGCCCGATCAACCGCTCGGGGATCGGCTCGGCGGAGCCTTATCGCCAGTTCCTCGAGCCGTTCACCCGGGCCTATTACGGCTGATTGTTCATTTCCTCGCGCGCCTTGTGCGCCTCGATGTGGAAGCGATAGGCCTCGGCGCTAAAGTCGGAATCGACTTCGCCCTGCCACTCCTCGATATGTGCGTTGAGGTTCATCACCCCCTCGAGCATTTCGGGCGTGGCGACCGCCAGGTAGGGCTCGATCAGCGCATCCCATTCGTCGAGGAAGGCCTGCGCTTGCGGGCTCGCCGGGTCCATCGGCAGCGCGGCCACGATCCTGCGATCGAGATCCTTCCACTTGGCTGAATGGGCATCCTGGTCGAAATCCTGCGGCAGTTTCGCCTGCGCTCGCTTAAAGGCTTCGAGCTGTTCATTGCTCATATAGCGCGACTGAACCTCTTCCCATTTCTCCTCGCTCATCGTCGTTTCTCCCTGCCGGATCAGCGAGCAGAAGGTCGCGACATCGATGGGCTCGCTACGCTCGATGCGGGACAGGATGGAATGGAGCAGGGCGCGCGAATTGGCGATGGCGTGCTCGCGCTCCTCGAGGATTTCGAGCTGCGCTGCAACCAGCGCGCGCAAGTCGAGCGCCCGCCCGGCGGCCAGCCGCTGGATTTGTGCCAGCGTCAGCCCGGCGCGCTTCATTGCCACGATCTGGTGCAGCCGCTCAAGCTCCGCCTGGCCGTAGTGCCGCCGCCCCGATGAGGTGCGCAGCGGCGTCACCAGCCCACGCGCCTCATAGAAGCGCAGCGCGCGAGAAGTGAGCCCGGTCAACCGGGCGACTTCGGCGATGTCGAGCGAATCGGCCATAGGGCGCTTATGCCAGTTGACGCAGCGTCAACTTCAAGCGGTATATTGCCGGTGCCGAACTACTTGCGCCGCCAGGGCCAGTCTGTGGCGCCGCCGGTCCACAGCGCCAGCCAGATCAGCACGGGCTGCGCCAGCATGCGCGGCACATGGTAGGCGAGGCCCCAGCCATTGTCGGCCCGCGCCATGTCCATCGCGAAATGGTTCACGTTGGCCGGCCACACGCACAGCGCATAAAGCGCGAGGCCGATGCCGCCGGCTCGGCGCAATGGCTTCGACCACGGTTGCGCCAGCGCGGCCGCGCCCAGCAATTCGGCGACGCCCGTCCACCACACCACTGCCTCGGGCCACGGCACGAACGCGGGCATGATCTGCAGGAACGGGCCGGGCGCGGTGAAGTGGAACCACGCGGCGACGGCATAGGACAGCGCCAGCAGCCAGCGCAGCCCGGTGCGGGTCACGTTGCGCCTTGTTCCGGGCCGGGCCGCCACCTCTCCGGCGCCAGCGTGAAGCCGGCGAACTCGAAGCCCGGCGTGACCACGCAGCTGACCAGCGTGAAGCCGCGCTTGCCCGGCAGCGGCGTGGCGGCCTGCCATTCGCCGGGCGCGACGACGTATTGCGGGCAATCGCCGGCCAGCACGTTTGGGCCCAGCTGCATTTCGCGCACCGGCCCTTCGTCGCCCGCCGCGACCGACAGCAGCAGCGCGTCGCCCGCGTGCCACAGCCACAGCTCGGCGGCGTCGATCCGGTGCCAATGCGAGCGCTGGTGCGCCTCGAGCAGGAACAGGATCGCAGTGGCGGCGGCGCGCGCCTGCTCTTTGGCCCCATCGGCCGCCGGAGAGCGCCAGGTCTCGCGGTACCAGCCGCCTTCGGGATGCGGCAGCAGGCGCAGTTCCTCGATGAGTTCTTTGACCGGGCTCACGCTTCGACCACCTCGACGCCGTTCCAGAAGGCTATCCTGTCGCGCACCTGTTCGGCCTCCGGCTTGGGGTCGGGATAATACCAGGCGGCGTCCTCGTTGCGCTCGCCGTCGAGGTCGATCGTATAGTAGTGCGCGGTGCCCTTCCACGGGCAAATCGTGGTGGAGGGGCTCCTCTCCAGCACCGAGGGGTCGACATCCTCGCGCGGAAAATAGTGATTGCCTTCGACCACCACCGTGCGGTCACTATGCGCGATGACCTGGTCGCTCCAGATAGCCTCGATGGCCATGCCGAATTCCTTCGCCCCTGTTTGCGGTGTGAAGCGCCGAGAGAAAGGATCGGTTCCATGATCCGCACCGGTATCGGCGGCTGGGTCTATCCCGATTGGCGCAGAGGCACCTTCTATCCCGAGGGCGTGACGCAGAAGCGCGAGCTGGAATGGGCCTCGCGGCAACTGGGCGCGATCGAGATCAACGGCACTTATCACAGCCTGCAGAAGCCCGAGAGCTTCCGCAAATGGCGCGAGGCAACGCCCGAAGGTTTCACGTTCGCGGTCAAGGGATCGTCCTACGTGACCAACCGCAAGGTGCTGGCGAGCGCGGGCGACTCGCTCGGCAAGTTCATCGGGCAGGGCCTGGAAGAGCTGGGCGACCGGCTCGGCCCGATCCTGTGGCAACTGATGGGCACCAAGAAGTTCGATGGCGCGGACATGGCCGCGTTCTTCGCGCTGCTGCCCCGCGAATTGAAGAGCTTGCCGCTGCGCCACGCGATCGAAGTGGGACACGAGAGTTTCGCCTGTGCCGAGTTCGTCGAGCTGGCGCGAGCTGCGGGCGTGGCGGTGGTCTGGTGCGAGCAGGCGAGCCGCACGCCGATCGCCGACCGCACCGCCGATTTCGCCTACTTGCGCTGCAAGAACCTCATGGCGGACGAGCCCACGGGCTATCCAACGCAGGACCTCGACCGCATCGCCAGGCTGTGCCGGGGATGGGCAGCGGGCGAGGCGCCCGAGGGCTTGCCTTATGCCGGCAATCCCGCCGATAGCGCGGGCAAGGGCGGAGATGTCTTCGCCTTCATGATCAACGGCGCCAAGCACCGCGCCCCGGCAGCGGCAATGGCGCTGGCCGAACGAGTGAAAGGGTCGCGATGAACAAGTTCGCCTTCGGCCTCGGCCTGCTGGCCCTGTGCTCGCCGCTTGCCGCCCAGACCCCCGAGGCGGTGGCCGACGCCGCGTTGCGCGCCGCGCCGGTGTGGGACGGGCACAACGACGTGCCGATCCAGTTGCGCGCGCGGTTCGGCAATGTCCTCGCCGACTTCGACTTCGAGGACACCACCGATACCGGGCCGACCGATACGCAAGGCCGGGTGATGCACACCGATTTCGCCCGGCTGGCGCGCGGCCGGGTGGGGGCCCAGTTCTGGTCGGTCTATGTCGATAACGCGCTCGCCGAGCCGGCGGCAGTAGTCGCCAGGCTCGAGCAGATCGACGTCACCAAGCGGCTGATCGCGCGCTATCCCGACCGGCTGGCGCTGGCGCTCACCGCCGACGATGTCGAGCGGGCGATGAGCGAGGGCAGGATCGCCTCGCTGATCGGCATGGAAGGCGGCTATTCGATCGCCGGCAGCCTGGGCGTGCTGCGCCAGATGTACGACCTCGGCGCGCGCTACATGACGCTGACCCATTCGAAGAACCTCGCCTGGGGCGACAGCGCCTCGGTCGATCCGCAGCACGGCGGGCTGACCGAGTTCGGCACGCAGGTGGTGCGCGAGATGCAGCGGATCGGCATGCTGGTCGACCTGAGCCACGTCAGTCCGGACACCATGAACGACGCGCTCGATGTCGCCGGGGCGCCGGTGATCTTCAGCCACTCGGGCGTGCGCGGCGTGGTCGACCATTCGCGCAATGTGCCCGACGACGTGCTGCGTCGCCTGAAGGACAACGGCGGCATCGTCATGGTGGTCGCGCTGCCGTCTTACATCAGCGAGACGGTGCGCCAGTGGAACGCGGCCCGCGCGGGCGAGGAAGCGCGGCTCAAGGCGCTGTGGCAGGGCAATCCGGATGCGGTGAAGGCCGGGCTCGCCGAGTGGGAGCGGCTCAACGTGAAGCCGGTCGCCTCGTTCCTCGACGTGGCCGAGGCCATCGACCACATCCGCGAGGTCGCCGGGATCGACCACATCGGCCTCGGCGGCGATTACGACGGGATGGATTCCGGCCCCGCCGGGATGGAGGACGTGGCCGGCTATCCGGTGCTGTTCCGCGAACTGGCCCGGCGCGGCTACTCTCAAGGAGATCTGGAGAAGATCGCCAGCCGCAACATGATGCGCGTGCTGCGCCAGGCCGAAGCCTACGCCGCCGCGCACCGCAGCGATCCGCCGATCGAGGTCAGGGTGAGGTAATCTGGTCAGTTCGCCTGCGGCTGCTCGCTGACGTCCTCGATCCTCGGGCGTCCGGGATCCTCGGTCGGTGCCGCCGCGGCGTCGTCGCCGGGCTCCGCCGCTTCCAGCTCATCGGCGTTCTCACCGGCGATGCTGTCGGTCGCGTCCAGCTCCACACGCCCATCGCGTTGCGTGGTCACGCCGACCTGGTCGTCGTCCTGGGTGGCGGCGCCGGTGATCCAGATGATCGACAGCAGCGCGATCGCCCCGAACAGGCTGATCAGCAGGATCCAGCGAACGATGTTGGGTGTCGAACCGCCGCGCGCGTCGTCGGTTTCGACGTGAATTTCGCCGTCGTGGTTTTCCATGCGCCTGCCCTCCGCTAACCGCCTGCCCTTGGGCATTTCTACGGTTACGCCGGACGAATGTTCCGGCCTCAAGTAGCGAAGCGGTAGGCCAGCAAAGGGCCTCAAGTAGCGAAGCGGTAGGCCAGCAAAGGGCCTCAAGTAGCGAAGCGGTAGGCCAGCAAAGGGCCTCAAGTAGCGAAGCGGTAG
>Ga0307505_10001368_pt1 | contig 19951 bp, 19 predicted proteins | sample 23_S_MG_FD_202183 | JGI IMG/M metagenome (GOLD analysis project Ga0307505, IMG submission 202183) | Soil microbial communities from Populus trichocarpa stands in riparian zone in the Pacific Northwest, United States - 23_S | ecosystem: Environmental > Terrestrial > Soil > Riparian zone > Trees...
AAAATCTTTGACTAGTTGACGATCCGTATTCAAACGGAGGTCAAGCAATGTCGTTCAAGGAAAAATCGGCCTGGGTGATGGCGGTGGTAATGACCGTGGCGGGCCTCTATTATCTGAAGATCGTCCTCGACGCGTCGGGCCAGATCGGCATGACGGCGCCGCCATTCCCGATTTTGATCGCTTATGTCGTGCTGGTGGTGATCGCCTCGATCAACGCCCAAATCATCCTCGCTCTATCGTCGCCCAAGGAGGCCAATGCGCCGGCCGACGAGCGCGAGCGGCCAATGCTCGACCGCGCGGGCAATTGGTCGGGTTACGTGCTCGCCGCCGGCGTGGTTACCTCGCTCCTTCATTTCCTGGCTCACAATGACGGCTTCCTGCTGTTCCACACCATCATGGGCAGCCTGATCGTCGCGCAGATCGCCGAATATGCCTTCCAGATCCTGCTCCTGCGCCGGAGCAGCTGAGCGATGACAAAGCGTCCGCCGATCACCAACCGCGTGCGCGAATTGCGCGAATTGCATGGCGCGATGAGCCAGGCGGCGCTGGGCGAGGCCATCGGCGTCACCCGCCAGACGGTGATCGCGATCGAGCAGGGCCGTTACTCGCCCAGCCTCGAAAGCGCCTTCCGGATTGCCCGCCTGTTCGGCGTCGGACTGGAAGAGGTATTTGGATGGGAGGGGGAGTGAGCGGGCTTATAGTGCCTGGGCGGCCGCAAAAGCGCTCGACCAGGCCCATTGGAAATTATATCCGCCGAGCCAGCCGGTGACGTCGACCGCCTCCCCGATGGCGTAGAGGCCGGGGACGCGTTTCGATTGCATCGTCTGCGAGGAGAGTTCGGCGGTGCTGATGCCGCCGATGGTGACTTCGGCCTTGGCGAACCCTTCGCTGCCGTTGGGGGTGAAGGTCCAGCCGGCCAGTCGCGCTTCGGCGGCATCGAGGGCGCGATCCGAATGATTTGCGATCTCCGCATCGAGCGCGAGCCTGGTGGAGAGTGTCTCGGCCAGGCGGTCGGAGAGGTGGCGGGCGAGGAGGCGGCGCAGGGTGATGCGGGGCTCGGCGCGCTTGGCGGCCCGCAGCCAGCCGGTGGCGGCGTCGGGAAAGAAGTCGATCGCGACGCTGTCACCGTTGCGCCAGTAGGATGAGATTTGCAGGATCGCCGGGCCGCTGAGGCCGCGGTGGGTGAACAAGGCGGCTTCGCGAAAGTTGCCGCTGCCGGCGCGGGCGATGACCTCGGCCGAGACGCCCGAGAGTGTACTGAACAAGGCATCGTCGCCGGCCAGGGTCAGCGGGACCAGCGCCGGGCGCGGCTCAACGATCTTGAGCCCGAAGCGGCGGGCGATGTCATAAGCGAAACTGGTCGCGCCCAGCTTGGGAATCGACAGGCCGCCGGTGGCGAGGACCAAGGCGGGGGCGCTAGCGCCGTTGACGTGAAACGCGCCGTCGCGGTGCTCGACCGTGGAGGGCGCACCGAACGCGGTGTCGACCCCACCCGCGGCGCATTCGTCGAGCAGCATGGCGACGATCTGTTTCGCCGAGCCGTCGCAGAACAATTGGCCGAGGGTCTTTTCGTGCCAGTCGATGCCGTGGCGATCGACCAGAGAGATGAAATCGGCGGGGGTGTGGCGGGCCAGCGCGGACTTGGCGAAATGCGGGTTGGCGGAGAGGAAATTGTCTGCGCCTGCGCCGACATTGGTGAAATTGCAGCGCCCGCCGCCGGAGATGAGGATCTTGGCGCCGGGATTGGCGGAATGGTCGATCAGCAGGACCTTGCGCCCGCGCTGCCCGGCGAGCGCGGCGCAATAGAGGCCCGCCGCGCCGGCGCCGATGATGATCGCGTCATAGGAGCGGGGGGCGGGCATGGCGCGCCTCTAGCGGGATGCGACGATGAATGCGAACCGGCGCACGGGATCAGGTGGCGTTCAGGCGCGTTGAGGGATAAGGAGATCATGATGACGATCGGAATCACCCCTGCCTGCACTGTTGCGGCGCTTTATTATTTCCCCGCGGTGGAGACCGGCTGAGGCCACGCGCCTTTGTCCGACCCACCGTTTCCATGACCCTGCTTCGGCGGGGTTTTTTATTGCCTGAAGGAAGCACGATGTTTCAGCCCGAATTTGCCAGTGCCGAGCCCCATAAAGGTGACTGGCACGACTATGTCGTGGCGCAGGACTGGGAGCATTTCACGCCCGACGATCATGCGGTGTGGGACCTGCTGTTCGCCCGGCAGGTGCCCTATCTGGGGTCGCGGATCGTGTCGCCGTTTCTCGATGGAATTGCCGCACTCGGGCTCGATGCGCCGGGGATTCCCGAACTGGGCGCGCTCAACGCCCGGCTCGAGCCGCTGAGCGGGTGGAGCCTGGTGCCGGTGGCGGGGATCGTGCCCGATACGGCGTTCTTCGCGATGCTGGCGGAGCGAAGATTCCCGATCGGCAATTTCATCCGCCCGGCCGGCAGCCTCGACTATCTGGAGGAGCCCGACTGCTTCCACGACATTTTCGGCCATGTGCCAATGCTGGCTTGTCCCGCGATCGGGCGGTTGATGGAGGCGCTGGGCAGGCTTGGGACGCAGGCGCTCGCGGCCGGGCATGGCGATACGATCGCGCGGCTCTACTGGCACAGCGTCGAATTCGGGCTGGCCCGCGAGGGGGGCGAGGTGAAGATTCTCGGGGCGGGGCTGGCCTCCTCCTTCGGCGAGGCGCATGTCGCGCTGGAGGCCGACCTGCCGCGCCCGCGTTTCACGCTGACGGCTGCGGCCACCACCCCCTATCGCAATGACCGCTTCCAGCCGCTCTATTTCGTGGCGGATTCGCTCGACGGGGTGGCGGGCGAGCTGGAGGCGCTGGACCTGGCCGGATTGAAGGCGCTGGCGGGGCCGCTATAGCATTGGCATGTCCGACGCCCCAGCCGCCCCCAGCGAGTATCGCACCGGATCGGATCCGCGGACGTTGCGCGACGCCTTGGGCTGCTTCGCCACCGGGGTGACGGTGGTCACCTGCCTCGACGCCGGGGGCAAGCCGGTCGGCCTGACCGCCAACAGCTTCACCAGCGTCAGCCTCGACCCGCCCCTGCTGTTGGTGTGCATCGCCAAGGCGGCGGCGAGCGCGGAGGCGATGATCGGGGCGGCCCATTTCGCGGTCAATGTGCTGCAGACCGGCCAGCAGCCGGCCTCGATCCGCTTCGCCACCCGGCACGAGGACCGCTTCGGCCCCAACGACTGGTCGCCGGGCGAATATGGCGCGCCGGTGCTCGAAAAATCGCTCGGCGTGTTCGAATGCGAGGGCCACGGCGTCCACGACGGAGGCGATCATCACATTTTGATCGGGCGGGTGGTCAAGGCGCGGTTCGACGCCAGCCTCGATCCCCTGCTCTATTTCCGCGGCAGCTACCGCCGGCTGCACTTCGACTGAGCCTAGGGAATCTGCTCCACCCCATGCTCCATCTTACGCCACGGCGAATAATGGAGGATGGCGACGATCACCCCGCCGATGAGGAAGCCGAACAGCGAGGCGGCGAGCGCGTTGGCGATCCATTCGACCACCGGCGCCAGGGCGCCAGCGAACTCGGCGACCTGGTGAGCGGCGTCATGGATGCGGCCAGGGAGCCAGCCGAAATGCAGCTCCTCCATGCTGTGGAGGATAATTCCGCCGCCGACCCACAGCATCGCCGCGGTGCCGATCCCCGATAAGGAGGTGAGCAGATAGGGCACGCCGTGAACCAGCGCGCGCCCGACCGCTCGTGCTCCGCTGGTCCGCCGCTCGGCGAGGTGAAGGCCGATATCATCCAGCTTCACGATGATCGCGACCACGCCGTAAACGGCGACGGTGATCCCGATCGCAACGACGACCAAAGCGGCCGCCTTCATCGGTAAGGTGAAATTGTCGAGGCTGGCGAGCGCGATGACCATGATCTCGGCCGACAGGATGAAGTCGGTGCGAACCGCGCCGGCGACCTGTCGCGCCTCGAGCTCGGCGGGCGTGTCGGCGGCCAGCAGCTCGGCCGCATTGTGGTGATTGCCGAGAATTTTTTCGATGATCTTCTCGGTCGCCTCGAACGCCAGATAGGAGCCGCCGATGATCAGCACCGGCGCGATCAGAAAGGGCGCGAAGGCAGCGAGCAGCAGGGTAATCGGCAGGATGACTAGCAATTTGTTCTTGAGGCTACCGACGGTGATCTTGGCGATGATCGGTAGCTCGCGCTCCGGGCTGAGTCCGGTCACGTAGCGCGGGGTGACCGCGGTATCGTCGATCACCACGCCGGCCGCCTTCATCCCGGCCCTTCCCGCGGCGACGCCGACGTCATCGACCGAGGCAGCGGCGAGGCGGGCAATCATCGCGACGTCGTCGAGCAAGGCGATCAGGCCGGATGGCATAGGGGCTCCCGAGAGTTGAGGCGTCACCCGTAGCCAAGCGCGACGCCCCTTGCCAGCGCCCATGTTTTTGCCGAAGGCATCGCCGATGTTGAGCATGGATTTCATCAGGGCCAATCGGGCCGATGTCGAACGCGCGATCGGCGACAAGGGCGTGGGGATCGACCTCAATGCGCTGATCGCGCTCGATGCCGAGGTGCGCGGGGCCAAGGGCGAGATCGAGACCCTACGCGCGAGCCGCAACGCAATCAGCGCCCGCTTCAAGGATGCCGCGCCGGAGGAAAAGGCGGCGCTCGGGGCGGAAGCCAAGGCGGCGGGAGCGCGGGCGAGCGAGCTTGAAGCCGCCCTTGGCGAGAAGGAAGCGGCGCTAAAGTCCCTGATGCTGCAATTACCCGGCATTCCGTGGGACGGGGCTCCTGTCGGGCCCAATGAGGACAGCAATGTTATCATCCGCACCGAGGGCAAGGTGCCGAATTTTGCCTTCGAACCGCTCGATCATGTCGCGTTGATCGAGATGAATGGCTGGGCCGAACTGAGCCGGATCGTCCAGGTATCGGGATCGCGAACCTATTGCCTCAAGGGGCGGTTGGCCCTCCTCGAGACCAAATTGATGGGCTGGGCGCTGGAGCAGATCGCGGAGGCCGGCTTCACCCCGATCACGGTGCCCGCGATCGCCCGCGAGGCCGCGTTCCTCAACCAGGGGCAATTCCCCGGCCATTTCGAGGAAACCTACGCGCTGCCCAACGACGATGCCTATCTGGCCGGGACCGCCGAGGTCGCGCTGACCAGCCTCCATTCGGGCGAAATCCTCGAGGCCAAGCAATTGCCGATGCTCTACGCCGGCTTCTCGCCCTGCTTCCGCCGCGAAGCGGGAAGCGCGGGCAAGGACGTGCGCGGGCTGCTTCGGGTTCACCAATTCCTCAAGGTCGAGCAATGGGTGATGTGCGAGGCGGACGAGGCAGTCAGCGCCGAGTGGCATGCCAAATTGCTGGCGCAGGCCGAGCGGCTGCTGACATTGATGGAAATTCCCTACCAGGTGATCGAGACATCGACCGGGGACATGGGGCTGGGCAAGTTTCGAATGAACGATATCGAGAGCTGGGTGCCGAGCCTCAATAAATATCGCGAGACGCACAGCTGCTCGACCTTGCATGACTGGCAGGCGCGGCGGGCCAACCTCCGTTACCGCGATGCCGAGGGCAAGGTGCGGTTCGCGCACACGCTCAACAATACCGCGCTCGCCTCGCCACGCATTTTGGTGCCGCTGCTGGAGAATCACCAGACCGCGGACGGGCGGGTGAGACTGCCGCAAGCGATCCGCCATTTGATGGGCGGGGACGAGTATCTCTAGAAACGACGACGCCCCGCCCCCCAGCTGGCGGCGCTTGCACGAAGCGGCCTATCTGGTGCCGCGGGCGATGTACGGTTTCGGGCATCTGGGACCGCGCGGGCCGGCCGACGGGCCGCCGGCCCTGGTCATCCCCGGCTTCATCGCCAACGACCGCACGACGATGGAATTGCGCCGCGCGCTGGCCGCAGCCGGATGGCGGGTGCATCCGTGGGACATGGGTTGGAACATGGGCGTGCAGGCCGACACGGTCGAACGGCTGAAGGCGCGGATCGACGCCATCTCGCCCGACCAGCCGATGCTGGTGGTCGGCTGGAGTCTGGGCGGGGTGTTCGCCCGCGCGCTGGCGCTGGCGCATCCGGAGCGGGTCAAGGCGGTGGTGACCCTAGGCTCGCCTTTCTCCGGTGATCCGCGGGCCAATAACGTGTGGAAATTATACGAGTGGGTGGCGGGCCATCCCGTCGACAATCCGCCGATCGAACGGCGCAGCGACAAGCCCGACGTGCCGACGCTCGCGATCTGGTCGCGGGCCGACGGAATCGTCGCCCCGACCGCGGCGCGCGGGCAGGCCGGCGAATGCGACAAGACAGTCGAACTCAACTGCACGCATATGGCCTTCGGCGTATCGCGGAGCACGGCGAAGCAGGTGGTGCGCGAAATCGACAGTTTCGTGAAAAGCGTTGCCTGACCGCCACAAATTCTTGTTCCGGCAACGAAAACACCCCATTTTAGCAAGATGCAATGGGAGCGACCTCCTGAAGCCCCCCGGGCGCAGGGCCAGGCTGCTGGTCTGGCGATAGCGGCCGACCGCGATGCACTGGCCCCACCCCCGTGGCAAAGCCTGCGCGAAGTGGCATGGCATTTGCCGCGTTTGCTCGCTGGCCTGGGGCCGCTTGGCCCGCGCGGGCCGGAGGACGGGCCACCGGCGCTGGTGATCCCCGGCTTCCTTGCCACCGACCGGACGACGATGGATTTGCGGCGCGCTTTGGCGCGTGGCGGATGGCGCGCCCACCCCTTGCTGATGGGGATGAACAAGGGCGCCAAGAAGGATACGATGGAGCTGTTGTGCAGCCGGCTGGACGCCATCCACGACGGCCGCAAGATATTGCTTGTCGGGTGGAGCCTGGGCGGCATGTTCGCCCGCGAACTGGCCTATCGCTGCCCGGAGAAGATCCGCGCGGTGGTGATGCTCGGCTCGCCTTTCTCGGGCGATTACAAGACCAACACCAATATCCGCGAATTTTACGAACGGATCGCCGGGCATGACGTCAATCTGCCGCCGTTCGAGCGGCACCATGGAAAGCCGCCGGTGCCGATGCTTGCCTTCTGGTCGCGGCGCGACGGGATCGTCGCCCCGGCCGCGGCGCGGGGCGCGGTGGACGAAGCCGACAAGGCGGTGGAGATCGACACGCTGCACATGGGCTTCGCGGTCGACCGCCCGGCATTGAGCCGGATGGTGCGCGAGATCGGGATTTTCCTGACCGAAGTCGAAGGCAAACCGCCGGTGATGGGCGTAGCCGATCTCAAGGCTCCATAGACGCGCAGCGTCGAATGGGATGTCGGCGAAGGGACGATGCGGCGGTCTGACGATTCGCTTCCTTGACTCCCGCGAGCCATGGGGAGGATAAGAACAAAAGCGGAACATAAAGAGCGAGTCGTGTGGTGTCAGGTCTTTCCCTGGTGCCCGGCGGCGGGATGGCGCGCGGCCCCGAGGGGGTCGGCGATCCCGCTCGCGCGGGCGGTAAGCAGTCGGTGGCGCACGCCAGCGAAGGCTGGCGGCTGCCCGGAACCGATGAGGCCGAAGGGCGCGCGCCGACCTTGTCCGAATTGTTCGCCGCCTCCCCGCGCGACGGGGGCTGGGCGGGGTTCCTGCTGGCGCAGGTCGATGTCCGGCGGCCCCTGCTGTGGGTGCAGGAACGGATGGCGATCCTGGAAAGCGGGCGAATGTATCCGCCGGGTTTCCCATTCTCCGACCTCATCCATGTCGAGGCGCGCGATGCAAAAGCGGCGCTGTGGGCAATGGAGGAAGGCCTGAGATGCGCCGCGATCGGGGCCGTGATCGGCGAGGTATGGGGCGACCCGGCGGCACTGGACTTCACCGCGACGCGGCGCCTGGCGGTGGCGGCCGAGCGGCATGGCGTGGGGGCGTGGCTGGTGCGGCTGGGCGGGAGCGCCAACCTCAGCGGGGCGCGGCGACGCTGGCGGGTGGCGAGCGGCCCCAGCCTGCCGCACCCGCTCAACCCGCGAGCGCCGGGGGCGGCGGTGTGGGATTGCGACCTGTTCCGGGCGCGTGGGCATGCACCGGGCCGATGGGCGATCACCAATGAACCGGCGGGTGGTTTCCATCTGGTTGCCGCAGCTGGCGATCGAGCGCTGGGCGAAGACCAGCGGCGCGCCGGCTGAGGCGCGGGTCGCGCTGGTCGAGGAGGGACCGCACGGCCAGTTGGTCGGCGCGGTGACCGCGGCGGCGCGAAGCGCGGGGGCGCGGCCGGGGATGCGGCTGACCGACGCCCGCGCGCTCGATCCCGGGCTGGTCGCGGTGCCAGCCGATGGCGCTGGCGACCGGGCCTTGGTCGAACGGCTGGCGCGGTGGGCATCGCGCTGGTCGCCGCTGGTCGAGGTGGATGGGAGCGATTCACTCAGGCTCGATGTGACCGGAGTGGCGCATCTGTTCGGCGGCGAGGCCAGGCTAAAGCGCGATATCGAGACGCGGTTCGCCGCGCTGGGGCTGACCGCGCGCGTTGCGGTGGCGGCGACCGCGGGGGCGGCGTGGGGGTTGGCGCGCTATGCCACGCGCCAGACAGACGACGGGCTGGAGGCGCTCGCCCCCCTCCCCGTCGCCGCATTGCGCTTGCCCCCAGCCGTGATCCGAACGCTCGAACGGTTAGGGTTGAAGACCATCGGCGCGCTTGCCGGGGTGCCGCGGCGGAGTTTGGCGCGGCGGTTTCGCGAAGCGGACAATCCCTTGGACGCGCTCGACCGGATGTTGGGGCGCTTGCCCGAACCGCTGACCGCGGCGCCGATCGACCCGCCGCCGCGCGCCCTGCTGCGGCTGGCCGAGCCGGTCGCCGACCCGAGCGCGGCGGCCCAGGCGCTGGCGCTGCTGGTGCCCGAGCTGGTCCGCCAGCTGGAAGCGCGGCGGCTGGGCGCACGGCGGCTGGTGCTGGCCGGATATCGGGTCGATGGCGAGGTCGAGGTGGCGGCGGCGGCCTGCGCGATCGCAACCCGCGAGCCGGGCCATTTGCTGCGCTTGCTGGCCGACAAGACCGACACGCTCGATCCCGGCTTCGGGTTCGACGCCTTCGCGCTGGAAGCGAGTTGGGCCGAGCCGCTCGACCCGGCGCAGGACGGGCTGATGGGTGGCCCGCCGCCGGCAATCGAGGTGGCGCGGCTGGTCGACCGGCTGTCGGTCAAATTGGGCGCGGACAAGGTGCGGCGGCCGGTGGCGCTGGCGAGCCATGTGCCTGAGCGGGCCAGCGGGTGGCGGCGAGGGGTAGAAGAAGACAGGCCCTCACCCCGCTCGGCTAGCGCCGAATCGCCCTCTCCCGCTTGCGGGAGAGGGGAACGCCCGCAACGCTTGCTCGATGTGCCCGAGGCGATTGGGGTGATTTATGCCACGCCCGAAGGGCTGCCGCGGCGGTTCGTGTGGCGGCGCGGGGTGCATGACGTGGCGCGCGCCGAAGGGCCCGAGCGGATCGCGCCCGAATGGTGGCGCGAACGCGGGACCGCGCGGCTCAGGGATTATTACCGGGTCGAGGACCGCCAAGGCCGCCGCTTCTGGATTTACCGCGAGGGCCTGTTCGGCGACGGGCGCGGCGGCGATCCCGTCTGGTATCTTCACGGGCTGTTTGGCTGATGCCCGAATATAGCAATTTCGCGCGGCGCAAGCTGGTCCGCGACGACGGGCCGGTCGAGGCCATCCCCAAGGCAGATTTCGTCGAGCTCGGGCTGGCGACGCCATTCTCGTTCCTGCGCGGAGCGTCGGACGCGATCGAGCTGGTGCTGACCGCGGTCCAGCTGCGGATGGACGCAATCGGGATCGCGGACCGCGACACGCTGGCCGGGGTGGTGCGGCTGCACAGCGCGGCCAAGGGGGCGGGGATGCGGCCGTTGATCGGCTGCCGCTTGTGCCCGGTCGATGCACCTGAGCTGCTGGCCTATCCGCTGGACCGCGAAGGCTATGGACGGCTGTCGCGGTTGCTCAGCCTGGGCAAGATGCGCAGCGCCAAGGGCGACTGCGATTTGTCCCTAAGCGAGATCGCACTCCACGCGGAAGGTATCGCCTTCATCGCCATGCCGGGCGAGGATCTGGACGCATTCGAAGCGGCGCTTCGGGCGCTTGCAGAGGCGCTTCCCGGCTGGAGCCATGTCGCGGCGGCGCATCATTATCGCGGCGACGATCTGGCGCGGATCGAGCGGCTCGACCGGATGGCGGAGGGGCATGGCCTGTCGATCCTCGCCACCAACGACGTGCTGTACCACGCGCCCGAGCGGCGGCCGCTGCAGGACGTGATGGCGTGCATCCGCGAAAAGGTCACGCTGGCGACCGCGGGCTATTTGCTCAACCCCAATGCCGAGCGGCATCTGAAATCGCCGGCCGAGATGATCCGGCTGTTCGAACGCTGGCCGCATGCGATTGCCGCGACCCGCGAGTTCGCCGATGCGATCGACTTCAGCCTCGACGAACTGCGCTACGAATATCCGCAGGAGACCTGCCCCGAAGGGCGCAGCCCGCAGGAGCATCTCGAGCATCTGACCTGGATCGGGGCGTCGCGGCGGTGGGACCGCGGGGTGCCGGCGGCGATCAAGAAGCAGCTCCGCCACGAGCTTCGGCTGATCGCCAAGCTCGACTTCGCGCGCTACTTCCTGACGGTCCACGACATCGTCGCCTTCGCGCGCAGTCTCGACCCGCCGATCCTGTGCCAGGGGCGCGGGTCGGCGGCCAATAGCGCGGTCTGTTACTGCCTCGGAATCACCGCGGTCGACCCGTCGACCAACAGCCTGTTGTTCGAGCGGTTCATTTCCGAGGAGCGCAAGGAGCCGCCCGACATCGACGTCGATTTCGAGCATGAGCGGCGCGAGGAAGTGATCCAGCACATCTACCAGAAATATGGGCGGGAGCGGGCGGGGATCGCGGCGACGGTGATCCATTATCGCCCGCGCTCGGCGATCCGCGAAGTGGGCAAGGTGATGGGGCTGAGCGAAGACATCACCGCCGCGATCGCCTCAAGCCACTGGGGCAGCATGGAGGCCGAAATCGAGGAAGCGCGGGTGGGCGAGGCCGGGCTCGATTTTGCCGACCCGCACCTCAGGCGGACGATTGCGCTGGCCAAGCAATTGATCGGCATGCCGCGCCATCTGTCGCAGCATGTCGGCGGCTTCATCCTGACCGAGCGCCTGCTGACCGAAACAGTGCCGGTCGGCAATGGCGCGATGCCCGACCGCACCTTCATCGAATGGGACAAGGACGACATCGAGGAGCTCGGAATCCTCAAGATCGATGTGCTCGCGCTGGGTATGCTGACCTGCATCAGGAAGGCGTTCGATTTGATCGAGGCGCATCATGGGGAAAGGTTTGACCTGGCCACCGTCCCGCGCGAGGTGCCCGAGGTCTACGACATGCTGTGCAAGGGCGATTCGCTGGGCGTGTTCCAGGTCGAGAGCCGGGCGCAGATGAACATGCTGCCGAGGCTTCGCCCGCGCTGCTTCTACGACCTGGTGATCGAGGTGGCGATAGTCCGGCCGGGCCCGATCCAGGGCGACATGGTGCATCCGTTCTTGAAGCGGCGGCAGGGCAAGGAAGCGGTGACCTTCCCCTGCCCCTCGCCCGAGCATGGACCCCCCGACGAGCTGGAACGGATCCTCGGGCGGACATTGGGCGTGCCGATCTTCCAGGAACAGGCGATGAAGATCGCGCTCGACGCCGCGAAATTCTCCTCTGAGGAGGCCAACCAGCTGAGGAAAGCGATGGCGACCTTCCGATCGCGCGGGAATATCGATTTGCTGCAGGACAAGATGGTCGGGCGGATGGTCGAGCGCGGTTACGACCCCGAGTTTGCCGCGCGCTGTTTTCACCAGATCCGCGGGTTCGGCGAATATGGTTTCCCCGAGAGCCACGCGGCGAGCTTCGCCCATCTGGTGTATGTGTCGAGCTGGATCAGGTGGAAATATCCCGCGGCGTTTGCCTGCGCCTTATTGAACAGCCAGCCGATGGGGTTTTACGCGCCCGCCCAGATCGTCCGCGATGCCCGCGAGCATGGAGTCGCGGTCAAGGCGGTGGATGTGAACCATTCGGCGTGGGATTCGATGCTTGAAACCACCGAGCAGTCCCCAAAAACCGTTCGTGTCGAGCGAAGTCGAGACACGCAGCGCCAACGTCCCTCGACTTCGCTCGGGACAAACGGTGAGGGTTTGGCCTTAAGATTGGGACTAAGACAGGTTGAGCAGCTTCGCCTCGATGCCGCCACGCGGATCGTCGCGGCGCGGGGTGACACGCCCTATATCTCGGTCGAGGATGTCCGCATTCGATCGGGCACCAATGTGGCCTCGATCGAGCGGCTGGCGGAGGCGGATGCGTTCCGCTCGATCAAGCTCGACCGGCGCGGGGCCTTGTGGGACGCGCGGGCGCTGAAGGGGACGCCAGATTTGCCATTGTTCGCGGCGGCAGAAGCGCGCGACGAGGGGTGGGAGACCGAAATGGTGCGATTGCCCGCAATGCCCTTGAGCGAACATGTGGTGAGCGATTACCAGACCATGCGGCTGAGCCTGAAGGCGCATCCGATGAGCTTCCTGCGGACACATTATACGGGACGCGGCTTCATTCCCGCACGCGAGCTTGCCACCGCGACGAATGGCCGGCGGGTGAGCGTGGCGGGGCTGGTGCTGATCCGCCAGCGGCCGGGCAGCGCCAAGGGGGTGTGCTTCATCACCCTGGAGGATGAGAGCGGGATCGCCAATCTGGTCATCTGGCCCGACCGCTTCGCGGCGCAGCGAAGCATCGTCATGGGGGCGCGGCTGATGGCGGTTCACGGGGTGGTCCAGCGCGACGAGGATCTGATTCACCTGGTCGTCGCGCGGCTCGAAGACCATACCGCGATGTTGCGCTTGCTGAGCGAGGAGGCGCTGCCGTCGACGCTGAACCAGGGCGACGGCGGGGGGAGCTGGCGACCGCCGGCCCGAAGCCACCCCCGCGACGTCAGCTGCATCCCGAAATCGCGCGATTTTCATTGAGGTTGCCGGGCCGCAACGAAGTCGATTAGCATGGTGCCGATGCTGCTTGCCCTCGCCATGACGATTGCCGCCGACGCCGCCCCGATCGAAGGCCGCTGGAAAAATCCGTCGGGCAGCGTGACCGTCGAGATCGACGCCTGCGGTGAGGCCTATTGCGGAACGGTCATCTCGGCCTCGGACCAGGCCAAGGCCGATGCCAAGCGCGGCGGCACCGACGCGCTGGTCGGTACGCAATTGATGACCGGTTTCAAGGCGGCCGGCACGGGCAAGTGGCGAGGCCGCTTGTTCGTCCCCGACATCAACTACCGCAGCAAGGCGGAACTGCGGATGCTCGGCGCGGGCCAGCTCAAGGTCACCGGATGCGCGGTGGGGCGGATGATCTGCAAGTCACAGTCGTGGACGCGGGCCGACTGATCCCGCGTCAGGCCGAGCCGATTTCCCCCGCCAGCACCGCAGCCTGGAGCGCGGCCATTTCGTCGGCCCAGTAGCGGTCGGTTTCCAGGTGAGGCGACAAAGCGCGGATTTGCGTGTGGAGTGCCTGCAACTTTACCGAAGTCTTGAGCGGGGCGTGATAATCGACGCCCTGGGCGGCGGCGATCAGTTCGATCGCGATTACCCCGGCGGCATTCCTGGCGATGGTCACCGCTTTCCGCGCGGCGATCGGAGCCATCGAGACATGATCCTCCTGCCCCGCGCTGGTCGGGATCGAATCCACGCTGGCCGGGAAAGCGAGGCTCTTGTTTTCGCTGACCAAGGCAGCGGCGGTGACCTGCGGGATCATCAACCCCGAATTGACCCCGCCATCGTCGGTCAGGAACGCCGGCAAATGGCTCATGTGCGGATCGACCAGCACCGAGGTGCGGCGCTCGCTGATCGAGCCGACTTCGCACAGCGCCATGGCGATGATGTCGGCGGCGAAGGCGACCGGCTGGGCATGGAAATTGCCGCCCGAGATGACTTCATCGGTATCGGGAAAAAGTATCGGGTTGTCGGTGACGGCGTTGGCTTCGATGGTGAGCGTACGCGCCGCATTGGTGAGCAGGTCGAGCGACGCCCCCATCACCTGCGGCTGGCAGCGGAAGCTGTAGGGATCCTGGACCCGGTCGCAATCATGGTGGCAGTGGCTTGCATTGATGCCACTACCGTCGAGCAGGCCAAGCAATTGCGCCGCGACGGCGATCTGGCCGGGCTGGCCGCGGAGCGCATGGATGCGCGGGTCGAACGGAGCGATGCTGCCCTTCAACGCATCGACAGACAAAGCCCCGGCGTGGACCGCGGCGTCGAACACGCGCTGGCCGAGGAAAAAGGCGTCGAGCGCGATTGCGGTGGACGCCTGGGTGCCGTTGATCAGCGCGAGACCTTCCTTAGGAGCAAGAACGAGTGGGACGCGGCCCATTTTGGCGAGCGCGTCGGCGGCGGGGATGATGGTGCCGGCGAGGTCCATCTTGCCCTCGCCCATCAAGGCGGCGACCATGTGCGCCAGCGGGGCGAGATCGCCCGAGGCGCCGACGCTCCCTTGGCTCGGGATGAGCGGCATGGCGTCGGCATCGAGCAGCGCCTGCAATGCGTCGATGACCACGCGGCGCACGCCACTATGGCCGCGGCCGAGGCCGATCAATTTCAAGATGATCATCAGCCGTGTGACGTGGCGCGGGAGCGCGTCGCCGAGCCCGCAGCTGTGCGACAGGATCAGGTTGCGCTGGAGATCGGCGAGCTTGTCGGCCGGGATTCGAGTCTGGGCGAGCAGGCCGAAACCGGTGTTGATGCCGTAGGCGGTCTTGGCCGAGGCGACGATACGGTCGACCGACGCGGCGGCGGCGTCGATCGCGGACAGCGCATCGTCCGACTGGCGCGCCGGCGTGCCCGCCCAAAGGTCGCGAAGCTGATCGAGGGTGACGGTGCCGGGCGTAAGGATGATCATGGCCCCGCTTTATCGCATTTGCGTGAGACGAACATGCCCTTGGTGCGGCCAGTCAGATGATAATCGCGGCAGAGGTCGCAGCGATAGGGGCGCAGCGTGACGGCCGCAGTGGCTGCGGCTCGGGCGGCGTCGGCTTCGGTCGGATAGCGCTTCTTGCGGTTGCAGATGCCGAAGCTGGTGCGCATGTCACCCGATCATCGGCAGGTCGAGGCTTTGCTCGCGGGCGCAATCCACGGCGATGTCATAGCCCGCGTCGGCGTGGCGCATGACGCCGGTGGCGGGGTCGTTCCACAACACGCGTTCGAGGCGGCGCGCGGCATCGTCGGTGCCGTCGGCGACGATCACCATCCCGGCGTGCTGCGAATAGCCCATGCCAACCCCGCCGCCGTGGTGAAGCGAGACCCAGGTCGCGCCCGACGCGGTGTTCAGCAAGGCATTGAGCAAGGGCCAGTCGCTGACCGCGTCGCTGCCGTCCTGCATCGCTTCGGTCTCGCGGTTGGGCGAAGCGACTGAGCCGGAATCGAGATGGTCGCGGCCGATCACGATCGGGGCGGAGACTTCGCCGTTGCGGACCATCTCGTTGAAGGCGAGGCCGAGGCGGTGGCGCTGGCCGAGGCCGACCCAGCAGATCCGCGCGGGGAGGCCCTGGAAGGCGATCCGTTCGCGGGCCATGTCGAGCCAGCGGTGGAGGTGCGGATCGTCGGGGATGAGTTCCTTCACGCGCTGGTCGGTCTTGTAGATATCTTCGGGATCGCCGCTCAGCGCGACCCAGCGAAACGGGCCGATGCCGCGACAGAACAGGGGCCGGACATAGGCCGGGACGAAGCCGGGGAAATCGAACGCGTGGACGACGCCCGTGTCGAGCGCTTCCTGGCGGATATTATTGCCATAATCGAAGGTCGGAATGCCCATTTTCTGGAAGGCGAGCATGGCTTCGACGTGCGCGGCCATCGATTGGCGCGCGGCGGTGACAACAGCGGCGGGGTCGCGTTCGCGCATATCCATCCACTTGGCGACGCTCCAGCCGGCCGGGCAATAGCCGTTGGCGGGATCGTGCGCGCTGGTCTGGTCGGTGACCGCGTCGGGGCGGATGCCGCGCGAGACCATTTCCGGAAGGATTTCGGCCGCATTGCCGAGCAGGCCAACCGACGTCGGCTCGGTCGCGGCGGCGATGATGGCGAGCGCCTCGTCGATGCTGGTCGCGCGATGATCGAGGTAGCGCGTGGCGAGGCGTTTTTCGATCGATGATTCCTGGACCTCGACCGCGATGCAATGCGCGCCGGCCATCACCGCAGCGAGCGGCTGCGCGCCGCCCATGCCGCCGAGGCCGGCGGTGAGGATCCACTTGCCGGTCAAGTCGCCGCCATAATGTTGGCGGCCCATTTCGGCGAAGGTCTCGAAGGTGCCCTGAACGATGCCCTGGGTGCCGATGTAGATCCACGAGCCAGCGGTCATCTGGCCGTACATCATCAGGCCCAGGCGATCGAGTTCGTTGAACTTCTCCCACGTCGCCCATTTGGGGACGAGGTTGCTGTTGGCGATGAGCACGCGGGGGGCATCGGCGTGGGTCTTGAACACCCCGACCGGCTTGCCCGACTGGATCAAAAGCGTCTCGTCAGCATCGAGCCGTTCGAGCGTTTCGACCATCTTGTCGTAACAATCCCAGTTGCGCGCCGCGCGGCCGATGCCGCCATAGACGACCAGGCTCTGCGGATCCTCGGCGACCTCGGCGTCGAGGTTGTTCATCAGCATCCGCACCGCGGCCTCGGTGGTCCAGTGCCTAGCCTTGATGTCGGAGCCGCGGCGAGCGCGGATTTGACGGCTATTGTCGCGTCGGTCGGTCACTGTTCGTCCCGTTTCAAAGATGCGCTATTAGCCATTCAGGGCTGCCCGCGAAAGAAGCGGTCAGCCCGCAATGTTGTCGATGTTCACGAGCATGAAGGCGAGAGCGAGAAGCGCGATCGGAACCGTGGCGACGGTCTGGGCGCGGCCTCGAGTCGCAAGCGCTACCGTGCCCAGAACAAAAGCGATGGTGGAGGGCAGGAGGAAGTTTCGAGATTCGACAGAGAGTCCTGACACCAGGACCGCCATTATCGATGCCAGCAGCGCGAAGACATTGTGCGCGATAATGTAGCGGCGGCCTTCGTGCTCGTGAAAGTCGTTCAGGTCCAATGGCTTGTTCCGGTCAATCTCCGGAATGACCAGTGCGCAGAAAGCATATAGACTGGTCATGGAAATCAGCCAGGCGAAGACCCGTATCGCAGGCCAAGCCGGATCGGCCTGAGTCCCCCACAAGGCTCCCCAATTGCCGACGACTACCGCAAAAGCGATCCAGATCCACAGGGCATGCGTGAGCGACAAGCTGCCTCGGCGCCGGTGCCGGATGATAGCAACCACACCGGCGATGATTTGCGTCAACGCCAGGGACGTAATGATCGAGATGAGTGCGAAGACGAACTCGAATGGCGTCACGCATCCTCTCCCGCAAACAGCCGCCGCTCAGGTCCAGGCATTCCGATCCAGTAGGCTAGCTCGGCGAGTTCGGCGACACGCCACGCGCACAGGTCAGCGGCCTTGCCCGCCTCCACGCTGCCGATGTCGTGGGCGAGGCCGAGCGCCCGGGCAGCGTTGATGGTCATTCCGGCGATCGCTTCCTGCGGGGTCAGGTTGAACAAAGTGCAGGCCATGTTCATGGCCAGCTGCGGGTTGAGCAAGGGCGAGGTGCCGGGGTTGCAGTCGGTGGCGATGGCGATCGGGACGCCGGAATCGCGCAGCAGCTGGACCGGCGGCTTGCGCGTTTCCTGAAGCGCATAATAAGCGCCGGGGAGCAGCACCGCGACGGTCCCGGCCGCGGCCATGGCCTTGGCGCCCGCCGCATCGAGATGCTCGAGATGGTCGGCCGACAGCGCCTTATACTTGGCGGCGAGCGCGGCGCCATTCTGGTTGCTCAACTGCTCGGCGTGAAGGCGGACCGCCAGGCCGTTGGCCCGGGCGGCGGTGAAGATGCGCTCGACCTCTTGCGGAGTGAAGGCGATGCTCTCGCAGAAGGCGTCGACGCTGGTCGCCAGCCCGGCCTTGGCGACCGCCGGGATCATCTCTTCGGCAATCATTTTCACATAGGCCTCGCGGTCGACGCCCGGCGGAAGCGCATGGGCGGCGAGCAGGGTGGGAACGATCCGCACCGGCTCGTCGCGCCCAATCGCATGAGCGGTATTGAGCAGGCGGATTTCCGATCCGGTGTCGAGCCCGTAGCCCGACTTGATTTCGACCGTGGTCACCCCGCCGGCCATCAGCGCGTGAAGCCGCCGGCGCGACTGGCCGCGGAGTTCGTCCGACCCCGCCGCCTTGGTCGCGGCAACCGTCGAGGCGATGCCGCCGCCCGCCAAAGCGATCTCTTCATACGAGGCGCCGGCGCGCCGCATCGCATGTTCCGCCGCGCGCGTGCCGCCGAACACGAGGTGGGTGTGGCAATCGACCAGTCCGGGAGTCACCCAGGCGCCGCCCAGCGCGACCACTTCCTCCGCCCGGAAGCCGGCCAATTCGGTGCGCTTACCGACGCGGACGATCCGCCCGCCGTCGATCCCGATCGCGGCATTGGGAAACAAGCCGAGCGGGTTGCCTGGCTGCGGCACCATCGTCGCGACGTGGCAATCGGTCAAAAGGCGGTCCCACATGAGGCGTGGCAATGGGCGGCGGCGGTGCTAGTCGTCAAGCATGAGCTGGCCCAATCTGTCCGACCTGATCGTCGCCGCCGATACTGAGGCTCCGATCGGGCTTGTCGGCGCACCGCTCGCCGCCGGGTCGGTCACGCCTGGGCGGTGCGACCTGGCGCCGGCTTTGCTTCGCGCGACGCTGCGGCGGATCGGACGCTATGATGTCGAGACGCGGCGCGAACTGGCCAGCAGGATTGCCGATCATGGCGATGTCGCCATCGGCGGCCTGACCATCGAGCAGGCCACCGCCCCGATCCGCGACGCCTGCGCGGCGAGCGTTGCACGGCATCGCCTGACCTTGCTGGTCGGTGGCAATAATGCCGTCACCCGACCCGGCGTGCACGCGCTCGGGCTGCCGCTCGACCAGATCGGGCTGATCACGCTCGATGCCCATTTCGACCTGCGGGACACCAGCCGGGGCCTCGGCAACGGCAATCCGGTTCGGGCGCTGCGTGAGGACGGATTGCCGGGCCAGAATATCGCCCAGATCGGGCTCGCTCCGTTCGCCAACAGCGCCGCCATGCACCGCGATGCGATCGACGGCGGGCACCTGGTGGCGACCATCGGCGAAGTCGGGCGCGACGGGATCGAAGCCGCCATTGCCAACGCGCTTGCCCATGTCGACCATTGCGCGGCGATCGTCGTCGATTGCGACATCGACGTCATCGATCGCAGCCAGTTTCCCGGGGCTCCCGGAGCGCGCGCCGGCGGGATGGACGCCGCTGACTTTTTCCTGGCCACCCGGCTACTTGCCGCCGACCCCAAGACGCGCCTGATCGACCTCACCGAATGGGACCCGCCGCTCGACCCCAGCGACACGAGCGCCTTGATCGCGGCTCGCTGGGTTGCTGAATGCGTTGCCGGATTCGAGCAAAAACATCTTCAAACCGTAACGTAAGGCGCTGAAAAATCCCCGGTTGGGACGCCAATGTGGTGACCCATGCAATTGACTCAGATTAATTATGGTTTCACGAATGTTAACGCGCATCTAGGCGAGTCGGTGTCGGCGTAGCCTTCATTGCGCGTTTCATGATTGGGGGATCGTGCATGGGGGCTCGGCAGTATCGGTACGCGCTGGGGGTAGTGGCCGCCGGGTCCAGCTTGTTAGCGTCAGCGCCAGCTTTCGCCCAGTCGGTTGCGCCGACCCGCGACGAACTGACCAGGCCGCAGCCGGGAACCGCGCCGCCAAAATCGACCCTCAATGTCGTCGGCGGGGTCGAACGATCGCCCTGCCCGCTGGCCAATCCCGAATTTGCCGACGTCCGCGTCACCTTGTCCGACGTCCAGTTCAACAATCTCAAAGGCGCGTCGGCGGGCGAGATGCGCCGCAGCTGGGCCGACTTTGCCGGGTCCGACCAGCCGGTGTCGGT
>Ga0307505_10001369_pt1 | contig 19950 bp, 14 predicted proteins | sample 23_S_MG_FD_202183 | JGI IMG/M metagenome (GOLD analysis project Ga0307505, IMG submission 202183) | Soil microbial communities from Populus trichocarpa stands in riparian zone in the Pacific Northwest, United States - 23_S | ecosystem: Environmental > Terrestrial > Soil > Riparian zone > Trees...
CAACTGCAGCCGACACTCGCGGGATCGATGTCCCCGAGAGGCGTTGGAAGTTGCTCAGCGATTGGGCAGGCTGCACACCGGGCGGGCACACCGGTCGGGTCTGATCCTAGAAGCGGACGCGGGACCGGCCGCGCCGCTCCTGCTGGCGGCCGAGGATGATGCCGATGAAGAACCCGATCACCGCGCCAAGTGCGAGGAGTCCGATGCCGCTCTGTAGCCCGATGCCGCTGTCCGCCCGGGCGTCCGCTGGCAGCGAATTTCGCCGGCGCTCGAGATCGTGGTGCATCGCCTCGGTGAGCGTGAGAATGCGGTGGATGCTGTTCTGCATGCCGCCGTCGATCTCACCGTCGTCGACGGCCGCCTCGACGGTTGGCGCTGGGTCGGACTCTGGCGTCGCTGGAGTCTCGGATTCGCCCGCGGGCGCGACCGTCGCTTTGTCCGTGGGGTCCGGCGTCCGGGTCGGTGTGGCGGGCGCCGTTTCACTGGCGACCGCGCCGGATCGCATCGTGATGAAGCTCGCGTGCACCCAGCCTTCTCCGTGGCGGTGGCGGATTTTCGCCCAGCTACCGTCGACGGATTCGACGTCGACGTTGTCGCCGCGGTTGAGGAGCCCGACCGACGAGTGTTCGACCCCGGGTCCCGAGCGGACGTGCAGCGTTTGGGCGCCTTCGATCGTGCCGGCGCCACGTCCCTGAGGGAACGCCCGCACGGGCGCGAAGAGAAGCACAATGGTGAGTGCGCAGAGGAGTGGGCGGCGCGGCATCGCAGAAAGTACTGAGAATGGTCGGGGTGACTGGATTCGAACCAGCGACCTCACGGTCCCGAACCGTGCACTCTACCAAACTGAGCTACACCCCGATTTCCCTGTGGTTCTCGACCGACAGGGGTCGAGAGCGGGAACTACTAAACCCGGTCGCCCTGAATTGCAACCAGAGGACGGCGCGTGAGGGCGTCGCCGAACGGTCAGTCGTGAGGATCTGTTGCCGCGGCCGTCGCCTCGCGCAAGGACGCGATCGTCGCTCGGTAGTCGGAGGTGGCGAAGATCCCGGTGCCGACGACCAGTACGTCGGCTCCCGCCGCCGCGACTTCTCCCGCGTTCTCGACCTTGACGCCGCCGTCGACCTCGATTGCGAAATCAAGCCCGAGATCTTTGCGCAGCTCTCGGGCACGGCTGACCTTTTCGAGTGTCGACACGATGAGCTTCTGGCCGCCGAACCCAGGGTTCACGGACATCACGAGCAAGACATCGATCTCGGCGAGCACCGGCTCGATGAAGGAGACGGGCGTCGCAGGATTGAGCACGACCCCCGGTCGCGCGCCGTGAGAGCGGATATCCTGCAGAACGGCGTGCAGATGCGGGCAGGTTTCCTGGTGGACGAGGATGTGATCGGCGCCGGCCTTGGCGAAATCCGCGATGTACCGTTCGGGATTCGTCATCATCAGGTGGACGTCGAGGGGCAACTTCGTGCTCTTGCGGATCGCCTCGACGAGCGGTGGGCCGAGCGTGAGATTGGGGACGAAGTGGCCGTCCATGACGTCGACGTGGATCCAATCGGCTCCGGCGCGATCGACGGCTTCGATCTCCGCGCCCAGCGTGCGGAAGTCGGCCGCCAGGATCGATGGTGCGATCTTCGTCACGGGCGGACCATAAGTGACTACCGGAGCCGCTTCAACCGAGCCGCGAAGAAGCCGTCGAGTCCGTGCTCGTGCGGATACGTGCGCAGGATTCCGTCGGCGCCGATCAGTTGGCGGGCCCCTTCGGGGAGCTCGCCACTCGGGTCGTCGACGGTGTACTCGGGGTGTTGCGCGAGAAATCCGGCGATGCGCGCATCGTTCTCCTCGTCGAGGATCGTGCAGGTCGCGTAGACCAGGCAGCCGCCCGGCCGCACCCGCGGCGCGGCCTCCTCGAGAATGGCGGCTTGTGCCGCGGCGAGACGCTCGATGTCGTCGGGTTGTCGCCGCCAGCGGATCTCGGGATGTTGGCGCAGCGTGCCGAATCCCGAGCACGGAGCGTCGATGAGGACGGCGTCGAAGCGCGCCTCCCGGCGCAGGGGAAGAGTGCGCGCGTCGGCGCGCACGCAGTGAACCGAGACCCCGAGCCGTGCCGCCTGGCGGGCGACGCTGATCAAACCGACCCGCGATCGGTCGAGCGCCACGATCCGCGCATCCGGAGAGGCGCGCTCGGCCAGGTGGGTCGTCTTGCCGCCGGGCGCGGCGCACGCGTCGAGAATGTCGGTCGCCGCGGCGGGGACCAGGCTGGCGACCAGTTGCGACGCCTCGCCTTGGGCCGTGACGAGTCCGTCGCGGAACGTCGCCAGATCGGTCAGTCGGCCGCGCAGGGCGCACTCGATGCCGGTGGGGCTGTAGGTCGTCGGCTGCGCGGCGCATCCGTCGTGTTCCAGCGCCGCGATGGCGCCTGCGCGGCTGGTTCGCCGCAGGTTGGCGCGCAGCACGGTCGGCGCCGCGCCGTTGTTGGCTTCCAGCAGCCGGCGCGTCTGGTCCGCGCCGAGTTGGTCGAGCCACCGCTCGACCAGCCAGCGCGGGTGCGATTGCGCCACCGCCAGGTGCCCGGCGAGGTCGCTCTCGTCCGGAAGCGGGAGATTCTTGCCGGCGCGCACGAAGCGGCGCAGGACGGCGTTCACCAAACCCGCCGCGCGACCGGCCCGGTGGCGCTTGGCGAGTTCGACCGAGGTGTCGACGACGGCGAAATCCGGCACGCGGTCGAGCTTCGTCATCTGGTAGAGCGCCATTCGCAGCAACACGCGGATCTCGGGTTCGAGCGAACCCGCGGGCTGGACCCAGATGTCCAACGCGTGGTCGGCCAGCCCTTGCCATGCGAGGGTGCCGTAGACCAGCTGCGTGGCCAGTCCGCGGTCGCGCTCGGCGAGATCAGTGCCGGCGAGATGTCGGGCGAGTGCGGCGTCGGCGAACGCCCCATCGACGACGGCTCGCAAGACGCGCCAGGCGACGTCGCGCGCGTCAGCGGGCTGCGCCAAGGCGCATTCCCGGGCGCAGCGCCGCACCGCGCGCGAACTCGCTGGCCGCCATCGGCTTGCGGCCTTCGATCTGCAACCGCTCGATGGCGAGGGCCCCCTCGCCGGTGACGACTTCGACCGCGTCGCCGACGAAGACGATCGTCCCCGCTGGCTGCGCGCGGTCGGCCTCGGCATCCGGCGCGGCGACGGCGTGCGCGACGTGGATCTTCAACAGCTTGCCTTCGATGTGGGTGAACGCCGACGGCCACGGCTGGAAGGCGCGGCAGTGGTTGGCGATCTCCGCGGCACCGCGGGACCAATCGATTTCGCCGTCGGACTTGGCGATGATCGGCGCCAACGTGACCGCGCGTTCGTCCTGCGGGACCGGGACCAACTCACCGCGCGCCAGCGCAGCGAGCGTCTCCATCAACGCGTCGGCGCCCAGGTGTGAGAGCCGCTCCGACAGGTCGACCGCGGTCTCGTGCGCGCCGATCGGCGTGGAGCGCTGCAGAAGAATGTCGCCGGCGTCCATCTCCTCGCTCATCTGCATGATCGTCACGCCGGTCTCGGTCTCGCCTCTGGCGATGGCCCACGCGATCGGCGCCGCGCCGCGGTACCTGGGCAGCAGGGATGCGTGGACGTTGATGCAGCCGTGGCGCGGCAGCTCGAGAATGTTGCGCGGCAGGATGCGGCCGTAGGCGGTGACGACGATCACATCGGGTTCCCACCCGCGCAGCAGGTCTTCGAAGGCCTGGTCGCGGACCCGCGTCGGCTGCTGCACGGGTACGCCGTGCGCGAGCGCGAGTTGTTTCACCGCCGGCTGCCGCACCTTCTGCCCGCGACCGGCCGGGCGATCGGCTTGGCAGATGACCCCGGCGACGCTGTCGGGGCCGCCGAACAGAGCGGCCAGCGACGGCACCGCGAACTGCGGTGTCCCAAAAAAGACTACTCGGAAGCGCATGGCCCCTCTGTGCGGCGTAGAACCCAGGCGTTCCCGGGTTCACTCGCCGTCGCGCAGAACCTTCTTCAGTTTGCGCTTGTAGAGGTCGCGCTTCAGGGAGCTCAGTCGATCGATGAACAGCTTGCCGTCGAGGTGGTCGATCTCGTGTTGCAGAGCCACCGCGAGCAAGTCCTCCGCCTCGATGGCGATCTCCTTCTGATCCGGCGTCCAGGCGCGCACCAACACCTTGGCGCTGCGCTTCACCTCGGCCGTGTAGTCGACCACGCTCAGGCAGCCTTCTTCCCAGATGATCTCGCCCTCGCGCTCGGCGATGACGGGGTTGATCAGCTTCAGGAGGTTCTTGCCGGGGTTTTCCGAGTCGATGTCGAGGACGATCAAGCGCTCGGCTACCCCGACCTGCGGTGCCGCCAGTCCGACGCCCGGGGCGGCGTACATGGTCTCGACCATGTCCTCGGCGAGCTGGTGGACCTGCCCGTCGATGTTGGCGATGTCGACGGAGGTCTTCTTCAGCTCGGGCGACGGAAACGTCAGAATTTCCCGTAAGGCCATTTCGGCACCCTACCCGGCATCGGGCGCCGGATCCATACGTCTGCGCCGGTGGGCGTTTCCTTCGGCGAAGGGCCTGCGATACAGGTCCCGGCACGTCTGCGGAAGGAAGGATCGTCACGGCCGCCATGGACCATTCTCTCGAGAGTCCACGCCAGCGCGTCCTGGCGATGAGCGCCCTCGTCTTTGCCGGCGAGATGGTCTTCGGATTGCCGTTTCACGTGCCGCGCTACTTCCGGCCGTCCGTACTCGATACCTTCGGACTCACCAACGCCGATCTCGGCGATGCCTTCGCCGTCTACGGGGTGACCGCGATGCTGGCCTACTATCCCGGCGGCGCGCTGGCCGATCGCTTCGGGGCGCGCGAGCTCATCTGCGCGTCGCTTCTCGCGACCGCGCTCGGCGGGTTCTATCTGGCGACGCTGCCCGGACCGTCGGGCCTGGGCGTGCTGTATGGATACTGGGGGCTGACGACCATCTTCCTGTTCTGGGCCGCCGTGATCCGCGCCACCCGTGAATGGGGTGGCGACCTGCGACAGGGCCGGGCCTTCGGTTTTCTGGACGGCGGCCGGGGGCTGGCCGCCGCCGCGTCGGCGTCCGTCGCCGTCGTGTTGTTCGCCCGAACCCGGCCGATCAACGCTGTCGCGTTGGACGCGGTCGCGCGCGATCAGGCGATGCGCGAAGTAATCCTCTTCTACACCGCGGTCACGTTCGCCGCCGCCGGCGTCGTCTGGGCGTGGCTACCGGGTCGGAACCACGCCTCGGCTCGCATGGACGCGCCGCGTCCCGACGCCGTCCTGCACCGCCCTCTCGTGTGGCTGCAGGCGCTGATCGTCGTGTGCGCGTACTGCGGCTACAAGGGGCTCGACAATTACGCCCTCTATGTCCACGAGGTGGTCGGCATGAGCGACGCCGAGGCGGCGGCGTTCGCCGCGAGCTGCGCCTACCTTCGTCCGGTCGCCGCGATTGCGGCCGGGTTCGGCGCCGATCGCATCGGCGCCGGACGAGCCATCACAGCGCTGTTCGCGCTGTTCGCCGCGTGCTGCGTCCCGCTGGCGATCCTGGACGGCGCGCCGCCCCACATGGTGGTCATCTTCGGCAACCTCATCGTCAGCTACGCGGCGGTGTTCGCGCTGCGCGGCGTGTACTTCGCGCTGCTCGAGGAGATCCGCGTCCCGGCGTCGATGACCGGCACCGCGATCGGCCTGGTGTCGGTCGTCGGCTTCACCCCCGACATCTTCTTCGCGCCGATTGCCGGCCGCATCCTCGACGCCAGTCCCGGCGTGGCGGGTCACCAGCACTACTTCATGCTCCTCGCCGCGATCGCGGTCGCAGGTGTCGTCATCGCGGCGGTACTCGCGACGCTGGTTGCGGGCATGACGGGCGGGGGCAATTTTTCAACGGTGTGCCAGGAGAAGCCTCGGTTGGGGGAATGAAGTGGAGCCCAAATCCGGACCAGTGGCTAGACGTAAGAGGTTGTTCGCCGCCCGCCATCCGCGCTACAAGCGCGAGCGGCCCAACCGCAGACGAGAAATCAGACCATACCAGGGGGAAGCCTGCTTGCTCACAAGGGGCGCCGCAGCACGATAACCTCCACGAAGGGACGACCATGAAGATGACAATGCAATCCTCCAACCGATCGCGCGGCCTGGCCGCGGCGGCGTTGCTGGTTCTGATCGGATCGGCAGCGACGGCGCAGGAAGAGGCCGGCGGGCCGTGTGCCGATTACGCGACCAAGCTGTGTGAGAAGGCCGATCCGGCGAGCTGTGCGGCGATCAAGTCGGCGACCAGTCTGATGCCGCCAGCGGCTTGCGAAGCCGGCATGAAGGATCTCGAGTACTCCTTCACGCGTCTCACCGAGATGAAGAAGCAGTGCACGGAGCTCGGCGACAAGCTGTGCAAGGATCTCGGAGAAGACACGCCGACCTGCAAGATGGTGCGCACCAAGGTTCCCGAGTTGGGGCCGGAGCAGTGCAAGCAGATGCTCGATCAGTACGCCACCGTGCTCGCCGATCTGCAGCGCCAGGAGCAGGCCAACAAGCCGCTCAGCGAGGAGCAGCAGAAGTTGGTCGCAACCGGCACGGATGCGGCGTTCGGCCCGGCCGATGCGAAGGTGACGGTCGTCGAGTTCTCCGACTTCCAGTGCCCGTACTGCACGCGCGCCGCGGCGGTGGCGAAGGAAGTCAAAGAAAAATACTCGGACAAGGTTCGTTTCGTCTTCCGCCAGTTCCCGCTCTCGTTCCACAAGGAAGCCCACCTGGCGGCGCAAGCCTCTCTGGCGGCGGGCGCACAGGGCAAGTTCTGGGAGTACCACGACATGATGTTCGAGAATCAGAAGGCGCTCGATCGCGTGTCGCTCGACAAGTATGCGGAGCAGCTCGGCCTGGATATGGCCGCCTTCACGAAGGCCCTCGATGAGGGCACGTACAAAGGCGCAGTGGATGCCGACATCGAACTAGGCAACAAGGTGGCGGTGAGCGGCACGCCGACGATGTTCATCAACGGCGCGCGGGCGCAGAACGCGACCGACTTCGCGTCGGTCTCGGCGCAGATCGAAGCCGCGATGAAGTAACGCGCGCTGCGCGAAGCGAAAAAGGGAGAGCGGCTCAGCGTAGACCGTGGCGGGGGCGAGATCGGTCCCTCGCCGCGATCTACCAACTGAGCCACGGCGCTCCACCTATCGCGACACTAGATCAAGTTCTGCGGATCGACGTCGATGGTGAGGCGGATGTCGGCGGGGCGTGCGCGGCGATCTGGCGCGACGAGATCAGTGACCAGACGGCGCAGCGATGCGCCGCTCTTGCCGCGCAGGAGGATCTGCCAGCGATAGCGGCCGCGCAGGCGTGAGAGCGGGGCGGGGGCGGGGCCGAGGACGGCGACGCCGCGCGGCGCGGCGCCGCGCGGCGCGGCGGCGCGCAGTTGCTCGGCGCATTGCGCCGCGGCTGTCTGCGTTCGCGCCGCGTCCTCGCCTTCGAAGCGCAGCAGCACCAGGCGGCCGAAGGGCGGGTAGCCGAGTTCCTCGCGTTGGCCGATGTCGCGCTCGGCGAACGCGCGGTAGTCGTGGTCGACGACCGCGCGCAGCACGTGGTGTTCGGGCTGCAGCGTCTGCACCAGCACCCGGCCGGGGCGATCGCCGCGACCGGCGCGACCGGCGACCTGCGCCAGTTGCTGAAAGGCGCGCTCGGCGGAGCGGAAGTCGGGGAGGTTCAGCGACAGGTCGGCCATGACCACGCCGACCAGCGTCACGCCGGCGACGTCGTGGCCCTTGGTCACCATCTGCGTGCCGATGAGGATGTCGAGAGCGCCGCTGTTCCATTGGGAGAGGAGCGCCGACAGACTGCCCTTGCGCGTCGTCGTGTCGCGGTCCATGCGGGCGACGCGCGCGCCGGGAAACGACTCGCGCAGCAGACTCTCGAGGCGCTCCGTTCCCCAGCCCCAGGTGTCGAGCGCCGGTTGGCCGCACTCCGCGCAGGCGGCGGGACGCGGCTTCGCGTAGTCGCAGTAGTGGCAGCGCAGCGCCGCGGCGCGCTGGTGCCAGGTGAGCGAGATGCTGCAGTTGGGACAGGTCTCCGGTTCACCGCACGCCCTGCACTGCAAGGCGTTGGCGAAGCCGCGGCGGTTGAGGAAGAGCAGCGTCTGTCCGCCGGCGGCGAGGTTGGCCTCGATCGCGGCGGCCAGCGTCGGACTCAGCGGCGAGGTGAGGCGCTGGCCGCGCAGGTCGATGAGTTCGACCGACGGCATCGGCCGCTGCGCGACGCGCTCGGGAAGGTGGAGCAGATGGTAGCGCTCGGAACGCGCGTTGTGCAGGCTTTCCATGGACGCCGTCGCCGATCCGAGGATCAGCGGGCAACCTTCGAGCTTGGCGCGCATGACGGCGACGTCGCGCGCGTGGTAGTGCAGCCCGTCGCCCTGCTTGTAGGCGGTGTCGTGTTCTTCGTCGACGATGATGATGCCGAGTTCGGCCATCGGTGCGAAGACGGCCGAGCGCGCGCCGATGGCGATGCGGGCCTCGCCGCGCGACAAGCGCCGCCACTCGTCCCACCGCTCGCCGTCGCCGAGCCCGCTGTGGAGCACGGCGATCTCGGTGCCGAAGCGCGCGCGTACGCGGCCGACGAGTTGATGGGTCAGCGAGATCTCAGGCACCAGGATGAGCGCGCCGCGGCCGCGCGCGAGGACCTCGGCGACCGCGCGCAGGTACACCTCGGTCTTGCCGCTGCCGGTCACGCCGAGCAGCAGGAACGGCGAAAACCCCTCGTCCACCACTGCCGAGATCGCGGCGACGGCCGCGGCCTGCTCGGGATTCAGGCGGACCGGTCGATCGTCCGGCGTCTTCTCGTCGTGGACCTCTCGGTAGACTTCGCGGCGGTGTTCGCGCAGCAGATCGAGGTCGCGCAGTTGGCGCACCTTGGCCGCGGCCGAGGGGAACGAGCCGCGCAATTCTCGGATCGTCACCCGCCGCGCCGGGTGGTTGATCACGTACTCGTGCAGCGCGCGCAGCGCGGGCCGTTTGAGCAGGACTGCCGCGTCGCCCGTCGGCACGGCGCTGTACGAAACCTCGTGCCGGGTCGGGGCGACCTCGCGCACGAACCGCTCGCCGATCCGCAACAGCTTCCGCCTCTGCAGGCGCCGCAGCGCACCTTCCGTCCGCTCACCCAGTTCACTTTGCAGCGCGACGACGGGAGTGGCGCCGTCGCGGCGGAGCCTGGCCAGCAGCGCGACGTCGAACGCGTCGGCGCGCGGACCCGCGGGCTCGAGGCTGTCGGTCGGTTCGACGACTCGTTCGGTTTCGATGCGCAAGACGCCCGGCAGCAGCGTCGTGACGGCATCCGCCAACGGCGCCAGGTAGTACTCGGCCATCCATGTCACCAACCGCAACAGCGGGGCGCTGAGGATGGGCGCCGGGTCGAGCGCGGCGACGATGTCCCGCAACCGGTGCGGAGCCTCGCCGGCGTCTCGACCGATCGCGGTGACGATTCCCATGCAGCGCCGGCTGCCCAGCGGCACGAGGACGCGGCTGCCGAGGCGCAAGTCCGCGAGGTGGGTAGGGATTCGATAGTCGAGCGCTCCGAGTCGGCCCGACGCCGGAACGAGGACGACCTTGGCTACGCCGGTCTCGTCACCTCGGCGGGCGGTCGCTGAGTTCGTCTCGCCACTCGGTTGCTTCGCCGACACTCGTCAGAGGACCCACCGGACGATCGCGAAGCCGCCGAACAAGAGGACGACGAAGGCGAACGACAAGAGGTTGAAATATTTGTCGATGAACACGCGAACCGGCGGTCCGAAGTAGTAGATCAAGCCGGCGACGGCGAAGAATCGCATCGAGCGGCTGAACACGGAAGCCAGGAGGAACACGCCGAAGTCGATGCGAAAGACACCGCCGGCGATGGTGAACACCTTGTATGGGATCGGCGTGAGTCCAGCCGTGAACACCGCCCAGAAGGTGTTGTCCTTGTACTGGTTCGCCACCAGGTCGAAGAGTTCCTGGCGAAACACGTAGCCGAGGAAGAACCCGGACACCTGGTCCCACAAGAACGCGCCGATCAGGTAGCCGAACGCTCCTCCGATCACCGACGACACGGAGCAGACGACGGCGAACCACAGCGCGCGGTGCGGCGCCCCCAGGCAGAGGGCCATCAGGAGTACGTCGGGCGGCACCGGGAAGAACGACGACTCGGTGAAGGCAAGGACGGCCAATGCCCAGATTCCGTAGGGCGTGGCGGCCCAGTGCAGGACCCAGTCGTAGAGCTGCCGCACCCACGACATCGGGCCGGCCCTGCCGGCTACGGTGACTGGAGCTTGCTGTGCCATGTTCGTGCTTCCCCCGCGGGCGAGACGCACCCGAATTGTGTTCTCCTCCGTGTCGCCCCGGCGACGCGGAAGACGGCCGTCATTGGATCGCCATCCTCACGAACGGACGACGCGCTGGTAGATCTTCGGGAGTTCGCGCGGAAGTGCCGTGATGTCGTCGATCACCATGTAGCGGTTCTCATCGCACATCTCGCGCAGGTAGTCATGCCCCGCCTTATCGACGGTGATGCAGAACGGAGTCACTCCCGCCAACTCGGCTTCGCGCAGCGCCGCGGCCGTGTCGCGGATCCCGTAGGTGTTGCTGCGGCGGTCCTGCCCGTAGTCGAAGTCTTGCGGAAATCCGTCGCTGAGAAGGATCAGGTGCTTGGAACGAGCGCTGACCGACGAGAGCCGGTCGACGGCGTGGCGCAGCGCCGTGCCCATGCGGGTCGAGCGACGCGGCTCGATCGCGCCGAGCCGCGCCTTGACCGACGGCGTCAGGCCCTCCGCGAACGATTTGACGCGGTACATCTCGACCTGCTCCCGCCCGTGACCGGAGAAGCCGTAGATGGCGAACGCGTCGCCGATCTCCTCGAGGGCCTGCGCCATGATCGCGAGCGTCTCCTTGGTGACGTCGATGATGCGGCGCGGTCCACGGTCCGCCTTGCGACCACGCGCTCCCGCGTCTTCGACGAGCGGCTCGTCGGTCGATGCGCTCATGTCGACGAGGAACAGCGTCGCGACATCGCGCTCCTCGCGCTTGCGCGCGACGTACAGCCGGTTGGAGGGGGCGACGCCGGCGCGCGCGTCGACGCGGGCGCTGACGGCCGCGTTCAGATCGAAATCCTCGCCGTCCTCGAGACCGCGCACGGTGCGGTACATCTCGGGCCGAATGCGTTGAAACTGTCGGCGCACCTCCGGCAACAGGTCCGCGTGCTCGCCCAGCGCCGCCTGGAAGAACTCCCCCGAATCGCCTTCGAGGCCGATCTCGTAGAGCTGACACCACTGGTTGCGGTAGTCGCCGATCTGGTAGTCCCACTCGTCGTACCAGTAGCAGGTGCCCTCGGCGCGGCGGTCGAGCCAGCGGCGCGGCGGTCGCCTGCGCCGTTCCTCCGGATCGCCGAGCAGGCGGCGCAGCTCGTCGAGTTGTTCGTTCGGGATCTTGCCGATCAGGTCGGTGATGTAGAGCCCCAGCCCTTCGACGTCTTCATCGGCGCGGCCCTGCCGGATGCGCATGTCCGCGCCGGACTCGAGCAGGCGCTGGATCTCCTCGGCCGACATCGGTACGCCGCCGCTGTCGTCGGTTGATTCGTCGCTGAGCTCCAGTTCGAGGTCCCGCTCCTGCGCAGCCACCGGTTCGGGGTCCCGCACCTCTGGCGGCGCGTCGCCCGCCGGTTGTGGTTGGGCGGCCGCGTCGTCATCGTCGTAGAGATCGTAGTAGATCATCTCGCCGGCGCTAGTGTCGTAGAACGTGGAATCGGCTTCTCCGAGATCCGTCCCGACGCCGGTGTTGGCCCGTTCGAGCGCGGCTGCGACCGCCTCGGCCGCGTGCAACGCGTCGACGACGGTCGTTCCCTCGGTGCGCAGCGGCCGCAACAGTTCGAGCAGCCGCTCCCCGGTCGCGCGGTCCAACCAACCCGGCCAGTGCTCGGTCGTTCCGTCGACGAGTGCCAGCAACAGAATCGTGTCGAGGCGGCGGGTGCGCGGCGGGCTCGGCTGGTCGCACCACGTGCGCAGCAGCGACTCGGCGACCCACTCGGCCTCGCCGGCGATGCCGCGGTAGGACCGGGCGAGCGCGCAGTGGACGCGGACTCCTTCCGCCAACGTGAACAGATCCTCCAGCAGCGGCGGGCGACCGTCGTCCGTCAGGTAGCGGAACAGGGCCCGCCCGGGGGGATCGGCCGGATCGGGCGCGATCGCGTCGTGGTCGTCGTAGGTGCCGTAGGTGCGGCGGCCGGCGAGATGGGCGGCGATAAGGCGATAGAGGCGCAGGTTTTCTTCGTGTGTCGGCAGCTGGTCGATGCGGGTCGGCAGAGCGACCTCGCGCTCGGCCGGAAACTCCTCGATCTCGGGCCGCAGGGAGAAGCGCTCCATCGGGCGGATGCCGACCGGAGCGCCGCTCATCATCTGGAGGTACTTGCGCAACAGGCCCTGTGATTGTTCGAGGGAGGCGCCGGTCGAACCGCGGTGCAGCACGTTGATACTCGTGCGCGACTCCAGCGCGAAGTAGGCGAGCGCGGCGTGCGGGCTGCCGTTGGCGATTTCGATGCCGGTCGTGAACCATTGCGCGACCCGCTCCGCGGCTGCCGATTCGCAGACCCGCGGCAGGCAGCGAAGGGCGCTGACCGCCGCTTGCGGGTGGTGTTTGGCGAGGCGTTCGACCTGGACCAGGCTGGACGCGAGCTGATCCGCGGGCACCTGGCGCAACAGGGCGCCGGCGACCGGGACGAAGTCGCGCATGGTCGGGCCGAGCTTGCTGCCGCAGCCGGCGAGCACGCGCAGCAGGCTCGCACGCGCCGCCCCTTGCAAGGAGTCGAGAGCCGCGGGCATGCGCCGGTATACGTCGTAAGCGACCTGGTGGTCGGTCGGCGCAAGCGCGATCGCAATGCGCAGCAGGTTCGCCTGGTCCTCGGGCGGCCAACCGGCCATCGCCGCCGGAAAGCTGCCGAAGAACTCTCGCTCCCGCACCTTCGGAAACAGCGAACTGGCCGTACCAGCCCAAAGTCGGAAGGCCGCCGGGGACAGAGACGGCAGGACGGCGGCGCTCGCGTTGAAGAATCCCTGGGCGAGGAACTCGCCCTGCCACCCGTGCTGGCTGTGGAGTCCCGTGCCGGCGTTCGCCCATGCGTCGAGCGTGGCGGTGGAAACCGCGCGTGTCATGAGCGGTCGCGTGCTCTGCAGAAAGAGCCCCGCCAGCTTCGTCGACACCTGCGCGACGCGTTCGGCGGTGTCGCACCACGCCGACAGCTTGGCGAGCGCCTCAGGGCCGAGATCCTCGACGGTCAGTGAGAAGTAGGCGTTTGCTCCGTCGCGCGACGTCGGGTCGCTACCGGCCAGTTGTTCCCCTCGTCGAACCCAGTCCTCGAAACCGTCCGCGCCGAGGTGGCGCCATGCGCCGGCGGCGTTGCGGTAGTAGTGCTGCGCGAGTATCGCCGAGGACTGCGCGAGCCGGTCGCCGACATCGAGCAGCGCGGCGTGGGTGTCCTCTCCCAGCGCCTCGGCGGCGCGGTGTGCCGCGGCGCCGTCCGGATCATTCAACAGATGCGGTCCGAGCCAGAGGCTGCGCACGGGGATCAGGCTCCGAAGATCGTGGAGACGACCTCTTCGATGGCCCGCTGGCTCTCCGCGTCGTCGGTCAGCGACTTGCTCACGGCGACCTGGCAGGCGCGGCGCGCCGGGATATTGCGCGCCATCAGCTGCCCCGCGTAGATCAACAGGCGCGTGCTCACGCCTTCCTCGAGGCCACTGGCCTTGAGGTGGCGGACCTTCTCGCCGAGCTTGGCGAGGTCCATCGCAGTGTCGATGTCGACGCCGCTCTCGTGCGCGACGATCTGCGCCTCTTTGTCGCGCGGCGGGTAGTCGAAATCGATCGTGACGAAGCGTTGGCGGGTGGAGTGTTTGAGGTCCTTGAGAACGCTCTGGTACCCGGGATTGTACGAGATGATCAGCAGAAAAGCCGGGTGGGCTTCGATGATCTCGCCGCGCTTGTCGATCGGCAACATGCGGCGATGGTCGGTGAGCGGATGGATCAGGACGGTGGTGTCCTTCCTCGCTTCGACGACCTCGTCGAGGTAGCAAAACGCCCCGCGCCGCACCGCTTGGGTCAGCGGACCATCCACCCAGATCGTCTCGTCTCCCTTGATCAGGTAGCGGCCGACCAGGTCGCTGCCGGTGAGGTCCTCGTGGCAGGCGACGGTGATGAGATTGCCCTCGACGTCGCTGCCGGAGCCCATGCGGCTGGCCATCCACTCGACGAAGCGCGTCTTGCCGCAGCCCGTGGGCCCCTTCAGGAGCACCGGCAGTCGGCAGGCGAACGCCGCTTCGAAGATGTCCGCTTCGTCGCCGATCGGAAGGTAGTAGGGAGTGTCTTTCACAGGGAAGGGCCGGTTGCGGATGAGCGGCCAACCTAGCGAGAAGCGGCCGATCGGTACAGGCCCCTCCGCGCGGTTGGGCGACTTCTCAGTTGCGGACCGTGATCATCGTGGTGCCCGACGCGGCGTCGACGATGTCGACCGCGATCTCATCCGTGAAAGCAAAGCGCTTCTTGCTCTCGCCGATTCCGGAGGTCAACCGCGATACGAACTTCTCGCGCACCATCGGCGGCATGCCTTCCATGGGAAACTCGCGCAGGGTCACGGTCGCCTGCTGGTCCGAATCCCAGCGAATGGCATCGATGCGCGGGCCGACGATCGGATGCGAGCGGAACACCGCCTCGACGGCGTCGCGCAGGGTCCCGCCGGTCTCTCCGCCGCCCCCGGCGGCGCCAGGTTCGGCGTGCCCGGCGGTGTTGAGGATGGCGTCGACCCGCGTCCGCGCTTCATCGTCGGGGGCCACTTCGCGGGCGCGGTGCAGCGCCGCCAGGGCGAGATCGTTCTGCCCGGACGCTCGATAGGCGATCGCCAGGTTGAACTGCGCCTGAAAGAAGGTCGGGTCCTCCTGGAGGACGTTCTGGTACGCGCGGATCGCATCTTCCGGCTTCTGGGCGGCCAGCAGCATCGTTCCCATGTCGGTGCGGACGCTCTTGTCGCCCGGGTCCACCTCGAGGTAGCGGCGGTAGTATTCCATGGCGGTGGCCGGGTCGTTGCGATCGTACGCGACGTTCCCCAGACCGCGCAGGGCGTCTTTGTCTTTGGCGTCGCGGTCGAGCACGTGGCGGTAGGACGCCTCCGCCTTGTCCAGGTAGGGCGCTTCGACCTGGCCGGCGCGGTATTGGACGAATGCCAGCTGTTTCCAGGCTTCGGCGTTGTCGGGTTCCGCCGTTGCCAGGGCCTCCATCCGTTCAATGACCTTACGCACCTCGTCCGGCACGGCGATCGGCGGGTGGTCCCCGGGGAGCTGGCCCGCGGCGACCGCCGGCGGGCCACCGCCGTCTCGAGGCAGCGGCTGGTTCGGCGGCGGCTGCCGGCTGTAGCCGATTCCGACGGCGATACCACCGATGACGAGCAGCGCGCCGACGACGATCAGGGGGGCGAAGCGCCGCGTCAGTTCCCCGCTCGGCCCTGCGCCGGCGGCTGATCTGGCGCCCGTCGCCGTGCCGCAGCCGACGCAGAACGCCGCATTCGCCGGGACTTTCACTCCGCAATGCGGGCAGAACCGTACAGTCGTGGATGCGGTCATTGGCGGTGTCCTCGAAGGGTCCTCAGCGCCCGAGATTGGGTGAGGGGCGAAGCGCGGCAGCGTAACAGAACGCCCGCCGGGGCACGAGGGTGGAGTGAATGCGCCGTGCCCTGGGTTCGTCGAAGCGGCCGGTACGGCGGGCGGCGGTCGGGCAAACTTCCGCCCGCCCGCTGTTTCCGGTAGGGATTGCAGATGCCGTCGGCGAATAGCGGCCGCGCGGGAAGGATCAGGAGAGATGAGGATGCAGATGCGATATGGGGCGACCGTGATGGCCGTGGGGTTGGCAGCCGCCATGGCCTTCTCTTCGTGCACGTGCCAACGCGACGTTCCCGATCCCCCGGAGCGGACTTCGCGCCTGGGGGCGGAGCGCAAGTGGAGTGGGCTCCCGAGCAGGGATCGCGACGAACACGACCTGCCCCAACGCGACATTCCCCGGGACATGCCCATCCAACGGGCCCGTCCGTCGGCGCTGCCGACGGGTAAACCGCCGACATCGGAAGAGAAAGTCGAGATCCCGGAGGACTTCCCCGCCGACGTCCCGGTCTTCAAGGATGCGGAGGTGTTTGGTGTGCAGGATCTCGCCGCCGGCGCCAAGAACGTCTTGTTCCACACGGACGGCGACGTCCCGGAGGTGTTCAACTTCTACAAGAACTCGATGGGCGGCGAGGGTTGGGACGTAAAGCAGGAGTACGAGCAAGGAAACCAGTCGTTCCTGTCGTTCGAGAAGGACAACATGATCACCAACATGACCGTGGCCCGCGATCCGCAGACCGGCAAGCAGGTGATCGCGGTCATGTACTACAAGCAGCAGCCGCTGGATTTCGAGGAGTTCTGAGTCGGTGCGTCGCGCTTTGCGGCGACGCGGACGGGCGCTGTTCGCCTTTCTGGCGTTGATCTCGGCCGCGACCACCGAGTTGCAGGCGACGACGTTCGTTCTAATGGACGTGGGCGACCTGGCCGATCGGGCGGATGCGGCTGTGGTCGGGCGGGTCTCGTCGCGCCAAAGCTTGATGCTCATTGATGGGTCGATCGTTACCGACGTGTCGATCGAAGTGGACCGCAACATTTTCGGGGCGATCGAAGCGGGCGAAGTCGCCTGGGTGCGGGAGAGCGGCGGCACGGTCGGCGGCCGTCGCGAGCACGTTTTCGGGACGGCGGATTTCGCGGTGGGCGAGGAAGTCCTCGTCTTCCTCTCGGCTACCGCGGATGGACCCCATCGCATCGTCGGAATGAGCATGGGGAAGTACCGCGTGTTCCGTGCTCCGGGCGATGCCTCGGCGCGGCGTGATCTGGGCGCGCACGTCGCCGCGATCGATCCTGTGACCGGGGTTCGCATGGCCTCGTCCGGCGAGACCACCTGGAACCTCGCCGAGCTGATCCGCGAGGCGCGCCGCGCTCGGCGTCGTACCGAGCGTTCGACTCCGCGGCGCGTTGGGCCGGTGCCGACGCCTCTTCCGCGAGAGAACGGTAGTGTCGACGAGTTCAAATTTCTCGGCGTGCCCTCGCGTTGGTTCGAACCGGACGAGGGGAAACCAGTGCGTTACTTCGTCGACTCGACGGGCGATGCCACGCTCGGCGCGCCGGTGTCGATCGCCGCCATCGAATCAGCCTTCGAGGCGTGGTCCGGGACGGATACGTCGGCCATCGTTCTGAGCAGCGCCGGTCCCACCGAGCCCGCTCCGTTCAGCGGCTGCCCTGACGACAATCGCATCGTCTTCAACGATCCCTTCGGAGAGATCCAGAACCCATCGAACTGTCGCGGCGTTCTCGCTCTGGGTGGGTACTGTGAGACGACCGAGACGCGTACCGTGAATGGTGTCGAGTTCCGGCGCATCGTCACGGGCAAACTGACCTTCAACAACGGTTGGGGCGCCTGTCCGATCTGGACCGCCTGCGGCATCGCCGAAATCGCTACGCACGAGATCGGCCACACCATCGGGCTCGGCCATTCGGAAGTCGACGATGCCACCATGGCGGCGACGGCGCACTTCGACGGACGTTGCGCGTCCCTGCGCGGCGACGACGAAGCCGGCATCGCCTTCATGTATCCGTTTCCGACCGCGACGGCCACGGCGACCGCCACCGCGACGGATACGGCGACGGCGACCGCGACCCCGACCGCTTCCGCCACGCGCACCGCGACGCTCCGTCCATCGACGCCGACGCGAACACCGACGATTACGCGAACACCGACGGTCACGCGAACGGGCACGCGGACCCGAACACCGACACGAACGCGCACCGCGACGACAACCGTCACCGCGGACGCGTCCTCGACGTCGACTCCGACGCGCACCACCACGGTGACGCGAACGCGCACCACCACGGTGACGCGAACGCGCACGCCAACCAACTCCGCGACCGTCACGGCGACGGCGAGCCCGACGCCGACCGCGCCCCCCGATGGAGAGTCCTTTCTCGTACTGGTCCTGCGCGCCCTTCGAAAATTGATCGGCGCTCTCCAATCCATCTGAAGCGCGGACCTCATTAGAGTTTTGCCGCGCGAGCGTTCAGGCACGGCGCGGGGTTCCGCGCGAGCAATCCCGCCAAGGCGAAGGCCACGGCATTCTCGATGATGATGTCCGTGTCAAACGCGTTGCGAAACGCCGTGACAGTTGTTGCGGTGCGGGTTAGCGGCGACGAACTGCCGCCTCCGACGAAGCTGTCGCCGCGCGGGGAAGAGGCGATAGGTGACTCGCGTGCTGGCACGGCTCTCGCTTTGCTGGTCCCTCCGATATGTCAGCGGAGGGGCGAAGGAGGGCGGCGTGGGGTGGAGTTTTGCTCTCGTGCATCGTGCTCTGGTCGCCAGCCCAAACCGCGGCGAGTACGTTCATTCTGCAGACCATCACCGACCTCGCGAGCGCCGCCGACACGGCGGTCATCGGAACGGTCGAAAGCATCGCGGTCGAGCGCGAACCTGACGGCGGCTTGCGCACCGTCGTACGTCTGCTCGTGGAGCACGAGGTGCTCGGGCTGCCGGTGTCGCCGCGACTGACGCTCAGCGAGCGCGGTGGAAGCACCGCGGGCGTTGAAGATCGCCTTTTCGGGGCGGCGGAGTACCAGCGCGGGGAGCGCGTACTGGTGTTCGCGCGCGAAGATGGCCGTGGGCGCATGCAGACGGTCGGTATGGCGATGGGCAGGTTCCGCGTCGTGCGCGATTCGAGCTCCCGCGCGCTGTTCGTTCGACATCTGGGCGAAGGGGTCACGGTATTTGACCCTGAAAGCCAGGAGCTGACGCATGAGAGCGGCCCCTGGCCCCTCGATGCGCAGGACGTGCTCGCCGATCTAGGGCTACCCGATCGCATCACCGACGAGGAACTCGTCGACGGTCTGCCGGTATCGGACCCACTCGCCTCGTTCGACGCCTTCACCTACGCCAGCACGAGTCCGGCGCGCTGGTTTGAACCCGACAGCGGTCAGTCGGTGCCCTTCAAGATCGACCTCACCGGCGATCTCGGAATCGGGGTCATCAACTCCCTCGGCGCCATCCGGGACGCGATGGAAGCCTGGTCGACCGTCCCCGGCAGCAGCGTCGAGATCGTCAACGGAGGTCCCCTCGACGCTCCGCAGCAGTTCGCCGGTTGCACAGGGGACAATCGGATCGTGTTCAACGATCCCTTCAACGAAATCACGGATCCGTCGGGATGCAGCGGCGTATTGGCCGTTGGCGGCTACTGCGCCTCGAGCTCGTATGTAACCGTGAACGGGCAATCGTTTCGCAACATCACGCGCGGCCGAATCACGTTCAACAACGGATTCGCCGGCTGTCCCTTCTGGACCCGATGTTCCTTGTCGGAGGTGGCGACGCACGAACTCGGCCACGCGCTGGGATTCGGCCACTCGCCGGTATCCGACTCCATTCTGCGCAGCCAAGCCTATTTCAACGGTCGCTGCACGAGGCTCGGTCAAGACGACATCGATGCCGTGACGTTCGTGTATCCGGTCGGACAGGGGGCCGTAGCAACCCACACTCCCACCCCGACCCGGACGTCGACGCGTACGCCTACGCCGCTGGCGACACAAACCCCGACCCCGTCGCGTACGTCCACGCGAACGCCGACACGAACGCCCTCTTTCACGCCGACGCCGACGTGGACTCCGGTCGCGACGGCTACGTCCACTCATACCGCCGTCCCGACGATGACCCGGACGCCCACCCGAACCAGCACCGCTACGCAAACGAGCTCCTGGACGCCGACGCACACGCCGAGCTTCACGCCGACGCCGACGAACACGTGGACCGAGACGGCGACGCACACGCCGAGCTTCACGCGGACGCCGACGGCGACGAACACGTGGACCGAGACGGCGACGCACACGCCGAGCTTCACGCGGACGCCGACG
>Ga0307505_10001370_pt1 | contig 19938 bp, 14 predicted proteins | sample 23_S_MG_FD_202183 | JGI IMG/M metagenome (GOLD analysis project Ga0307505, IMG submission 202183) | Soil microbial communities from Populus trichocarpa stands in riparian zone in the Pacific Northwest, United States - 23_S | ecosystem: Environmental > Terrestrial > Soil > Riparian zone > Trees...
CGTTTGCGGAGTGGCGTTTTTTTTTGCATCCCGATCACCGATCCAGAGGACACTGACCGCGTGCGCAGGCGCAGTTTCATCGCCGGCATCCTCGCATTGCCGTCGGTAGCGGCGATGGCCCGGTTGCCGCGAGTGTCAAGATACGATGCCGTGGTCCTGCGCGAAGGCATCGCGACCAAAGTCGCGCCAGCGGTTTTCCGTACGATCGCCGATGCGCTCGACGCGGCGCCCAAAGCATCGACCCGACCGTACCGGGTCCTGATCGGCCCCGGCGTCTGGCGCGAAAAGCTCGTGATCGACAAGCCGTTCGTGCATCTGCACGGCAGTGGTCGCGATCGCAGCGTGATCCGCTTCGATGCCGCCGCCGGAGAACCCGGGCCGGACGGCGTGCCCTGGGGTACCTGGGGTTGTGCGACCTTGCGCGTTGCTGCGCCGGATTTCGCTGCGAGCAACCTGACCATCGAGAACGGGTTCGACTATCTCGCCCATCTGCGCGAACCGCTGTTCGAACCGATCGGCTCCAACGGCCCGCAGGCGGTTGCGCTCATGCTCGATGCGGGCAGCGACCGCGCGCGCATCGACGACGTCGACATCGTCGGCCACCAGGACACCTTGTTCGTCGACGCCGGACGCAGTCTGCTTCGCGGCTGCCGGGTCAGCGGCAGCGTGGATTTCGTCTTCGGTGCGGGTCGTTGCCTGCTTGATCGTTGCGAGATCGTTTCGCGGCATCGGCCAGGCAAGGAACGGCAAGGCTATGTTGCCGCACCGAGCACGCTGCGCCACGATGCCTGCGGACTCGTGTTCCAGGCGTGTCGCCTGCACTGTGAAGCGCAGGTCCCCCCGCGCAGTGTCGCACTCGGTCGCGCCTGGCGCCCGACCCGCGAGTTTGCCGATGGTCGCTATGGCGATCCCGATGCGATCGGCGCAGCGGCCTACATCGGCTGCTGGATGGACGCCCATATCGACCCCTTGGCCTGGGATGCGATGAGTTACACCGCGCGCGATGGTTCGCGCATCAAACTCGAACCCGCCCAGGCGCGCTTCGCCGAATACGCCAGTCGCGGACCCGGAGCGCACCGGTCCGCTGCGCGACCGCAGTTGACCCGGCAACAGGCACGCGCGTACTCGCTCGCGCACGTGTTCGCGGACTGGAATCCCGACCCGTGAGTGCGCATCGCCGTTTGCTGATGCGCCGGCCCTTCAGAGCCAATGTCCGCCCTCGCTTCGCCTTTCAAGGCCGATGCTTTTCTCCAGAGCCGCCAGAAGCATCGGGCCTGAAGTCCCTCCCACAGGATTTTCCGCCGACGCCTGCATCTGCGCCTGCCTGCTGTGGTGGGAGACCCTTCAGGGCCGATGCTTTTCTCCAGAGCCGCCAGAAGCATCGGGCCTGAAGTCCCTCCCACAGGATTTCCCGCCGACGCCTGCATCTGCGCCTGCCTGCTGTGGTGGGAGACCCTTCAGGGCCGATGCTTTTCTCCAGAGCCGCCAGAAGCATCGGGCCTGAAGTCCCTCCCACAGGATTTCCCGCCGACGCTGCATCTGCGCCTGCCTGCTGTGGTGGGAGGCCCTTCAGGGCCGATGCTTTTCTCCAGAGCCGCCAGAAGCATCGGGCCTGAAGTCCCTCCCAAAAAACCGACGATGGACTTACTCCAGCGTTGCCGCCGGATCGGCCAGCCGGGCATGGGCGCGCATGAGCGCGTCGATGAATCGCCGGTCGCCACGCAGTGCCGCGGGAAACACGTTTTCGAGAGCCAGGAATCGCGGCACGTCGGTTTCGGCGCGATCTTCGCAGGCATCGCCGATGGCCAGCAGGGTCGACGCCAATGGATCGGTGAGGCGGCGATCGCCTAGCGCCTTGCGCCGCACGAAATGCATCCAGGCAGCGATCGGAACGCACAATCTCGCGATGCCGCGACCGGCGGCGAGCGCGTCGGAGATCGTGCCGAGCAGGCGGAACGGCAGCTTCTGCGATCCATCCCAGGCGATCTGCGCGAGCTCATGGCGAATCGCAGGATTGCGGAAGCGTTGCAGGACGGCCTCGACGTAGGCATCGACATCGAAGCCATTCGGCGCACGCACGCTCGGGCGAATGTCCTGGATCATCATCGTGCGCACAAACCCGACCAGCGGATCGTCGGTCATGGCCTCGGCGACGCTGGTATGGCCGCGCGCAAGGCCGAGGTAGGCCAACGTCGAATGCGCGCCATTGAGCAGGCGCAGTTTCGCGCTCTCGAAGCCGCCGACGTCGTCAGTGATCGTGACGCCCACGCTCGCCCAGTCCGGCGTTGCACTGCTGAAGCGGTTCTCGATCACCCATTGCGCGAACCGTTCGCGCTGCACGGGCCAACGGTCGATCAATCCGGTTGCCGCGGTCACGCGTTCGCGCAGGGCATCGTCGGTCGCCGGCACGATGCTGTCGACCATCGTGCGCGGAAACGCCCCGCGTGCCTGGATCCAGCGCGCAAGCGCCTCGTCCCGGCAAGCGGCGAGGGCGATCACCGCTGCGCCGAGCCGGTGACCATTGTCGGCGAGATTGTCGCAACTGATCACGGTGAACGGGTCCAGTCCTGCCGCATGGCGCCGCGCGAGCGCGGCGACCAGATAGCCGATCGCGCTGACCGGCGTGTCGGGATCGGCGAGGTCGCGAACGATGTCGGGATGGGAGAAGTCCAGGGTGCCGTCACCGGCAAGGCAGTAGCCCTTCTCGGTGATCGTCAGGGTGACGATGTGGGTGGTCGGTGCGGCGAGGCGATTGAGCACCCGCTGCGGATCCTCTGCCGCGACAAGACGCTCGCGCAGTGCGCCGATCACGCGGTAGCCGATCACCGCATCGAGTGTCGCCACCGTGTACAGGCCATCCTGTCCGACCAGCGCATCGCGCAGATCGGGGCTTCGCAGCGACACTGCGCTGATGCCCCAGCGCGGATCGTCGCCGAGCAGCGCATCGAAGAACCAGGCCTGATGCGCGCGGTGGAACGCGCCCGGTCCGAGATGGACCACGCCGATCGCGATCTGGCGCGCATCGTAGGCGGGTCGCTCGATACCGGCAGGCATGCGCGCGAGCGTGTCAGGGGTCAGCGCGGAATCCGCCGCCGGGTTGGAGTCCGTCGATCGTTTCAAGTCCGCTGTCCGGTTCGCTTCCATCGCTCCAGCATCCGCCGCATTCAAAGCGTCACTCCGTTCTTCCAGATCGCGATTTCGCGCTCGCCGTTGATTTCGTTGCGTGCAGGTCGTCCGGACGCCGTGGCGACCACGAGGTCGAGCAGATCGTCTGCGACGGCTTCGATGTCGCCACTCGCGATGACCTGGCCGGCATCGAAATCGATCCAGTTCGGCTTGGCCGTGGCCAGTGCGGTGTTGGAGGCGATCTTCAATGTCGGAACCGGAAATCCGAGCGGTGTTCCGCGGCCGGTCGTGAACAGCAGCACGGTCGCGCCGGCGGCGACCAGCGCGGTCGAGGACACCGCGTCGTTTCCGGGCGCTTCGAGCAGGGCAAGCCCATGACCCAATGCGCGCTCGCCGTAGCGCAGTACCTGGGTGACCTGCGCGTGGCCGCCCTTCTGCACCGCGCCGAGCGATTTCTCCTCGAGCGTGGTGATGCCGCCCGCCACGTTTCCCGGTGACGGGTTCTCGCTTACCGGTTGGCCATGGTCGAGGAAGTAGCGCTTGAAATCATTGACCACGCCGACAATGCCATCGAACACGGCTTGATCCTGCGCGCGGGCCATGAGCAGATGTTCGGCACCGAAGATCTCCGGAATCTCGGTCAGGATCGGCGTGCCGCCCGCGGCGGAAATGCGGTCGGCAATGCGACCGACGAGCGGGTTCGCGGTGATCCCGCTGAAACCGTCGGAACCACCGCATTTCAGACCGATGCGCAGATCCGAAAGCGGGCAGGGTTCGCGCCGGTCGTTGGCCGCGATCTCGACCAGTTCGGCGACGGCGGCAATGCCGTCCTCGGTCTCGTCCACGCTCTGCTGCGCGTTGAAATAGCGCAGGCGTTCGCTGTCGAAGGTGCCGATCGTGCCGAGCAGGCGCTTCATTTGCAGCGATTCGCAGCCCAACCCGACGATCAGCACGCCGCCCGTGTTCGGATGGCGTGCGAGCGAAGCAAGGATGTTCTGCGTGTTGGCCAGATCATCGCCAAGCTGCGAGCAACCGAACGGGTGGGTGATCGCATGGATACCGTCAACGCGTTCGGCGAAGCGCGCCGACGCGCGTTCGGCGATGCGCCGCGCGGTATTGGCGACGCAACCGACTGTGCACAGGATCCAGATCTCATTGCGTGTACCGACCTGTCCGTCGCCACGGCGATAGCCGAGAAACTCGCGCACGGCGACCTGCGGCGGCGTGGCGGCGATCTGCGGATCGAACCGGTAGTCGGTTGCGCCCGCGAGTTGGGTCGCGAGGTTGTGCGAATGCACCCAGGCCCCGTCGGCGATGTCGGCGCTGGCGCGCCCGATCGGAAAGCCGAATTTGTGCACCGGCTCGCCCGCAGCAATCGCGTGGAGGGCGAACTTGTGGCCTTTGGGGATCGCTTCGCTGACCCGGCGGCTCGACGTGCCGACGCGTACCGTGGTGCCGGCCGCAATCGCTTCCAGGGCGATCGCGACGTCGTCGCTCTCCGCCACGCGCAGGGCGCTCGGTTGGGGGGGTCTTTCGCTCATGCCTGGGTCGCGCGAGAATGGGGTTGGGAAACCGGTGTCATTTAATCCCCGCCGGGCGATTTTGTCGAGTTGCAATGCGTCATCGGTACGGCATGTCCAGTGGACATGCGTAGAATCCGGCGGCTGGCCGCTGAGGACACGGAGCGAACATGAGTGTGCGCAAGAAGGCTGGCGACCGCAGTCCGGATCCCACCGCCAATGACATGCCCGAACTCGGCACGGCGACGATCAACGACATTGCGCGCATCGCCGGGGTATCGAAGAAGACCGTGTCGCGCGTGATCAACCAGTCGCCGCTTGTGCGCGAGGACACGCGCGAAAAGGTGCTCGCGCTGATGAAGCAGGTCGGCTATGCGCCCGATCCGCAGGCGCGCGGCCTCGCCTTCCGGCGCTCGTTCCTGATCGGAATGGTCTATGACAATCCGAATGCGCAGTACATCGTCAACATCCAGAATGGCGCGCTGGACTGTCTTCGTGGATCGGGTTTCGAACTCGTCGTCCACCCGTGCGATAGCCGCGGTGCGGATTTCGTCGATGGCGTGCGCCGGTTCGTGCAACAGCAGAAGCTGCATGGCCTCATCCTGCTGCCACCGCTCTCGGAGAATCAGCCGCTGGTGGATGCGCTCAATTCGATCCGCTGCCGCCACGTTCGCATCGCTTCGGTACGCTTCGACGATGCCGAGCAGATGATCGTCTCCAACGACCGCGCCGCCACCGCCGAAGTGGCCGACTACCTGGAATCGCTCGGCCATCGCGAAATCGGCCTGATTGCCGGACCGCGCACCTATCGCTCGGCGCACGAGCGCAACGGCGGATTTCTCGATGCGCTGGCACGCAGGGGAATCCACTTGCCACCGGCGCGCATCTTCGAGGGCGGGTACACGTTCGAGTCCGGAGTCGCCGGCGCCGAGTATCTGCTTGCGCAGAAACCCCGTCCGACCGCAATCTTCGCCTGCAACGACGAGATGGCCGCCGGTGCCTACAAGGCGGCGTTCCGCCGCGGCCTCAGGATTCCCGAACAACTCTCCATCGTCGGCTACGACGACAGTCCGCTGGCCTCGCGCCTGTGGCCACCGTTGACCACCGTGCGCGTGCCGATCCGCGACATGGGCCGCAGTGCGGCGGCCATGCTCATTGGTGACCGCGACGTGCGCACCCACGATGCGACCCAGGTCGTGACCCCGCATCTGGTCACTCGCGATTCCTGCCAGATACCGTGAAGGTGCGCGGCCGGGTTGAGTAGTCCGACGGTCTCGCGCCAGCTCCGGGGCGGGAGCAGGCGGACCGGAGCCCGCCACAAGGGGGCGCAAATGCGCCCGAAGACCCCGGCTGGACTGTTTTGCGAGCGTCCATCAGGCTTCGGGTGCTGCACTGCCGCTTGAAAGAAATGACACCGGTTACCAGAATAGCCCGTGATCGCTAGAATGGCGATCGCGCAACCGATTTCCAGCCGAGTCCCCGCATGGCCAGACCACTCGTTCTCCACGAGGATCGCCTGTTTCCGGCCGATCCGACCACGCGTGCGATCGCACGCCGTCTGCACGCGCACGTCCGCGACCTGCCGATCATCAGTCCGCACGGACATACCGATCCGTCGTGGTTTGCGGGCAACGAGGCGTTTCCGAATCCGACCGAGCTGCTGCTCGCGCCCGATCACTATGTCTATCGCATGCTCTACAGCCAGGGCATCGCAATGGACGATCTCGGCGTGCCGTCCAAGCGCGGGCCTTCCTCCGCCGACCCGCGCGCGGCGTGGCGCGTGTTTGCCGCCAACTTCCATCTGTTCCGCGGCACGCCATCGTCGAACTGGCTCAATCACGTGTTCGCGAACGTGTTCGGTCTGGATGTCGTGCTTTGCCGGGAAACTGCGGATCGCTACTACGACACGATCAACGCGGCGCTGGCGACACCGGCTTTCCGTCCACGCGCACTGTTCGAGCGCTTCGGGATCGAGGTGATCGCGACGACGGAATCGCCGGTCGATTCGCTGGAACATCACCAGGCGATTCTCGACAGCGGCTGGAGCGGGCGCGTGATCAGCGCCTACCGGCCCGATCCGGTCGTCGATCCGGAGCATGAGCAGTTCCCGGTCGCGCTGGCCCGGTTCGCCCAGATGACCGGCGAGGACGTGCATTCCTGGGACGGCTATCTCGCCGCGCATCGCAAGCGCCGTGCCGATTTCGCCGCGATCGGCACGACTTCGTCCGACCATGGCCATCCCAACGCACGCACCGCGGATCTTTCGCGCGTGGAAGTGGAGCGCCTCTGGCAGCGCATCGTGTCCGGCGCAGCCGATGCTGCCGACGCCGACCTGTTCCGTGCGCAGATGCTGACCGAAATGGCACGCATGAGCCTGGACGATGGCCTGGTCCTGCAGATCCATCCGGGCGCGTTCCGCAACCACAATCGCCACGTCTTCGAGAAATACGGTCGCGACAAGGGCGCCGACATTCCAAGTGCCACCGAGTACGTGCGGGCCCTCAAGCCGCTGCTCGACCGCTTCGGCAACGAGCCCGGCCTGAGCATCATCGTGTTCACCCTGGACGAGACCAGCTACAGCCGCGAACTGGCCCCGCTGGCCGGACACTATCCGGCGCTCAAGCTCGGTCCGGCGTGGTGGTTCCATGACAGCCCGGAAGGCCTCATGCGCTTCCGCGAACAGACCACCGAGACCGCGGGTTTCTACAACACGGTCGGTTTCAACGACGACACCCGCGCGTTCCTGTCGATTCCCGCCCGCCACGATACCGCGCGGCGCGTGGACTGCAGCTTTCTTGCGCGGCTGGTCGCCGAACACCGGATCGAGGAGACCGAGGCGGCCGAAGTCGCGGTCGATCTCGCCTACCGCCTGCCACGCCAGGCCTACAAGCTCGATGTCGTGCCCGCAATGCTCGCGCGCTCGGCCTGACGCCACGGAGTTTCCCGATGTACGCAAAGACCTATCACGCCACCCATCCGGACATGATGGAGGGCGTCAGCAACGAGCAGTTGCGCGATCGCTACCTGATCGGCGGCCTGTTCCAGGCCGACGCGATCGTTCTCAACTACACCCACTACGAACGCTTCGTGATCGGCGGCGCCGCACCGGTCAACAATGCGCTGAGCTTGCCTGCGCAGGAAGCGCCGCCGTCGGCGAAGGGGCATCCGTTCCTCGAGCGCCGCGAGCTCGGGGTTGTCAATGTCGGCGCCGGCAGCGGGCGGATCACCGTCGACGGCAGCGTCCACACGCTCGCGCCACGTGACGGCCTGTACGTGGCGATGGGCAGTGCCGAGGTCGTGTTCGAATCGCTCGATGCCGCGCAGCCGGCGAAGTTCTATCTGGCCTCGACTCCCGCACACGTGCGTCACGCGACCACGCACATTTCGATCGACAAGGCGGTGCCGCTCGAGCGCGGCGCACTGGAAACATCCAACGAGCGCACGATCTACCAGTACATCGTGCCCGCGACCTGCAAGTCCGCGCAGCTACTGCTCGGCGTCACCGTGCTCAAGCCTGGAAGCGTCTGGAACACGATGCCACCGCACCTGCACGACCGCCGTTCGGAGGTCTATTTCTACTTCGATCTTGCTGCCGACCAGCGGGTCATGCATTTCATGGGCGAGCCCGACGACATGCGTCATATCGTCGTCGCCAATGACGAAGCCGTGGTTTCGCCGCCGTGGTCGATCCACATGGGCTCGGGCACGAGCAGCTACGGCTTCATCTGGGCGATGGGTGGCGAGAACCTCGACTACACCGACATGCACGTGCTCGATATTTGTCAGTTGAAGTGAGCACGTAGGGGGGGCGATCGGTCGCCAGGAGGCGACCGTTCGTTTTGCGGCAAGGCTTCAACCGCGATGCGCGGTGGCGGTCGTTGCCGAGCCGGGCATCGCAGTTGCAGCCTTCTTGCGCAGCAATGTCGCGGCGCCGAATTCAAACCTGGAGTGGACCCGATGCAGCAGATGTTCGACCTGGGCGGAAAGATCGCCATTGTCACCGGCGCCAATACCGGGCTGGGCCAGGGCATCGCGCTCGCCCTTGCGGGTGCGGGAGCCGATATCGCCGCTGTCGGTCGCACGCCGCCAGCGGAGACCATCGAGGCTGTGCGCGCGCAGGGGCGGCGCTGTGTCTGGATCGAGGCCTCGCTGGACACGATCGCGCCGGTCGCCGAGGTCGTGTCTCAGGTCGAAGCGCAGCTCGGGCCGGCCGACATTCTCGTCAACAACGCCGGAACGATCCGCCGCAACGACGCGCTGGACTTCAGCGAGGACGACTGGGATGCCGTGCTCGGCGTGAACCTCAAGACCCTGTTCTTCCTGTCGCAGGCATTCGCGCGCCGCCTGGTCGTCGACAACCGGCCCGGCAAGATCATCAACATCGCCTCACTGCTGTCGTTCCAGGGTGGCATCCGGGTCGCCTCCTACACCGCGAGCAAGTCGGCCCTGCTTGGGCTGACCCGGGTGCTCGCAAACGAGTGGGCGGCCAAGCGGATCAATGTCAACGCGATCGCGCCCGGCTACTTCGAGACCAACAACACCGAAGCGCTGCGCAAGGACGAAAGCCGCCAGCGCGCGATCCTCGATCGCATTCCGGCCGGACGCTGGGGTGTGCCGAGTGACCTGGCCGGTGCCGCCGTATTTCTCGCTGCGGCCGCGTCGGACTACGTGCATGGCGCGGTGCTGGCGGTCGATGGGGGCTGGCTCGCGCGCTGACGCATCGGGCCTGGGGAAGGAAAGGCAGCCGAGCAAGCTCGGCTATCTACGGGGTCGCCGCCGTCTTCGCTTCTCGTAGAGCGGAGCTTGCTCCGCTGCCGTTGCCGTGGGCGGTTCCCGGACCGTGTGGAAAAACCAGCCGAGCAAGCTCGGCTCTACGGGATCGTCTGCGCACAGACTGCGATGAAGCGCGACCTCAGCCGCGTTTCATCGAATTGAAGAACTCGTCGTTGGACTTGGTGTTCTTCATCTTGTCGAGCATGAACTCCATCGCCGAGAGTTCGTCCATCGGATGCAGGAGTTTGCGCAGGATCCAGATCTTCTGCAGCATGTCCGGCTCGATCAGCAGTTCCTCGCGACGCGTGCCCGAGCGGTTGATGTCGATCGCCGGGTAGACGCGTTTCTCGGAAATGCGCCGGCTCAGGTGCACTTCCATGTTGCCGGTGCCCTTGAACTCCTCGTAGATCACCTCGTCCATCTTCGAGCCGGTCTCCACCAGCGCCGTGGCGATGATCGTCAGCGAACCGCCTTCCTCGAGGTTGCGGGCGGCTCCGAAGAAGCGTTTCGGACGTTGCAATGCATTGGCGTCGACACCACCGGTCAGGACCTTGCCCGAAGACGGCACGACCGTGTTGTAGGCGCGCGCCAGACGCGTGATCGAATCGAGCAGGATGACCACGTCCTTCTTGTGCTCGACCAGGCGCTTGGCCCGCTCGATCACCATCTCGGCGACCTGCACATGACGCGTGGCCGGCTCATCGAAGGTGGAACTGATGACCTCGGCGCGCACGCCGCGCTGCATCTCGGTGACTTCCTCGGGACGCTCGTCGATGAGCAGGATGATCAGATGCACGTCCGGGTGGTTGTGCACGATCGCCTGGGCGACGTTCTGCAGCATCATCGTCTTGCCGGCCTTGGGCTGGGAGACGATGAGGCCACGCTGACCGCGACCGATCGGCGCGACCAGGTCGAGGATGCGGCCGGTGATGTCCTCGGTCGAGCCATTGCCGCGCTCGAGCCGGAACGACTTGCGCGGAAACAGCGGCGTGAGGTTCTCGAACAAGGTCTTGTTCTTCGACGCCTCGGGCGGCTCGCCGTTGATGTGATCGACCTTGAGCAGCGCGAAGTAGCGCTCGCCTTCCTTGGGAGGGCGGATGCGGCCCGCGATGTAGTCGCCGGTGCGCAGATTGAAGCGGCGGATCTGCGACGGCGACACGTAGATGTCGTCGGGACCGGCGAGATAGGACTGGTCCGGTCCGCGCAGGAAGCCGAAGCCATCCTGCAGGATCTCGAGCACGCCTTCGCCATAGATGCCGCCGCTGGCACGCGCATGCGCCTTGAGGATGTTGAAGATCACATCCTGCTTGCGTGCTCGCGCGACGCCTTCCTGGACGCCGAGGGTTTCCGCCAGCGCGATCAGTTCCAGCGCGTTCTTGCGCTTGAGTTCGTTGAGATCGATCAGCGGACCGGTTTCGCGGCCCTCGACCCACTCTTCGTCGACCTGCGGCAGACCGCGGTGAGGGTGGTTCGGGTTGTTGCGGTTGCCGCGGCGTTCGCGATCGCGATCGCGCCGATTGTTGCGCGGACCGCCCGGGCGCTGCTGGCCGTGCTGCTGGCCGCCCTGCTGCTGCGGCTGCTGTCCGGACTCGTTGCGCTGCGAGTCGTTGTCGCCTTCCGACGACGACGAATCGGTGTTGTTGGGGGGTGCGACGTAGTCAGACGGCGGCACATAGTCTGCCTGCTGCTGGTCGGGCGACGGCTGCTCGTGGGCCACGTTGGCGTTGTCGCGCGGCGCACGCTCGGGGCGTGGGGCACGTTGACGCGGTGGGCGTGGTTCACGGACCGGCGGCGTGGCGGTTTCGCCACTCTCGGGATTTTCGGTATCGGACACGGACGGACCTCTTGGGTGCCGTTGAAATGACGGGATGCTTGGGGGGACTGCCGGAGGATCGGAGCGGATGCGCTCGCCGGTGCGCAGCTAACTTAGCACTGCATGTTGCGGGCGTAAAGCGCCCGCATCACGCGGATTGGGTATGGATTCATCGTCGTGAACGTCTCCACCGGCCGGCGGAGACGCGGTCTGCGGTGTGCGATTCCTACAGCGTGCGGTCGATCAACTGGGTCAGCTGGGTCTTGCTGATCGCGCCGACCTGGGTCGCCTCGACCTTGCCATCCTTGAAAATCATGAGCGTGGGAATGCCGCGGACCTTGTAGTCGAGCGGGGTCTTGCGGTTGTGGTCGATGTTGATCTTGGCGACCTTGAGGCGACCCTGATACGTGGTCGCGAGTTCGTCGAGAATCGGCGCGATCATCTTGCACGGGCCACACCATTCAGCCCAGAAATCGACAAGTACGGGCTCGGTCGACTTGAGAACTTCGGCCTCGAACTGGTCGTCGCTGACGTGGGCGATCTGCTGGCTCACGCGATTTCTCCAGGTGGATACGGGAACGGGGATGCGCAACGGCCCGCGCGGAAGGGAGCGCCTTCAGCTACAATCACGCGGTTTTACGTAGACGCAACGCTGGCCGGAACGGGATTGCACCCGGCGCCGGCCCATTTCAGCCGATAACGGCTGCTCGGCGCAAGTTGGGGATGGATCGACGCAGCTCAAGGCCGCGCGCGTCCCCCGGCCCCCATGAGAAATTCACGGAATGACACATCAGCAACCGCTCACCGATATCGTATTCGAAAGCTTCGAACTGCATCCCAGCTTGCTTGCCGGACTCAATGACGCCGGATTCGTGCGTTGCACGCCGATCCAGGCGCTGACCTTGCCGGTCGCCCTCGCGGGGCACGACATTGCCGGACAGGCGCAGACCGGCACCGGAAAGACCGCGGCGTTTCTCGTTGCCGTGCTCAATCGACTATTGACCTGCCCGGCCATGGTCGAGCGCAAGACCGGCGATCCGCGCGCCGTGATCCTCGCGCCGACGCGTGAACTCGCGATCCAGATCGAGAAGGATTTCCGCAACATCGGTCGCCATACCGGGCTGACCTCGGCCCTGATCTACGGCGGAGTCGATTACGACAAGCAGCGCGAAATGCTCAAGTCCGGTGTCGATATCGTCATCGCCACGCCGGGCCGGATCATCGATTACCTCAAGCAGCACGTGGTGTCGTTCCGCGCGGTCGAGTCGGTCGTCCTCGACGAAGCCGACCGCATGTTCGACCTCGGCTTCATCGCCGACGTGCGCTTCCTCATGCGCCGCATGCCGCCGCGCGAGCAGCGCCAGGGCATGCTGTTTTCGGCCACCTTGAGCCATCGCGTGCTCGAGCTCGCCTACGAGCACATGAACAGCCCGGAAAAGGTCACCGCGGAAACCGAGACGGTGACCGCCTCGCGCGTGCGCCAGGTGGTCTATTTCCCGGCCAACGAGGAAAAGATCCCGCTGCTGCTCAATCTGCTCGGCAAGCTCGACGTGCATCGCAGCATCGTGTTCATCAATACCAAGGCGATGGCCGAGCGGGTCACCCGCGCGCTCGAACGTCACGGCCATCGCGTCGCCACGCTGTCGGGCGATGTCCCGCAGGCCAAGCGCGAACGCCTGCTCGCGCGCTTCCAGAAGGGCGATATCGAACTGCTCGTGGCGACCGATGTCGCTGCGCGCGGGCTGCACATTCCGGCCGTGTCGCACGTGTTCAACTTCGACCTGCCGCAGGATGCCGAGGACTATGTGCACCGGATCGGCCGTACCGCGCGGCTGGGTGCCGAGGGCGACGCGATCAGCTTCGCCTGCGACCGCTATGCGCAGGGATTGCCCGACATCGAGACCTACATCGAGCAGAAGATTCCGACCGCGTCGGTCACCTCCGACATGCTGATCGTGCCGCCAGCCAAGCCACGCGCCGATGGCAGCTTCGCGATCGACGATGAAGCCGAAGCTGCCGACGATCTGCGCAATACCGCCGGTGCGCCGCCCAAGACCAGCAGTCCGCGCAATCCGCGCAGCGGCCCCGGTCGCCCCGGGGAACGCCGTGACGGGCCGCGTCGTGAAGCACGCCCCGCGCGCCCTGCACGCGCGCCAGTGGTCCAGGCGCCGATCGCGGTACCTGAAGCGGTTGTCGAGGCGGTCGCAGCCGCACCGGCTTCCGACGATGCGCTGGCACCAAAAAAGCGCCGTCGCCGCGGTGGCCGCGGACGCAGCAAGCGTGAAGGTGGCGAGCTTGCCCCAGCCGCCTCGAATGCTGGCAATGGCGCGGCCAACACCCCCGAATCGCATGGCGGCGAGCGCAAGCCGCGGCGTGAACGTGGCGCGCGTGGTGCGGATGCGCGCCATGGCTCGAACCCCGGCGATCCGACGATCGCAGCGGGCGCCCACAAGAAGCCTGGTTTCTTCCACCGGATAGCGCGCTTCTTCGGCAAGCGCTGACCGATCCTCGACCGGCAGGTGATTTGCTACAGTCCACCGCCCGAGTTCCAGCGCACAGGCGCACAGGTGCGACACGATGTTGTTCAGCTTCGGTAGCGCACGAGCGAGCGGATCGGAACGCGTATCCGAACGCGCGGCGATCGGCGTCTGCGTGGTCCTGGCGCTGCTGCTCGTGTGGCTGCTCGCGCGGCTGCTCTGGCTGCTCGTGCCCGGCGAGGACGCCGCATCCACGGTAGTTCCACGCACCGCTACGATCGATGCGCCTTCCGCGGTCGCGATCTCGCGCTGGCACCTGTTTGGCGACTCTCCGCAACGCCCGGGCGCCAACCGCGCCGCACCCGCGACGACCCTTGCACTGAGCCTGCGCGGCACGCTTGCCGACACCGATCCGCGCGCGGGTATCGCGGTGATTGCCGATGAACACGGCAGCGAGCGCGCCTGGCGCGTGGGCGACGAGGTCGCTGCCGGTGTGCGCCTGGACGAAGTTCATGCCGATCATGTCGTGCTGTTGCACGAAGGTGCTCAGGAAGTGCTTGCGCTGCGTCGTGACGAGCCGCCGCCCGACATCGTCACGCCGATTCCCGCTGCGCAACGCGGCGGGCGCGCTGCGCGCAACACCGCTCCCGGCGACGCGGCGACGCCACCGATCACGTTCGCCACACCGCAGATCGCGCATGGCAGGGCCGACTGGGAACAGACCATGACGCAGCTGCGTGGCAGTCCCGAGGAGGTCGCCCGGCGCGTGCAGGTCGTCCCGGTGCTCGACGATGGGCGCATCACCGGCGTGCGGGTCACCGCAGCCGGCGGCGATGCGGCACTCCTTGCCCAGTTTGGCCTTCGCCCGAGCGACATCGTCACCGCGGTCAATGGCACGCCGGTGGATTCGGTCGCGAGCGGTCAGCAGATCCTCGAAAGCCTCGGCAACGCCAACAGCGTGCGGGTCACGGTCACCCGCGACGGCCTGCCGACCGAGATCACGGTCCGCTTGCGCTGAGCGCATGTTGTCGTGGGAGGCCCTTCAGGGCCGATGCTTTTTTGCACTCGCGCCACAGGGTCGATTCTCCCGTCCAGAAACGTAGCCGAGCAAGCTCGGCTACGGGGCGTCGGCGCGCCTTCGCCTCTCGTAGGGCGGAGCTTGCTTCGCTGCTTTGCCGTTTTCCCGCGCAGGGTGAAAAGGCAGCCGAGCAAGCTCGGCTCTACGTGGGCAGGGAAGGGCATCGGGCTTGAAGGCCCTCCCACAGCGACTGCGGCGATGCTTGCATCTGCGGTTGCATCTGCTGTGGTGCCTGCTTCTGTGGGAGGCCCTTCAGGGCCGATGCTCTTCTGCGCTTGCGCCTCAGGGCCGATTCTCTCGTGCACTCCCGCCGCAAGGTATTCGGGCCTGAAGGGCGTCCAGAGAGAACCCCCGATGCCTGTCCCCCGACATCAAGCCGCCATTGGCGGGCGGCGTTTGCTACGCTTGCCGCCTTGCCGGGGAGGGTGGACGCACAACGCTTGCGTCGCTGTCCCGGGTATCGCCCACAAACCCGAGTCCGACGCGATGATGCGTGCCGCCCTGCTCCAATCTGCCGTCCTCGCCACCGCGCTGTTCGCGGCAGCGGCATCCGCCCAGCCACCGGTATCCGGGTCGGCCACCACGGGCGACGGTCGTCACACGCTCAATCTCAAGGACGCCGACATCCAGGCGCTGATCGCCACGGTGTCGGAAATCACCGGCAAGAATTTCATCCTCGGCCCGAATGTGCAGGGCAAGGTCACCGTGATTTCGGCCAAGCCGATGCAGTCCGACGAGATCTACGATGTATTCCTCTCGGTGCTGCGCGTGCATGGTTACGCCGCGATCGCCCAGGGCAGCATGATCAAGATCGTGCCCGAGGCGATGGCCCAGCAGGACGGCTCGGCCTCGCTCAATGGGGGAGCGCCGCATGCGCCCGACGAGTTGATCACCCAGATCGTCCCGGTCCGCCATGTTGCCGCCAGCGAAATGATCCAGATCCTGCGCCCGCTGATGCCGCAGGGCGGCCAGCTCATCGCGCATGCGTCGTCCAATTCGCTGGTGATTTCGGATCGTGCGGGCAATGTGCAGCGCCTGATCAGCATCGTCCGCCGGATCGACACGGTCGCCGATGCCGAGGTCGAAGTGATCCCGCTGGCGCACGCGAACGCCGCCGAAATGGCACGCACGCTGACCGTGCTCGCCGAAGACAAGGTGGCCCAGGTCAATGCCGAGGCGCCTCGCGTGTTCGCCGATACGCGCACCAACTCGCTGTTGCTCGCAGGCGCGAAGAACGCGCGCCTGAAACTGCGCGCACTGGTCGCGCATCTGGATACGCCGCTCGAAAGCGGCGGCGACACCCAGGTGATCTACCTCAGTTATGCGACCGCCAAGGACCTCGTACCGATCCTGCAAGGCATCGCCGCGACGCTCACCGGCATGGCACCGCCGACCGCGGCGAAGATCGGCGAAGGCGCGGGCTCCGGCGGCGCGTCACCGGCGATGATCCAGGCCCACGACCAGACCAACGCGCTCGTGATCAGTGCGCCGCCGGCGGTATACCGCTCGCTCGCCTCGATCGTGCGTCAGCTCGATGTGCGCCGCCATCAGGTGCTGATCGAGGCGATCATCGCCGAAGTCGCCGACACCACCGCAAGCGAACTCGGCGTGCAGTGGTTCACCGCGCCGCAGCGCGGCGACGGCACGATCGGCCAGGGCGTCATCGGCGGCACCAATTTCCCCGGCCCGAACGCCAATTCGAGTCTGGTCGGGCTGGCCGGCGATGTCACCGGACTGGCCGGTCTCGGCGGACTGTCGCTCGGCTACGTCGACGGTACCGTCAAGATTCCGGGCACCGATCGCGAGATCCTCAATCTTGGTGCGCTCGTGCGCGCGCTGCGCGGCGATGGCAAGAACAACATCCTGTCGACGCCGTCGATCCTCACCCTGGACAACCAGGAAGCCGAGATCAAGGTTGCCCAGGAAGTGCCGTTCCTGACCGGGTCGTACACGAACACGGCCAGCAGCGGGCAGAACGGCGCGGTGACCAATCCGTTCCAGACCATCGAACGCAAGGACGTCGGCATCGTGCTCAAGGTCACCCCGCAGATCAACCAGGGCGATTCGGTCCGTCTGGAGATCCATCAGGAAGTCTCCTCGCTCGCGTCGCCGGTCACCGGTGCCGTGGACCTCATCACCAACAAGCGCGAACTGTCGACCACGGTCCTGGTCGCCGACCGTGCGCTGCTCGTGCTAGGTGGCCTGATCGACACCAACGTGTCGGACACCAATTCCAAGGTGCCGGGACTCGGCAGCATTCCGATTCTCGGCAACCTGTTCCGTTACCGCTCCAACCGCAACGAGAAGCGTGACCTCATGATCTTCCTCCGTCCGCAGATCCTGCGCGATGCCGCGACCGAGGCGTCGGTGTCCAACGAGAAGTACAACTACATGCGCACCGAGCAACTGCAGATGCGCGAGAACCCCGCCGCGCTGACGCCGCGCTCGGAACGCCCGCTGCTGCCCGAAGTGCACGATTTCATGCGCACGCCGTTGCTGGACACCAGCGGCACCGGCAAGCCGGCACGCTCCCGGCGCCCATGAGCGAGATCTCGCAACGGCCCTCGCGACCGGGATTCGGTTTCGCGCGCCGGCACGGCGCGACGCTGACTGCCTGGCGCGATGACGGTGTCGACATCGCCTGTCGCGAGGGCGTGCGCGCGGAGGTGCTTGCCGAGCTGCGGCGTCATCTCGGCGTGCCGCTGCGAATCACTGCGCATGCGCCGGCCGCATTCGAGCGCCTGCTGCGCGATCTCTACGAGCAGGGCGACGATGCGCGCACGATGGTCTCGGATCTCGACGAGCGCCTCGACCTGAAAGCGCTAGCCGACGAGTTGCCCGAGCCCGAAGATCTGCTCGAGAGCGAGGACGATGCGCCGATCATCCGCCTGCTCAACGCACTGTTGACCGAAGCGGTCAAGGAAGGCGCGTCGGACATCCACATCGAACCGTTCGAGAACCGCCTCGTCGTGCGCTTCCGCATCGACGGCGTGCTGCGCGAGGTGCTCGCGCCGCAGAAGGGCATCGCCAACGCGGTGGTCAGCCGGATCAAGGTCATGGCCAAGCTCGACATCGCCGAAAAACGCCTGCCGCAGGACGGCCGCATCGGCTTGCGCATCGCCGGTCGCGCGGTCGATGTGCGCGTATCGACGATTCCGGCCGGCCATGGCGAGCGCGTCGTGCTGCGCCTGCTCGACAAGCAGGCCGGTCGGCTCGATCTGGTCCAGCTCGGCATGGACGATGCCTCGCGTGTGCGTCTGGAATCGATGGTCGAGCGCCCGCACGGCATCCTGCTCGTCACCGGCCCGACCGGCTCGGGCAAGACCACGACACTGTACGGCGCGCTGCTCAAGCTCAACGATTCCTCGCGCAACATCATGACCGTCGAGGATCCGATCGAGTACTACATCGACGGCATCGGCCAGACCCAGGTCAATGCGCGCGTCGACATGACGTTCGCGCGTGGACTGCGCGCGATCCTGCGCCAGGATCCCGATGTCGTCATGGTCGGCGAGATCCGCGATCTGGAAACCGCCGAGATCGCCGTGCAGGCCTCGTTGACCGGTCATCTCGTGCTGTCGACGCTGCACACCAACTCCGCTGTCGGCGCGGTCACGCGCCTGCGCGACATGGGCGTTGAGCCGTTCCTGCTTTCATCGAGCCTGATCGGCGTGCTCGCGCAGCGCCTCGTGCGTTCGCTCGATCCCGCCACGCGCGAGGCCTACCAGGCCACGCCGGCCGAACTGGTCGCGTTCGGCCAGCCGCCCGACGCGATCGTGACGGTGTATCGACCCCGGGCCGGACTCGCCAACCGCCATGCCGGCTACAAGGGCCGCACGGGCATCTACGAACTCGTCCCGGTCGACGACGCGATGCGCCGCCTGATCCACGAGAACGCCTCGGAAGCCGAACTCGAAAAGCACGCGCGCACGCGCGCACCGGGCATCCTCGAGGACGGCTGGCGCAAATGCCTGGCCGGAGTCACCTCGACCGAGGAAGTGCTGCGGGTGACGCGCGAGGACTAGCAGCATGCCGGACTGGGGATGCCGCGCCGTCGAATTTTCGCCTCGATCATCCCAAGCCCGACAGGCTGCCAGACCGACAGGGCGCGAGATGGTGCTGGCTCGCCTGGCTCCGACGCAGATCGGAGCCGCGCCGCACTACCCGGCTTGCATTCCGTCAACACATGTCATACGTTGTATGACAGCTTGACTTGCCCGGATTCCCGATGAGCGCGTCCGACATTCGCATCAACGCCCGCCTCACAGGCGCCGATGCCGAGCGGTTCCGCGAACTGCAGCAGCGCGGCGGCCTGTCGGCGTCGGATCTGCTGCGCGAGGCGTTGCGCGAATACCATGCCGCGCAATTGCGTCCGCGCGCGAACGCCCTCGAACTCCTGACGGCTTCCGGATTCGTCGGTGGTGGCGAGGGAGCAGCCGACCTGTCGTCCCGCTACAAGGAGCATCTCGCCGAAGCGCTCGAGAACAAGCTGCCGCAGCGCGTGCACGATGGCGACCCGGAATGATCCTCGCCGACAGCGGTTTCTGGATCGCACTCGGCAATCGCCGCGACCGCCATCACGCATCCGCGCTGCGCGCCGCCGAGCGCTGGTCCGGCGAGGGCTTCGTGTCGACCTGGCCGGTACTGACCGAGGTCACGCATCTGTTGATGGCACGCGTCAGCGTCACCCAATGTCTCGCGTTCATGCAGGCCATGACCGGCGGCGCCTGCGAAGTCCCGGACCTGCCTGCGGACGCGCTGTCGCGGGCCCACGATCTGATGCGGCGTTACCGTGACCTGCCGATGGACCTGGCCGATGCATCGCTCGTGATCCTCGCCGAACATCTCGACGAGGGTCGCATCCTGTCGACCGATCAGCGCGACTTCGCCGGTTATCGCTGGAAGAACACGCGCCCGTTCCGCAATCTCCTGTCCGCCGATCCCGCTCACCCATGAACGAACCGGACCGCGCAGGCTCCTAGGGATACTCTGAACAAGTCTGCGCAGGCGGCATGATGTCCACAAGGTTCGCCCGTTGGTGTGCGTGGCGCCGCTCAGGCTGGTTGCCTGGGCAAGCCGCGCGCGCCGGCGGGAGGGCCTTGTGGACATCACCCCGTCATTTGAATTCCAGCGTTGGGGCCGCATTGCCTG
>Ga0307505_10001371_pt1 | contig 19928 bp, 18 predicted proteins | sample 23_S_MG_FD_202183 | JGI IMG/M metagenome (GOLD analysis project Ga0307505, IMG submission 202183) | Soil microbial communities from Populus trichocarpa stands in riparian zone in the Pacific Northwest, United States - 23_S | ecosystem: Environmental > Terrestrial > Soil > Riparian zone > Trees...
TACTTTCGCGGATCGATCGATCCTCACCTGGCCTGGGCATCGGGCTATCTTCCGGTCAACTCTGCGCTGCAGGCGGTCGGCGGGGCGCTGGGTCATCGCGCCATCGCCAATCCCCTGCTGCTGCTCGCGGGTCTGGCCGCGCTGTGGAACGTGGCCCGCCGCACCTGGCCGGAACGGCGCGATGCCGCCGTCATCGCCGTCCTGCTCGCGGCCACCTCGGCTCAGCTCATCGCCAATGCGATGACCTCGTTCGCGATGGTCGGCCATTTCGCGCTCAACATGATCTGGCTCGCGCTGTTCCTCAGGAACGACCGGATAGGTCATGCGGGCGCACTCGGAATCGCGTTCCTGGCGATGGGTCTGCACCAGTTCCACTTCCACCCGATGTTCGCCGGCCCGTTCCTGCTGTGGCTGGCGTTCCGCCGCCGCTGGGCGATGAGCGCAATCCACGCGGTCGGCTACACCGCGTTCTTCCTGTTCTGGATCAAGGTCTATCCGGCGTGGCTCGCGGAGCAGGCCGGTCCAGCGGTGGTCGAAGGGCGCCCGTTCGACATGTGGAGGTACATTGGCGACCGGGCCGGCCGGCTGGTCGATTTCAGGCCGGCGGTCTGGATGCTCAACCTGGTGCGCTTCTTCGCGTGGCAGAACCTGGCCCTGCTGCCGCTCGTCGCGATGGCGCTCCCGCTGCTGTGGCGCCAGGGTGCCCGGCGCGACGGACTGTTGCTCGCCGTGGCGGGATCGTGCGCGGTCGGGCTGGCCTTCATGGTCTACCAGGGGAACGGGCTCGGCTACCGGTATCTCAGCGGCGCGATAGGCGGTTTCTGCCTGCTCGCCGGCTACGGCTGGGTGAGGTGGGTGCCGGAACCCGGGCCCGGCCGATCGTGGGCCATGATCAAGGCCGGCTGCGGCTTCGTGGCGGTCTTCGCGCTCCCGTTCCAGCTGATCATGGCGCATGAGCAAGTGCGGTCTCCCGCCAGTCTCTACCGGGCCGCAAAGTCCGCCGATGCCGATGCCGTGCTGGTCGACACCGAGCACGGTTTTCTGGCCCAGGACATCGTCCAGAACCCGCCCACCTTCGAGCGCGCGCCAAGGTTGATGGACTTGTCGCTGGTGTCCCCGGGGGACCTGGAGCGGCTTTGCGCAACCCGGCGGGTGATGCGTATCGACCGCCGGCACTATCGCGCGGCCGGCATGCGCGAGGGGCGAATCCCGCAGCCGACCCGGGAACGGCTCTCCGTGCGCCGCGCCGTCCTCGACCGGCTGGCCTGCGCCCCGCCGGTGCCGCTGCCCTAGACGAAGGGCCTCTTGCGCGAACCTTGGCGATGCCGGGCGGCAGTCCGGCGAACGACCTGAATTCGCCGAGACAGCTCGGCGTAGTCCATCGACGAGACATCGCATGTCGTTTCCGTTCAAGCCAGACACGGCTGGCCTCGCTATATGCGTTGCCGATCGGTCGGGTGGGGAGGTACGATGATGCGAAGCTCGATACTGGCGCTCGCGGCGCTGTTGCTGCCTGCGGCCGCCGTCTCGGCAGGCGGGGAGCCCGCGTTCCCCATCTGGATGGCGGGCGCCTGGACGGTCACGGACGGTGAGAAGTGGACGGAGGAGTTCTGGACCCATCCGCGCGGCGGGCTGATGATCGGCGCCTCGCGCGAGGGGCGCGGCGAGACGCTGCGGACGTGGGAATCGATCCGCATCGTGCGCAGGCCTGACGGTTCGCTCGCCTACCTGCCGATGCCGAACGGCGGGGCGCCGGTCGAGTTCTCCATGGTGCGGCAGGACGGTCAGTCGATCGAGTTCGCCAATCCGGCGCACGATTTCCCGCAGCGCATCCGCTACTGGCGTGACGGCGCGACACTGCACGCGGAGGTCTCGCTGCTCGACGGCAGCGGCGCGATCGGGTGGAGCTATTCGCCGATGGGGAGCTGAGGGCGCCGGCCCGGCTCCGGCCGCCGCCGCCGACAGGTGGCATGGTTTCCGCGCCGTTTACCTCGCCGCGCAACCCGGCCTTAGGCAGCTCGCTCAAGCGGGCGTAAACGAGCTTACCCGAGATTAGGGATGGGTCGCACCGGAGAAAGCCAAGTGTCGCGACGCGGGCAACCGTATTTCAACCAGGTCAACCGGCGCGCGGAAGCCGGACTGCCCGGTCCGCGCCGCGCCAACACGCGTACGCCGCTGGCCAAACCGAAGGACGAACCGGGCGTGCTGTGGGCGGCGTTCCGCGAGGATCCTTCCGCCTAGCGGACGCCCCTCCTAGTCGTCCGCGGCCGCCACCTGCCGTTCCAGGAACTTGTTCACGCCGCCGAGCTTGCTCTGCGCCGGCATGTTCGGGATCCCGTCGTAAAGGCTGCTCAGATAGGCGATGTCGAACGGCGTCAGGCGCTCGGGCTTGGGTCCGTCACCGTCGAACAGGCCGAGGATCGTATCGGCCCGCACTTCCCCGCGCGTCTCGCGGGTGAAGGCGAAGCCCCGCATCGACGCGTAGTCGGCGAGCTGGAGCAGAGACTTGCCCTGAACCTGCGCGCGGTCGAACAGGATCAGCACCGAGTAGATATCCTCGCGAAGCGGGAAGTAGATCCGCGAATGCGAAGCGTTGCCCCGCGCCTCGGGCGGCATCCCGGCGATGGACGATGCCACGCCGCTTTCCGGATCGAAGCTGAGCACCCGCTCCGGCGCATTGCCCCTGTCGTTGCGGTTGGGCGCCGGCGCCCCGGTGTTGGTGCGCATCACGGTGTTGGTCCACACCCGGGCCGCGCCGGGAGCATCGACCAGCTCGCCGCGCTGGTCGGTCGACATTCCGGCCAGCATATAGCCCTGGTTTCGCGCCAGCTGGGCCATCTGCCCCTGCGCATCCTCGACGAAGGCGACGATGAGGTTCGGCTCGCACTTGCCGTCGTCCTTGTGCAGGCGAATGTCGAACTGCTCGGCGTTGTGGCGGATGCGCTCGACAATGTAGGCGGCAGCGTCGTCCTGCAGGCCCAGCACACCCGGGCAGACCCGGTCGGAGAAGCGGGGCAGAGGGTTGTCGAGCGGGCTGCCGATGATCGAGATGTTGCGCGCCTGCTCGGTGATCTCGCGAGTGGTGGGCGGCGTACGCTCGCCGGTCACGACGATGTTGGGATCGTCCTCCTGTTCCGACTGCGCGGAAAGGCCGGAGCCGGTCAGCAGCGCCGCGGCAAGCGCGGCGCCGGCGAAAGCACGAATCAGCATCGGTCCTCTCCCAGGGTGTGGCGCGGAGGCTCCATGTCGGACCGAGGGTATCGGTTTGCGCGGCCGGTATCAAGAATCTGGAACGCAACGGAAAAGGGCGCCCCTGAGGACGCCCCCTTGGCATCGCCGGGAAAGCTGGTCAGCCCTCGACGTGTTCGGCGAGGATCGTCAGGCCCGCATCGCCGACTTCGGCGAAGCCGCCGCGCACTTCGATGGTCTCGAATTCGGAGCCCTCGGTGCGGTAGACCTTCACCGCGCCGTCGCGGATCGTCGACATCACCGGCGCGTGGCCCTCGAGCACGCCGAACTCGCCCTCGGTGCCGGGGACGACCACCATGTAGACGTCCTCGGACCGGACGAGGCGCGCGGGCGTGACGAGTTCGAAATGCAATGCCATCTTTCAACCTCTTGCTCTCTCCCCTTTAGGGGAGAGATACGAAGACTTGGCGCGTAGCGCCTAGTCGGAGTTGAGAGGGGCGCGGCGCGCGTTCCCCTCTCCCAACCCTCTCTCCTGGAAGCGCAGCTGTGCGCAGCACAACGGGAGAGGGCTATTTCCTTACACGTCCTCGGCCATCTTCTGGGCCTTCTCGACCGCCTCGTCGATGCCGCCGACCATGTAGAACGCCTGCTCGGGCAGGTGGTCGTACTCGCCTTCGACGACCGCCTTGAACGAACGGACCGTGTCCTCGACCTGCACGAACTTGCCGGGGATGTTGGTGAACACCTCGGCGACGTGGAACGGCTGGCTGAGAAAGCGCTGGATCTTGCGCGCGCGGGCGACGGTCAGCTTGTCCTCTTCGCTGAGCTCGTCCATCCCGAGGATGGCGATGATGTCCTGCAGGCTCTTGTACTTCTGCAGCGTCTCCTGGACCCTGCGCGCCACTTCGTAGTGCTCCTGGCCGACGACGGCCGGGGTCAGCACGCGGCTGGTCGAGTCGAGCGGATCGACCGCCGGGTAGATGCCCAGCTCCGAGATCGCGCGGCTCAGCGTGGTGGTCGCGTCGAGGTGGGCGAACGAGGTCGCCGGCGCCGGGTCGGTCAAGTCGTCCGCGGGCACGTAGATCGCCTGCACCGAAGTGATCGAGCCCTTGTTGGTCGAGGTGATGCGTTCCTGCAGGTTGCCCATGTCGGTCGACAGGGTCGGCTGGTAGCCCACCGCCGAGGGGATGCGGCCGAGCAGCGCCGACACTTCCGAGCCCGCCTGGGTGAAGCGGAAGATGTTGTCGACGAAGAACAGCACGTCCTGGCCTTCCTCGTCGCGGAAGTATTCCGCCATGGTCAGGCCCGAGAGCGCGACGCGGGCGCGGGCGCCCGGCGGCTCGTTCATCTGGCCGAACACCAGCGCCACCTTGGAGCCTTCGGGCGTCGGGTTGCCGTCGGCGTCCTTGGCGATGACGCCGGCGTCGAGAAACTCGTGGTACAGGTCGTTGCCCTCGCGGGTGCGCTCGCCGACCCCGGCAAACACCGAGACGCCGCCGTGGCCCTTGGCGATGTTGTTGATAAGCTCCTGGATCAGCACCGTCTTGCCGACGCCGGCGCCGCCGAACAGGCCGATCTTGCCGCCGCGCGCATAAGGCGCGAGCAGGTCGATGACCTTGATGCCGGTGACCAGGATCGAGCTTTCGGTCGACTGGTCGATGAACAGCGGGGCATCGGCGTGGATCGGGTTGCGCTTCTCGGCATTGACCGGGCCGCGCTCGTCGATCGGCTCGCCGATCACGTTGACGATGCGGCCGAGCGTCATCGGGCCGACCGGGACCGAGATCTGCTGGCCGGTGTTGGTCACCTTCTGGCCGCGGGTCAGGCCTTCGGTCGCGTCCATCGCGATCGTGCGCACGGTGTTCTCGCCGAGGTGCTGCGCGACCTCGAGCACCAGCCGGTTGCCGTTGTTGTCGGTCTCCAGCGCGGTCAGGATCGCCGGCAGGTCGCTTTCGAACGCGACGTCGACGACGGCGCCGATGACCTGGGCGACGGTGCCGTCGGTGGTCTTGTTGAGCACGGGGGCGGTGGCCATTTTCGTTTCCTTGCTTTCAATCTCGTGAGCCCCTGCGAAGGCAGGGACCTCGTGCGTCCTGGTGGGTCCTTCGATGGCGGACCCGGCTGCCTGAGGTCCCAGCCTGCGCCGGGACTCACATAGTTCGGTTCTAGAGGGCTTCAGCCCCCGCGATGATCTCGATGAGTTCGGTGGTGATCGCGGCCTGGCGGCTGCGGTTGTACTGGATGGTCAGCTTGTTGATCAGCTCGCCGGCGTTGCGCGTGGCGTTGTCCATCGCGGTCATCGACGCGCCCTGCTCGGAGGCCTGGTTCTCGAGCAGCGCGCCGAACACCTGGGTCTTGAGATAGCGCGGCAGCAGCTCGGCGAGGATTTCCTCTTCGTCGGGTTCGTACTCGACCGCGGCGCCGCCGGTGTCGGGCACGGCCGGAGCCGGGACGGGGATGATCTGCAGCCGGGTCGGGTCCTGCGTCAGCGCCGACTTGAACTTGCTGAAGAACAGGTGTGCGACGTCGAACTTGCCGGCCTCGAACATCTCGGTCAGCTCGGCGACGATCCGCTCGGCCTCGGCATAGCCCGGCTCGCGCACCTCGGTGGTGTCGAACATCTGCGCGATGGCGTTCGGATAGGCGCGGCGGATCGGCGCGCGGCCCTTGCGGCCGACGAGGTAGAACTCGACCGTCTTGCCCTCGGCCTGCAGTTCGCGTGCTTTCAGAAGAGCGGCGCGCACGATGTTGGAATTGAACGCGCCGGCGAGGCCTTTGTCCGAGTTGGCGACCACCAGCAGGTGCTTCTGGTCCTTGCCTGTGCCGGCGAGCAGCTTCGGCGCGCCTTCCTGGCCCGCGACCTTGCCAGCGAGGCTCGCCATCACGCTCGCCATGCGCGTCGCATAGGGCCGCGCGGCCTCGGCCGCGGCCTGCGCCTTGCGCAGCTTCGCGGCGGCGACCATCTGCTTGGCCTTGGTGATCTTCTGGGTCGACTTGACCGAGTTGATTCGCCCTTTGAGTTCCTTGAGGCTAGCCATCTTACTCTAACTCATCCCTACTTCGTCATGCTGAACTTGTTTCAGCATCCATGTCGCCCCACGCTCTGTGCCATCCGGAGAGATGGACCCTGAAACAAGTTCAGGGTGACGATGAAGGTTGGTGTTGCTCCTCTACGCAAACTGCTTGGCGAAGGCGTCGAGCGCGGCCCTGGTTTTGTCGCGGGTCTCGTCCGAGAACTCGCGGCTGTCGCGGATCGCGGTCAGCACGTCGGCATGCTCGGAGCGCATGAAGCCGAGCATCGCGCTTTCGTAGTCGACCACGCGGTTGACCGGCACGGCGTCGAGGTAGCCGTTGGTGCCGGCGAAGATCGACACGGTCTGCTCCTCGAACGGCATCGGCGAGAACTGCGGCTGCTTGAGCAGCTCGGTCAGCCGCGCGCCGCGGTTGAGCAGGCGCTGCGTGGCGGCGTCGAGGTCGGAGCCGAACTGCGCGAACGCCGCCATCTCGCGGTACTGCGCGAGCTCGAGCTTGATCGAGCCGGCGACCTTCTTCATCGCCTTGGTCTGCGCGGCGCCGCCGACGCGGCTCACTGACAGGCCGACGTTGATAGCCGGGCGGATGCCCTGGAAGAACAGCCCGGTCTCGAGGAAGATTTGCCCGTCGGTGATCGAGATCACGTTGGTCGGGATGTAGGCCGAGACGTCGCCGGCCTGGGTCTCGATGATCGGCAGCGCGGTGAGCGAGCCGGCGCCGTTGTCGTCGTTCATCTTGGCCGCGCGCTCGAGGAGGCGGCTGTGCAGGTAGAACACGTCGCCCGGATAGGCTTCGCGGCCCGGCGGGCGGCGCAGCAGCAGCGACATCTGGCGGTAGGCGACCGCCTGCTTGGAGAGGTCGTCGTAGACGATCACGGCGTGCATGCCGTTGTCGCGGAAGAACTCACCCATCGTGCAGCCGGTGTAGGGCGCGAGGTACTGCAGCGGGGCCGGCTCCGAAGCGGTCGCGGCGACTATGATGGAATACTCCATCGCGCCGTTCTCTTCGAGCGTGCGGACCAGCTGCGCGACGGTCGAGCGCTTCTGCCCGACGGCCACGTAGATGCAGTAGAGCTTCTTGCTCTCGTCGGTGCCGGCGTTGATCTGCTTCTGGTTGATGAAGGTGTCGATCGCGACGGCCGACTTGCCGGTCTGGCGGTCGCCGATGATCAGCTCGCGCTGGCCGCGGCCGATCGGCACCAGCGCGTCGATCGCCTTGAGCCCGGTCTGGACCGGCTCGTGCACCGACTTGCGCGGGATGATGCCGGGGGCCTTGACCTCGACGCGGCGGCGCTCGGCGCCCCCCCCGGATTCATTGGCGATCGGGCCCTTGCCGTCGATCGGGTTGCCGAGCGCGTCGACCACGCGGCCGAGCAGGCCCTTGCCGACCGGAACGTCGACGATGGTGCCGGTGCGTTTGACGCTGTCGCCTTCGCCGATCTCGGAGTCGGAGCCGAAGATCACCACGCCGACGTTGTCGGCCTCGAGGTTGAGCGCCATGCCGCGCACGCCGTTGGCGAACTCGACCATCTCGCCGGCCTGGACCTTGTCGAGACCGTGGATGCGCGCGATGCCGTCACCGACCGAAAGCACCGAGCCGACTTCCGAGACCTGGGCCTCGGTGCCGAAGTTGGCGATCTGGTCCTTGATGACCTTGGAGATTTCTGCGGCGCGGATTTCCATGAGAGCTGCCTTTTAGCCTTTCATCGCTTGCGCGAGGGAATTGAGACGCGAGCGGATCGAGCTGTCGATCCGCTGCGATCCGATGGTGACGACCAGGCCGCCGAGCAGGTCCGGATCGACCCGGGTCCGGAGCTTGACGGTGCGGCCTTCGCGGGCGCGGAGCTTGTGCTCGAGCGCCTTGAGCTGGTCGTCGGTGAGCGGGTGGGCGCTGGCGACTTCGGCGCCGATCTCGCCGCGCTGCGCGGCGGCGATCGCCTGGAACGCGCGGATCGTGGCCGGCAGTTCGGCGACGCGGCGGTTCTGCGCCAGCACGCCGAGGAAGCTGCGCGTGAGGTCCGACAGCGTGAGCGCGTCGCCGAGCCCGGCAAGCACGCGGCCGAGCGCCTCGCGGCTGACTTCGGGGTTCCTGATCAGCGCGCGCAGCTCGGCCGATTCGCGCAGCGCCTCGGCAAGAGTCTCGAGGTCGCTCTCGACCGCCGTGACGAAACCGGCCTCGCTGGCAAGTTCGAACAGGGCCGAGGCGTAACGCCCCGCCAGGCTGGCCTGAATACCGGCGGAAATCTCCACGCGCGAAGGTCCTCTTGGGTCCGGAGAACGGAAATGTTCGCCCTTGCCGAATGGGGCGCGCAAAGCGGCACCCCGGCAAGGCTGGCGCGCCCCTAGCAAAGGGGCTGCGGCGATGCAAGCCGGGCGGGGATCACGGAAAATCCTCCCCGTTTTTGCGAAGCACAAACGGGGAGGGGGACCGCCGCGCGCAGCGCGGTGGTGGAGGGGCTATTTGGACAGACAGTAGCGGACCAGCATCTCGGCCACATCTTCGGGAGAGCGAAGCACATCGGCTGCCGGAATGCGCGCTACCTCTATACCCTCGTTGCGAAGGAAGGCGTCTCGTTGCAAGTCTCGTTCGGGCCGGTCGCCCATGTCATGCGCGAGACCGTCGATCTCAATCGCGAGCTTGAGCTTGGCGACATAGAAATCGAGGCAATAGTCACCGATCGGATGCTGACGGCGGAACTTTACGCCTTCCGGCTCGCGCCGGAGAAGCTGCCAAAGAAGCACTTCGGGAAGGCTCATTTCTCGCCTGAGTTGCCGGGCCCGCGCAGTATTACGCGGTTGCTTACGCCGTGGCATTTGCCCCTCCGTCACGCGCCTTCGGCGCGCGCCACCTCCCCATTTGGCTTCGCAAAATGGGGAGGATCGCTTTGTCCTAACCTTCGCCCGCCCCGCTGCAGCTGTACACCAGCCGCTCGTTGGGCGCTTGAGGAAGCAGCGAGAGGATCGCGGACTGGCGGGCGCCGAACTCTCGCGCCGCCTGCTCGTCGGCGCCGCAGGCCGGGGCGGTGAATTCGGCGCGCGCGGTACGGGCGCGGGTCATCGCGACGGCGCCGAGCAGATAGCGCTCGACGCGGTATTCGCGCGTCTGCGGGTCGAAGCGGTTGATCGAGACGGCCGCCTCGGTGCCGGGCACGAAGACCCGCGTCCACTGGCCGTCGTCGAGCCCGTACTGGGTGCGGCCGTTGACGCAGCCGCCGGGCGTCCATTCGAACGGAATGTCCTCCGCCGCCGCTCCGGTGACGCGGCTGCGGTCGGGTTGCAGCACGCAGACCAGGGAACCGCTCGGCGCGGTGACGATCGGGCCGGAATCCTCCGCTTCCATCTCCGCGTGCAGCCGTTCCTCTAGCCGCGCCTCGATATCGTCGATGCCCGGCCGGTTGAGCCAGGCGATGCCCGATCCGAGCACGGCGAGACCCGCAAGCGCGAAGCCGATTTCCGCATTGTGGCGCAAGTCGACGTGCCAGGCGTGGACCGCGAGACCACTTGCCGCGAGCGCGGCCATCATCAGCACCATCGCCAGCGCCAGCCCGTTCTCGCGCTCGGCGAGCACGCCGAACTCGACGTCGCGGCGCGCCTCGTCGCGGCGCCGGGCGAGCGTCTGTTCCTCCGCCGAGGCCTTGGCCTGTGCCGCCTGCTGGGCGCGCTCGGCGCGATCGCGCTCTTCCTCCTCTACGTCGGCGAGGCTGCGGCAGGGTGCGCCGTTGACCTGCGGCGTGACGTCGTTGGCGCGCAGGAACGGCAGCAGCTCGCGGGTGGAGACCGCGAAGTAGAATTCGGCGTCGGCGCTGCCGCTTTCGGTGCCGAAGCTGTTGACGCCGACCACTCGGCCGCAATCGTCGACCAACGGCCCGCCGCTGCTGCCGCGCGCGATCGGCGCGGTATGGAGCAGCGAGTCGAACTCGCGGGTCGAGCGACGGCCCGACAGGAACCCGGTGCTGGTGACCGGCGGCTGGGCGCGGAAGATATCGCTGGCCGACAGACCCTGCGCGCGGTCGACGTTCATCGGATAGCCGACCGCGGTCACCGCGCCGCTGTCGCTGAGCGGATTGCCCGAGATCGTCAGCGGCGGCAGGTTCATCGGCGAGGTCGTGGCGATCAGCGCGAGGTCGTTGCGCTGCGAGACCGAGACCAGCCGGCCGTAGACCGCTTCGGCGCCGTCCGACGGCACGATGCCGATCGCCAGGCTGTCGTCCTCGCGCGCTTCCTGCACGACGTGGGCGTTGGTGACGATTCGCTCGGGCCCGACCGCGAAACCGGTGCCGTGCGAGACCGGGATCAGCTGGTCGCCCTGGATGTCGACGATCACGATCCGCACCACGCCGCGCGCGGCGGCGTTGATGTCGGCCGGATCGGCGTGCACCGACGCGGGCACGAGCAGCAGCGCCAGCAGCGCCAGCAGCCGCAGCATCCATTTCTGGGCGAGACCCGTCATGGCGCGGCTTTTCGCCGCCATCGGCTTTGAGCGCAAGCGGCGGGAAGCGCGGGCGCGGCGCGGCGGGTAGCAGGAGCCACAGCTTCGAGGAGATCACGCCATGAAATACCGAATCGCCGGGCTCGATCCGGCACAGTTCGCTCCGCTATGGGCCATGGACGATGAGGAGCTTGCCCGACATCGCGCCCGGCGCGTCACGGCCGATGCCGACCGCGGCTTTCCCTGCCGGGTGACGCTCGAAGATGCGCGCGAGGGCGAGCCTTTGCTGTTGGTCCACCATGTCCATCACGACGTGCCGGGTCCCTACCGCTCGGCTTTCGCGATCTTCGTGCGCGAGGTGGCCAAGCGTGCCGTCTACGAGGACACCTGCCCGCCATGCTTCGCGGGCCGCGCGCTGAGCCTGCGCGGCTTCGACGACACCGGCGCGCTGGCCGAAGCGCGGCTGGCGGCACCCGGCGAGGCCGACGCGGCGATCCGCGCTCTCCTCGCCGACCGGCGCATTGCCCATGTCAATGCCCACAACGCCGCGGCCGGCTGTTTCGCCGCGCGCATCGAGCGTGATGGAGAGCCGGCATGAGCGACTGTCCTACAAGCCGCCGTGCTGCCATTGTTCCCCGCATGAGCATCGAATCGCCATCCTCGCGCGAAACAGTCTCAACCCGTGGCGAGCGCGAAAACGATTGCGAGGCAGCGATTGCCAATGGTCACCGCGAACATTGGGACCTTTCGCGCGATTCGGGCGGCACGATCGACGATGCCCGGGCCTGGGCGGCGGTGCTGCGGCGCGACCGCTCGTTCGACGGCCGATTCGTCACCGGCGTGCTCACGACCGGGATTTATTGCCGCCCTTCGTGTGCCGCCCGCCATCCCGGGCGGGAGAACGTGCGCTTCTTTGCCACTGGCGAGGATGCTCGAAAGGCCGGCCTCCGGCCATGCTTGCGCTGCCTTCCCGACGACATCGCTCGCGACGAGCAGGCGGTGCTGCGCGCGATCACGGCGATCAAGGCGGCCGAGGCGACGCTGCCGCTGGCCCAGCTGGCAAGCGCGGCGGGCTATTCGCCGAGCCACTTCCAGCGCGTGTTCACCCGGCTGACCGGGCTTTCCCCCGCCGCCTATGCCCGCGCCTTGCGCGAGGAGCGGGCGCGCGAGGCCCTGGCCGGCGGCGAGAGCGTCACCGAAGCGATCTACGATGCCGGGTTCGAAAGCGCCTCGCGGTTCTACGATTCGATGCAAGGGAGGCTGGGCATGGCGCCGTCGGCGTGGGTCAAGGGCGGCGCGGGCACGACGATCCGCTGGGCCGTGGTCGACAGCTCGCTCGGGCCGATGCTGGTCGCGGCGACCGGCAAGGGCGTATGCCGCCTCTCCTTCGGGCGCGGGCGCGAGGAACTGGAGCGGCTGTTCCCAAACGCCGAGCTAGTCGAAGGGGGCAAGGACTTCGCCGCCCTACTGCAGCGTGTGGTCGCGGCGGTCGACGATCCGGCGAGCGGGCGCGACATCCCGGTCGATGTGCGCGGCACCGCGTTCCAGGAGCGGGTCTGGCAGGAGCTGCGCAGGATCCCCCCCGGCGAGACGCGCTCCTACGCCCAGATCGCCGCCGCCGCGGGCAATCCGAGAGCGGTCCGCGCGGCGGGCTCGGCCAACGGCGCCAACCATGTGCCGGTCTTGATTCCGTGCCACTGCGTGGTTCGCTCGGACGGCTCGCTCGGCGGCTATGCCTACGGGCTCGACATCAAGCGCAAGCTGCTCGAACGGGAAGGCAATCGATGAACCAGGAATACCGCGACCGCTTCGCCGCTCTCCACGTGCCGGGCGATCCCGTGCTGCTGTACAACATCTGGGACGTCGGCAGCGCGCAGGCGGTCGCGGAGGGCGGGGCGCTCGCGCTCGCGACGGGCAGCCACTCGCTCGCCGAAGCGCAGGGCTATCCGGACGGGGAGGGCATCCCGTTCAACCGCTTCCTCGATACCGTCCGCCACATCGCCGCCGCGGTCGAGCTTCCGCTCAGCGCGGACTTCGAAGGCGGTTTCGCGGCCGACCCGGCTCACCTTGCCGAGCACGCCAGGCTGCTCGCCGAGGCCGGCGCGGTCGGCTGCAACTTCGAGGACCAGGTCATCGGCGGCGACGGCCTGCACCCCGTCGACGAACAGGCGCGGCGCGTCGCTGCGGTCGCGGCGAGCGGGCTGTGGGTCAATGCCCGAACCGACCTGTTCCTCAAGAAGCTCATCGCGGGCGAGAACCCCAACGACCGGGAGCTGCTGGGCGAAGCGCTCGAACGCGCCCACGCTTACGCCGAGGCGGGCGGGAACAGCTTCTTCGTGCCCGGCGTGAGCGACCTCGATCTCGTGGCTGAAATTTGCGCCGCCTCGCCGCTGCCGGTCAACGTGATCAAGCGCGACATGGAAGGTATCGCCGCCATGGCCCAGGCAGGCGTGGCACGGATAAGCTGGGGCCCGCGCCCGTGGATCTGGGCAATGGAGCGGCTTACCGAGGAGGCGCGGACGCTCTACGCGGGCTAGTTCGGCGGCGCACCGAAATTGAACGTGATGCCGCCGAGCACGCTGTGCGAGCGGAAGCGCGATTCGCTGTCGAACCCGCCGAAGTCGGCGGCGGAGGCGTTGTGGACGTTGAAGAAGCGGTATCGCACCGTCACGTCGATGTTGTCGCTGACCGCCTGCCGGACGCCCGCCACGATCTGCCAGGCGAACCGGGTATCGCTGTCGTCGATGAAGGCCGGATGGTTCTCGAAGGCGCGGATGCCGCTGTAATGGACCCGCGCCACCCCGCCGCCGCCGCCGACGAAGCCGGAAATGCCGTCGTCGTCGCCGAAGTCGAGCATGCCGTTGATCATGAAGCTCAGCGCGCTGGTCCGGCCCCCGCCGTCGATCACGGTCTGGGGCGGTACGGGCGCGATCGTCATCCCGGGCAGCACGATCAAGGTTTCGATCTCATCGACGTGCGCCCGCTTGTAGGCCACCTCGGCCTCGAGCCGGAACGTGCCGAGGTCGTACCCGACGAACAGCGCGCCATCGTAGCCATATTCGTGATCGAGCGTGACCTCGGTGCCGGCGCCGAAATCGAACTCGACATCCTCGACGATCATCGCGCCGAAGTCGCCGCCGACGTACCACGCGCCGTCGCGGGCAGCCGCTGGCGTAGCGAACAGGCAGGAGCCGAGCCCAAGCAGGACAACCGGTCTACGCATGATCCACCCCCTATTTCCGCGCGAGCCGCGCACGATTCGCGCGCTACGGTCGCGACGCGGCGCTTTGGTCGCCGGCCGCGGCCGGGAAGTCTTTGCGCGGTTCTGAAAGTTTCTGAATTCGGCGTCCGGCAGGCGCAGCTAGACGAAGCTGTAGGGATCGACGTCGATCGCGATCCGCACTCCCTGCGGGAAGCTCAGCGCGCCGAGCCAGTCGCGGATCACCTGCTGCACCTCGGCGCTGCGGCGGGCGTTGAGCAGCAGGCGGTAGCGGTAGCGGCCGCGCAGCAGCGCCATCGGCGCGGGGGCGGGGCCGAGGATCATCACGTCGTCGAGGTGCGGACGCGTCGCCCCGATGCGCTTGGCCGCCTCGCGCGCCTCGGCTTCGTCCTCGCTGGAGACGATGATCGCGGCCCAGCGCCCGAACGGTGGCGCGCCGGCGTGGCGGCGGGCCTCGGTCTCGGCCTCGTAGAACGCGTCGCGGTCGCCGGCGGCGAGCGCGGCGATCACCGGGGCTTCGGGGTGGCGCGTCTGGATCAGCACTTCGCCGTACTTGGCGCCGCGTCCGGCGCGTCCGGCGACCTGGGCGACCTGCTGGTAGGTCCGCTCGGCCGCGCGCAGGTCGCCGCCCTCCAGGCCGAGGTCGGCGTCCACCACCCCGACCAGAGTCAGCTCGGGGAAATGAAAGCCCTTGGTGACGAGCTGGGTACCGACGATCACGTCGATCGCGCCCGCCTCCACCTCCGCGATGAACTGCGCCGCCTTCTCGGGCGAATTGACGGTGTCCGAGGTGACGATCGCCAGCCGCGCCTCGGGAAGCAGCTCCTCGACCTCGTGGGCGATCCGCTCGACCCCGGGGCCGCAAGCGACGAGGCAGTCGGGCTCGCCGCATTCGGGGCAGTTGTCGGGCGGCGCGGTCTCGTGGCCGCAGTGGTGGCAGGCGAGACGGCAGCTCAGGCGATGCTCGACCAGCCAGGCGCTGCAGTTGGGACACTTGAACCGAAAGCCGCAATGACGGCACAAGGTCAGCGGAGCATAGCCCCGGCGGTTGAGGAACAGCAGCGACTGCTCGCCTTTCGCCAGACGGTCGCGCAGGCCGTCGACCAGCCGCGGAGCGAGCCAGCGGCCGCGCTCGGGCCTTTCCCGGGTCAGGTCGACGATGTCGATCGCCGGCATCTCGGCGCCGAAGCGGCTCGGCAGCACCAGCTTCTCGTAGACCCCGCTCTCGGCCATCTGCAGGCTCTCGAGCGCCGGGGTGGCGCTGGCGAGGACCACCGGGATCGCTTCGAACCGCGCGCGCATCACCGCCACGTCGCGGGCGTTGTAGCGGACGCCGTCGTCCTGTTTGAAGCTGACCTCGTGCGCTTCGTCGACCACGATCAGGCCGAGGTTCGCGTAGGGCAGGAACAGCGCCGAGCGTGCTCCGACCACGACTTGCGCCGTGCCCGCGGCGATGGCCCGCCAGGCGCGCCGCCGCTCGGTCGACTTGAGCGAGGAGTGCCACGCCACCGGGGCCGCGCCGAAGCGGTCCTCGAACCGTCGCAGGAACGCTTCGGTCAACGCGATTTCAGGAAGCAGGACAAGCGTTTGCTTTCCCTTCCTGAGACTCTCCGCGATGGCCTCGAAATAGGTTTCGGTCTTGCCCGAGCCGGTCACGCCGTCAAGCAGGTACGGCGCGAAGGCGCCCCGCCGCACCGACGTCACCAGCCGCTCGGCCGCGGCGGCCTGGTCGTCGGTCAGGTCGGGCGCGGCGAAGTCGGCCGAAGCACGCGGGTAGGGCCGGTCGCAGTCGACCTCTACCGGTTCGAGCACGCCCTGGTTGACGAGGCCGCGAAGCACGCCCTCGCTGACCCCGGCGATGCCGGCGAGCTCGCGGATCGTCGCCTGCTCGCCTTCGAGCGCTTCCATGGCCGCCTGGCGTTGCGGCGTCATCCGCTCGGGCAGCCCGCCGCTGAGCCGGTATTCTGTGATGGTCGCCGGCCCGCGCAGCGCGCCGCCGCTGGCCAGCACCATCCGCGCCACCGCCGCGAGCGAGGCGCAGTAGTAATCGGCGGTCCACTCGATCAGCCGCCTGAGCTCGGCCTTGAGCGGCGGGACCGGAAGCACGGCGAGCAGAGGGCGCAGCTTGGCGTCCGGAACCTCGGTCGCGGGCAGCCGTTCCGCTTCCCAGACGATTCCGACGATCTGGCGCGGTCCCAGCGGGGCGACGACGACCGACCCCGGCGTCACCTCCATCCCCTCCGGAACGCGGTAATCGAGCGGGCCGAGCGCGGCGTTGAAGATGATCAGTCGGGCGCGGTTCATGTCGGAAACGCCCATATGGGCGCCGCGTGCAGGGGGCGGCAAGGAGAGAGGTTCGAGTATGACCGAATTCATCCCGCACGCCGCGCACCGGCGCGCCTTCCTGCTCGGCTCGCTGGCCGCAGCGGGTACGCTGATGCTCCCGGCCTGCGCCACCACCGGACAATACAGCTTCACCGAGGCGATCCGCCGCCTGCTGGTGCTGTCGAGCGAGCGCGCGTTCCTGCGCCTCACCGCGCCGGGCGGGTTCTGGGACCAGCAGGTCGCGCAGATCGGGCTCAACCAGTTCTTCGGCAACCGCGGCGGCGTGCTGGCCAACATCCTCACCTCGACGCTGTTCAAGAACCGGCTCGAGGACGTGGTGGCGGACGTCGCCGTCGATGCCTCGTACCGCGCGGCGCCGATCGTCGCCGACACCGTGCGCGCGATCGGGTGGGCCAACGCGATCGACCTGATCCGCGGCGGACCCACCGCGGCGTCGAGCTACCTGCGTCAGGAGATGGGCTTCCGTCTGGTCGAGGTCATGGTGCCCGAAGTCGGCCAGGCGCTGCGCGTGGCGCAGGATCCGCTGGTGGGCCAGCTCATCGCCGGCCTCACCGGCGTTGACCTCGGCGGTGTTGCGACCGGCTTCTCGCGGACGGTGGACGACGCGATCTGGAGCGAGATCGGCCGCGAGGAAGCAGCGATCCGCGCCGACCCGGGCGCGACGCGCGACCCGGTGCTGATCGCGGTGTTCGGGGCGGGCAGCGCGCTTTAGGCCTTTCGAGACGGGACTTCGAGACGCTTGCCGCGCAAGCCCTCAGCCCCTCCTCAGGGTGAGCGGGATTGGCAAAACCCGCAGCCGAAGGCTCGTCTCGAAGGATGCGCCTTTGCGTGAGAATCCGTTTTCCTGCTAGCAGGCCCGCGCCATGGCCGACGAATCTCCTCTCGACCGTTTCAAGCAGGCGCTGACCGGCGCCGCGCGGGCGATCGGGCATGAGCCCGAGGCCGAAGTGGCGTGGACCGCCGAAGCGCCGGCGATGCAGGGCAAGTCGCTTCGGGTGCCGATGCCGGGCCGCTCGCTGCCCCCCGACCAGGCCCGGGAGGCGCGCGGCTTTGCCGACAGCTTCGCGCTGCGGCTGCGTCATCACGACCAGGCTTTGCACCGCCGCAACATGCCGGCCGAGCCCGGCGCGCGGGCCTGCTACGACGCCATCGAGAGGGTGCGCTACGAGGCGCTCGGCGAGAACAACTACGCCGGCATGCGCGCCAACCTCGCCTCGGCGACCGAGCAGCGCGCCGGTGCGGACCCGATCGCCCGGGCGTCCACCGCGGACGAAGTCCCGATCGAAAGCGCGCTCGCGCTGATGCTGCGCGAGCAGCTCACCGGCCAGAAGGTACCTGTCGCCGCGCGGGCCGGCGTCGATCTCATGCGCGAGTTCATCGAGAGCCGCATCGGCGACGATTTCGAGCGCCTCGCGCTCACGCTCGACGACCAGGCGGCGTTCCAGTCGCTCGCCATCGACATGCTGCGCCATCTCCAGCTGGTCGAGGCCGAGCCGCTCGACGAGAAGGGCAAGGACGAGGACGGCCCGGACGACGACGGCAAGGACGACGGCGACGAGGGCAACGAGGACGAAGGCAACGAGCTGCGCCAGGAGCAGGTCGCCGGCGAGAGCGGCGAAGGCGAAGGCGACGAGGAGACCACCGAGGAGGTCGAGCGCGAGCAGGAAATGAAGGAAGGCGACCCGGGCGACGAGGGCGAGGAAGGCATGATGCCGATCCGTACCAACCGCCCGTGGACCGACCTGCCCGATACCTTCGACTACAAGGTCTTCACCGAGGAGTTCGACGAAGTCGTCGAGGCGACCGAGCTGTGCGACTACGAGGAGCTCGACCGGCTGCGCGCCTATCTCGACAGCCAGCTGACCGGGCTGCAGGGGGTGGTGACGCGGCTGGCCAACCGCCTGCAGCGGCGGCTCATGGCGCAGCAGAACCGCAGCTGGGACTTCGACCAGGAGGAAGGCCTGCTCGACGCCGCTCGGCTGGCGCGCGTGGTGGTCAGCCCGGGTCATTCGCTCTCCTACAAGGTCGAACGCGAGCAGGAGTTCAAGGACACCGTCGTCACCCTGCTGATCGACAACTCGGGCAGCATGCGCGGCCGACCGATCAGCATCGCCGCGATCAGCGCGGACATCATGGCGCACACGCTCGAGCGCTGCGGGGTCAAGGTCGAGATCCTCGGCTTCACCACCCGTGCGTGGAAAGGCGGCCAGGGCCGCGAGAAGTGGCTCGCCAGCGGCAAGCCCGCGCAACCGGGGCGGCTCAACGACTTGCGCCATATCATCTACAAGAAGGCCGACGAGCCGATGCGCCGGGCGCGCAAGAGCCTCGGCCTGATGATGCGCGAAGGCCTGCTCAAGGAGAACATCGACGGCGAGGCGCTGATCTGGGCGCACCACCGCCTGCTCGCCCGCCCCGAGGACCGCCGCATCCTGATGGTGATTTCGGATGGCGCGCCGGTGGATGATTCGACGCTCAGCGTGAACTCCGCCGGCTATCTCGAAACGCACTTGCGCAAGGTGATCGAGTGGATCGAAAAGCAGAGCCCCGTCCAGCTCGTCGCCATCGGCATCGGCCACGACGTGACCCGCTACTACAAGCGCGCGGTGACGATCATGGATGTCGAGCAGCTCGGCGGGACGATCATCGAGCAGCTGGCCGGGCTGTTCGAGGTGGAGTGATGACCCGGCCGGACCTCTCATGGCTTCCATCGCGCGAAGAGCTGCTTGAGCGCTATCGTGAATTGAAGTGCAACGCGACTGATCCAGAAATGTATTGGATCTTGCGGCTCAAGGAGCTGCGCGTTGAGTACAACTGCAGCATCGTTGAAGCAGAACGCCGGGCGCTAGGCGATCCGGCGCTTCGGAAATGGGCTGAGAAACAAATCAACACGCAGCCGCAATGCCGCAAGATGGCGGTGCGTCATATGCGGTCAAGTGGCGAAGATTCGATCATCAAGCGAGACGGGGACACATTCAAGATTAGTATCCCAGCCACATGACCGCCCCCCTCCGCCTGTTCAACTCGCTCACCCGCGAGCTCGAGACGTTCGAGCCGATCCATCCCGGCGAGGCACGGGTCTATACGTGCGGGCCGACGGTCTACAATTACCCGCACATCGGCAACATGCGCGCCTATGTCTTCGCCGACGTGCTCGGGCGGACGCTGAGCTGGAAGGGGTACAAGCTCACCCACGTCATCAACATCACCGACGTCGGCCACCTGACCGACGATGCCGATGCGGGCGAGGACAAGCTCGAGAAGGCGGCGGCCGAGCGGGCGCAGTCGATCTGGGATATCGCGCGGCACTACACCGAGGCGTACTGGGCCGACATCAAGGCGCTCAATATCCGCCAGCCGGCGCACTGGTCGATCGCCACCGACTATGTTCCGGCGATGATCGCGTTCGCCGAGAGCATTGCTGAGAGGCACTGCTACGAACTCGAGGGCGGGCTTTACTTCGACGTTTCGACCGTCGCCGACTACGGACGGCTCGCGCGTGCCGTCACCGACGAGGGCGAAGGCCGCATCGAAGCGGTCGAGGGCAAACGCAACGCCGCCGACTTCGCCATCTGGCGCACAACCCCACCGGGCGAGACGCGGCAGATGGAATGGGATTCGCCGTGGGGCCGCGGCGCGCCGGGCTGGCACCTCGAATGCTCGGTGATGAGCGGCAAGCTGCTCGGCTTCCCGTTCGACATCCACACCGGCGGCA
>Ga0307505_10001372_pt1 | contig 19913 bp, 18 predicted proteins | sample 23_S_MG_FD_202183 | JGI IMG/M metagenome (GOLD analysis project Ga0307505, IMG submission 202183) | Soil microbial communities from Populus trichocarpa stands in riparian zone in the Pacific Northwest, United States - 23_S | ecosystem: Environmental > Terrestrial > Soil > Riparian zone > Trees...
GTGCAGCCGGGCTTGCGCGTCAACTACGACAGGAAGCAGGGCCACTACGAACGCCAGGTGTTCGACGGACAGGGCAATCCCGTTCCGGCCACCGGCGGCACCGCGATCCAGCAGGCCCAGCGCGGCATCTACGCGCCGCAGCTGATCGAGCCGACCTTCAGCGACTGGAACTTCAGCTACGACCTGACCGCCAGCTACCAGGCCCTGGACGACGTGATGATCTACGCAACCTATGCCAGGACCTTCAAGACCGGCGGCATCAACCTGAACGGCGTGCCGGCGGACGCGGCCGGCAATCCTATACTCGCGGCGGGATCGATCCGGCCGGAGTCGGTCCAGCACCTCGAGGCCGGTATCAAGACCCAGTTCTGGGATCGCCGGATCACGCTCAACCTGGCGGGCTTCCGCACCACCATCGACGACTTCCAGGCCAACGTCAGCAACGGCCAGTTCGGCGTGTTGCGCGGCTATCTCGCCAATGCCGAGCGGGTCCGCACTCAGGGCCTAGAGCTCGATTTCTCGATCCGGCCCAGCCAGCGGTTCACTGCCTACTTCAACGGCGCCTACACCGACGCCAGGTACGTCCGGTTCGTCGACGCGCCGTGCCCGCCCGAACTGGCCGGCGGCACTGTCGTCGGCGCCGGCCAGGTTCCCGGCCCGGCCGGCGTTCCCGGCTCGCTGAGCCCGGCGAACTGCGACGTTTCCGGCCAGGTTCTGCCCGGCGTATCGAAATGGTCGTTCTCGTACGGGGCCGAGGCCAACACGCCGGTGATCCTGTTCGGCGTGGCAGGCGAGATCTACGCCGGCTTCGACGGCAACTACCGCTCGCGGTTCTCGTCGAACCCGTCGCCCTCGATCTACACCTGGATCGACGACTACGCGCTGACCAGCCTGCGCGCCGGCTTCCGCGGCGACAACGGCTTCAGCATCTACGGCTGGGTCCGCAACGCCTTCGACGTCGAGTTTTTCGATCAGCTCAACTTCGGACCGGGCAACGCCGGGCTCATAGCGGGCAACCCCGGCGATCCGCGGACCTGGGGCGGCACGATCCGCTACGAGTTCTAATTCCTCACCGGAACGGGGAGGGGGACCACCCGCAGGATGGCGGAGGGGCACGCGCCTGTAGCGTTACGCTTGTGGTGGGTGCCCCTCCACCATGCTTCGCATGGTCCCCCTCCCCCGGTGGGGGAGGAACTCAGGCGACCAGCTTGGCCGCCGTTTCCGCTACTTTGCGGCCCAGATACCGCGCGCCGTCGAGGTCGATCTGGCTCGGCTGGCGCGAGCCGTCGCTGTTGGCGATGGTAGTGGCGCCATAGGGCGCGCCGCCCTTGACCTCCTCGGAACCGTTCTGCGCGGCAAAGTTGTAGTCGAGGCCGACAATGGTGCAGCCCATGTGAAGGAGGTTGGTCAGGATCGAGAACAGCGTCGTCTCCTGCCCGCCGTGTTGCGCGGCGGTGGAGGTGAAGGCGGCGCCGACCTTGCCGACCAGCGCGCCGGTGAACCACAGCCCGCCGCACTGGTCCCAGAACGCCGCCATCTGGCTCGGCATGCGGCCAAAGCGCGTCGGAGCGCCGACCACGAAGCCGTCGTAGTCCTTGAGCGTGTCGGGGCCGGGGATCACCGCGTGGCCTTCGTTGGGACTGAACCCGGCCGCCTTGGCGACTTCGGCGGGCGCAGTTTCCGCCACGCGCAGCACGTCGCAATCATGCCCGGCCTGGCGCGCGCCCTCGGCGGCGGCCTCGGCCATCTGCGCGACATGGCCGTAGGAGGAATAGTAGAGCACGAGGATGCGGGCCATCGGGGGATCCTTTCAGCGGTCGCGGACGAGATAGCGCGCAATGGCCCAAGCGCAATGCGTTGCATGGGCCGTTGTCCGCGCTAGAATGGCTCCAAGCGGGGAGAGGACCGCCGAAATGAGGACAGCTTTCTGGATGCTCGTCGGCGCCGCGATGCTCGGCGCCATCGCTCCGCTCGCCGCGCAGGAAACTCCCGGCACGCCGCCCGCGAAGGAGGCCGGCTGGACCACGCCGCGGACCGAATGGGGCGATCCGGACTTGCGCGGCATGTATCCGCTCGACCAGGTCGGCCGCACCCCGATGCAGCGCCGCCCGCAATTCGGCAATCGCCTGCTGATGACCGACGAGGAATACGCCCAGGCGCTGGCGGCGGCCGAGCAAGTCGCGGGCGGGGCCGACCGCGAGGACGCCAGCAACCAGCTCGGCGCCGGCAACTGGTTCGAATACGGCACCGCGCTGCGCCAGACCGCGCTGGTGGTCGAGCCGGCCGAGACCGGGCGCATCCCCGACCTGACCGCCGAGGGCAAACGCCGCCAGCAATTCATGCGTAGTAGCTGGAACGGCCAGGTGTTCGAGCGCATCTCCGACTTCAACTCGCTCGACCGCTGCATCACCCGCGGCCTGCCGGCAACCATGGCGCCGTTCCCCTACAACAACGGGGTGCGGGTGTTCCAGGCGCCGGGCTGGGTGGTGATCAACCACGAGATGATCCACGAGCAGCGCTTCATCCCGCTCGACGGCCGCCCACCGCCCCCCGCCGGCGTCACCGGCTGGCTCGGCAGCTCGCGCGGGCACTGGGAGGGCGATACGCTGGTGGTCGAGACGACAAATTTCAACGGCCTGGCGCCGATGGTCATCGTCGGGCCCAGCAATGGCACCTCGGGCATCCCGACCAGCACCAGCATGAAAATCGTCGAACGGTTCACCCCGTTCGGCGCGGGCAAGCTCTACTACGAGGCCTGGATCGAGGACCCTGTGATCCTCACCGGGCCATTCAAGATCGCCTATCCGTGGATCGCCAACAACGACTACGAGCCGTTCGAATACGCCTGCCACGAAGGCAACACGCTGGTCATCCACAACATCCGTTCGACCAGCCCGCGGTTCGCCGAGTGGCGCGCGGAGAACGAGCGCAAGCTGGCCGAGGCCGGCGGCGTGATCGAACGGACGCAGGCCGCTAACGAATAGCCGCTACCGGCGAACCCCCGCCGCCTGCGTGTCCACCGCGTAGATCGTCGCCGCGATGTTGCGCACGCCTTGGGGCGTCGCCCAGTTCTCGCCGGTCGGCGTTACCGCACCCAGGGTGCCGATATAGAGCGTGTTGCGGTCCGGGCCCGCAAAGGCGACCGTGATCGAGCGGCGCGGCGTCGGGATGATCCCGAGCTGCTGCCCGGCCGGGCTGAACACATAAACACCCGCGCCGCCGGTCACATAGAGCCTGCCCGCGGCATCCACCGTCAACCCGTCGCCGCCGAAGCTGCCCTGCGGCTCGCCGACCAGAGTGGCGAAGTCGCGGCGGTTCGAAAGCGCGCCGTCCGTGCCGACATCGAAGGCGAGCGTGGTCAGGCGGTTGGTGACGTAGAGCGTCTTGCCGTCGGGGCTGAGCACCAGCCCGTTGGTGAACACGCCGCCTGGCTGCGGTGGCCCGGGCGGGGGAGCCGGAATGATCGTGTCGACCGTGCCGTCGGCCTTGGCGTGGAACAGGCCACGCTCGGTAAAGTAGGCCCCGCCATGCCCGTCGGCGGCGAGATCGTTGATCCGGCCGAGCGTGCTGCCATCGGCGAACTTGTCGGCCACGGTCCTGCGCTCGGGCGTCAGCTGCACGATCTTCGAGGGGACCGTGCAACTCGTACCCAGGCCGATGGCCGGGTTTGCCGCCACGAACAGCCCCGGATCGGTGCAGCTGCGGTCGGCGGCGAAGGTGCGGCCCTGGGCGTCGATCGAGACCGATCCGGCCCCGGCGACGAACGGCCACTCGACCCACCACTTGCCGTCGGGCCAGACCTTGATGATCGAATTGCTCTGTTCCTGTGAGAACAGCAAGTTGCCATCCGGAGCCGTCGCCATGCCGTCGACGATCATCGGCCCGACCCAGATCGTCCTCCACTGCGCATCGCCCGACACCACTCCCGGGATCGCGGCGATGTCGACCGGCGTCTCCTGCGCGAAAGCGGGAGCGGTCAGCGCCAGCGCGACGCCGAGCGCCAATCCTGTCAGTGCCTTGTTCATCTTATTCCTCCTCGGGCGGCTCGATGGTGTTGACGTTGCCCTCGTTGCCGGTGCGGTCGTTGTCCCAGTTGACTTCGATCATGCGGTCGAAGCCTGGTTCACGCACCAGTCTGACCCTGGCATGCCATGGGCCGGACAGCGTCACCGGATCCTCGATCGTCCACTCGGCGATCAGCTTGTCGCCGTCGAGCCGGATGCGCTCGCGATAGTGCGCCTCCTCGCTTAGCGGGGCGTTACCCTGAAAGAACGCATTGGGATCGCTGACCATGATCGTGTCGATCACCAGCGTATCGCCCTCCCAGTGGCCGATCGAATTTCCGGTCACGGTGGGCCACAGGTCGTCTGTCGGTGGGTGATCGCGCCCATCGGTGTAGATGTGGCGGGTCTCCTTGTAGGCGTTGACGATGATCACTTCCTCGGGCGTGATCAGGAATTGGACCGGGGTCGATGAGTTCATCATCAGCGGAAAACCCCACCCGAGGCCCTTCCTCGCGGCTTGCGCGCGCATCACTTCCGCGATCCGGCGCCTGCCCTCGTCGTTCCACGGGGCCTTGTTGTCCCACATCGCTATGCCGCCCTCGGCGCTCGCCTCCCGAGGCGCGCCGCCGGGTTGGGCCATGCCGCTGATCGTGGTTCCCGCGGCGGTCTCGCCGACCCAGTAGCCCGGCCAGTATGGTAGCTGGGCGAATGCTTCGACGCGCGCTTGCGGCGTCGGCTCCTGCGCGGCCGAGCCAGAAGGCAGCGCAACCGCCGCGAACAGCATGCCGGCTAGCGACCCGCCCGTCATCAACAAGCCTGGGCGCGTCACTTATCGATCTCCGCTTTCAGCCGCCGTATCCTCGATGGTGTTGACGCCGTTTTCCTGGCCGGTGCGGTCGTTGGAAAAATCCATCCGCACCATGCGGTCATAGCCTGTCTCGCGGACGTGGCGGATTGTCGCGCTCCACGGCCCGGACAGCGTCACCGGATCCTCGACCCTGAACTCGAGGATGAGCATTTCGCCGTCGAGGCGAAGGCGCTCGAAATAGCGAGCTTCCTCGGAAAAGGTCGGGCCGCCGTGGAAGTAGGTGTAGGGCATCTGCACCTGCACGGTCTCGATGACCAGCGTGTCGCCCTCCCAGTGCCCGATCGAGGTGCCCCACACGGTCGGCCACATGTCTTCCTCGGCCGGCAGCGGCCGGCCATCGGTGTAAATGTGGCGCGATTCCCCGTAAGCGTTGATGATCACCGTCTCTTCCGGGGTGATCGTGACCTGGAACGGCGTCGCCGCGTCCATCATCATCGGATAGCCCCAGCCGTCCGCCCGGCGCCCACCCCTGGTCCGCTGCGCCTCGGCCTGACGCGCGCGGCCTTCGTCGTTATATGGCGCGTTGAAGCCGTTGAGCCGCTGCAAGGGCGGGCTGCCCGCCGGGCGCGCCGCGGCGGTGCCGCCGATGGTGGTGCCCTGGTACTGTTCGCTGACCCAGAAGCCGGGCCAGTACGGCAGCTTGGCGAAGGCCTCGTCGCGCGCCCCGGCTGCGGGGGCATCCTGCGCCAGCGCCGGTCCGCCCAGCAGCAATGCCGCAGCCATCGCGGCGGCAAGCTGCCGCCTCATCGATTGGTGCCGATCGTTCGGCCATCGGCCGTGGTCACATCGCGGACCACGCCGCCCGGCCGGCCATTGCGCAGCGGGTTGAGAACCACCTTGATTTCCATCCCGGCCCGCAGCGACCGGGGCCGCCAGCCGCGCGCATAGAGATACATCGGCGCGCCCATCTCCATGCTCCATTCGACGTCGCGGCCCTGGGCGTCCTTGGCGATCACCTGGATATAGGCGTGCGGGTTGGTCCACTGGAACTGCCTGACCGTGCCGGTAACGGTGACTTGCCGCTGCAAGTCGAACATCGCGAAGCTGTGGTGGGCCGAAGCAGCCTGCGGCGCCGCGCCGCCAGCCACGGCCAGCACCAGCGCGCTCGCGCAAGCAAGTTGAAATCGCATCGAATCCTTCTCCCGGCCGTTGTCGGCTCGGCGCGCATAGTGGCACCAGCCGCGCCGTTCGTCACCCATGGAAATTGACCATGTCCGTTGCCTGAACGGCGGGGCGGGAGGGGGTGGTGCCCGGGGGCGGAGTCGAACCACCGACACGACGATTTTCAGTCGTCTGCTCTACCACTGAGCTACCCAGGCGCGCACCCGGACGGCCTTGTAAAAAAGCGGTCCGGCGGCAGGAAGCGCGCCTATGGCCAAGCGCCGCGCCGTTGGCAAGAGGTTCAGTCCTCCTTGACCACGTCTTCCGGGTCGGCGGGCGGACCCGGCACGGCATAGCCTTCATTGAACCACCGCGCGAGGTCGCGGTCGCGGCACCGGCTCGAACAGAACGGGGTGAATTCGTCGGCGCGCGGGCGGCGGCAGATCGGGCAGGCGCGGGCAATCATCGTTCGACGAGTTGGGCTTGCGGAGCTTCGAGCGCAAGGGCGGGGCGGGCTTCCCAGCGGACCTCGCGCCCCGTGCGGCGGGTGAGTTCGGTGAGCCATTCGGGCCTGAGCTGCGCCTCGAGCGCGGGATGACCCGAAAGCAGCAGCGCGCCCGCGCCATCGAGCAGCTCGGCCTGGCGCAGCAGCTTGCGCGCCGCCATCCCGGCGCGCTGGAACGCGGCTCGATGCAGCAGTGAGGGCCCTTCTAGCCGCGCCACCAGCTGGACGAAGCCGAAGCCGTTCATTGCCGTGCGTTCGTGCGGCCAATCCGCCAGCGCGGCGGCAAGCGCCTCGTCGACCGCACGGCGATCCGGCTTGGCAGCGAGCGTTGGGAAGTCGATCCCGATCGAGCCGCCAAGATCGAAGATGCGCAGCGCCCGAGAGAGGACAGGGATCGCAGCGAGCGCGAGCGCCCGCGGGGAGAGGTCGCCATCCACATCGACCACGGTCATCGCCGGGGTAACGCTGAACAGCAACGCGCCGCCGGGAAAGGCGATTTCCCCCGCGCTGGCGGTTTCCCAGACGTCATCCCACAGTCCTGACGGGAAGCGTCGCACGGTGTCGCCGAGGATGAAGACATCGTTGTGAACCAGCTTGTTGCTCTCGGCGTCCGTCGCAACTCTCGCCTGAGCGCGCTTGAAGCGTCCGCGCTCGGCAATCGGGGCACGGGAAATCCTGACGACGAGCCTCTGCCCCTCGGTCAATGCGGGCGACAAGCCATCGAGGAGAAACTCGTTACCCTGTTCGTCAACGGCAAGCCCGCGTCGCGCTCCCGACGGCTTCGATACCAGCTGGACGGACTCAAGCTTGCCGACGAAAGGTTCGTCCGGCCACCGCATCTTCGCCGCGAGCACCTCGCCGCCCTCGACGAGCAGCGCTCGGCTCTCGCCGATGCCCTCTTCCACGAGCCACTCAGCCAAGGGCAAACCCCGCGCTCTTGAGCAGCGCCCGCGTCTCGAACAGCGGCAGGCCGACCACGCCCGAGTGGCTGCCGCCGATCCACGCGATCAGCCCTTCGGCGCTGCCCTGGATGGCATAGCCGCCGGCCTTGCCGCGCCACTCGCAGCCGGCGAGGTAAGCAACGATTTCCTCGCCGGACAGCGGCTTGAAGCGGACTTGCGTTTCGCTCAGCCGCTCGCGCAGGGTGCCGTCGGGCGCCAGCAGCACGATGGCCGAAAGCACGCGGTGGCGGCGGCCCGAGAGCAGTTCGAGGCAGGCGCGGGCGGTCGCCTCGTCCTCGGCCTTGGGCAGGATACGGCGGCCGACCGCGACCACGGTGTCGCCCGCCAGCACGTGCGCAGCCGGGTCCGCCCCCAGAACCGCCCCCAGAACCGCTGACGCCCGCGCTTTCTCGCGCGCCATCCGCAAGGCATAGTCGCGCGGCACTTCCGCTTTCAGCGGCGTCTCATCGATGTCGGCATGGACCACCCGCGCCGGCTCGATACCCAGCCGCGCCAGCAATTCGCGGCGGCGGGGACTTGCCGATGCAAGGATCAGTTGGGTGGCGGTCACGCCGCCGGCGTTATTGCTGCCCCGGGCCGCCCCGGCCGGGCATGAAGCGGTAAGTGATGCGCGCCTTGCTGAGGTCGTAGGGCGTCAGCTCGCACAGCACTTCGTCGCCGACCAGCACGCGGATGCGGTTCTTGCGCATCCTGCCGGCGGTATGGCCGAGCACTTCATGGCCGTTTTCGAGTTCTACCCGGAACATCGCGTTCGGCAGCAGTTCCACCACCTTGCCGCGCATCTCGAGGAGTTCTTCTTTGGCCATGCAGTCTCGGTATCCTTGTTCAGAGTTGGGCGCCCATAGCGGCGAGCGCGGGAAAAGGGAAGCCTGCCGGCCTGGCGCTCCCCTCGTTCAGCCTGTCGCAAGCCGAGATGTAGATTACAGGTGTAATCGTAAGCCGATATACATCTGCGACACTTTATTACCCTTCGCGCCTTGCTTGGTGGGTGCATCGCAGCAAGTAGGCGCCGCGGGGCTTGGTTGAGTTTGTCCGAGGAATTTCATTTGCGCCTACTCCCTGCCTCCAGCCTGCTGGCGCTTGCCGTTGTCCTCGCCGCCGCGGCTCCGGCGCTGGCGCAGGATGCACCCGCTCCGGCTCCGGCTGAAGCCGATGCTGAAGGCGATTCCGGGCAAGCCCCCGCCGAACGCAACCAGATCGTCGTCACCGGTCAGAGCTTGCGCGGCCAGGTCGATGCCCCGGCACCGCCGGTGCTCGAGCTCAACGAAGCCGATATCGCGGCCTATGGCTCGGGCTCGATTTCCGAGCTGATCCAGGCGCTTGCCCCGTCGACCGGCGGCGGCAGCGGCCGTGGCGGCGGCTTCCCGGTGATCCTGGTCAACGGCGTGCGCATCTCGAGCTTCCGCGAGCTGCAATCCTATCCGCCCGAAGCGATCGACAAGCTCGAAGTGCTGTCCGGCGAGACCGCGCAGCAGTTCGGCTACAGCCCCGACGAGCGGGTGGTCAACATCGTGCTCAAGCGCAGTTATTCGAGCCGCGAGGTGGAAGTCGAATACGGCCAGCCGGCCGACGGCGGCTATTCGAACAAACAGGCCGAGGTGACCTACCTGCAGATCGCCGGCCCGTCGCGGATGAACTTCAACCTCGGCTGGGAAGACCAGAGCCTGCTGACCGAGGCCGAACGCGGCGTCATCCAGTCGACCGGCGTGCCGACCTTTGCGACCGATCCCGACCAGGCGCTCTATCGCAGCCTGATCGCCGACACCGCCGGCCTCGAGGCCAACGCCAACTTCACCACTCGCCTCGGCACCCGCGCATCGCTCAGCCTCAACGCTGCCTTCCAGCGCAGTGACTCGTTGCGCTTTTCGGGCCTCGACACGGTGCTCCTCACCGCGCCCGGCGGCGCCACGGCGCTGCGCACGCTCGGCGAGGAAGACCCGCTGACGGTCGACACCCGCAACTCCACCTATTCGTTCGGCACCACGTTCGACACGCGGCTCGCCGATTGGCAGATCACCGCCACCGCCGATGCCAATCACGTCGTCTCGCGCAGCCTGATCGAGCGGCGCGGCGACGTCACCGGGCTGCAGGCCGCCGCGCTCGCCGGCACGTTGGCGCTCGACGCCGACCTGCCAGCGTTGGCCGATGCCGGCTTCGACCGGGCCGAGAGCAAGACCGACACCCTGAACTCGCTGCTCACCGCGATCGGCCGCCCGCTGCTGCTGCCCGGCGGCGAAGTCAGCGTCACGCTGGACACCGGCTTCAACTTCACCCGCATCGAGAGCCAGGACACCCGCAATCCGGGGGTGACCACCTCGCTCAAGCGCGGCAACCTTTCGGGCGGCGTCAACATCGGCGTGCCGCTCACCAGCCGGCGTGAAGATTTCGGCGCGGCGATCGGCGACCTCAGCCTCAACTTCCAGGCCGGGATCGACCACCTTTCGGATTTCGGCACGCTGACCGACTGGACCGCCGGCCTCACCTGGGGGATCACCGAGCGGCTCAGCTTCAACATCAGCCGCGTGGTGCGCGATGCGGCGCCCTCGCTGGCCCAGCTCGGCAATCCCGAAATCGCCACGTTCAACGTCCCGGTGTTCGACCTGGCGCGCAACGAGACGGTGCTGGCGACGGTGATCAGCGGCGGCAACCCGACGCTGCCCGCGCAGTCCCAGCGCGACTGGCGGCTGAGCCTCAACTGGCAGCTGCCCGAAGTCACCTCGGCGATCCAGCAGGGCCGGCTCGATATCCAGCTGTTCAAGAACCGTTCGGAAGACGTCGCCTCGGGCTTCCCGCTGTTGACGCCGACCATCGAGGCGGCGTTCCCCGGCCGGGTGACGCGAGATGGCACCGGCCGCATCACGCAGGTCGATCAGCGGCCGGTGACCTTCGCGCAGCAGGATTCAACGCGGCTCCAGATCGGCCTGTTCATGACCGGCCCGTTCGGCAAGGCGCGCCCGCAGGCGGCGGCGCAGCAGCAAGGCGCCAACCCCTTGCAGGCAATCTTCCGCGGCGCGCAAGGCGGCCAGGGCGCACCGGCGGGCCAACCGGGTGCCGCTGGCCAGGGCGGACCGGGCGCTGGGGGAGGAGGCGGGTTCAACCCGCAGGTATTCCAGGCGCTGCGGGCGCGTTTCTGCACCCCGGAGGCCGCCAGCACGGTGCCGACGGCGGCCGATCTCGAAGGCCTGCCCCAGCAAATGCTCGACCGGATCAAGAACCCGGACGGCACGGTCAATGCCGAGCGCTGGGCGGAAGTGCGCGGCGGCGTGTGCAACGCGCAGCAGGGTGGCGCCGGCGGCTTCGATCCGGCACGGCTCGCCCAGTTGCGCGAGCAGTTCTGCGGCCGGCCCGGCGAGACGCCACCCGCGATCACCGAAGAGCAGCTCGCGGCGCTGCCGGCGCAGCTGACCGCGCGGCTACGTGGCGCCGACGGCCAGCTCGACCCCGAGCGCGTCAACGAGCTGCGCACGCAGTTCTGCAGCGGCAACGGCCAGCCGGGCCAAGGCCAAGGTGGCGGTGGCGGTCAGCAGGCTCAGGGCGGCGGGCGACAGGGCGGCCCGATCATCATTATCGGCCCCGGTGGCCCGGGCGGCGGTGGCGGACCGGGCGGCCCCGGTGGCGGAGGCGGAGGCGGCTTCCGCGGTGGCGGCGGCGGTGGTGGCTTCGGCGGCGGCCAGAGTGCCGACGGCCGCGGCCGCTGGTTCTTCAACCTCAACTACAGCTACCAGTTCGAGAACGAGGTGCTGGTCTCCCCGGGCGGACCGCTGCTCGACCTGCTCAACGGCGGGGCGACTTCCGGCGCCCAGCCGAGGCACACGGTACAGGGCAACCTCGGCCTGTTCTATGGCGGGTTCGGCGGGCAAATGAATGGGCGCTACGTCGGCAATTCGCGGATCGACGGCAGCGGGCTGCCGGGCTCGACCGACTTGCTGTTCAACGACTACGCGGTGTTCAACCTGCGCGTGTTCGCCGATCTCAACCAGCGCACCGGGCTGATCGAGCAGGTGCCGCTGCTGAAGAACACGCGCATCACGCTGGGGGTCAACAATGTGTTCGACGCCCGCCAGCGCGTGTCCGACGACACCGGCAACGTGCCGTTGCGCTATCAGCCGTTCCTGATCGACCCGACCGGGCGGTTCTTCGAACTCGAACTGCGCAAGCTGTTCTGACGGGTCAGACCGTCGCGGCGCGGGCGGGGACCGTGGCGGCAATCGCCTCGCGATAGTTCTGCGCCGTGCGTTCGGTCACCGGGGCGACCGCCTTGGCGCCGCCGGCGCGCGAGCCCGGAGTGATCCACGGCAGTCGCAGCTCTTCCACCAGCCGGCGCAACTCGCGCATGTTGATCGAGCGCGCCGCGCCCAGTTCGGGCAGCAGCTTGAGGTCGAACTGGGTCAGCCCGAACGGCATCAGTTCGCGATAGCCGACGCGTTCGGTCAGGGCGTCGATGGTGCGGAAGCCGAGGTGGCGCGCCATGGTCGCGAGATTGGCATCGACCGCGCCGATCAGGCGCCGTTCGCAATGACGGACGCGGTTCTTGGCGACGATCCAGTCGAATGCCGGCAGGCCGCGCGCAAGGCGCTCGGCGCGCAATCCGGCGACCACTTCGGCGAACGGCCCGGCTTGCCGGAAGCGGTGCGTGACCGGGTTGATCCAGCCGAGCGCGTCGAGGTCGGTCGGCGAGCAGTTGACCGGCGTCACCAGGGTGTCGGCGAGCCCGATCGCGCGGCGCGCGAGGGGCGAATCCTGCCCGGCGAGATCGATCAGCACCACGTCGCTGGCGGCCCCGGCCCGCTCGATTTCCTGGGCCAGCACGGCTCCAGTCTGCTGCTCGAGCACGAGGTGCTGCGGTCGCGGCAAGGCCACCTTGAGGGTGCGGGCAGTGCCGTCGCGGGCCTGCAGGAAGCGGTCGAGAGTCTTCTGGCGGCGGTCGCAATCGACCACCAGCACGCGCAGCCCGCGATGTGCCAGCGCGACCGCGCAATGGAACGCCAGCGTCGACTTGCCGACGCCGCCCTTTTCGTTGGCGAAGGCGATAACGTGCCCTTGCGGCCGCCGCCGCGTGGCGAGGTCGCTGAGCACCACCGAGGGATGCTCCTCGCGCACCCGCCCGTCGCTCGCGCCGGAATAATCGTTGGCCTCGCCATCCAGCATCATTTGTCCACCCCCCTGTGGAAAACGAATCGCTCGTTTTGTGTGATCCCTGTGGAAATCTAGTGGAAAACTCTTGCATCACAAGGCGACTCGCGCGGTCGGCCAAGCTCGGTACACATGCCACGGATTCGCCGCGCTTTTTCGTCCATGCAAGGCAGGATGACGTAGCCGCCGCACCGCACTATTTGCAGGACATGGCCCGCACGCCCGCAGGATCGCCGCCCCATCCCAAGGGAGCGGAGCGCTTCAACGAGGAGCGCGCGACCTATTCGCTGAAGGGCACCGCCCAACCCGATTTGGGCGCCGGAGTGGCGGCGATTCGCGAGGTGGCGCGGACGCTCAAGCCCAAGCCCGGGGTTTACCGGATGCTCGATGCGCGCGGCGATGTGCTTTACGTCGGCAAGGCGCGCTCGCTCAGGAATCGCGTGGCGAACTATTGCCAGGTCGCCGCGCTGCCGGGCCGGCTGCAGCGGATGGTCAGCCAGACCCGCGGGCTGGAAATCGTCACCACTAATTCGGAGGCCGAGGCGCTGCTGCTCGAGGCGCAGCTGATCAAGCGCTTCCGTCCGCCCTACAACGTGCTGCTGCGCGACGATAAGAGCTTCCCGTTCATCCTGCTGCGCGCCGGGCACGATTTTCCGCGGATCATGAAGCATCGCGGCGCGCGCAAGGCCAAGGGCGACTATTACGGGCCGTTCGCCAGCGCCGGATCGGTCAACACCACCATCAACGCGCTGCAGAAGCTGTTCCTGCTGCGCAGCTGCACCGACAGCTTCTTCGCCCGCCGCGACCGGCCGTGCCTGCTGTACCAGATCCGCCGCTGCTCGGCGCCCTGTGTGGGGCGGATCGACGAGGCCGGGTACGCCGGGCTGGTGCGCCAGGCGAAGGACTTCCTCGGCGGCAGGTCGGGCGCGGTGCAGAAGGAAATCGAGGTGCAGATGGCGCGCGCCGCCGAAGCGCTCGATTTCGAGACCGCGGCCACGCTGCGAGATCGCCTGCGCGCGGCGACCTTCATCCAGGGCAGCCAGGCGATCAACGCCGAAGGCGTGGGCAATGCCGACGTGTTCGCGCTCGCCTCGAAAGGCGGCCAGGTCGCGATCCAGGCGTTCTTCGTCCGTGGCGGGCAGAACTGGGGCCACCGCGCCTTCTTCCCCAGCCACACCCAGGGCGTCGAGGAGGACGAGGTATTCGCCCGCGTGCTCGCCCAGTTCTACGAGGAGGTGCCGCCGCCGCGCACCATCCTGGTCGATCGGGACTTGCCCGAACGGGCGCTGCTGCAGGAGGCGCTGGGCGAAGTAGCCGGGCATCGCGTCGAGATCAGCGTGCCTCAGCGTGGCGACCGGCGGCGGCTGATGGAGCAGGCCAGCCGCAACGCCGCCGAGGCGCTCGACCGGCGGCTGGCCGAAACCGGCACCCAGGCGCGCACCCTGCGCGAGCTGAGCGAGTTCCTCGAATTGCCCGAGGAGCCGCGCCGGATCGAGATCTACGACAACAGCCACATCCAGGGCGGCAATGCGGTCGGCGCAATGGTGGTCGCCGGGCCCGAGGGCTTCGTCGCCAACCAGTACCGCAATTTTACCATCAAGCAGGCGCAGTCGAACGACGACTTCGGGATGATGCGTGAGGTCATGGGGCGGCGGTTCTCGCGCGCGATCGAGGACGACCCCGACCGCGATGGCGATAGCTGGCCCGATCTGGTGCTGATCGACGGCGGCAAGGGGCAGCTGTCGAGCGTTCGCGAGACGCTCGAGGACCTCGGCATCCAGGACGTGCCGCTGATTGCGGTCTCCAAAGGCCCCGACCGCGACGCCGGGCGCGAGGTGTTCCACTTCCCCGACGGGCGCGAGAAGACGCTGCCGCCCAATTCGCCGGTGCTGTTCTACCTCCAGCGGCTGCGCGACGAGGCGCACCGCTTCGCCATCGGCGCCCACCGCGCCAAGCGCAGCCGGGCGATCACTGCCAGCCCGCTAGACGAGATTCCCGGCATCGGGCCTGCTCGCAAGCGCGCGTTGCTGCTGCATTTCGGCACCGTCAGCGGAGTGCGGGCAGCCGGCCTCGAAGACCTGCAACGCGCGCCCGGCGTCAGCGCCACGGTTGCGCAGGCGGTCTACGATTTCTACCACCCGAACGGATAAATAGGATCACCATCGGGCTTGCAATCGAGCGTGTAATATAATACACGGGAACTCGATGAAGGCGATCCGGCGAACAGAAATCTTCGCCGACTGGCTGAAGCGGCTCCGGGATCGCGCCGACGCCGCCCGCATCGAAATCCGTATCGTCCGGCTGGCGCTGGGCAACCCCGGACAGACGCGTAATCTCAAGGGCGGCGTCTGTGAGATGAAGATCGATTTCGGGCCGGGCTACCGGGTTTACTTCACCGAGCGTGACGGAGAGCTGATCATCCTGCTCTGTGGCGGTGACAAGAAATCGCAGGAGCGCGACATCGCCCGTGCGATCGCGCTCGCGGACGAACTGGAGGATTGAACATGGGTGTTAAGACCAAGGTGTGGGACGTTGCCGAGTTTCTCGGTTCCGAAGAGGATGTCCGGCACTATCTGGAAGCCGCGTTCGAGGATGGCGATCCAGTGCTGATTCGCGCCGCCTTCAACGATGTCGCCCGCGCTCGCGGCATGACGGCACTGGCGAAGGAAGCCGGAGTTTCGCGCGAAACGCTCTACAAGGCCTTCGCGGAGAACGGGAATCCGACGCTCGACACGCTGATGAAGGTAACCAAGGCTCTGGGCGTTCGGCTCGCCATCGCAGCCTGAGCTGACGTGTCACGAAGGGGTACACCGACGGCTAGGTAGCGCGCAGCATCCCTTCTTGCGCCACGCTCGCCACCAGGCGGCCGTCGCGGCTGAAAATTTGCCCGCGACCAAACCCGCGTGCGCGGCCCGACCACGGGCTGTCGGTGGTGTAGAGCAGCCAGTCGTCCGCGCGGAATTCGCCGTGGAACCAGATCGCGTGGTCGAGGCTGGCGCCTTTCACATCGCCGCGCGGGTAACTGAGGCCGTGCGGCTGGAGCGCGGTGGCGAGCAGCTGGAAGTCGCTGGCATAGGCGAGCACCGCGGCGTGCAGGCGCGGATCGTCGGGCAGCGGGGCGACGGTGCGCAGCCAGCAATGCGCGGTGGGTTCGCGCTGCTGCGGGTCGAGCCAGTCGCGCGGCTCGACCGAGCGGAAATCGATCGGGCGCGGGCGCAGGAACAAGGTTCTGAGCGGCCCCTCGGGCAAGTCCTCGGCGATCCGCGCACGAAGCACGGCATCGGACGGCAGCTCTTCGGGCGGCGGCACCTGGGGCATCGTCGGATACTGGTGCTCGGGGCCGTCCTGGCGCCGCTGGAACGAGGCGGTGAGGTTGAGGATCGGTTCGCCCAGCTGGCTGGCGACCACCCGCCGGTTGGAGAAGCTGCGCCCGTCGAGGTCGCGCTCGACCCGCAAGTCGATCGGGGCGGCATCGCTGCCGCCGCGCAGGAAATAGGCATGCAGCGAATGCACCGGGCGGTCGTCTGGCACCGTGCGGCGCGCCGCGACCAGCGCCTGGGCGATGGCCTGCCCGCCGAACACCCGGCCGGTGCCGCCCTTGACCTTGCGGCCGATGAACCGGTCGCCGCCTTTGGCCTCGATGTCGAGCAGCAGCACCAGGTCGGCGACCAGTTGTTCGGGAGTGGGAGCCATGGCGCGCGCCTTGCGCGGCACGGTGGCGACAGTCAACGAATGCCGGGCAGCCGCCTCAGCACGCGCCAGGCGAACGCCTTGACCCTGTTGCGCGCCGGCCACCGTCCGGGCGGGCGCGGGTCGAGGCCCCACTTGCGCAGCACGCTGTTGAACGCCCGCGCATCGGCCTCGGCGAAGCTCCATTCGCTGCGCCAGGTGATCGACAGCGAGATCGACGGCGCGGAGCCGTTCTTCACATGATGCGGCGACATCACCGGCACGTAGGTCGCCTCGCCCTCGGCCAGCCGGAAGGTCTGCCCGTGATCGGCTAGTTCGTTGCGCCAGGCGAGCTCGCGCGCGCCGCCGGTGTGATAGGCCTCGTGGACCCGGTCCGGGGCGCACTCGGGATCGCCGGCGGGGAACACGGTCATCGCTTTCTGCCCGGTGAGCTGGAGCAGGATGTTGTGCTCAGGGTCGAAATGATAGGGCGTCACTGCGTCGGGGCTGGAGACGAAGACGAAGCCCTGGGTTTTCATCATCCGGCCGGTCTTGCGCACGATCGCGGCCTCGAGCTCGCCGAGCAGTTCGGCCAGCAGCGCGGCATAGGCCGGCTGTTGCTCGATGTTCTTGAGCACCGCCCAGCTGCCGGTGTGGGCGATGCCGCGGATCGTCTCGCCGATGGCAAGCCCATTGCCCGCGGGCTTGCCGTCGACGCTGATCGGCACATCGCCGCGGTTGTATTCGACCGATGCGGCCGGCAACGCCTCGCCCAGTTCGGCCAGCGCGTCGAGCTCGAGCAGCGGGTGCGCGGCGAGGTTGTGGCGCAGCTTGTGCGGCCCCTCGGGATAGGAGGCGACAAACATCGCCCGCGACAGCGGCGGGAATACCGCCTTGGCGCCCACGCTCCGCCCGCGCAGCTTGCCGGCATAGTCGGTCATGCCAGCCCCGCGGAAATCGAGCCGGTCTCGCGCGCGGCGAGGGCGCGGAACAGCAGCCGGCGAGTCCTTCCGCCGATGGCAATGTTATGGCGCGCCACGGTCCGCCGCTCGCGCCAGAAGTGGTCGATCATCGGGTGGTCCATCGCCGCGCAGCTGTCGGTCCAGGCGATGTCTGCGCGCCCGAGCAGCTCGAGGTTCTCACGCTGGAGCAGGACGCCCGGCGAAAAGCGCGCAAACTCCTCGTCGAAGGCGGTCTTGAACGAGAACGCGCCGGGCGCGGCGAGGAAGGTCGCCAGCATTGCCAGCGGACGCCCGTCGAGGCGGATTGCGAGCCGTTCGAGCCGGCCGCGCCCGGCGGCGCCAGCGAGCATTTCGCGGAACAGCGTGGCGGTTGCGGGGTCGCTCGCCAGCGCCGAGCCTTGGCGGCCTTTCCAGCCGGCGCGCTCGAGAGCGAGGAATTCCTCGGCCCAGGCCGCGACGCCCGCCGCATCGGTGGTCCGTTCGGTGACCAGCTCGCCTTCCTCGGCCAGGCGGCGCTGCTGGCGGCGCAGCTCCTTGCGCTTCTTGCCCGACAGCGATTGTTCGAGATAGGCCTCTGCGGCGAGGTCCGAGCGCAACATGGCGCGCTCCTCGCGCATCACGGTCGCACCCTGGCGGCGCTGCTCGGCCAGCACATGCGATAGGGCCTCATGCAACGGGCCCTCGGCGGGCATATGCGCCAGGTGCAGGAACAGCGCGCCGCCCGGCTGGCCGTCGCACCACGCCAGCAGTTCGCGCCAGAAGGCCTGCTCGAAGCCTTGGGCCACCAGTGGCGATCCCACGAAGGCATTGCCGTGAAGCCAGTTGCTCAGATGAGGAACAGGACGCCCGTAATAGCGCCCCTCGCGAGAGACCGGGACCAGCCCGGCGAGCTGGCCGCCGGCCTCGAGGCACAGCAGCCGGACCTTGGCGTTGGGATCGAACGCGCGCAGCGCCGGCAGCAGGGCCCAGCTTTCGTAGAACGGATTGGGCTCGGCGGCCCATTGCGCCAGCGCATCCCAGCGGGCGATTTCGTCCGGCTTGTCGAGCTCGCGCCAGTCGCGCTCGACCAAGGCGATTTCGAGCGAGCAGGGGATCGCCTCGGGGGCCTGCCACGACGGCAGCAGTTCGAGCGGCAAGCTGGCCACTGGGCATTAACCTTTGTCGGCTGCGGCGCGACATGCCGCACCGCCCGGCCTAGGCTCGCGGCGCGAATGAGAGGCTAAGCGAAAAGGTTAACATCCTCCCTGTCCCGGAGCGGAACAGGTCAGATCAGATCAGCCTGCCGCCAGCGCCGCCAGCAGCAGCAGGGCGACGATGTTGGTGATCTTGATCATCGGGTTCACGGCAGGCCCGGCGGTATCCTTGTAGGGATCGCCGACCGTGTCACCGGTCACCGCGGCCTTGTGCGCCTCGGAGCCCTTGCCGCCATGATGCCCGTCCTCGATGTACTTCTTGGCGTTGTCCCAGGCGCCGCCGCCCGCGGTCATCGAGATCGCCACGAACAGCCCGCCGACGATCACGCCCAGGAGCAGCGCGCCGAGCGCGGCGAAGCCGTTGTCCTGGCCCGCGATCAGCGTGATCGTGAAGTAGACCACGATCGGCGCCAGCACCGGCAGCAGCGAGGGCAGGATCATTTCCTTGATCGCCGCCTTGGTGACGAGATCGACCGTGCGGGCATAGTTGGGCCGCGAAGTGCCCTTCATGATGCCCGGATCGTTGGCGAACTGATCGCGCACGTCCTTGACCACGTCGCCCGCGGCGCGGCCGACCGCGGTCATGCCCATCGAGCCGAACAGGAACGGCAGCAGCGCGCCGAGCAGCAGCCCGACGATGACGTAGGGATTCTCCAGGCTGAAGCTGACTTCGCCATTGAGCGGATTGCCATCCGACAGCAGCGGGAAGAAGTGGCGCAAGTCGGTGGTGTAGCAGGCGAACAGCACCAGCGCGGCAAGGCCCGCCGAACCGATCGCATAGCCCTTGGTAACCGCCTTGGTGGTGTTGCCGACCGCGTCGAGCAGGTCGGTCTTCTCGCGCACGCCTTCATCGAGGCCGGCCATTTCGGCGATGCCGCCGGCGTTATCGGTAACCGGGCCGTAGGCGTCGAGCGCCACGACCATGCCGGCCAGCGCCAGCATCGCGGTCGCCGCATAGGCGATGCCGATGAGCCCGGCAATCTGGAACGCTGCGATGATCCCGGCGACGATCACCAGCGTCGGCAGCGCGGTCGCCTCGAGGCTGATCGCGAGGCCCTGGATGACATTGGTGCCGTGGCCGGTTTCGCTGGCCTTGGCGATCGAGCGGACCGGGCGATAGGCGGTGCCGGTGTAGTATTCGGTGATCCAGATGATCAGCCCGGTGATCACCAGCCCGAGCAGCGCGCAGTAGAACAGCGCCCGGCCGTTGAAATCGGTACCCGGAATGACCGCTTCCATCCCGCCGAGCGCATAGCCGATGGCCCACCAGATCGCCGGGATCGACAGCACGGCCGAGACCAGGAAGCCCTTGTACATCGCGCCCATGACGTTGTTCGACTTGCCGAGGCGGACGAAATAGGTGCCGATGATCGAGGTGACGATGCACACGCCGCCGATCAGCAGCGGCAGCACCATCAGGTTTTCGAGCAGCTCGCCGGCGCCCGTCAGCAACAGCGCGGTCAGCACCATGGTGGCGCCGACGGTGACGACGTAGGTCTCGAACAGGTCGGCGGCC
>Ga0307505_10001373_pt1 | contig 19894 bp, 23 predicted proteins | sample 23_S_MG_FD_202183 | JGI IMG/M metagenome (GOLD analysis project Ga0307505, IMG submission 202183) | Soil microbial communities from Populus trichocarpa stands in riparian zone in the Pacific Northwest, United States - 23_S | ecosystem: Environmental > Terrestrial > Soil > Riparian zone > Trees...
AACGTCCTGATTGCCCTGGTGGACCCTGCGCATGTCCAGCACGACGTGGCGCATGAGTGGTTCGGTCGAGTGGGGCACAAGGCATTTGCAACCTGCCCGATCACCGAGAACGGGCTGCTGCGCATCGTTGGACATCCGAAGTACCCCAACTCTCCGGGGCCACCGAGCACGGTCGCCAGTGCGTTGGCTGCCATCCGCGCACTGCCGGGGCATGCGTTCTGGGCGGACAGCATCAGCCTGGCGGACAGCGCCTTCGTGGATGCGTCCCTGCTGTCGAGCCACTCGCGTGTGACCGACAGCTATTTGCTGGCGCTGGCACGCGCGCACAAAGGTCGACTGGCCACCTTGGACCACAAGCTGGCCACGGAGGTGGTTGCAGAAGGCAAGGCCTCGCTCGAACCGATCTGATGCCTGGCAGGCTGTTGGAGCTCGTCCGCACCGTGTTCGCCAACCCGCCGCCCGAGGGCTGATTCAGATCCAGATCCACGGCGCCAGCCGCTGCGCCATCACGCGCGCCAGGTGCTTGCGCCGCATCGCGCCGTAGTCGCGGTTGTCGAAGCCGCGCACGCCGTCGATGCGCGGCACCTGGGCGAAGCGGCGCACGATGTGCAGTTCGCCGTCGTAGCGGTCGATCAGCGCGCGAAAGTGCTGCTCGGCGCTGGTCGGGGTTTCGTCCTGCCGCAGCTGGCGGTAGACGCCGCGGATCAGTTGTTCGTAGGCGCGCCGGTTCCAGCGCATCAGGTACATGTCCAGCCAGCGCGACGGGAAGTTGCGGCAGTGGCAGTACAGGTCGGCCTGCGGCGGCTGCGTGGCGATCAGCTGGGCCAGGTTGTGCACCCGGTAGCGGCCGGTGAGCTTCCACACCAGGGCCTGCGGGCCCAGGGCCTCGATCAGCGCCGAATGCTGCATCGCATGGTCGACCAGCTTGAACTCGCCGTAGCCGCGGCCGTGCCGTGCCGGGTGGTCCAGGCCGAAGTGGCCGATCAGCTCGACACGATGCGCCAGCCCGGCGTCTTGTGCCCGCGCGGCAAAGGGCGCCAGGTCGTGGCCGGAGTTCTCGCACAGCACCAGCACATCGAAGGCATTGCGCCGCAGTTCGGCCAGGTAGAAGTCGAAGGCCTGCAGGTAATCCTGCAAGCGCAGCTGCGCGTCGCGGCGCGCCAGGTTGCGCGCATCCGGGGGCGGCACCACGGTGGCGGTCAACAGCACGGCGTTGGGGTGAGGCTGGCTCATCGCGGGCGCATTCTGCCGGCAGCGGCGCCGCCGACGGACATAAGATGATGCCCGCCGGCAACCGCCGCAGGGTGCAACGCGATGAAGTTCAAGGACTACTACCAGGCGCTGGGCGTGGCGCGCGAGGCCAGCGCCGACGACATCAAGCATGCCTACCGCCGGCTGGCGCGCAAGTACCACCCGGACCTGAACAAGGAGGCCGACGCCGAAGCCCGCTTCAAGGAGATCGGCGAGGCCTACGAGGTGCTGAAGGACCCGGAAAAACGCGCCGCCTACGACGACGTGGGCAAGCGCTGGCAGCCGGGCGCCGAGCAGCCGCCGCCCGACTGGGACAGCGGCTACGAGTTCCGCGGCGGCGAGGACGCTTTTGCAGCTGCCGGCGGTTTTGGCGGCGAGCACAGCGACTTCTTCGAGGCGCTGTTCGGCCGCCACCGCGCGCAGACCCGCAGCCGCGCGCCGCCGCGCGCGCAGGACCACCATGCCAAGGTGGTGATCGATCTGGTCGACGCCTACCGCGGCGCCAGCCGCAGCATCCGGCTGCAGATGCCCACGCTCGACGCGCAGGGCCACGTCACGCTGCGCGAGCGCACACTGGACGTGGCCATCCCCGCGGGGGTGCGCGAAGGCCAGCACCTGCGCCTGGCCGGGCAGGGCGGGCCGGGCTTCGACGGTGCACCGGCCGGCGACCTGTACCTGGAGATCGCCTTCCGGGCGCACGCGCGCTTTCGCGTCGATGGCCGCGATGTCTATCTGGACCTGCCGGTCGCGCCCTGGGAGGCGGCGCTGGGCGCCGGCGTGGACGTGCCGCTGCCCGACGGCAGCGTGGTGCAGCTGTCGGTGCCGGCCGGCTCGGCCCAGGGCCGCAAGCTGCGCCTCAAGGGCAAGGGCATCCCCGGCAAGACGCCCGGCGATCTGTACGTGGTGCTGCAGATCGCCATGCCGCCGGCGCCCGACGAGGCGCAGCGCCGCGCCTGGGACGCACTGGCGCGGCTGCACGCCTTCAACCCGCGCGACCACAGGGAGGCCGCATGACGACGCTGAGTTTCCTGCAATGCCAGGTGGTCGAAGAAGAGGTGCAGCTGTCGCTGGCCGAGCTGTGCCAGGCCAGCAACGCCGAGCGCGAACTGGTGCTGCAGCTGGTCGAGCATGGCGTCATCGAGCCGATGGGCAGCGCGCCGCAGGCCTGGGTCTTCACCGGCAGCAGCCTGCAGCGCACCCGTGTGGCGCTGCGCCTGCTGCACGACCTGGAGCTGAACCTGCCCGGCGCGGCGCTGGCCGTCGACCTGCTCGACGAGATCGCGCGGCTGCAGCGCGCCTTGCAGGCGGCGCGCCCGTCGCGCTGAGGCCGGCTACGGCGCGAAGAAGGACCAGACCAGTTCGCCCAGCGGCGGCGCATCGAGCTGCGGCCCGATCACGAAGCTCGGAAACGGCATCGGCTTCGCGCCGGCCCAGTGGTGGCCGAGGCCGGCAATCGTGTACGACGCCAGCCGCGCGCCCTGCGCGCAGCGCTGCCAGCGCAACGCGCTGACGCCGGCGGCGGGTATGTCCGCTTCGGGTTCGCCGACGCAGCGCAGCCGCTGCGCCCATTGCCGCACCGTGGCCGCCTGCGCCGGCTTGCGGTGCACCACCGGTATCCACACCAGGCCGCCGTCGACCGGGTTCAACGGGTCCGCCGTGCCGAACACCAGCAGCAGCGGCGCCGGCCGTGCGACGCCCTCGGTCCTGACGCGCGGCGCGCTGGCCACCGCGGCGAATCCGGCGAAGGGGTAGCGGCTCTCGATCGCCAGCCGCTGCACCATCGAGCCGCCGTTGGAGAAGCCGACGACGTAGACCGCATCGGCACGCACACCGAAACGCCGCTGCGCATCGGCAGCCACCGCTTCGACGAAGCCGACATCGTCCACCGCCGCGGCGATGCTGCCGGGCGGCGCCAGCCCGTCGTTGAAGGCGCTGCCCAGCGCCGACGGGCTGGCCAGCACGAAGCCGGCGCGCTTCGCGACCTGCGGCAGGTCGGTGTGGTCGAACATCTGCTGGGCACGCATCGTCGTGCCGTGCAGCACGATCAGCAGCGGCAGCGCCGTGCCGTCGGCCTGCTGCGGCGGCAGCTGCACCCGATAGCTGCGCTGCTCGCCGCCGTGCACCAGCGTGACGGTCTCGGCGGCCAGCGCGCCGACATGCAGCGCGACCAGTGCCATCGCGGCCAGGAGGCGGCGGCCGGCGCGCTGACTCATGCGGTCGCCGCCGCGCAGGCTGCGCTGGCGTCCTGCCAGGCCGCCGGGTCCAGCCGGTACAGCCGGGCCAGCTCGCCGTAGACCTGCGGCGCCTCGGCGGCCAGCGCCTGCGGACGCTCGAAGAAGGCCTCGGTCGCCACCGCGAAGTATTCGGCCGGGGCGCTGGCGCCATAGGGGTCGAGGGTGTCCGACGGCTGCTGCTGCAATCGCGCGAAAGCGGCGTCCATCACCGCGGCGAAACGCGCGCTGGACGCGGCATCGGCGCGCCAGGGCTGGCCGTCGGCTTCGCCGCCGTCCTGGTCGACCTGGTGCGCGAACTCGTGCAGCACCACGTTGCGGCCGTCACCGGCGCCTCGGGCGCCGGCCAGCACCTCGGACCAGGCCAGGATCACCTGGCCCTGCCCCCATGACTCGCCGGCCAGCGCCTGCGGCTGTTCGCTGAGCACGCCACCGGGCAGCCACTGGCGCCGCGGCACGACGAAGGCGTCGGGATAGACCAGCACCTGGCGCAGCCGCGGGTAGCAGGCGTCGCCGCCCTGGCCCAGCAGCAGCAGGCAGGCATGCGCGGCGATGGTCACGCGCACCTCGTCGTCGATGGGCTGCCCGTTGCAGCCGATGAAAGGCTTTTCGGCGATGAAGACCTGGATCAGCTGCTGCAGCCGCAGTTGCAGCGGCGCCGGCAGCCGCGCCGCCAGGGGCACGCGCTGTTGCAGGATGCGCGACCAGGCCGGCGGGAAGGGGCTGTCGCGCAGACGCGCACGGCGCCGCCGGGCCCACCCGGGTTGCAGCAACAGCGCCGCCGCGGCCGCGATCAGCAACAGCACCAGCGCGGCCAGCGGGAGATCGCCAAGCATCGGCTGCAGGTTGGGCGAAGCCGCCCGGCTTCAAGTCCCAAGGGTTATCCCTCGATACTTTGCGCCACATCAATCATACAATTTACCGACCGGTCGGTTGAATTTGTTAGCAAGGAGACAAGATGCCTGAAGCCGATGCACCGACGCCGCAGCAGATCGCCGACCAGGTGCGCGAGGGCATGTTCCGCAACGACCGCGCCTCCAAGTGGCTGGGCATGCGGATCCTGGAGGTTTCGCCCGGCCGCGCGGTGCTGGCGATGACCGTGCGCGATCAAATGCTCAACGGCCACGACATCTGCCACGGCGGGCTGATCACCACGCTGGCCGATTCGGCCTTCGCCTTTGCCTGCAACTCCTACAACGAGCTGACCGTGGCCTCGGGTTTTGCGGTGGACCTGCTGGCACCGGGACGGCTGGGCGACGTGCTCACCGCCACCTGCCACGAGGTGTCGAAGGCCGGCCGCACGGGGGTCTACGACTGCGAAGTCAGCAACCAGAAGGGCCAGCGCATCGCGGTGTTCCGCGGCCGCTCCTACACCGTCAAGGGCAAGCCGGCGGTGGCCGGCTGAAGCACAGCCATCGGAGACATCGATGCCCGTCAAACACCCCGAACCCGGCGACCTGGAGGCTATCGAGCGCGCCAGCTGCGACGAGCTGCAGTCGCTGCAGCTGCAGCGGCTGAAGCACACGCTGCAGCAGGCCTATGCCCATGTGCCGCACTACCGCCAGGCCTTCGATGCGGCGGGCGTGCACCCTTCGGACTGCAAGTCGCTGGCTGATCTGGCGAAGTTCCCGTTCACCAGCAAGAAGGACCTGCGCGACCACTACCCCTTCGGCATGTTTGCCGTGCCACGCGAGCGGGTGGTGCGCGTGCATGCCAGCAGCGGCACCACCGGCAAGCCGACGGTGGTGGGCTATACGCGCAAGGACATCGACAACTGGGCCGACCTGGTGGCGCGCTCGATCCGCGCCGCCGGCGGCCGTGCCGGCGACATGGTGCACGTGGCCTACGGCTACGGCCTGTTCACCGGTGGGCTGGGCGCGCACTACGGCGCCGAGAAGCTGGGCTGCACGGTGGTGCCGATGTCCGGCGGCCAGACCGAGAAGCAGGTGCAGCTGATCACCGACTTCCGCCCCGACATCATCATGGTCACGCCCAGCTACATGCAGGTGATCGTCGAGGAGATGATGCGCCAGGGCCTGGACCCGCGCGCGTCATCGCTGAAGGTCGGCATCTTCGGCGCCGAGCCCTGGACCGAGGCGATGCGCCACGACATCGAGGTGCGCGCCGGCCTGGATGCCGTGGACATCTACGGCCTGAGCGAGGTGATGGGCCCGGGCGTGGCCAGCGAATGTGTCGAGACCAAGGACGGCCCGGTGATCTGGGAGGACCACTTCTACCCCGAGATCATCGACCCCGAAACCGGCGCGGTGCTGCCCGCCGGCGAGGAAGGCGAACTGGTCTTCACCACGCTGACGAAGGAGGCGCTGCCGGTCATCCGCTACCGCACGCGCGACCTGACGCGGCTGCTGCCGCCGACGGCCAGAAGCATGCGGCGCATGGGCAAGATCGTCGGCCGCAGCGACGACATGCTGATCATCCGCGGCGTCAACCTGTTCCCCACGCAGGTGGAGGAGCTGGTGCTCAAGCACGGTCAGCTGTCGGGCCAGTACCAGCTGGTGGTCACGCGCCAGGGCAATCTGGACGAGGTGCAGGTGCTGTGCGAGCTGGCGCCGGGCCACGAGGCCGCCGACCGCGCCACCGTCGCCGGCGCGCTGCAGAGCCGCATCAAGACGCTGATCGGTATCAGCACCACGGTCAGCGTCGGCGCGCCGGACTCGATCGAACGCACGCTGGTCGGCAAGGCGCGGCGTGTCATCGACAAGCGGCCCAAGTAAAGGAAGGAAGCCATGTACACACAGGCGATGGACACGATGGCGCGCGAGGGCGCGGGCAAGCTCGAACGCGTGTTGAGCGCGGACGAGCAGGCGCTGCAACAACGCTTCGACGCCCGCATCGACGCCGGCGACTTCATCGAAGCCAAGGACTGGATGCCCGACAACTACCGCAAGACGCTGCTGCGCCAGATCAGCCAGCATGCGCACAGCGAGATCGTCGGCATGCTGCCCGAAGGCAACTGGATCGGGCGCGCACCGACACTGAAAAGAAAAGCCATCCTGCTGGCCAAGGTGCAGGACGAAGGCGGCCACGGCCTGTACCTGTATGCCGCGGCCGAAACGCTGGGCACCAGCCGCGACCAGATGATCGACGCGCTGCACACTGGCCGCTCCAAGTACAGCAGCATCTTCAACTACCCCACGCTGACCTGGGCCGACATCGGCACCATCGGCTGGCTGGTCGACGGCGCGGCGATCATGAACCAGGTGCCGATCTGCCGCTGCAGCTTTGCGCCCTATGCGCGCGCGATGATCCGCATCTGCCGCGAGGAAAGCTTCCACCAGCGCCAGGGCTACGACAGCCTGCTGACGATGATGCGCGATGGCACCGAAGCGCAGCGCGCGATGGTGCAGGATGCGGTCGACCGCTGGTGGTGGCCCTGCCTGATGATGTTCGGCCCGCCCGACGACCAGAGCCCGAACAGCGCGCAGGGCATGCGCTGGGGCATCAAGCGCGTGAGCAACGACACGCTGCGCCAGAAGTTCGTCGACGCCACCGTGCAGCAGGCCCAGGTGCTGGGCGTGACCTTGCCCGACCCCGACCTGAAGTGGAACGAGCAGCGCCAGCACTGGGACTTCGGCGTCATCGACTGGGACGAGTTCTGGCGCGTGGTCGGCGGTGACGGGCCCTGCAACCGCGAACGCCTGGCGATGCGCGTCAAGGCCTGGGACGACGGCGCATGGGTGCGTGAGGCCGCGCTGGTCCATGCGCGCAAACAGCAACTAAAGGAGGCGGCATGAGCAAGGTCGACAACGAATGGCCGCTGTGGGAAGTCTTCGTCAGGACGAAGGCCGGCCTGGACCACAAGCACTGCGGCAGCCTGCATGCCGCCGACCCGAAGATGGCCGTGCAGATGGCGCGTGATGTCTACACGCGCCGCCAGGAAGGCTGCAGCGTGTGGGTGGTGCGCAGCGACCAGATCGTCGCCAGCGACCCGGGCGACAAGGACATGTTCTTCGACCCCGCCGAAGACAAGGTCTACCGCCACCCCACCTTCTACAAGCTGCCCGATGCCGTCGACCACATGTGAGGCCAGGATGCAAGGCTCGATCCAAGTTCCCACCGATCCGAAGCTGCAGTACTTGCTGCGCATCGGCGATGCCTGCCTGATCCTCGGCCAGCGCCTGGGCGAATGGTGCGGCCACGCGCCCATCGTCGAAGAGGACATTGCGCTGAGCAACATGGCGCTGGACTTGATCGGTCAGGCGCGCGGCGTGCTCACCTTGGCCGGTGAGCAATGCCCGCAGGACTACGACGAAGACCAGCTCGCCTTCCTGCGCGACGAGCGCGACTACCTGAACCCGACGATCGTCGAGCTGGAGCGCGGCGACTTCGCCTTCACCGTGCTGCGCAATGCGATGGTCGCCACCTGGCTGAAACTGCTGTGGGAACGGTTGCGCGATTCCAGCGATGCCGAGCTGGCCGCCATCGCCGGCAAGGCGCTGAAGGAGGCGCGCTACCACCAGCAGCATGCCGCCGACTGGGTGGTGCGGCTGGGCGACGGTACCGAAGAGTCGCGCCAGCGCATCGAGGCCGCGCTGGCGCGGCTGTGGCTGTACACGCCCGAGCTGTTCGACGACGACGCCGTCGATGCCGCCGCCCGCGCCAGCGGCCTGGGTCCGGCCGGGTCCGAGTTGCGCGAGCCCTGGCTGGCCGAGATGCGCGAGATCCTCGGCGAGGCCGGCCTGGCGCTGCCCAAGGACACGGCCTTCCGCAGCAGCGGCAAGCGCGGCGTGCACAGCGAGCACATGGGCTACATCCTGGCCGAGATGCAGCACCTGCAGCGCGCCTACCCCGGGGGCGCGTGGTGAACGCCACGCTCGAAGCCGCGCGCACCGAGCGCGCCTGGGCCGTGCTCGACACCGTGCCCGACCCCGAGGTGCCGGCGATCTCGGTGCGCGAGCTGGGCATCGTGCGCGAGGTGCTGGACCACGGCACGTCGCTGGAGGTGGTGCTCACGCCCACCTACAGCGGCTGCCCGGCCACCGAGGTCATCGAACGCAGCGTGCTCGACGCCATCGACGCCGCTGGCCTGGGGCCGGCGCGGGTGACGATGCGCCGCGCCCCGGCCTGGACCACCGACTGGATCAGCGCCGACGGCAGGCGCAAGCTGCACCAGTACGGCATCGCGCCGCCGGGCCCGGCGGCCGATGGCACGGCGCCGATCCGCATCGTCGGCCGGCGCGCCGACGCCGTGCTGCGGCAGCGCGCACACCGAGCGGCTGTCTGCCTTCGGCTCCACCGCCTGCAAGGCGCTGTACCGCTGCATCGCCTGCCGCGAACCCTTCGAACATTTCAAACCGATATGAGCGCGCCGGGCCGTTCCCAAGCGCTCGCCCCGGAGCGCGCAGCGCGGAGGGAAATCCTATGACTGCCCCGCTGTTCCACGACCTGCGCGTGCGCCGCATCGAGCCTGACACGGCCGAGGCCTCGATCGTGACCTTCGACGTGCCCCACGACTTGCGTGCGGTGTTCGGCTTCACGCAAGGCCAGTACCTGACGCTGCGCAAGACCATCGACGGCCAGGACCTGCGCCGTTCGTATTCGATCTGCGCCGGCGTCGACGACGGCGAGCTGCGGGTCGGCGTGCGCAAGGTCAAGGGCGGCACCTTCTCGAACTGGATCAACGAGCAGCTGGCCGTCGGCGACAGCATCAGCGTGATGGCGCCGCAGGGGCGCTTCTTCGTGCCGATCGAACCGCAGTCGCGGCGCCACCATGTGGGCATCGCCGGCGGCAGCGGCATCACGCCGATCCTGTCGATCATGAAGACGGTGCTGGGCCGCGAGCCGATGAGCCGCTTCACGCTGATCTACGGCAACCGCATGCTGCGCTCGACCATGTTCAAGGAAGAGCTCGAGGACCTGAAGAACAAGTACATGACGCGGCTGGTGCTGCACCATGTGTTCAGCGACGACCCGACCGACGCGCCGCTGAACATGGGGCTGATGAACCGCGACAAGATTGCCGAGTTCCTGGCCCACGTGCTGCCGGCTTCGAGCATCGACCAGGCCTACGTCTGCGGCCCCTTCCAGATGAACGACGAGGCCGAGGCCGCGCTGCTGGCCGCCGGCGTGCCCGAGGGCCGCATCCACATCGAGCGCTTCGGCGTCGCCACGCCGGCCGGCGCGCCGGTGGGCGCGGTGGTGCACGAGGCCCAGCCGGGCGATGCCGAAAAGGCGCGCATCGTCATCATCCGCGACGGCATGCGCCGCGAGATCGAGTTCAGCAAGGACCAGCCGAGCATCCTGGACGCCGCCTCGGCGGCCGGCCTGGAGGTGCCATTTTCCTGCACCAGCGGCGTGTGCGGCACCTGCCGCGCCAAGCTGGTCGAGGGCGAGGTGCGCATGGAGCGCAACTTCGCGCTCGACAAGGCCGAGGTGGCAGGCGGCTTCGTGCTCACCTGCCAGGCGCACCCGCTGACCGAGCGCGTGGTCCTTTCCTTCGACGAGCGTTAGCAGGCCCTAAATGGCCCGAGGGCGCGCCCGCGGCTACGACGACCAGCGCGAGGCCATCGTCGCGCGCGCCGCCGAGCTGTTCGCGCGCCAGGGCTACCACGCCACGTCGATGAATCAGCTGGCCGAGGCCGCCGGGCTGTCGAAGGCCACGCTCTACCACTACTACAAGGACAAGGACGCGCTGCTGGTGCACATCGCCGACGGCCATGTGTCGCGCTTGCAGGCATTGGTGGCCGAAGTCCGTGCGCTGGGGCTGAAGCCGCAGGCGCAGTTCCGCGAGTTGGTGCGCCGCATCGTCGAAGAATATGCCGACGCGCAGCATGCGCACCGCGTGCTCACCGAAGACGTGAAGTTCCTGCCACCGGCCGACCGTCAGCGCATCCTGGACAAGGAGCGCGAAGTCGTAGCCGGTTTTGCCGCCGCGGTGGTGGCGCTGCGCCCGGAGCTGAAGGAGGCCGCGTTGGCCACGCCGATGACCATGCTGCTGTTCGGCATGATCAACTGGATGTTCACCTGGATGAAGCCCGAGGGCGCGCTCGACTATCAGGCGCTGGCGCCGGTGGTGGCCGACCTGTTCCTGGGTGGGCTGCCGGCGGTGCGGGTGCCGGCGGCTGCGGCAGCGGCCGGCTAGCTTCAGGCCTCGAGCTGCGGCGCCTGCGCGAACTGCTCGTTCAGCCAGGTGACGAAGGCCTGCACATGCGGCCGGCGCGCCACCTCGGGGTTGAGGATCAGCACATGCCGGTAGCCGCAGGGCATGCGCAGCTGCGCGAAGGGCATCACCAGGTCGCCGCTGGCCAGGCAGTCCTGCAGGAAGGGTGAGCGCACCAGCGCCACGCCCTGGCCGCGGATGGCCGCCTGCACCGCCTGGTCGACGAAGGAAAACACCAGCCGCCCGGCGGCCGGCTCGACCGCGCCCGCGCCGGCGAAGTCGAACCAGGTGCTCCAGTCCAGGCGCTTCGCGCCGGGCACGCCGTCGTCCAAGTCGAGCAGCGGCCATTGCGCCAGTTCGGCCGGGTGCAGCAGCTGCCGGCCCTGCAGCGCTCGCGGGCTGATCGCCGGTGCCAGCATATCGGCGATCAGCAGCGTGGCATTTGCCGGCACCTTGCCGGTGGGCACCCAGCGGATGGCCAGGTCCACGTCTTCGGCCTGCAGGTCGACCACGCGGTCCGAGGCGTCGAGGCGGATCTCGATGCCGGGGTGCAGCCGCTGGAACAGCGCCAACCGCGGCACCAGCCACAGCGATGCGAAGGACGCATAGGTGCTGAGCGTGACGCGCTGTGCACCGCCTTTGCCACGGATGGCATCGACGCTGCGGTCGATGCCGGCCAGCGCCTGCTGCACCGCCTGCTGCAGCTGCTGCCCTGCCGGCGTCAGTAGCAACGCGCGCGTCTTGCGCACGAAAAGCGCCTTGCCCACCTGCTGCTCCAGCGTGGCGATCTGCCGGCTGATCGACGACTGCGTCAGGCTCAACTCGGCCGCAGCGGCGGTGAAGGACAGGTGCCGCGCCGCCGACTCGAAGCCGCGCAGCGCCGCCAGCCCGACCGGGCGGCGCTTGGCGGATGACTTGTTCATGGGTCGACAATACATGCGTTTGGCGCATGCATCAACTGCGATCTTTTCGTTTGTCGCCGTGTCGCGCAAGGCGTGGAATAGCGCCTCGGACAGTGCATGGAGCAGGACATGAAGACAGCAACAACGCGCATCAGGACCATCGACCTCGGCTACGAGCAGATGATGATCTTCGACGACGGCCGCGGTGAGCGCGTGCGCGTGCTCTACGGTGCCACCTGGCTGACGCAGGAGGGTGAGGCCGGCGATGCCGTGCTGCGCCCGGGGGCGGAGCGGGCGCTGCGCGATGGCCGCTCGCTGATCGAGGCGCTGGAGCCGTCGCGTCTGGAGATCCTGGGCCAGCCCGCGCGGGGCCGCTCGCCGCTGCGCACGCTGCTGGGTCGCGTGCGGCGCTGGATCACGCGGCTGCAGCTCGGCCCGGCGGTGCCCAGGCCGATGTGTTGAAGGCGGTGGCACGACTCATGCTGAAAGCGGGGTGAGCGGGCCTGGGTCGCGGCGGATGCACCGCCTTGGACTTCATGGCTCGTGCCTTTCGCCGGCCAGCACCGACCTGGTGCTGGCGCCGCGGCGAGCCCGCCACCCGCCGCGCGTCATGGCGCGCGGAACCCGGAGTTCCGATGATGTCTCGCCGCCCCTTGCTGCTGGCCACGCTGTTGGCCGCAACCTGCTTCCCGCTGCTTGCCCAGGCGCAGTCCGCGCTGGACGACGTCATGTCCAGGAAGGTGATCAACATCGCCATCCCCACCGACTTTCCGCCCTATGGCTTCGTCGGCACCGACCTGAAACCGCAGGGCCTGGACATCGACATGGCCAACTACATCGGCGCCAAGCTGGGCGTCAAGGTGGAACTGGTGCCCGTGACCAGCGCCAACCGCATCGCCTACCTGCAGACCAAGAAGGCCGACCTGGTGATCTCCACGCTCGGCAAGAACCCCGAGCGCGAGAAGGTCATCGACTTCACGGCCGCCTACTCGCCCTTCTTCCAGGCGGTGTTCGCCTCGAAGGGGCTGACCATCAAGAGCGCGGCCGACCTGGCCGGCAAGACCGTGGGCGTGACGCGCGGCGCCATCGAGGACCTGGAGCTGAGCAAGATCGCCCCGCCCACGGCCGACATCAAGCGCTTCGAGGACAACAACGCCACCGTCTCGGCCTTCGTCTCGGGCCAGGTGCAGGTCATTGCCACCGGCGCCTCGGTGGCCGGCAACATGATGGCGCGCAACCCGGCGCTGGGCGCCGAATACAAGTTCGTGCTGAAGGATTCGCCCAATTTCATCGGCGTGGCCAAGGGCGAGGACAAGCTGCGCCTGAAGGTCAATGAAATCATCGCCGCGGCCAAGGCCTCGGGCGACCTGGACAAGATGGCCGACAAGTGGCTGGGCCGCCCGGCCGGCGACCTGCCGAGCTGAAGCTTTCGCGTCCCTGAGCGGCTGCGGCCATGGTCGCGCTCGACTTCCTGGCGGTGCTGGAGCAGTGGCCGGCGCTGCTGCGCGGCGCCGCCTTCACGCTGGGGCTGACGGCGGTGTCGGCGCTGGTTGGCGGCGCCGTCGGCGTCGCCTGCGGCTGGGCGCGCGCCTCGGGGCCGGCGTGGCTGGCGGCGCTGGTGGGCGTGTACGTGGAGCTGATCCGCAACACGCCCTTCATCGTGCAGCTGTTCTTCATCTACTTCGGCCTGCCCAGCCTGGGCGTGAAGCTCACGCCCGAAGTCGCCTCGGTGATCGCGATGGTCGTGAACCTGGGCGCCTATGCGGCCGAGATCGTGCGCGCCGGCATCGAGAACACGCCGCGCGGCCAGATCGAGGCGGCGCGCAGCCTGGCGCTGAACGAATGGCAGGTCTTCACCCGCGTGGTGCTGCCGCCGGCGCTGGGCCGCGTGTGGCCGGCGATGGTGAGCCAGATCGTCATCGTCATGCTCGGCTCGGCCGTGTGCGGCCAGATCGCCGCGCAGGAGCTGAGCTATGCCGCCAACCTGATCCTCAGCCGCAACTTCCGCGGCTTCGAGTCCTACCTGATCGCCACCGCCATCTACCTGCTGCTGGCCATCTTCGTCCGCGAGTTCCTCAACTGGGCCGGGCCGCGCTGGATCTTTGGCAGAACCGCCGCCGCGGGGCGCTGAAGCGATGGTCGACTTCTCGCTCTGGGACATCTTGCGCAACCTGCTGCTGGCAGCGCGCTGGACCGTCGTGCTGTCGATCATCGCCTTCGTCGGTGGCGGGCTGGTGGGCTTGGGCCTGCTGCTGGCCCGGCTGGCGCGCTGGCCGGGCGCGCAGCTCGTCGTCGCTGGTTACGTGCAGCTGTTCCAGGGCACGCCGCTGCTGATGCAGCTGTTCCTGGCCTACTTCGGGCTGGCGCTGTTCGGCATCAACGTCTCGGCCTGGGTGGCGGCCGGCGTGGCGCTGACGCTGTACACCAGCGCCTTCCTGGCCGAGATCTGGCGCGGCTGCGTCAACGCCATCCCCAGGGGCCAGTGGGAGGCGGCCGACAGCCTGGCGCTGAGCTTCGGCGAGAAGATGCGCCACGTCATCGGCCCGCAGGCGCTGCGCATCGCGGTGCCGCCGACGGTGGGCTTCCTGGTGCAGGTGATCAAGGGCACCGCGCTGGCCTCGGTGATCGGCTTCATCGAGCTGACCAAGGCCGGCACGATGATCACCAACGCCACCTTTCGCCCCTTCACCGTCTATGCCTGCGTGGCGCTGCTGTACTTTGCGCTGTGCTTCCCCATTTCCGCCTACAGCCGACGGCTGGAAAGGAGCTTCAAGCGTGGCCATTGACCCGGCGCCGATCGTGCGCATCCGCTCGCTGCGCAAGCGCTTCGGCGCCAACGAGGTGCTCAAGGGCATCGACCTGGAGGTGCAAGCCGGCGAGGTGGTGGCCATCATCGGCAAGAGCGGCTCGGGCAAGAGCACGCTGCTGCGTTGCATCAATGGGCTGGAGGCCTTCCAGCAGGGCGAGCTGCAGGTGGACGGCCAGGCACTGAAGCAGGGCGACGCCAAGGCGATGCGCGCGCTGCGCCAGCACGTGGGCATGATCTTCCAGAGCTTCAACCTGTTCCCGCATCTGAGCGTGGGCCGCAACGTGATGCTGGCGCCCACACTGGTCAAGCACAGCAACTCGTCAGCGGCCGAAGCCAGTGCGCGCAAGTTGCTCGAACGTGTCGGCCTGGCCGAGAAGTTCGAGGCCTGGCCCGACCAGCTGTCCGGCGGGCAGCAGCAGCGCGTGGCCATCGCGCGCGCGCTGGCCATGCAGCCCAGCGTGATGCTGTGCGACGAGATCACCTCGGCGCTGGACCCGGAGCTGGTCGGTGAAGTGCTGAAGGTCGTGGAGTCGCTGGCCGAGGAGGGCATGACGCTGCTGATGGTCACGCACGAGATGAACTTCGCGCGCAAGGTGGCCGACCGCGTGGTCTTCATGCACGCCGGGCGCATCCACGAGATGGGTGCGCCTCAGCAGCTGTTTGCCGCGCCGCGGACCGCCGAGCTGCAGCAGTTCCTGTCGGCGCTGCACTGAGCCGGCCCGCCCGCAGCTTGCGCCGGCTCAATGCATCCCGAGCCGATGGAACTCAAGATGCGCGTGTCGGTCCATCGACCGCGTCTTTTTCGAACAGGGAGGTCACCGTGAACCTGAAGCTACACCTGCTGGAGTCCTTCGACACCGTCGGCGGCGATGGCAAGCCTTACAAGGTGCGAGGCTATGAACGCCTGGCCCAGGATCCGAGTTTCAACGACGGCCAGGATCACTGGCAGCCCACCGGCGTCCTGGAATACCGGCTGGAAGATGGCGCGCTGATCGACGTGCGTGCCGACGGGTCGATGCGCGTCGTGCATTCCGGCGTCGCGCTGACGCGCAAGTAGCGGCGTCGCCTGGCCTGGCTGCGCTGCGCAGCTTGAAGTCAGGTCTCCACGAATAGCGGCGTTTGCCCGCCATCCTCGGCTGGACACGGTCAAGGTGTTCGCGGCATCGCCGCCGATGCTTTTCGGCCCCCTCGACACGGGTCGGCAGCTCAATCTCGCCCGATTCGATGTCCCGCAGGCCCGACCGCTTGGCTACCTCCTCGGCGCGCAGCGCAATCCATCGTCACGAGTAGGGTCTTCCATTGCCTGCGACATCGCGCAGCGGTCGAATCCCTATCCCGAACCTGGGCTTTCGCCTGAGGGTCGACTGGGGAGCCCGCCATGGCCGAAGTCTCCGAACGCGTGTTTCGCGATCTGGTCCTGAAGACGATGGACGCCGCGATCGACGAGGACTGCTGGCCGGGGTTGCTTCGTTCGCTGGCTGCGGCATGTGGGGGCCTGGGCTCGCTCGTGGCCGGCTGTTCCTTTGCCCATCCGAGCAGCGGCTTCGTGGTCAATGGAGGCCTCGACCCGAACATCGGTCAGCTCTTCGTTCAGCGATATCAGGACAACCTCTGGGCTCAAGCCGTGCTGGCTCTACGGCCGGAGGACGGCGCCGTCGATATCCAGGCGCTCGTCGACCCCCGCGTAACCAAGACTACGGAGTTCTATGCGGACGTCCTCCAACCGCAGGGCATCCGGACCATGACGCCGCTGGGCTTGCCGCTCGGCTCCGGCTTCGATACCGGCGGCGTGTCAATTGCGTTCGACGGCCGTGACGATGCCGCCCCCAGGGCCTCGGTGGCATTGTTGAATCTGATGGCGCCGTACCTGCGCCGTGCGATGACCGCCAACCTGCACTTGCGATCCGAGCCCGTTCGCGAGCAGGGCCTGGCGGCGGCATTGAATCGCATGCCCAGCGCGGTGTTCCTGCTCGCGCCGCACGCACAGGTGCTCTTTGCCAACCGTCGTGCCGAGCAATTGCTGGCCGAGCACGACGGCCTGGTGCTGGTCGACGGCGAACTCGGCGCGGCGCGACCTGGCGACTCGCGGGCCTTGCATCGTCTGGTCGGCGAGGTGGCCCAAGCCGCAGCGGGCCTGGTGCCGCGCGGTCCGGATGCGGTGGCCATCGCCCGGCCCTCCGGCAAGCTGCCGCTGTCGGTGCTGGCTGCTCCGGTGCGCGACCTGCGTGCGCAGCTGCCGCTGCAGCAGATGCCCGTGGCGATGCTGATCGTCACGGACCCGCAGGAAGAGCGCGGCATCCCCTCGCGCGCCGTCGATCGCCTGGGCACGCTGTTCGGGCTGACGCCCACCGAATCGAGGGTGGCGCTGCTCGTCGCCCAGGGCATGAGCGGCCCCGAGGCCGCCGGCGCGCTCGGCATCGGTGCGGGCACGGTGCATGCGCACCTGAAGAGCGTCTTCGCCAAGACCGGCGTGCGCCGCCAGTCGGGCCTGGCACGGCTGCTGACGCGCACCGGCGTGCTGGACCTGGCCTGATTCCGGCGACACACGTCTCTCCCGATCGGGAGAGGCGCCGATCCCGTTTCTTCGCAAGCATCGGGGCGTGGTAAGGCTGCGTGCAGGGCTGCCGTGGCCGAGATCCCACGTCATCACCAGCGAAAGGAGTCCACCATGTCACATGTTTCGCGATGGCTCGCTCGCGGCGGGCTGGCCGTTGCCTTTGCCGCTTCGACGGCTGCCGCCCAGGCGGCCGAGCCCATCAGCTTCCTCTTTGACGGCCATGGAACGCTCAGTTTCGCGCCCTGCCCGGTACCGTCCCCGACCTGTGCGATCGCCACCGTGAGTGGCGTGGCGGACGACTGGGCCGGCATGACATCGCCTATACCCGGTAACTGGGAGGTCCATGTCAGCCGGACCTTGGACCTGGCCGCGATGACCTACGTAGGCACCTTTGCTTTCGCCGACACCGGGGCGGGCGGCAACAACTTGCACGGCAGCGTGAGCGGAAGCTGGGTGGTGCTCACCCCTGGCCAGACAACGGGGCTCAACATCTTCACCGTCGAAGGGGGCAGCGGCATCTTCAGCGGCACCACCGGATACGGCCAGAGCACGACCTATGGAATCGGGGCGTTGGGAGGGTATGTGGAGTCTGGCATCTTCAACCTGACGCCGGTGCCCGAGCCCGCGACGGCGTTGCTGCTGGGCGCCGGCGTGCTGGCCTTCGGTGCGGTGCGCAGGCGGCGCAACTGAGGCTGCACCGTGATCAGGCCGCTGCGCGTGCGGCGGCCTTGCGCGCCGGTGCCTTGCGTGCGACCGGCTTCTTTGCCGCAACTTTCTTGGGGAGGGCTTTCTTCGCCACCACCTTGCGCGCCGGTGCTTTCGCCGTCGCCAGCCTCTTGGCCGCGGCACATTTCTTCGCCGGCGCCGCCTCGCTGTCGCCCTTCCACGTCAACCGCGCCTTCTTCGCCAGCGCCACCACCTTGGCGATGTCCTCGTCGCTGTAGACGCCCTTGACGCCGGAGATGGCCGACAGCTTCATGCCGTGCCACAGGCCAGCTTGTAGATCTCCTTGACCTTCTCCCCGCGGCTGATGACGCGAAGTTGGACGACCCCTATCCCTGTGGCTGTCCGCGCCGCGTCGAGCCGATCGGCCGCACCCTACGCCACGCGCGCGCAGAAATCGTCAGGCATAGCGCGCCAGCCGCCGCGCGATCTGGAACGCGAAGCGCTGGTCCTGGTAGAACAGCTCCAGGATCTTGGCGCTGGGCACGCTGTACAACTCGCAGTCCTCATCGCACACGGCGGTGCCGGTGCGCGTGGCCTTGTCGTTGAACACGCCGATCTCGCCGAACAGGTCTCCGGGTTTCAGCCTGCGCTCGAACTCGACGATGCGCACCGTGCCGCGCGCCAGCACGTAGACCTTGTCGGCCGGGTCGCCACGCGAGAACAGCACCGAGCCCGCGGGGTAGCGGCGCGAGTCCATGTACGGCGTCAGGAAGTCGGCGGTGGCGTGCTCGCCCTGCATCGAGCGCACCGCACGGATCGAACGCTTCACCTCGAGCAGCCGCAGTACGTTCAGCGGCAGCAGCGAGCAGTGCAGCACCAGGATCGGCGCCACCTTCGAGAAGATGTCCATGCCCAGGCCGAGCAGGCCATAGGCGATGAAGGCCAGATTGCTGACGATCGCCATCATGCGCAGCGGCACGATGGTCTTCATGAAGAAGGTGGCAAACACCAGCACGGCAGCCAGCCACGCCATCCAGGTCATCAACGACATCCGATGCTCCTTTCGCGTGCGCAAGTTCGGCGGCGATGGAGTGCACCGGTGGCTGCGCACTGGCGCAAGCCAGTGCAGCTCGCAGTCAGCCGCCGCGATTTCAGGCGGCTGCGCGTGCCGCGGCCTTGCGCGCCGGCGTCTTCTTGGCCGCCACCTTCACTGACGCCTTCCTGGCAGCTGTCTTCTTCGCGGTGGCCTTCTTGGCCGGCGCCTTGACGGCCACCGGCTTCGCTGCGGCTGCACGCTTCTTTGCCGGTGCGCGCGCGGGCTTCGCCGCAGCCGGGCTGCCCTTCCACGTCAGCCGCGCCTTCTTCGCCAGCGCCACCACCTTGGCGATGTCCTCGTCGCTGTAGACGCCCTTGACGCCGGAGATGGCGGACAGCTTCATGCCGTGCTTCAGGCCCAGCTTGTAGATCTCCTTGACCTTCTCCCATTCGGTGTCGCGGCCGATGGTGAAGACCTCGAAGCGGCCCTCCAGCGCCAGCACGATGGTCTCGGCCAGGCAGGCGTAGATCACGTTCTTCGGCAGGCCGATGCTCTTCATGCCCTTGACCTGCGTGGGCAGCTCGATCTCGCCCGATTCGATGACCAGCACGTCCGGCCGCTTGGCCACTTCCTCGGGCGGCAGGTCCAGCGGGCGCGCCACGTCGGTGATGACGCAGCCGGGCTTGACCTTGGTGATGTCGAGGATCTTCTTGCCCGCACCCGAGGTGCTGGTGACGATCATGTCCATGTCGCCTAGCAGGCTGTCGTAGTCGATCGAGCACACCACGTTCGCATCGGGCGTGTCCTGCAGGATCGAGCGCTTCAGCTCCTCCAGCTTCTTCATGTCGCGCCCGGCGATCACCACCTCGTCGAAGGCCATCGCCAGCAGCCGCGCGCTGACCGAACCGATCGAGCCCGACGCGCCGATGACCATGGTCTTGGCGGCGATGTGCTTGCCCTTGGGCGGCAGCGGCACCAGCCCCATGCGCTTCATCGCGTCGGCTGCGGCCCACAGCGCGCCCGAGGCCGAGTAGCTGTTGCCGGTGGTGATGGGAATGGTGGCGCGCCGCGCCACGGTGACGCCGGCATCGCCCACCACCTTGGTGAAGGCGCCCAGGCCCATCAACTGCGCGCCCATCTTCTCGGCCATCGCGGCCGCGGCCAGCAGCCGGCGGTAAGTGAATTCGGGGCTGTGCGACAGCATCTCCTTGGGCGTGCCGCCGACGAAGAGCAGCCAGCCCTCGGCCTCGGCCCCGGTGGGCGAGACGATGTTCTCCATCTTGCAGTACACCTGCGGCGGGATGTAGGCCGCCAACTGCTCC
>Ga0307505_10001374_pt1 | contig 19884 bp, 16 predicted proteins | sample 23_S_MG_FD_202183 | JGI IMG/M metagenome (GOLD analysis project Ga0307505, IMG submission 202183) | Soil microbial communities from Populus trichocarpa stands in riparian zone in the Pacific Northwest, United States - 23_S | ecosystem: Environmental > Terrestrial > Soil > Riparian zone > Trees...
GAAAGACCGGTAGGTGCCGCTTAGCAGGATTCGGTTACCGCTCAGCACGCCGGCAACGGCCTTTCGCCAATCTTGCGGTCGCGGGTTGTTCGCCAGGACTGTTTGCTGGAACGCGGCAAAGGATACGCCGGGGTCGGATACGGCCTCGAAGAATCCAACGTTATCGTCGCAGTCGGTGGAGTCGCCCGTACAGCCCTCTGTGTACCGCGCGATCATTACCTGGGGACCGTCCTGGTAGGCGGGAGCGCCCTTGCTGTCGAAGAACGACCAGCCTCCCGGTCCCGAGACGAACAGCATGCCTTGCGGCGCGCGGACGTTGTAGCCGCACGCGAACCCTCGCCAAACGCAGAGGTTGTGGTCGTACGTGGCGTTCTTATCGTCCAGCGCTTCGCGATGCCCGGCGATGTGGAGGAAGGCCTCCAGGCTTGTTCGGTTGCGGTCGGCGGTAAGCATCAATGTCGTGGGAACAGCCGCCCCTTGGTCCTTGGTGAACGACAGTGGGATGACTCCCAGGATGTTTGCTCCGAGTGAGGCACCCGCGACCTTGATGGTGTTCGCAGCCTCGACGCGAATTCCTCCCGCGGTAAGCAGGAACCCTGATTCGCTGGAGTAGACCTCGACTCCGTGGTGTTTGAGCCGTTGCTGGTACGGAATGCTCTTGTCGATGGCCAGTTCCAGCACTTCGATCGGCGGCCTGTAAAAGGACGAGGCAATGACCACCATTTCGCTCGCTGCGCCATACGAGAGGCGGCCGTTCGGCGCCTGCTGCGCCTGCCCGGCGTACAGCAGCAGCGAGGCAACCTGATGGTCAGCGTTACCCGTGTGATCCATCAGCCCGTTGAACGGCCGCGTACCGTCTGGGTTCGTGTCGGTCCGGTACTCGATTTTGTTGTGTACCACTTCCATCAGACGCCGAAACGGAACGAGGCGGCGACCTTGATTGGATCCGAGGGCGGCCTTGGCGGTTGCCAGATCGAGGACATTCCGCGCAGCTAGGACAACGTCTCTGTTGTTCGCAAAGTCGAATAACGCGCGGATCGCGTGCAGGCTGTAGCGTTGATAGGGCCTGGCGTTGTACTCTTCGAACTCTTCCTTCACGATTCGCTGGAGCCGCTTCAGGAGCCACTCGCGAACCTGCTGCTGACTCGACTCCATTGCGGACCGGTGCTCGCTGCCGGGCGACATTTCGGCCAGGATGATCTGGTTGTTGAGGTATCGGCTGCTCTCGATCATCAGTCGATGGTTCTCGGTCTCAGGGATCGAACCGATCGTGACCACCACGACGCCTAGCCCGGCGATGCCAGCCGCCAGCGCGGCTCCAAGCGGCCCCAGGGCCAAATATGCTGCACCGGCAGCGATGGCTACCAAACCCAACCGCTCCAGCCACTTTCTCATCCAATCGAAGCTGTCCCCAATGTCGTCGAGCGTCTTGTCGAGCCAGTCTTGTGCTTCCGCGCGCTCGTCGGGCGAGCCTGTCGAGTGGTCTTGCGCACCACATTGGCCGATGTTGTAGTTGTCCGGACCTGGGCGGCCGTCGAGAGTGAGCAACTCGTCTCGCACCTTCGTGCGAATTGGCTCGTCCAGCGCAACACGACCGGTCCGCTCGTTGTAGTAGTAGATGCGGGTGAGGTCTTTGACGTTGATGTGCCATTCACCTTCGGTGAGCAGGTAGCGGTCTCCATCCTGCTGCTTGTCCGGCGGCCAGCACGGCAGGCCAGTCGAACCAACGGTTCCCGCGACCTTGATCTGCTTCAAGGCCTTGTTGATTTGGCTCCTGACGCAATCCTTCGTAATGTTGTAGCGCTCCGTCGAGTACCCGTCGGCGTCGATGCCGGAGTCGACCACGACGCCACTGCAGACGGTGCCCCAGGCGTCCTGAATGGCTTTCGACGCGCGTGTCGGGTCTGGGGGCGCATCTCCGGCCCTCTGCTGATATCGATACGTGAAGTCGCACACCAAGACATCCTGGCGCACAGTTCTCGCGTACTTCGTCCAGTTCGCGTAGACGATGAGCTTGGCGAGCACCGTCTGAAGTTCGTTCTTAACCTCGCCGGCGGCGAATCGGCGGGCAAAGTATCCTTCTCTACCACAAGCTTCGTAGTGGTAGACGGCGTCCGCCCGGCTGTCGAAGGTGGAAGCGGCCGACGCCGCGGATGTCGGGACGGCGCTGATATCGAGTTGGTACAGCCCCGCTTCAGGTTCAGCGTGACTGAGCCGATGGTGGCCTAGGGCGCCGAGAAGGGCAGCGCACAGATAGACGCGCAATCCCAGCTTGGACCAGTCCTTCATGCCGCGTCCGGAAAATTTCAGTGAGCCTTTGGACTTTCGAGGGCGGTGGGCCACGTACGGCTATCGTGGAAGTATCGAAACCGTGCAGTGGAAGGAGTATGTCCCGTCCAAGGGGGTGTCATCGTCAACCGAAAGGACGAGAGGGATATCGCTTTGCGTTGGCTTGCCGGGTACTAACGGCACCGCGATCGTAGTCCCCGCTACGCCCCCGATAAATGCCGACTGCCAGCTCCGCGCAGCAACGTCTGGTTCGATGTACGCGATGGAAATCGATTCGACGTAGCCTATCGTTCGCGCGCCGGGGAATATTTGGTTCACCTTGTCGCGTATGGATTTGTCGAGGTTGGGCCATCGCTGCCCCGTATTGGCGCCCCGCCATTTGCCCATGAATAGCGAATCCTGGTCAATGCCGATTTGCATCTGCGGCTCGTCCTGGCCCAGCCGATCTACGCCGGTCTCATCGTCAACATGCAGATACAGCGGCTGGTCCAGGCATAGATAGCTGACCGGCGAGCGCCATGTCACCTTGAATCCAACGTGCTGGGTGTCCGATCGTTTGACACCGATATAGAAGAGCGACGTTGCCTTGAGGGGGAGAATCAGGTTCAAAGGATTGACAGCCCCTGCGGTCCCGGAAGCTTGGTTTCCTCCGTCGCCGTCATCTTCGAATTCAATCTTCAGGTCAACCCCATCGTCGTTGCTGACTGAAAAGGTCTCATCTCGCGGCAGTTCGGAGTAGATGGGGGCGATCACTGCTTTGAACCAGCATGTGTCGTTGGCTCCGAGGACTTGGCCGGGCGGAAAGGTCGTATCGACCGATCCTTGCAGTCGCAGCCCAATCGCTGTCGCTTTGCTTTCCCCAGCGTGCTCGACGATTTTGACAAAGCCAGGGCCTGTGTTGAGGTCGTTCCTGGTCAGCGCGACAAACGACGGCTCTCGGATGACGTAGACCTCGCCCCGTGACGTTCCCTGCCAGCTGTGCCCCGCCGGCGACGTGAGGTTTGACGGAAGGTCCTGCCAACTGATCACGTCGATGTACTTCGCTTCAGTCGTCATGTCGCTTTGCTCAAACACCTTTGCCAGCAAACCGTTGCTGGGGAAAACGGACACGGTGCAGGGCTTGTTGATGTAGATCCACTGATAGCCCCCGACGACCGGGAAGTTCAAGTTGACGACGAACTCTTTTGAGGGGTTGCCGGGCGTCGCTTGCATGCCGCTGGCACTAGCGAATAGGTCGATCGCTGACGAAGGATTGCAGTGCGGCGACGGCAAGGCGATCACGGCATTCAGGCCGAAGTGGTCGGATTGCTGGTTGAACCCATTGAACATGCGATGCGGTACCAGCCGTATGTCCCCGACGCCCGGTCGCGCGAAGCACATGTAGTCGAGCCTTGCCTTGGCGCCGCTCTTGAAGTTGATGTTCGTGTACCCCTCGTCGTACATCGTTGTCGACCCTGGGGGCGGCATGTAGGTCATCCAGCCGTCGAGCACCGGGCCGAAAGGGGTTCCGCCCGGTGGTGTTCCGAACACGGTGCTCCACTCGAGCGTTTGCGCGCCTGAGTCGCCTCGGATGTTCAGATCCCCGCAAAGAATCACGCGGCCGGCGAACCCCGCGTCGGAGGCGAAGATCGAGGTGAAGGACGCAAAGATCTCCATCAATTGCAGGGCTCGAACCTCGGAATACTGGTCCTCAGCGGCGCCGTCGGCGGAAGCCTGCAGGTGCGTGAACACAATCGTCGTCGCGTCCGTTGGCGTCGCGATGCGGACCGCGGCAAAGCCTTTCGCGGTGAGGGCATCCTCACCGGCCCTTGCAACATAGGTGTGCTTGTAGACCTTGCCGTGGCCGGGGATGTCGACGAATGGGAAGATGCTCAGCAGCATCAGGCCTGCGTCATCCAGGCCCAAGCCCCCTACCCGCTCGACTCTATGTGGGTACATGCCTCCCAGGCGGAGTATCAGCCGCTCGCGGCCATCTTCGTTGAATACCTCATTGAACGCGATGACCTCGGGTCGCCTGATGGGTGGCATGGCAACAATGTCGTCAGCAATTCTGTTTGCCTTGCTCACCGCTTCGTCGTTCATGCCTTGCCAGGCTGAAACGACCGCCCAGGGAAGCATCTGCACGTTCATCGTCATGAGGTGAAGCGCCATTCCGTACTCCCTGGAAAAGGGGCAGATGATCAAACCGCTGCGTGGCAGCCGCATCCCTAAGACTGATGAAAGTCTACCCTTCGCTGTCTCGCCGCGCGTACGAGCAGTTGATCGAGCAGGGCTGCGCCCGCTACGCCCACGAGGCCTTAAATCCAGCGCCGTAGCCTGACAGGCAATTCAGCATGACCAGAAGCAGCTCGTCGCATGACAGGAGACCACGCAGGATGTTCGCGTAGGGGTGACAGGTGGCCGGTCGAAACCTGGAACATTGGGATGAGCAGCCGGCCCTGCCACTCGAAATTCACCAGGCAGCGGTTCACGATGCGCTTGCAGTTATCTCGAATCCCCTCTTACGTGTTCGCCTGGCAAGTTTGGTCAGCAGAAGGGTCAAATCGGAGTCTGGCAGAAGTCGGCTTTGGGTCGCTATGGAAAGCTTTGCAAGTGGAAAGCGTTTATCTGACGCCCCACCGAAGCTGGCCCAAGCGCGGCGCTGCTTGTGGCGTCGGATAAACCTCGTTGGACTGAACCGCCGCTCGGTGATGGTGTGCGGGGCTCTTGGGGAATGTAAGGGTTCAGCAGCGATTTCAGCGAGGCGCGTGGTGCATCTGTGCGGCGGTGCTGCTGGCTGTGCCGCCGTGCGCAGTCGCGAATGAGCCGGGCGAGCCGTGTTCGCGATGGTGTTTGCGTGCGTGGTCGGTGGCGTCGGGTCGGCAAGCACGAACCCACCCATTGCTGCGCTTGAAGCGGCGAGCGATCCGAGCGAGGTTGAAGGCCTTGCGTCGATTCATGGCGGCCCCCTGCACTGAACGGTGTCGTCGCGGCGGCTTCCGGTTGCGCGCTGCAAGACCTCGATGGTCAGCCAGTGCCCGAGCCGGCAGTGCGGGCAGCACGAGACCTCGATGCCTGCCACGCGCTTGATGAAGGCGGCTGCATCCTCGCGGGCCTGAACGTTCGCCGCCGGCATGGCCAGCGCCTCGCGCGCTTTGGCCAACCGCTCGGTCTTGGCCGCTGCGCTGAGCAGCCCGTAGTGGCGGATGCGCTTGAAGCCTGGCGGCAGAACGTGCTGCAGGAAGCGGGCGATGAACGTCTGGCCGTCGATCACCGTCGTGCGCTTGCCACCGTGCGCGTCGGCACGAACGCGCAGCCGCACCGCCTTGTCGTCGATGCCCACGATGCGCTCGTTGGACACCGCCACGCGGTGCGTGTACCGAGACAGGTAGTCCAGTACCACCTCGGGTCCGGCCAGTGGCGTCTTCGCATACACCACCCAGTCGTGACGCGTGAGTTCCTTCAGCCGGGTCTGTCGCGCCAGGTCCGTGTCCGCCGGATCGAGTGGCAACTCGCCGGCCACGCTGGCGCGCCGCAGTGCGTCGAGGAACTTGCCGCGGAACACGCGCGACAGCGCATGCACCGGAAACAGGAAAGTCGGACTGCGCTTGGGGGTGCACCACCGCCCCTCGGCGTCGAGCCCGCCGCAGGCCATCAACGCGTGCACATGAACGTGTCGGCGCAGGTCCTGCGTCCAGGTGTGCAGCACCAGAGTGAACGCGCCCATGGCCCCCAGCCAGCGTGGGTTGGCAGCAAACTCGCTCAGCGTCGCCGCTGCGCACTGCATCAGCGTGCGGTACACCCAGCGCGCGTGGCGTTGCGCCAGGCCGTTGAGCGCATGCGGCATCGTGAAGACGAGGTGACAGTACGGCACCGGCAGCAACTCGGCCAGCTGCGCCTGGCGCCACGCATCGCGCGCGCCGCTCTGGCACTGTGGGCAATGCCGGTTGCGGCACGAGCGGAATAGCCGCTGCTGGCGCCCACACTGGTCGCACTGCTGCAACGTGCCGCCCAGCGCTGGCGTGCGGCACGCGACGATGGCCCGCCACACGCGTGCCTGTGCCGTGCTCAGCGCATGTTCGCGCACGTAGGCTGGTCCGAAGGTGCGCAGCACCTCGGCCAGGGTGGCGCCCACTGAACCGCTCTCCGGCGCGGCGGGCTCAGTGTCGGGGCTGCGGCGACGGTTGCGGTGGTAGCGTCTTCGGCAACTGCGACAGCAGCGACAGCGCGTCACCGCCGGCGCTGTAGCCGGGGCGGGCCATGCGCAGGTAGCGGCTGGTGGTGCTCAGTTGGGCATGGCCGAGCAACTTGCTGATGCTGTTGAGGTCGACGCCGGCCTCCAGCAGATGTGTTGCGAAGCAGTGTCGAAGCGTATGAATGCCACCCGACTTGGTGATGCCGGCGCCATCGCGAGCGAGGTGGTAGTAGCGCTGGCCGCTGGTGCGGTCCAAGGACCGCGATGGATTCGAGCGCGCCGGGAACAACCAGTCAGCGCCGCTGGCATGGCCTCGGCAGGTACGCCAGTACAGCCGCAGCTGGTCGAGCAGTTCCGCGGTAAGCAGGCCGTAGCGGTCCTGCCCGCCCTTGCCCTGGACGACACGGATGCACATGCGGTCGGGGGCGGAGTCGATGTCGCAGCCGCGCAGCCGGCACAGCTCGCTCACGCGCAGACCGCTGGCATAGGCCGTCGTCAGGAACATGCGGGCCTTCATCGACATCGGCACGGCCAGCAACGCGGCCACCTCGGCACGAGACAACACCTGCGGCAGGCGCTGCGGGGTGCGTCCCATCGGGATCTGCGCGCGACGCTCGGTCTGGCCCAGGACTTCGCAGACCAGGAAGCGCATGGCGCACGAGGTGATGTTGACGGTGGAACGGGATCGGTGCCGTTCTTGCAGCAGGTAAAGCAGGTAGGCCTGAATCTGCTCGTCGCTCAACAGCTCAGGGCTGCAGTGGTGGTATCGGGCCATCTGCCCGACGGCGATCAGGTAGGTCTCTTGGGTGCGCGCAGCAAAGCCGCGCAGCACCATCGCATCGATCATGCGCAGGCGAAGCGGTGTCATCGTCGTCTCCGAGGTCCGGGGAACAGTCCCCGCAGCCAAGGTACGACTCACATCCGCAGCACTGCCTGAACCCTTCGCACGCCACCACCGCTTCAGCGGTTTAGTCCAGCGACCCCTATGCATAGTTGTCGACTATGCATAGTTCGATACCTGAGCACCTCGCTGCCGCGATCGAAGAGCTACGCATAGTTCAGTGCGGCGCAGCGGCGCCGACCGGCGGGCATCTATATGAGCGACGCTTCTTGGGCTTCCGCCGCCTGCGCCCTTGTCGAGGTGATGGGCGGCGTGACAAGTGCAGCGGGCCTGCCGTTCGCGGAAGCATGACTGCCAGCGCATGCCGAGGGCAGGAGAAAACTATGCAAAGCACTTGATCGCACTGTGGTGGCGACTTTCACTCGAGGGGCGAGCCAATGGAAGAGCCGAGCTACGCATAGTTGACAACTATGCATAGGGGTCGCTATGCAAAGCTTTCCATAGCGACCCAAACCAGGCATCCTGTCGCCGAGACTGACAGCCGTAGAGCAGTCATTGGCTGGTGGCGTCGCGGCCGCAGCACCAGCGCTGCCAGCCGCTGCAAGAACTCTAGCGGGCTCATGACCAAGTGCGTGGTCCCGTTCATCGACGCGCCGCCGCTTGCATAACTGTCAAAGATGTAGGCTCGCCCTTCTCGGGTGGAGTGCTTCTGGCGCAGCTGGGGCTGCTTGACCCGGCGCGCTAAGCCGGGCCGATCTTCTCCAACGCAGTCTTCGCATACTCGTGAATCCAGGCGCGCGCACGACGCGCAGCGGCGCCCTTGCCGAAAGCCGCCACATCGGCGTGGGCCGCTTCCACGGCAGGTCCCTCGCGCGCGCTGTCGTATACGCCAACGGCGCGGCGCGGCGGCTTGTCGTGCAGCGTGTGCAGTTCGCGCAGGTCGCGAACCTTCAGCTTCAACATGGCGACCGGCTGCCGGCCATCGTCGGCCAAGCCCTCGGCCGCACGGCGGTGTCGATGGGCCGAGGTACGGGCTCGACTGTGCTCTAGCACTTCGCTCAACGTGCAGCGCGCCAGTCGCTGCACCGACATGCCCAGGCTCTCCAGGTCGGTGAACGCCGAAGGCTTGAGCATGTCATCGCCGCCCACGTGCAACGGCTGGTCCAGCACGCGCACGACCATCTCGTCGTCATGCACCGGCCCGGGCGAATGGCAGCTGACACTGCACCGCTCCCATACCGCCCGTTCGTCGTCGGTGGCAAGGCCCTGCAGTGCGGCGACGAGCGCCTTGCCCTCGAGGCCGAACGGCGTCGTCACGCCTCGTAGCGGGCTTGTTGCGGTGCCACGATCTCCAGCAGGAGCCGGCGCTGTGGCAGCTGCAGGAAATCAGGCTGCAAGCCTTCTTCGTATAGCGCCCGCCCATCGGGAGCCTGGCCGTAGATGGACATGTCGCCGTCGGGGGTGAAGCTCACGTCCACGTAGCCGGCCGCGCCATCCCAGTACAGCTCGGCAGCGCCGTTGCTCGACACCATAGGCGTGGGCGGCGGTACCCCCAACGGCAGCGACAGCAAAAACGCTTTGGCCTTGGCCACCGCCTCGCGCGTGGGCACAACGCTGTGCTCGCCATCCCAGCCAGGCGCCAGCATCACGTAACTGTCTAGCTCGGCCGCCACGCGGTCGAATGCCGACAGCACCAACTGCACCTGCGGGCTCTGCACCATAGTGTCCACCCCTTCGGCCGTGCTGCCCCACTGTGTCAAGCCCAGTGTCTGTGGCATGTAGCTGCGCGGGCCATAAAACGCTGCCGGTGAAGTGCGCAGCAGTTGCACCTCGGTAGCAGGCCGAACGGCCGCCGAGGCTAGCGCCCAGGTGAGAACGGCCACAGTTTCAATCGCCATCGTGTTGCTCCCGTGAAGGGCGGCCCCACAGCGCCACGCGCTCGGCCACCTCGGCCGACAGCAGCTGCCCCATGGCCGTCTTGTTGCACGCGTGCAGGTGCTCGAGCACCTCGGCCAGGCGCTGGATATCCGCCGCTTCGCGCAACCACCACCCGCCTTCGGACAGCTCGAGCACATGCACCAACGCGGCCTGCAGCATCGGCCGCTCCGCCACGCCACTGACACTGACGTTCACGTTGTTGAGCTGCCGCACGCAACCCGCCAACGCCACGGGCTCGAAGTAGCCGTGGTTGCAGTGCCAGAAAGTGCGGCAGTCGAACACGTGCGAAGCTAACCACGGCGAACTGCGGCTGAAGATAGCCTCAATCGGCAGTTCTTCGATCGGCGCGTTCCAGTTGAAGCTGTCGACCACCTGCAGGCCGATGCGAGTGAGCGGCACCACTTTGGCCGCAACCGGCACCAAGACACGCGCTATCTCCAACACTTTGGCCACCACTGGCGCCCAGCGCGTATACGGGCTCACCTGCACGGTGAGCCCGTCGGGCGCAGCGGCGGTGACCACAAAGCCCGGCGCACCAGATACCGGGGGCAGGCGTCCCTCGAAGCCGTGCGCGGCAGCAGGGGCCATCGCCACAGGAACCGCGCCGCCCGCCTGCATCTGAATCTGCACCATGCTGATAGGCGCTACGTTCTGCAGGCCAAGGCCGAGCATGGCCTGGTTCAGCTCAGCCAAGCAAGCCTCGGCCTGACCGTGAAGCGCTCCCATGGGCAACGGCGCCCAGTGGAAGGTGAAATTCACCTGCTGGATGGCGTGCGTGCCGGCAAACGGCTGCAGGCGCTGAAGGCTCATGGGGCGTCAAGAGGCATGGGGCCTGACTTTAAGGCCGAACCTTAAAGCACATCAGGGCACTTTTACGGAAGACGTAACGCTGCAGGGTTCGAGACAGGTCGTTGACCGCTCAGAAGGAGGGTTTTCGGCCTCGACAGCGAGGGTTAACCCTCGCTATTGCGGCTGCCAAGCAGAAATGCGGCACAGCGCCACCCAGGCTGCGATTTAGCGGCGCGGCCTGAGTGGAAGTGTTTGCGACTGCCGGCGCGGCTCCGGCGACGAAGTCCTTCCTCGACTCGCGCGCCGGACCTTCGGCGCATTGCAGGGGCGTGCCTAGCCGTTCGTTGGCGTTGTTAGTCCACTGGACTGTCCACCTCCACGCCCACCCCGGTCCCCTGGCCAGGCACAAGCAGTTCACCTAACTGCATTTGTCCCGAGCTCGGCGGCTGTGGATCGAATCCAAGTGGCTGAGGATCTTCCCGACTACCCGCCCCTCGAGGGCAGCGGCGATCATCGTGACCCGCGTGGAGGCCGCCGGTCGCGAACGACTCTTGATGGCCGGATGCCGATGCCCCTTCCCGTCGATTTCATCGCAACATTGCGGATCGCCAGCCTGCACCTTCAACGAGTGCTATAGAACAGGCATATCGAAATGTCGTATGACTGAGTTCAGTCTGCAGCCGCCCTCCACCAGTCAGCATCGCCTGGCAGCTGCTAGTCGATCACAGCGCTTGAGCTGCCGGCTCCTCGGGCGCCCCGTCCAGGACGACGGTCCCGCCCTCCGTTGCCGATGATCGCGTCCCACAGGCGGTCGGTTTCCGCCTGGTCGTCGGTCGCCACCTGGAACGAGAAGGCCTCGCTGTGCTTGAACGCCGCTCCGCCGTTCAGCCCCAGGCAAGGGATGCCCAGCACCGTGAACTCGACCGTCAGCACGTCGCCCTGCTTGCCGGAGGGATAGTCGCCAGGGGCGTGAAGCACCGCGCCCACCGTGCTGTCGGGGAAGGTGCGGGCGTAGAAATGCGCCGCCTCTTCGGCGCTGCCGTCGTACCACAGGCAGATCGTGTTCTTGCGGCTCATGCCCATGCTCCTTTCGATGAAAGCTCAGCGCAGATGCCCCAGCGGCAAGGCCGCGCCGGCCTTGACCTCGCCCAGCGAGAAGCTGGTGTGCAGGTCCTTGAAGTTGGGCAGCTTGAACAGCGTGTCGCGTGCCCAGCGTGAATAGGCGTCGAGGTCGGTGCACATCACCTGCAGTTCGAAGGTGCCGGCGCCGCTGATGTAGTGGCAGGACACCACCTCGGGCAGCGCGCGGATGGCGTCCTCCAGCGCGCGCGTGGCTTCGGCGTTGTTGCGCTCGGCATCGACACGCACGAAGGCCAGCACGCCCAGGCCGATGCGGCGCCTGTCGATCTCGGCGCGGTAGCCGGTGATGTAGCCCTGCTGCTCCAGCCACTTGACGCGCCGCCATGTCGGCGCCGCCGACAAGCCGATGCGCGCGGCCAGTTCGGCATTGCTCAGGCGCGCGTCTTGCTGCAGCTCGCCCAGGATGGCGATGTCGTAGCGGTCCAGGCCGGCGCCATGGCTGTCGTCGCCCGCCTCGGGCCCCGACCTAAGGGTGTTCCCTGATTTCGTGGTCTGAGATGGCTTTCGTTCTTTGGTTGCCATGTTCGCGCAAGATCCTTGCTGTGAGTATCGCTGTTGCAGCAAACAAAGAAAAGACATCGCAGCGTGGAAATCCTAAACTGCCACATCCACCGGCCCGTTGCGCAGGAGTTGCCGCCGCATGAACGCTCCCCTTCCCGAATCGATTCGCAAGGCGCTGGAAAGCGCGAGCCTCGACGACAAGCCGCGCAGCGGCTTGCGGCGAAGCCACAAATACAGTCTGGGCGGCGCAACCGCGCAGATTGGACTTGGCGTCGAGGCCACTGCCAAGGAGCAAAAACAATGAACGCCCCGCTGCCCGAAGCTATCCGCAAGGCGCTGGAAAGCGCGAGCCTCGACGACAAGTACAGCCTGGACAGCGGCCGCGCCTTCATGAGCGGCGTGCAGGCTCTCGTGCGCCTGCCGATGCTGCAGCGCCAGCGCGACGCGCGCGCGGGCCTGAACACCGGCGGCTTCATCAGCGGCTACCGCGGCTCACCGCTGGGCGGCTACGACCAGGCGCTGATGGCGGCCAAGAAGCACCTGGCCGAGCAGCACATCGTGTTCCAGCCCGGCGTCAACGAAGAGCTGGGTGCCACCGCGGTGTGGGGCACGCAGATGCTCGACCTGTATCCGCAGAGCAGGAAGTACGACGGTGTCTTCGGCATCTGGTACGGCAAGGGCCCGGGCGTGGACCGCTGCTCCGACGTGTTCAAGCATGCCAACATGGCCGGCACCAGCCAGCATGGCGGCGTGATCGCCATCGCCGGCGACGACCACGTGGCCAAGAGCAGCACCGCCGCGCACCAGAGCGACCACATCTTCAAGGCCTGCGGGCTGCCGGTGTTCTTCCCCTCCGGCGTGCAGGACATCCTGGACATGGGGCTGCATGCCTTCGCGATGAGCCGCTTCTCCGGCGTGTGGAGCGGCATGAAGACGATCCAGGAGGTGGTGGAGTCGTCGTCCTCGGTCAGCGTCGACCCCGACCGGGTGAAGATCATCCTGCCCGAGGACTTCGCCATGCCGCCGGGCGGGCTGCACATGCGCTGGCCCGATGCCGCGCTCGACCAGGAGGCGCGGCTGTTCGACTACAAGTGGTATGCGGCGCTGGCCTACGTGCGCGCCAACAAGCTCAACCACAACGTCATCGAAGGGCCGAACGACCGCTTCGGCATCATCGCCAGCGGCAAGGCCTACAACGACACGCGCCAGGCGCTGGCCGACCTGGGGCTGGACGACGATACCTGCCGGCAACTGGGCATCCGGCTGCACAAGGTCAACGTGGTGTGGCCGCTGGAGGCGACGATCACGCGCAGCTTCGCACAGGGGCTGCAGGAGATCCTGGTGGTCGAGGAAAAGCGCCAGGTCATCGAATACCAGATCAAGGAAGAGCTCTACAACTGGCGGCCCGACGTGCGCCCCAACGTGCTGGGCAAGTTCGACGAGCCCGAGGGTGACTCCACCGGCGGCGAATGGAGCATGCCCAACCCCAGCGAGAACTGGCTGCTGCGCGCCAAGGCCGACCTGACGCCGGCGATCATCGCCAAGGCCATCGCCAAGCGGCTGAAGAAGCTGGGCGTGGGCGAGGACATCGTCGCGCGCATGGAAACCCGGCTGGCCATCGTCACGGCGCGCGAGCGCGAACTCAGCGCGCTGAACACCGAATCGGGCGACCGCATTCCCTGGTTCTGCAGCGGCTGCCCGCACAACACCAGCACCAAGGTACCCGAAGGCTCGCGCGCGACGGCCGGCATCGGCTGCCACTACATGGCGGTGTGGATGGACCGCAGCACCAGCACCTACACGCAGATGGGCGGCGAAGGCGTGCCCTGGGTCGGACAGGCGCCCTTCACCAAGGACAAGCACATCTTCGCCAACCTGGGCGACGGCACCTACTTCCACAGCGGCTCGCTGGCCATCCGCATGTCCATCGTCGCGGGCGTGAACATCACCTACAAGCTGCTCTACAACGACGCGGTGGCGATGACCGGCGGCCAGCAGGTGGGCGAGCGGCCCGAGGGCCACAGCGTCATGCAGATCCAGAAGAGCATGGTCGCCGAGGGCGTGAAGAAGGTGGTGATCGTCACCGACCAGCCCGAGAAGTACCAGGGCGCGGCGCTGGAGCCCGGCATCACCGTGCATCACCGCGACGAGCTCGACCGCATCCAGCGCGAGCTGCGCGAGATCGAAGGCGTCACCGCCATCATCTACGACCAGACCTGCGCCACCGAAAAGCGGCGCCGCCGCAAGCGCGGCAAGCTGGTCACGCCGGCCAAGCGCGTGGTCATCAACGAGGCGGTGTGCGAAGGCTGCGGCGATTGTTCGGTGCAGAGCAACTGCCTGAGCGTGGAGCCGGTGGAGACCGAGTTCGGGCGCAAGCGGCGCATCAACCAGAGCACCTGCAACCTGGACTACAGCTGCGTCAAGGGCTTCTGCCCCAGCTTCGTCACGGTGGAAGGCGGGCAGCTGAAGAAGCCCAAGCAGCAGCAGAAGGGCGACCTGTCGGCCCTGCCGCCGATCCCCGAGCCCACGCTGCCGAATGCCGACAAGGCCTGGGGCATCGTCGTCGGCGGCGTCGGCGGCACCGGCGTCATCACCATCGGCCAGCTGCTGGGCATGGCCGCGCACATGGAGGGCAAGGGCGTGATCACGCAGGATGCCGGCGGCCTGGCGCAGAAGGGGGGGGCAACCTGGAGCCATGTGCAGATCGCCAACCGCGCCGAGGACATCCACACCACCAAGGTCGACACCGCGCAGGCCGACCTGGTGATCGCCTGCGACTCGATCGTCGGCGCCACCAAGTACACGCTGGCGGTGATGCAGCACGGCCGCACCTACGTGGCGCTCAACACCCACGGCACGCCGACGGCGGCCTTCGTGAAGAACGCCGACTGGCAGTTCCCCGGCGGCCACTGCGAAGCCGCGGTGCGCGCCAGCGTCGGCGACAGCCTGGTCGGCGCTTTCGATGCCGAGCAGGTGGCGGTGCAGCTGCTGGGCGATTCGATCTACACCAACCCGCTGATGCTGGGCTACGCCTGGCAGCAGGGCCGCATCCCGCTGAGCCTGGCGGCGCTGATGCGCGCGATCGAGCTCAACGGCGTGCAGGTCGAGAACAACAAGCGCGCCTTCGAATGGGGCCGGCGCTGCGCGCACGACCTGGCCCAGGTGCAGGCGCAGTTCAAGGCCGCGCAGGTGATCGAGTTCGTGAAGAAGCCGTCGCTGGACGAGACGATCGCCAAGCGTGTCGAGTTCCTCACCGGCTACCAGGACGGCGCCTATGCGGCCGAGTACAAGGCCTTCGTCGACAAGGTGCGCGCCGCCGAAGCCAGGCTCGGCAGCAGCAAGGCCTTGAGCGAGGCCGTCGCGCGCTACCTGTTCAAGCTGATGGCCTACAAAGACGAGTACGAGGTTGCGCGGCTGCACACCGACCCGGCCTTCCTGGCGAAGATCGAAGCCATGTTCGAAGGCGACTACAAGCTGGTGCACCACCTGGCGCCGCCGCTGACCGCCAAGCGCAATGACAAGGGCGAGCTCATCAAGAAGGCCTACGGCCCTTGGATGCGCAGCGCCTTCGGCTGGCTGGCCAAGCTGAAGGGCCTGCGCGGCGGCGCGCTCGATGTCTTCGCGCGCACGGCAGAACGCAGAGTCGAAGTGGCGCTGATCGGCGAGTACCGCGCCGGCATCGACGAACTTCTGCGCACGCTGGATGTGGCCAGGCTGCCGCTGGCGGCCGAGATCGCGCGCATCCCCGAAGAGATCCGCGGCTACGGCCATGTGAAGGAGCGCCATCTGCAGGCCGCGCGCGCCAAGTGGGACACGCTGATGGCGCAATGGCGCAGCGGCGGCGAACGCAAGGCCGCTTGAGCGACTGGCCGGCGCTTCAGCAGGCGAGCGCGCACGACGCCGCGGCACGCCTGCCCTTCGTGCTGAACGGCGTGCGCGTCGGCTCGGTGGCGCGTGCCCACCTGCAGGTGCTGCACGTGCTCGGGCTGCAGGTCGATGCGACGCGGGTCGGACTGAAAGCCGCGCCGGATGCGCTGGATGCCACCCTCGCGCAGATCAATGCCGAACTGCGCCGGCAGGGCCTGATCCTGGCCTGGCGCGACGAGCCCTTCGCCCTCTTCGACCCCGCCAGCGGCGCGCGGCTGGGCACGATGGAACGCGCCGCGGCCCGCTTCTGGGGCACGCTGACACTGGGCGCGCATGCCAACGGCTACGTCGCCGATGCGATGGGCCGGCCCACCCACCTGTGGATCGCGCAGCGCTCCTTCACCAAGGCCACCGACCCCGGCAAGCACGACAACCTGATCGGCGGCGGCGTGCCCGACGGCCAGACGCCGCTGCAGGCGCTGCTGCGCGAGGGCTGGGAAGAGGCCGGGCTGCGGCCCGAGCAGATGCAAGCCGCCCAGGCCGGCAGCGTGCTGCGCCTGCAGCGCGACATTCCCGAAGGCCTGCAGCATGAATGGCTGTACGTCTTCGACCTGCCGCTGCCGGCTGACGCGCGGCCGCACAACCAGGATGGCGAGGTTGCCGGCTTCGAGTGCCTGCCGCTGCACCAGGCGCTGCAGCTGGCCGCAGGCGACACAATGACCGTCGATGCGGCGTTGGCGACGCTGGACTTCGCGCTGCGCCGTGCGCTGCTGCCGGCGGCGCAGCGGCAGCGGCTCGAAGCCCGCTGGCACGACTGCTGCGTCGGCGCCGTCATTCAACGCCACTGAAGGCCTGCGACAAGCCCGCTGAACTTCGGCGGCGCAAGCCCGGTCCACACTGCATGGAGCCCGTATGCCCCAGCCGCCCGAAGCCATGCCTGCTGTTTCCCAGCGCTACGACAACATAGCCATCGCCTTCCACTGGCTGCTGGCGCTGATGCTGATCGGCTCCTTCGGCGTCGGCCTGTACATGAGCGGCCTGCCGTTTTCGATACAGCGCGTCAAGCTGTTCAACTATCACAAGTGGGCGGGCATGACGATCCTGGGGCTGACCCTCCTGCGCCTGCTGTGGCGGCTGAGCCATGCGCCGCCGCCCGAAGCCGCGGGGCCGCGCTGGCAGCAGCGCGCCGCCAAGGCCACGCATGCGGCGATGTACCTGCTGTGCCTGGCCATCCCGATGGTCGGCTGGGCCTACAGCTCGGCCGCCGGCTTCCAGATCGTGGTCTACGGCGTGCTGCCGATGCCCAATCTGCTGATGGTCGACCCCGATCTGGCCGAGGCCATCAAGCCCTGGCACGGCTGGCTGGCCTATGCGCTGGCCGCGCTGGTGGCGCTGCACGTGGCGGCCGGGCTGAAACACCACTTCGTCGACCGCGACGGCCTGTTGCAGCGCATGCTGCCGGGCCGCCGCTGAAGACACGAACCGCCTTTCAACACCCCTGGAGACCCCATGAGACACCAGCTTGCCGCCGCCACGCTGGGCCTGGCCCTCGCCGCACCGGCATCCGCCACCACCTATGCCATCGACCCGACGCACACCTTCGTCACCTACGAGATCGGCCACTACGGCACCTCCACCAACCGCGGCCGTTTCGACCGCAAGGAAGGCACGGTGCAGTTCGACCGCGCGGCGAAGACCGGCAAGGTCGAGATCAGCTTCGACCTGAACGCCATCAGCACCGGTGTGGCGATGCTCGACAAGCACCTGCAAAGCGCCGACTTCTTCGACACGGCCAGGTTTCCGAGCGCCAAGTTCGTCGGCGACAAGTTCAGCTTCAGCGGCGACAAGCTGACGCAGGTCGACGGCACGCTGACGCTGCGCGACAAGACACAACCCGTGTCTCTGAAGGCGACGAACTTCAACTGCTACACCAACCCGCTGCTGCGGCGCGAGGTCTGCGGCGGCGACTTCGTGGCCACCATCAAGCGCAGCCAGTGGGGCATCGACTACGGGCTGAGCAGCGGCGTGCCCGACGAGGTGCGCCTGCTGATCCAGGTCGAGGCCATCAAGCAGTAGGGCCGGGCATGCCCTCATGAAGGCGCTGACGCTGTGCCTGCTGGCGCTGGCCGCGCCGGCGCGGGCGCAGCCGGTGGTCTACCTGCTCGACCCGCAGCACAGCTTCGTGACCTTCGAGGTGCTGCACTTCGGCACTTCCACGCTGCGCGGCCGTTTCGGCGGGCTGCAAGGCCATGTCGAGCTGGACCGCGACGCGCGGCGCGGTGCGGTGTCGCTGCAGCTCAAGACCGTCGGCGTCGACACCGGCACGCCGGCCTTCGACGCGCGGCTGCGCGAAGCCGACCTGCTCGCCAGCGAGGCCTGGCCGGTGGCCTACTTCGTGGCCTCGCGCTTCCAGTTCGACGGGCTGGACGTCAGCGGCGTCAGCGGCGAGCTCAGGCTGCGCGGCTTCAGCCAGGGGCTGGAGCTGCGTGCGCTGCGCTTCGGCTGCCACACCCACCCGCAGCTGCAGCGCGAGGTCTGCGGCGGCGACTTCGAAGGCGAGCTCAGGCGCGGCGACTTCGGCGCCGGCTACGGCATACCCTTCGTCGCCAACCGCGTGCGCCTGGTGGTGCAGGTGGAAGGCATCCGCCAGCCCTGACATACAGTGCGCGCATGACACTGGATCTGGGCCCGGGACTGCAGGTGCTGGAGCGAGGCTGGCTGTCGTCGAACAACATCCTGCTCGACGACGGCGATGGCGCCGCGCTGGTCGATTCCGGCCATGCCGTGCATGCGCAGCAGACCGTGGCGCTGCTGCGCCAGCAACTGGGCACACGGCCGCTGCGCCGGTTGATCAACACGCATCTGCACTCAGACCATTGCGGCGGCAACGCAGCCTTGCAGCGCGAGTGGCCGCTGCAACTGCAGGTGCCCAGCGGCAGCTGGCGTGCGGTGCAGGACTGGGACGCACAGGCCCTGAGCTACCTGCCCACGGGCCAGCGCTGCGAGCGCTTCAGCGCGCAGGGCCGCATCGGCGCCGGCGATGTGCTGCACATCGGCGCGCGCGACTGGCAGGTGCTGGGCGCGCCCGGGCACGACCCCGAATCGGTGATCCTGTTCGATGCCCACCATGGCGTGCTGATCTCGGCCGATGCGCTGTGGGAAAACGGCTTCGGCGTGGTCTTCCCCGAGCTGGAAGGCGAATCCGCCTTCGACGACGTGCAGCGCGTGCTCGACCTGATCGAGTCGCTGCCGGTGCGCTGCGTCATCCCCGGCCACGGCGCCGCCTTCGGCGACGTGGCCGGCGCGCTGCAGCGCGCACGCTCGCGCCTGGCCGGCTTTAGAGCCGACCCGGCGCGGCACCTGCGCCACGGCGCCAAGGTGCTGCTCAAGTACCACCTGATGGAAGAACGCCAGCAGCCCTTGCCGGTGTTGCGCGCCTGGATGCGCGACACGCCGCTGCTGCAAGCCATCTGGGCCGGGCTGAGCCGGCCCGAAGGCAGCCACGCCGCCTGGTCCGGCCGGCTGCTGCAGGAGCTGCTGGACAGCGGCGTGCTGCAGCAACGCGGCGACACGGTGCACGATGCCTGACGCGGCCCGTGAGCAAATGCAACGCGCGCGCTGCGCGGCAATCCATCACGCCCAGGTGCCCGCCTGCGGCCACAGCGTCATGCCGAAGACCGAAGATGAGGCTGTCCCGCAGTCAGCCCTCGCACCGCCATGAACAGCTTCGCCGTCAGCGCCCAATCTCCCGACGACACCCGCCTGTGGTCGCCTTCGCTGGTCGAAGCCGTGGCCACGGGCATGCCCAAGCAGGACCCGGTGGCACAGATGCTGGCCGAGCAGAAGCGCGACGGCGCCATGCTGCGCCTGCTGCTGTGCGCCGCGGCCGCGGTGTTGATCCTGGTGGTCGGCGCCGGCGCGCTGATCTGAGCCGCTACCTCGCGTCCAGCCAGGAGGCGATGCACCACTGCGCCAGCCAGTAGCTGGCCAGGATCCACAGGCTGGCCAGCGGCAGCGGCGCGGCGAAGCGGTTGGTGGCCAGCAGCGCGTCCGAACACAGGAACAGCGCGCCACCCAGCGCCAATATCAAACCGGCCGACTGCCGCGGCGTGCCGCGCGACTGCCAACCCAGCACCGCCGCCTGCGCCGCCATCGACGCCAGGCAGGCCACGTAGGCGAGCACCGGCAGCCGCAACCCCGGCGGCACGCCCGGCCACAGCTGCCACAGGATCAATGCGGCCAACGCAGCGTAGAACACGAAGGGCAAAGTCCGCGCCGCGAAGCGCACGCCGTCGCGCGTGAAGGCGCGCAGGTAGGCCAGGTGCGCGAGCAGGAAGCTCAGCAG
>Ga0307505_10001375_pt1 | contig 19881 bp, 19 predicted proteins | sample 23_S_MG_FD_202183 | JGI IMG/M metagenome (GOLD analysis project Ga0307505, IMG submission 202183) | Soil microbial communities from Populus trichocarpa stands in riparian zone in the Pacific Northwest, United States - 23_S | ecosystem: Environmental > Terrestrial > Soil > Riparian zone > Trees...
CGATCGACGGCCCGCCTTGAATCCCACATCGCGCGTACCCACACCTTGACGTTCGTCCAGCCGGATCCCTCCGCGAATGCCCGAGCCGAACTCCGAGACGCCGCGCAAGCTCGGCGCCTATCGCAGGCTGCTGCCGTACCTGCGTGAGCAGCGTGCGCTGATCACCGGATGGCTCGTATTCCTCGGCATCTCCTCCGCAGCAACACTGGCCCTGCCGGTGGCCGCGCGCTTCATGATCGACCGCGGATTCGGCCAGACCGATCCGGCCCAGCTCAATGCGGGATTCATCGGCCTGTTCGCGGTTGCCGTGATCATGGCGTTCGCCGGGGCCGCGCGCTACTTCTGCGTGACCTTGCTCGGCGAACGCGTGGCCGCCGGATTGCGCGCGCGGCTGTATCGACACCTGCTGACACTCGACCAGGCGTTCTTCGAACGCACCCGCTCGGGCGAACTGGTTTCGCGACTGGCTGCCGATACCGAACTCGTGCAGACCGTGGTCGGATCGACCTTGTCGCTGTCGGTGCGCAGCGTGGTCATGCTGATCGGCTCCACGACGATGCTGATCGTGACCAGTCCGCAGCTCGCCGGGTTGACCGCCCTCGTGATCCCCGCCGTGATCCTGCCGATCGTGTTTCTCGGCCGTCGCGTCGAGAAGCTGTCGCGCGATAGCCAGGACCGCATCGCCGACACCTCGGCGATTGCCGCCGAGTCGCTCAACGCGATCCACACGGTCCAGGCCTACACGCGTGAACCGCGGGAAGTGGAGCGCTATACAAGTGCGGTGTCACGCGCGCTCGCGACCGCGCGTCAGCGCATCGGCACGACCGCGTTGCTGACCGCGCTCGTGATACTGCTCAGTTTCGGCGCGATCACGCTGGTGCTGTGGGCTGGTGCCCATTCGGTGCTGGAAGGCGAAATGAACGCGGGCGTTCTCGCCCAGTTCGTACTCTACGCAGTGGTCGCCGCCGGATCGGTGGGCGGTTTGACTGAAGTCTGGGGCGAGTTGCTGCGCTGCGCCGGTGCGCTAGGCCGAATCGGCGAACTGCTCGATACACCGGCGACGATCCGCTCGCCGCCCGACGCGCAAATGCTTCCGCGGCCCGTACGGGGCGCGCTCAGATTCGAGAACGTCGGATTCAACTATCCGTCGCGTCCGGACCGCGCCGCGATCGAGGATCTGGATCTGCAGATCGCACCGGGCGAGACCGTCGCCCTGGTCGGGCCTTCGGGCGCCGGCAAGAGCACGCTGTTCCAGCTGCTGCAGCGCTTCCACGATCCGCAACGCGGGCGCATCACCCTGGACGGCATCGACCTGCGCGCTCTGGACCTCGTCGAGCTGCGTGGCTGCTATGCGCTGGTGCCGCAGGACCCGGTCCTGTTCGGGGCCAGTGCGGCCGACAACATCCGCTTCGGTCGCATCGACGCGGATCAGGCGGCGATCGAATCGGCGGCCCGTGCGGCCGAAGCGCACGAGTTTCTCGACGAACTTCCCGAGCGCTACGACACCTACCTTGGCGAACGCGGCGTACGCCTGTCAGGCGGACAGCAGCAGCGCGTCGCGATTGCGCGCGCGGTATTGCGCGACGCGCCGATCCTGCTGCTCGACGAGGCGACCTCGAGCCTCGACGCGCAGTCCGAACGACTCGTCCAGCAGGCGCTGGAGCGACTCATGCGCGGACGCACGACGATCGTGATCGCGCATCGACTCGCGACCGTGCAGAAAGCCGATCGCATCGTCGTCCTCGATCACGGCCGAATCATCGCCCAGGGCACCCACGCGCAGTTGCTGCGCGAGGATGGCCTGTATGCGGAATTGGCGCGCCTGCAGTTTGCTACGTGACGATCTGCACGCCGGTGGCCTGCGAGCCTTTCGGTCCCTGGATGACATCGAAACTCACCTGCTGCCCTTCCTGCAGCGAGCGGAAGCCTTGCGCGTTGATCGCCGAGTAGTGGACGAAAACGTCGTCTCCCCCATCGGCTGGAGCGATGAAGCCAAACCCCTTGGCGTCGTTGAACCACTTCACTGTACCGGTATGCATCGACTTGACCCCGACTGTTGGACATTCGCATGCGTCGCCGGAACGCAGGAACCCGCTGCAACGCGGCGTCCGGACCCATGCGGGCCAAGTATAACGTCGGCTTAACGGTGGATTTCAAGTCGGTTCAGGCTGGGATCCTTCTATCAGACAATCTCCGGATCACATTCGACAATCGACTTGAGAAATGTATCGCAATATCTTGAATTCAATGACGTCGCTGCTCAAGGGCATATGAGTTCGAGCGTCGGATAACAGGTGCGGTAGCGCCTGGCGTCCCGGGTCAGCAGCGCCATGCCCTCGATGGCGGCGTGGGCGCCGATGTAGAAGTCCGGCAGCGGAGAGGTGCGTGCACCCTTCGCGCGGCGGTACTGCAGGAAGGCCTTGCCGGCGAGAAATCCCACCTCCCACGGCAGCTCAAGCCGGGTCAAGGTATCGGTCGGCAGGGCGTCGTCAAGCTCTTCGATGCGCTTGAAGCCGACCGAGACCTCGGCATACACGACAGGATTAATGCACAACTCGGCCTCGGCCGCGCAGGCATCGAGTTGCGCGGCCGACCAGGCGTACTCACCATTCGGCCTGAAGCGCTGGCGGAACGCGAGCGGCCAGGCCAAGCGGTCTCCCGGGGTCCTGGGAGGGCGTGTTGCGCGGCGAGCGTGGTCCTGCGTCAGGTATCGAACAGCTTGCCAGGGTTGAGGATGCCGGCCGGGTCGAGCACGCCGCGGATGCCGCGCATGAGCGCGATCTCCGTCGCGCTGCGCGTGCCGGCGAGATACTGCTTCTTGACCAGGCCGATACCGTGTTCGGCCGAAATGCTGCCACCGCAGCGTGCGAGCGCGTCGCTGAGCAGGCGGGTGACATGTTCGCATTGGGCGATGAAGTCCGCCTCGGAAACGGCATCGGGCTTGAGCACGTTGATGTGCAGGTTGCCGTCACCGATATGACCGAACCAGACCACATCGAACTGCGGGTACTCGCGCGCGAATATCGCCCGCATCTCGTCCATGAAAGCGGGAATCGCGCCGATTCGCACGGAGATGTCGTTCTTGTAGGGCCGGCGTGAGGCAAGACTCTCGGTGATCCCCTCGCGCAGGCGCCACAACGCCGCCGCCTGTGCATCGCTCTGGCTGATCACGCCGTCGTCGACCCAGCCGTTCTGCGCGCACTCCTCGAACACAGCCAGCGCCGCGGCCTGCTGGGCCTCGTCTGCCGCATCGAACTCGGTGATGACGTAGACCGGCGAGATGGCCGCGAATGGATCCTGCGCGCCATGGGCGACGACATGCTCCAGGGCACGATCGGTGAAGAACTCGAACGCACTCAGCGTGAGCCGGCGGCGGCAGACATCGAAGACGCGCATGAGCGCATCCATCGCCGGCAACGCGAACAGCATGACCTGCGACGGCGGCGCTGGATCGGTCAGGCGCAGCGTCGCCTCGACCACAAGACCCAGGGTGCCTTCCGACCCGATCATGAGATGGCGCAGGTCGTAGCCACTCGAATTCTTGATCAGCCCCCGGTTGAGGTCGAGCAACTCGCCATTGCCGCTGACGACCTTGAGGCCGACAATCCACTCGCGTGTGTTGCCGTAGCGGATCACGCGAATGCCTCCCGCATTGGTAGCGATGTTTCCGCCGATCGCGCACGAGCCGCGTGCGCCGAAATCGACCGGATAGATGAGGCTGTGTCCCGCGGCCGCCGCGTGCACCGCTCCCAGCGTGATGCCCGGCTGCACACAGAGTGTGCGATCGATCGAATCGAAACCGAGCACCTTGTTCATGCGCTCGAAACTCACGACGAGTTCGCCGTTCGCGGCCACCGCGCCACCGGACAGGCCGGTACGCCCGCCTGAAGGGACCAGCGCCACACCCTGCCCCACCGCCCAGCGCACGATGGCCTGGACGTCCGTGATCGACTCCGGGAACGCGATCGCGAGCGGCGCCGGCGTCCAGCGCCGCGTCCAGTCGCGCCCATAGAACTCCAGATCGCCCGGCTCGCGCTTGAGCAGCAGCGCGGGAAGATGTCGGCTCAAATCGGCAAGGCGCGGATCGGGCATGGGAAACGGGCCGGAAGAATTCGGATCGGAGCGAACCCGCTGGCGGAAATTCGCCATGGCCTTCGCGCAGACCGGGAAGCCTGCCAGCGATACGCGAACACGTCTACTGTTGCACTGCCGCAAGCGCACTGCGTTCTGGCATAGTCACGCCCCGTCCATCTGTGCCCCTGGGTTCAGATGAAACCAATCCAGCCTGCGTCAGCCATGAAGAAAACCTCGTTTCCCAAGCACGACATCCGGATCCTGCTGCTCGAAGGCGTCAGCCAGAGCGCAGTCGACACGTTCGCAGCGGCCGGCTATTCGCAGATCGAGGTTCACCCCAAGTCATTGCCCGATCATGAGCTGCGCAAGCGCATCGCCGAGGCGCACCTGATCGGCATCCGATCGCGAACCCGGTTGAGCGCCGAACTGCTGGCCGAGGGCAGGCGTCTGATCGCGGTCGGCTGTTTCTGCATCGGCACGAACCAGGTCGATCTTGCAGCTGCACAGGACCTCGGCATTCCGGTGTTCAACGCGCCGTACTCGAACACTCGCAGTGTCGCCGAACTCGTGCTTGCCGAGGCGATCCTGCTGATGCGGCGCATTCCGCAGAAGAACGCCGAGTGCCACCGCGGTGGCTGGTCGAAAACCGCGTCGGGCAGCTTCGAGGTTCGCGACAAGACGCTGGGCATCGTCGGCTACGGACATATCGGCACCCAGATCGGCCTGCTCGCCGAAAGTCTTGGCATGCGGGTCATCTTCCACGATGTCGAAACCAAGCTGACCCTCGGCAATGCGCGCGCCGCACCGAGCCTGGACGACCTTCTGCAGCGCGCCGACATCGTCACCTTGCATGTTCCGGAAACCGCGCAGACCCACAACCTGATCGGCGCGACCGAACTCGCGCGCATGCGTCCGGGGGCCGCGCTGATCAATGCGTCGCGTGGCCCCGTGGTGGATATCGATGCGCTGGCCGCGAGCCTGCGCTCGGGCCATCTGTCAGGCGCCGCGATCGACGTTTTTCCGAGCGAGCCCCAGGGCAATGACGACGCGTTCTCCTCGCCGCTGGTCGGCATGGACAACGTGATCCTGACCCCGCACGTCGGCGGCAGCACGCTGGAGGCGCAGGACAACATCGGAATCGAGGTTGCCGCCAAACTCGTGCGCTACAGCGACAATGGATCGACCCTGTCGGCGGTCAACTTCCCCGAGGTCACCCTGCCCGAGCATCCGCGCAGCCATCGCCTGCTCCACATCCACCGCAACGTGCCCGGCGTGCTCTCGCGGATCAACGAGGTGTTCTCGCGCGAGAACGTCAACATCGACGGCCAGTACCTGCAGACCAATCCGGCCATCGGCTATGTCGTCGTCGACGTGTCGACCACGCAGGAAAAAGCCGTGCGGCTCAAGGACGCGCTCGCCGACATCGCCGGGACGCTGCGCACGCGCGTGCTGTACTGACCGGAAGCGTCGCGATCACCGCGCGCAGAAATGCGGTCTGCTGCGGTTCAATGCGCGTGATGGTCGTGCCCGCGCGGTTCGGCGGCGGCATTGCGCACGCGCAGGCGTGTCTGAAACGCGGGTTCGCAACCCTCGACGACGAGATCGACGAAGTCGCCTTCGACGAGCGCCGCCCGGGGCCCGATCAGCATCAGATGCTTACCGGAGGGTTCGAGCCGCAATTCGCCTGCCGGCGGAATCGCGGCGTTCCCGATGCGACGCATGCGCATGACGCCAGCGTCGTCGATGGTCTCATGCAGCTCGACACTGGCGAACTGCGGCGAGCTGATCGTGCCGAGCACGGCCGCCGTGTCGGCGCGATTGTGGATCGTGGCATAACCGGCCATGACGGCGGCCCCTGGCGGTGCGGCACGCACCCAGCCATCGGCAACGTGCAGATCGCAGGCGCCCGCATGGGCCACGGTCGGTCCGGCCAGGACTGCACACAGCAGGGCAACGCGGAGGGTTCTTGAGTTCATGGGCGGCTGACAGATCGCGAGGTTGACCCGGCCAAGCCTAACCTCCCCGCACGGTCAAACGCATGCGGTCGACTGACGCGGCCGGCATCCGAACGTCAAGCACGCGGGCTCGCGCATGCCGCTTATGGCCGTTTCGACACGGTGGCATGCCCGCTGCTCATTTGCAGCCCGGCGCAGGACCGGCTGCAATCGCAGATTGTCCGAGCACAACCTCCCCGATGACAGGCAGAATGTGCGCCACACCTCCCGGCCCACCGCGTCATTCCAGAACGACCCTGCCCGATGTCCAGCCTGACCCACCTGCAGCGCCTCCAGGACGAGAGCATCGACATCCTGCGCGAAGCTGTCGCCGAAGCCGAGCATCCGGTGATGCTGTACTCGATCGGCAAGGACAGCGCAGTCATGCTGCACCTTGCGCGCAAGGCGTTCTTCCCGTCGCGTCCGCCGTTCCCGCTGCTGCATGTCGACACGACCTGGAAATTCAAGGCCATGTACGAGTTGCGCGATCGTGCCGCGCACGACGCCGGCATGGAGTTGATCGTCTACCGCAATCCCGAGGCCGAGGCCCGGGGCATCAATCCGTTCGATCACGGCTCGCCGCTGCATACCGACCTGTGGAAGACCCAGGGCCTCAAGCAGGCCCTGGAAAAATACGGTTTCGATCTCGCGTTTGGCGGTGCCCGTCGCGACGAGGAAAAATCACGCGCCAAGGAGCGCGTGTTCTCGTTCCGCTCGGCACAGCAACGCTGGGATCCCAAGGCCCAGCGCCCCGAATTGTGGCGCCTGTACAACGCGCGCAAGAATCCGGGCGAAAGCATCCGCGTGTTCCCGCTGTCGAACTGGACCGAACTGGACATCTGGCAGTACATCGAACGCGAGAACGTGCCGATCGTCCCGCTCTACTTCGCCGCGCAACGCCCGGTCGTCGAGCGCGACGGCCAATGGATCATGGTCGACGACGAGCGCATGCCACTGCGTGAGGGCGAGACGCCGCAACTGCGCAGCGTGCGCTTCCGGACCCTGGGTTGCTGGCCATTGACCGCGGCGATCGAATCCAGCGCAGCGACGCTCGGTGAGATCGTCGGCGAAATGCTCGTGGCGCGCAGCAGCGAACGCCAGGGTCGCCTGATCGATCGCGATGTCGCCGGTTCGATGGAAAAGAAGAAGACGGAAGGCTATTTCTGATGGCGAGCCAGATCGATCCGGGCATCCCGCGCGCCCAGCCGGCTCCCGCACACGCAACCAAGACCCTGCTGCGTTTCATCACCTGCGGCAGTGTTGACGACGGCAAGAGCACGCTGATCGGGCGCCTGCTGTATGACTCCAAGTCGCTGCTCGAGGACCAGATCGGAACACTGCATGCTGACTCACGCCGTTTCGGGACACAGGGGGACGGACTCGACTTCGCCTTGCTGCTCGATGGCCTGACTGCCGAGCGCGAGCAAGGCATCACGATCGATGTCGCCTACCGCTTCTTCGCGACCGCGGCACGCAAGTTCATCGTCGCCGACACCCCGGGCCACGAGCAATACACCCGCAACATGGTCACCGGGGCGTCGACCGCCGACGTCGCGGTCATCCTCATCGACGCTCGCAAGGGCCTGCTCGTGCAGACCCGCCGCCACAGCACCCTGGTTTCGCTGCTCGGCATCCGGCATGTCGTGCTCGCGATCAACAAGCTCGACATGGTCGGCTGGTCGCGCGAGACGTTCGCGGCAATCGAGGACGAGTATCGCGCGTTCGCGGCGCATCTGGATTTCGAGGAGATCGTCGCGATCCCGCTGTCGGCCCTGCAGGGCGACAACGTGACCAACGCGAGCGCGAACACGCCATGGTACGCGGGGCCGAACCTGCTCCAGTACCTGGAGCGTGTCGATGTCACCGCGGCTTACGAGGACGGGCCGCTGCGCTTTCCCGTGCAGTGGGTCAACCGCCCCAACGCCGATTTCCGCGGATTCAGCGGACGCCTGCTCGGCGGACGCGTGCGTCCCGGCGATCGGGTCCGGATCCTGCCGTCGGGCCGGACCACGCAGGTCGCCCGCATCGTCACGCTCGATGGCGACCTCGCTGAAGCGGTCTGCGGCCAGTCGGTCACCCTGACCCTGAGCGACGAGATCGATGTCAGCCGCGGCGACGTGATCGCCGCCAGCGATGCCCCACCGGCGGTCGCCGACCAGTTCGAGGTGACCCTCGTGTGGATGGCCGAGGAGGAACTGCTGCCGGGCCGGACCTACCTGATCAAGCTCGGCACGAGCACCGTGAACGGTTCACTCGGTCAGCCCAAGTACCTGATCGACGTCAACAGTCTGGAGCACCTCGCGGCGAAGACGCTGCATCTCAACGAGATCGGCGTGTGCACGCTCACGCTCGATCATGCGGTCGCATTCGATGCCTACGCGGACAACCGCGACATGGGCAGCTTCATCGTGATCGATCGGATAACGAACCACACGGTTGGCGCCGGACTCCTGCATTTCGCGCTGCGCAGATCGCAGAACGTGCACTGGCAGGCGCTGGAGATCGACAAGCCGGCGCGCGCGCGTCTGAACGGACACCAGCCGTGCATCATCTGGCTGACCGGCCTCTCCGGTTCGGGCAAATCCACGATCGCCAATGCGCTGGAACGCGTACTGCATGCACAGGGGGCGCATACCTACCTGCTCGATGGCGACAACGTCCGCCACGGACTCAACAAGGATCTGGGTTTCACCGCCGCGGACCGGGTCGAAAACATCCGCCGCATCGGCGAGGTCGCCCGCCTCATGGTCGATGCCGGGCTCATCGTCATCACCGCATTCATCTCGCCGTTCCGCTCCGAGCGCGACATGGCGCGCCGGCTCGTCGGCGACGGCGAGTTCATCGAGGTCTTCGTCGATGCACCGCTGGCCGTCGTCGAGCAACGTGACCCCAAAGGTCTGTATCGCAAGGCACGCGCCGGCGAACTGAAGAACTTCACCGGAATCGATTCGCCCTACGAAGCGCCGCAGGCACCCGAGGTCCATATCGAATCCACCCGCGACAGCATCGAAGTGGCGACCGAGCGCATTGTCGCGGCATTGCGCGAGCGCGCGCTGTTGCGCTGAGTCACGCCGCCCGTGCCACCGCGCAGGCCTACTCCTCGTCGACGATTTCCAGGGCGATGCCCAGGTCTTCGGCGAGTGCACGGGCAACATCGCGCACGCGGCGTGCCGTGGCGTCGTTCGGCGCCTCGACCTCGATGGCGTGGAATCCCGGGCCGATGTCTTCCGGCATTCCGGCCGAACTGGAATCCTCGTCATCCATGTGAGGCATGAGATCGCCGATCTCCTCGACATGTTCTATGCCGTCCAGCGACGCGAGCAGATTGATCATCGTGCGGGCGGCGTCGGCGCCGGCTGTGATGCGCAAATGGATCGTGGGCATGGGTTCTGGCTCCGTATGGGTATCTGCGGGGAAACGGGTCTGTTCCTGAATTGCTGACGGCGCGGCAGACCACTCGATGGAAATTCTGCACGGGAGTTCATTGCACTCTCGCTCGTCCCTGCATCTGCACGAGCACTTCGCTGCAACGATTCTCCTGTTCCCCATGGCTCGGGGCGATCAAGGCCAGCAATGCGGCCACGGGCGCTGCGATCGACCCCAGCGCCAGCGCGGCGCCGCCGCGAACGAGAAGAGGACCTTTCTTCACGCCGATATCGGGATCGGCGAACGTGCCGCGCGCGTAGAGCGGCGAACGCAGCGACAGCACACGCATTCCGCTCGACTGCGGCCGGATCTCCAGATCCAGTTCCTCGGTGGACATATCCACCGTACCCGACACGTGGATGATCGCTTCATCGGTGTGGACGACGAACAGGGCGGCATCCATCACGCCCTCATCGACTACGAAGTGCGACGCTGCGCAATCGATTTTCACGTCACGGTCGCCAATCAGTCGGGTGATCAGGATGTTGGCGATATTGAGTCCTGCCGTTTCGAGCAGCGACTTGCTGATCGCCCCATCATCGATCAGCAGCTTGACCTCGCCGCTGGACGAACCCAGCAGCGCGGCAATCGACGGCCCGCGACCGGCCAGCGCAAGCGAACCGTTGATCTGGCCGATGCTGGTCTGCATCGGCTCGAATTCCGGCAGCAGTTCCTTGAGGCGTACGTTGCGCACCGACAGATGCACCTCACCATTCATCGGTCGCGCGTTGTAGTCCAGCGCGACGCGCCCGCCGACACGACCGCCGGCGATTCCGAAGCGCAGCGCTTCCAGTCCGAGACGGCCATCCAGCAGGAGGATGCGCGTGCGCAATGCGTCGATCGGCAGATCGATCGTGTGCACGACGCGCGCGCCAGCAAAGTCCACGTCAGCGTCCATGGCCTGCCAGCGTGGCGACCCGAGTGAGTGCTGCGGAAGAACCTTGCCGGTGGCCTTCATCTGCGCGACGTCGGCGCCGACCAGCGGTCCCAGATCGGCGAATCGCAGCAAATCCGATGCGACCGCACCGACCAGCAATGGCCGTGGCGAGCGATCGAGCCAGGTCATCGAGCCGCTCAGATCGCTGTCGCCGACCCGGCCGCTGAAGTCCTCATAGGCGAAGATGTTTCCGTTGCGCTTGAGCTCTCCGGAAAGATGGCCCTCGGTGGCGAATGCGGGCGTTTCCGGCAAGGTCAAGCCGGTCAATCCGTACAGATCGGCCATGCTGCGTCCTGACAGCCACAGGCGCAGATCCAGTGCGGCAAGTCGGGTGGGGTCGGTCAGCGTGCCGACGAACGCGATGCGCGTCGTGCCGGCGCGGATGCGCGCCTGGATCGGGAATGGATCGTCGTCGCGCAGCGCGAGCACGCCGCCGGAGCGGCCGCGTGCCTCGATCGCGACACCGCGAAATGTCCCGTCCGCGCGCCACGCATATTCGTATCCGCGTGCGGCGTCGCGTTCGCGTCGTCGCTGCTGGCGCTGCGCATCGCTGCTGAACTTGCGCGCGCCGGCTTCGCCGATGCTCTGTGCCGATTCCGCGCGCAGCTGGGCGGTTTCCTCGGCCAGGACGGCGTCGAACGAGATCGCCTCGCCGAGAGGCTCGATGCTCAGTTCGACCGCAGTCCGGGTGATGGCATCGTCGACCACCAGATGCGAACGATCCAGCACGACATGGCCGATGCGGATATCCCAACCGGAAGTCGAGTCAGCGCGCGCGAAGGTCCAGTTGTTGAGTCCGTCCGCGCGCCGCTCGATCGCGATGTCCGCCCCGCTCGCGCGAACCTGCGGCACCGAGATCGAGCGCGCCAACAGCCTCCAGGGCGACACGGAGAACGTCACTTCGTCAACGCGCAACATCTGCTCGGCGTTGGCCCATTCCGGGTTTCCCAGGCGCACGTCACGCGCACTCACGTGCGGCCACGGCCACCACGAGCGGGCACCTTGCGCATCGAGCGTGCGTTTCCAATCCACGCGAAGATCGCCGTCAATCGCGAACTCGCGCTGCAATGCCGTCGCGACACGCTCGCTGAGCCACGACTTGGAGCGGTTCCAGTCCCAGTTGAGAAGGACGACGATCGCGACCGCCCATGCGGCCAGCACGGCGAAAGTCAGCCATGCCACAGTCCGGATGAATCGTCGCATCGACTGTCTCCTTGGCGCTCATGACGCGTGAGCCGGCGGCCCTCCACGAGGACTGAATGTTGCCGACACGGCATGCGTTCAGAGCACCGATTGTCGCGGGTAGCTGATGCGGTGGATGCCCGCGGCGTGATAGCGGCGCGCGAGGATCGGATGCGCCAACTTGAGCACTTCGGTCGCGCGTTCCAGGGATTCGGTGTCCGGCGCGTAGACGAAAAGGAATGCGCCGCCGCGATCGGCAACCTTGCGATCGTCGTCGAGATAACCCAGTTCGGTACCCACGGCGCGAACCAGCGTCTGTTTCGCCCGATCGAGCAATCCGGCATCTTCGATGGATTCCAGCTTGTCGACAACATAGCGGCCGTCGGCAACGGCGACGTCATCGGCATTGAATCCGCTTTCGAGAAAGCGCGACTGGATCGAACGCGCGCGTTCCTCGCTGTCGAATGCGGCGACGATGTAGTGCATCGGATAGAACACCCCCATCGAGGTGTCGCCATCCTTGAAAAACTCCCAGTGTTCGCGCATGACGGCGTCTCCCGGCGTGTGGCCACGAGCGGACTCTAGCCACCCCGACCCGACCCGCGCGTGAACGTGCACGTCGTTGCGCGCTATCGCGCCATCATTGAATGAACAGTCGTTGGCGCGCCGCAGCGGATCAGGCGGCGCTTGCGACGCCGCGCGATTGCCTGCGCTTGCGCGCCGCCAGTGCAAGCCGGTCGAGCACCTGCACCGAAGTACGCCAGTCGATACAGGCATCTGTGATGCTCTGACCGCGCTGCAATGCACGACCCGGCACGAGATCCTGGCGGCCGCCGAGCAGATGGCTCTCGATCATGAGGCCGAATATGCGCGCATCGCCCTGCTCGATTCGCGAGGCGACATCGGCGACCACGAGTGGCTGGTTGTCCGCGTTCTTGCCGCTGTTGGCGTGGCTCGCATCGATCATCACACGTTCGACCAGTCCGGCACCCACAAGCATCGCGCAAGTCGCATCGACGCTGCCGGCGTCGTGATTGGGCGCATGGCCGCCCCGCAGGATCACGTGGCAGTCGCGGTTTCCGGTCGTGGTCGCGATCGCCGTGCGGCCGTCCTTGGTGACGGCCATGAAGTGATGCGCCTGCGCCGCGGCAAGCACCGCTTCGGCGGCGATCCGGATGTTGCCGTCGGTGCCGTTCTTGAATCCGACCGGACACGACAGTCCCGAAGCCAGTTCTCGATGCACCTGGCTCTCGGTCGTGCGCGCCCCGATCGCCCCCCATGCAACGAGGTCGGCGAGGTACTGCGGCGTGATCATGTCGAGGAACTCGCATCCTGCGGGCACGCCCGCGCGGTTGATATCGCGCAACAGGCCGCGTGCGAGGCGCAGTCCCTTGTCGATGCGGAAGCTGCCGTCCAGATCGGGATCGTTGATCAGTCCCTTCCAACCGACCGTCGTCCGCGGTTTCTCGAAGTACACGCGCATGACGATTTCCAGATCCTCACCGAGCCGGTCGCGCTGCAGGCGGAGCAAACCCGCGTACTCCAGGGCTGCGTCCGGATCGTGGATCGAACACGGTCCGATGACGACGGCGAGGCGATCATCGCTGCCATCCAGAAGCGAATGCAGGGCATGTCTCGCCGTGCTGACCGTCGTATCGGTGCGCACGTCGCCGGGCGCCTCGCTGATCACCTGCGCGGGCGTGCTGACGGTCTTGATCTCGCGGATGCGCAGATCATCGGTGGGCTGGCTCATCGGTGCTTCTCCGTTCTCCGCTGCCCGCGATCGGCCAAAAAAAAGCCGCCCGGGGCAGGCGGCTTGTCGAGGGATCCGGTTCACTTGGCGATCAATCCGATCGCAACTCATCCTTCGCACGCCGCCGGGTTCGCGAGCAATACCAGAAACGGAATCGGCGGCAGCGATTGTCCATGCCGGCATGGATACCATGTTCGCGTCGGCTTGCCCATTGTTGCTTTCGCAACCAATCGTGAACGACGAACGCAAGCAACCGTCAATCCTCAGGGCGGCAAGCGCAGAATGGCGACCCAACCCGGACGCATGCGCATATGAGCCATCCCGAGCAGACGCCGTTCCAGGCCGAGGAAGAAGCCGAAACCAGCGTCAGGCCAGCCGAAAGCCAGCCCGAAATCGAGGCGCTGTCATCGCGACAGGATGCGATTGCGATCAACCGTGCAACGCGCGAAGCGAGCCTCGATCTGACTCTGGGCATCAAGCGTCTGCTCGGCGCGCTGGTCATCGGCAGTGCGCTCTACACGGCCTATTTCGCCCGCGAGCTGATCCTTCCGATCGTGCTCGCCGCGTTCTTCGCGCTGCTGCTGGGTCCGGTCATGAAGCGCCTCGCCCAGCCCTGGTTGCCGCGCTGGATCGCTGCGCTGCTTCTGGTCTTGCTGTCGATCGCCACGCTGGCGAGCATTGCCAACGCGCTGTATCCGTCGGCGGCGGAATGGGGTGCGCGGGCACCGAAGGTGCTGCGCGACGCGACACCGAAACTCAAGGCCCTGATCCGGCCTTTCCAGGAAGCAAGCCGGATGTCGGCCTCACTGGGCGAAATCACCAGCGACGGCCCCGGTCCTGCCACGCGCTACGTCGTGCAGACGCCGCCACAACTGGGACTGCTGGCCACGACGCCGCGTTTCATCGCATCCACTCTGGCGGTGGTGTTGCTGACGTATTTTTTTCTGCTCTACAGCGACACGCTGCTGCGGCGCGTGCTCATGCTGCGTCCCACGTGGGCGGCCAAACGCGTGACCGTCGATATCGTACGCGCGATCCAGAACGATGTTTCGCGCTACTTCCTGACCGTGTGTTCAACCAGCATTGCTCTCGGTGCGGCTACCGCAGGACTGCTCTGGCTGATCGGCGTGGAGACGCCGTTGCTATGGGGTGCCCTCGCGGCCCTGCTGAACCTGACCCCGTACGTGGGGCCGCTGGTCATGGCCGCCTTGCTTGCCCTGGTCGGGTTGGCGCAGTTTCCATCACTGGGCGAGGCCGTTCTCCCCGCGCTCGGGTATCTCGCTCTGCATACACTCGAAAGCCAGGTCGCAACGCCGCTCGTGCTGGGACGCACGATCAACATCAATCCGCTGGCGATCATCCTCTGGCTCATGATCTGGGGCTGGTTGTGGGGAATCCTCGGGTTGCTGCTGGCCGTGCCGATGCTCGTATGCCTGAAGATCGTTTTCAGTCGCGTTGAAAGCCTGCAGAACTGGGCCGTCCTGCTGGAAAAATGAACGGTCCCGATTTCAGTCGATGTTCGCGGCGGGCCGTCGCGGCAAGCCGGTCGATACGATCGCTGCCGCGGCGACCAGCGCGCTGGAAATCCACAGGCACGCCGGCAAGCCCCAGACCTGGTACACCCAGCCCGACAGCACGGTTCCGATCAGCCGTCCAAGCGCATTGGCCATGTAGTAGAAGCCGACATCGAGCGACACGCCATCGCGCGTGGCATAGCTCACGATCAGGTAGCTGTGCACTGCGGAATTGATCGCGAACACGAGCCCGAAGCACGCGAGACCGACCACCAGCACGAGGGTCGCGGGCAGACCGGACTGCATCAACCCCGCGATCGCCGCCGGCACCAGACAAAGCACTGCCGCCCAGGTGAACGCTGCCCTGCCATCAGGCGCATGCCCGCTGTGCTTTCCGGAAACATGCGGTGCGATCGATTGCACGAGTCCGTAGCCGATGACCCAGGCCGCGAGGAACGTGCCGACACCGGCATGGCTCCAGCCCGCGGTGCCCGCCAGCCAGACCGGCAACGCCACGACAAACCAGACATCGCGCGCGCCGAACAGGAACAAGCGCGCAGCCGACAGGATATTGATCGCGCGGCTCTTCGAGAAGATTTCACGAAACTTCGGCTTGTTGCTGGCTCTACCGAGATCCTGGCGCAGCACGAACAGGCTCACCAGCCAGATGACGCCCAGCGCACATGCCATCGCCAGCACCGAATGGCGAAAACCCAGGACCGCCAGCATCGCGCCGCCGAGAAAGAAGCCGGCACCCTTGAGCGCGTTCTTCGACCCTGTCAACGCCGCGACCCAGCGATACAGCCGCCCCTCCTGGCCGGCTGCCACGAGCAGCTTGATGCTGCTCTTGGCGCTCATCTTGTTCAGGTCCTTGGCGATGCCGGACAGCGCCTGGGCCGCCATGACCCAGGCGACCCCCAGCCACGCCGTGGGAGCCGCGAGCATGCCCAGCGCCAGCACTTGCATGACAAGACCCAGGTTCATGGTCCGGTTCAGGCCGATGCGCGCCCCGAGCCAGCCGCCCACGAGGTTGGTGACGACGCCGAAGATCTCGTAGAACACGAACAGCATGGCAATCTGCAACGGGCTGTAGCCGAGCGCGTGGAAATGCAGGACCACGAGCATGCGCAGCGCGCCATCGGTGAGCGTGAATGCCCAGTAGTTGCCGGTGATCAGCAGATACTGGCGAACCTCGGGCGACAGCCGTTTCAGCACGACACGTCAGGCCGCTGCACCGACGAGGCGGACCAGCTCGACCGTACGATTCGCATAGCCCCACTCGTTGTCGTACCAGGCGTAGATCTTCACGTGGGTGCCGTTGACAACCATCGTCGACAACGCATCGACGATTGCCGAGCGTGGATCGCCGCGAAAGTCGATCGATACGAGCGCGCGCTCCTCGTAACCGAGGATGCCGGCCAGCGCGCCTTTTGCTGCGGCGCTCAGGAACCCGTTCACCTCCTCGACACTCGTCGCGCGCTCGACTTCGAACACGCAATCGGTCAACGAGGCGTTGGTCAACGGAACCCGCACGGCATGCCCGTTCAGGCGGCCCCTGAGCTCGGGAAAGATTTCGGCAATGGCCGTGGCCGACCCGGTTGAGGTCGGTATCAGGCTCGTTCCGCACGCGCGGGCGCGGCGCAGATCCTTGTGCGGCGCATCGACAATGACCTGGGTGTTGGTCAGGCTGTGGATGGTCGTCAGACTGCCATGCCGAATGCCAAGCGCCTCGTGGATGACCTTGACCACCGGCGCGAGGCAGTTGGTCGTGCACGAGGCTGCGGTGACAATGCGGTGGCGAGCCGGATCGAAGCGGTCGTGATTCACACCGATGACCGTATCGAGCACCCCCTCCTCCTTGACCGGCGCGGTCACCACCACGCGTTTGACGCCCTGATCAAGGTAGGGCTGCAGCAGCGCGCTCTTGCGGAACACACCAGAGGCCTCGATCACCACATCGCAAGCGGACCAGTCGGTCGCCTCGATCGGCTTGTTGCGCGTGAGCGCGATGCGCTGATCGGCGATCACGATCGCGTCGCCATCGGCGCGCGCCTCGTGTTCCCAGCGACCGTGCACGGAATCGAAGTTCAGCAAGTGGGCGAAGGTCACGGCGTTGCCCGCCGGATCATTGATGTTGACGAAGCGCAGGCCGGGCGTGCCCCAACCCGCGCGCAGCGCGAGCCGTCCCATCCGGCCGAAACCGTTGATACCTGTACGGATATGCATGTGGTTCCCTGTGAGCTGCAATTGGATTCGTGGAATGGAGTCGCCGTGGATCAGCCGGTGCACGCCGGACGCGGCGGCGAAGCGGTGTCCGGCTCGCAGCGAACGACGCCGCCGCAACAGTTGTCGGTGAGGAAAGCCACCAGCGAGGGGACCACGTCAAGGTTCGCCCGGTAGCGCACGTTGCGACCTTCCTGGGTGCCGTGCACAAGACCGGCGTGGGCGAGTTCCTTGAGGTGAAACGACAGCGTCGCAGGCGCAATCGACAGCGATTCGCCGATCGCGCCCGCGTGCCCACCTTGCGGAGCCCATTCGACCAGCCGGCGGAAAACCGCGAGGCGGGTTTCCTGCGCGAGGGCAGCAAACACCCGCAGTGCATGAGTCGTTTCCATGTTTCGATGATAATGGAAATATTGTTGCGGTTCGATGACATTTCCGGCCGCAGCGTGTGGCATGCCGCCAATCCGACCTTGCCCCGTCAGAAATCCCGCAGCGTTCCTGGCACCGCGAAAACGTGTCGACGAGCGCCCCGATTCTGGCATGAACCGTGCTTTACCTCGAACAGACGACTGACCCGGGGAGAATCCGATGAGTGTGCAAACCAACGAACTGCTTCTGGCCCTGCGCGCACCGACCTCCGGCTGGCTCGCCGGCGTGATCTGCGCCCTCGACGAAGCCTTGCTGGACCACGATTTCAGCCCCGCACACCGCAATCTCCTGCGCAGCCTGCTCGACGCGGGCGAAGTTCCCGCAGTCGTCTCGGCTGCCGCGCAGGACCGCTTGGTGCGCTTCGAGGAAGCCGTGCACATGCTTCACGATGCCCTCCTCGGTGAGGGTGAAGCGCCGGCCGAAGTCGTCCAAAAACGTCCACACCTGACACTCTGCGCCACCGCAGCCTGAGCGTTTCCCTCTGGCGCTGCCCGTCCGCGAATCCACGGGCGGCGCCTTTTTCTCCGCACACCCGCTTGACACGCTCGGCCGCAATGCCCAGCGTGGTGCCATGAAGTTGCGCCGCCTGATCCTCCCCTGCTGTCTCGCCCTGTGCGCATGCGCAAGCGCACCACGACGCGACCCCTCTGCGTCTCCTGGCCCGGACCCGTCGCCGCGGTCCACGATCGGTGCTGCCGCCGCCAATGCGGTGCTGTTTCGTGCCCTCGCCCTCGTCGGCACACCCTATCGCTATGGCGGCAACACGCCGGAAGGTGGTTTCGACTGCAGCGGCCTTGTCGGCTACGTATTCCGCGATGTCACGGGAATCGAGTTGCCGCGAACCTCGGCGGAAATCGCCGCTCTGGGCCGCGCCAGGCTCGCTGCCGGGGAGTTGCGCAGCGGTGATCTCGTGTTGTTCTCGAGTGGCCGACAGATCAGCCATGTCGGCATCTATGTCGGCGACCGGCGCTTTGTCCATGCGCCCAACCGCGGTGGCACCGTGCGTTTGAACAGCCTCGACGATCATGGCTGGCGCGAGACGTTCCGCTACGGAAAGCGCATCCTCAGATAGCCGGGCTCGACACGTCGCAGACCCGATCAGGCGTGCTCGTGTCCTTGTGGCCCATGCACATGGCCATGGGCGATTTCTTCGGCCTGTGCTTCGCGCACGGCCACAATCTCGACATCGAAATGCAGCGCCTTTCCCGCCAGCGGGTGGTTCAGGTCGACATCGATGATGCTCGAACCGACCTTGCGCACGGTGACCATGCGCTGGCCGCCTTCCTTCAGCGCGAGCATGGTCGTCATTCCGGGGCGAAGGCGCTCGCCATCGCGGAAGTACTTCTTTGGCACGCGCTGGAAATGCGCATCGCGGCGCGGGCCATAGGCGTCTTCCGGGGCAACATCGACCTCGAATCGCTCACCCGCAGAGCGTCCGAGCAGGGCTTTCTCCAAACCCGGGATAAGTCCTCCGTGTCCCACCAGCGCATGCAAGGGTTCGTCGCGTCCACGCGAACTGTCGATCGCCCCGCCGTCCCCATCGGTGACGCTGTAATGAAACGATACGACCCGGTTGTTTTCTATCTGCATGTTTGGCTCCGGCATCGGCTCGACAGGAAAAAGGCGCGCGAGTCTAGCAGCCTGTCGGGCTTTGGGGGTCGAGGCTGAAATCCGCCGGCGCAAGGACAGTCTTCAACGATTCAAAGGTCATTTGTGGGATCTACAGATCAGGATCCGGCAGAAACCGCGCAGGCGGACTTGCGCGCAGCCAGCCACGCTGCTGGCAGTCACCCACGCATGTGCAGCTTCGGCGATCACGCTGGCTGGGCCAGCCGGTTGGCGACCCGCGAACGTCGCACATGCATGGCGACAATAAGCGCGATCCGCCGCTCTGCGAGCGATCGCACATGCTGCATGCGCGGGGCCGAATCCGCGGGCTGCGCGCCGAGGCTCGTGCGGAACGCGCAGAATTTCGCGTAGGCGTCCAGCACATGGCGCATGCGCCGCGCGAGCAGTTCGAGCATGACGGCATCGTCGAGCAGGCCGATGACCTCCAGATGATCCGGAATCAGATCTTCGGGATCGGCGAAGTAGGCCAGCGCGGCCAGGGTCTCGGTGCGTTCGGGCGCCGGCAACGCCCAGGCTTCGTCCTCGAGCATGACGATCAGGCGTTGCACGTGGACCAGGCGCTTGCGCACATAGGTCGGCGCGGTATCCACGCACATCGCGTCCAGCGCATGTTTGGCCGCATCGACGATATCGACTTCTTCGGCGTCCATGGCCAGCCGGCGCGATCGCGCGAACGACGCCTGGAAGCGTTCGATGTCGGCAGATTCCAGTTCGAAGGTG
>Ga0307505_10001376_pt1 | contig 19869 bp, 18 predicted proteins | sample 23_S_MG_FD_202183 | JGI IMG/M metagenome (GOLD analysis project Ga0307505, IMG submission 202183) | Soil microbial communities from Populus trichocarpa stands in riparian zone in the Pacific Northwest, United States - 23_S | ecosystem: Environmental > Terrestrial > Soil > Riparian zone > Trees...
AGCGATCACCCTCGGGGGTTTCAGCGTCGCTCAGCCGACCCGGGCGGGTTTGCGGAACCGGTTTCCTTTTCCCGTTCGGCTTGCGCGGCCTGCCGGTGCGCATTGCCCTCGCGTAGGGTCCAGTCGACGAGCTGCGGCAGCAACTCGTTCAACGCCTGCTCGAATGCGCCGACCATGGTGCCGATGTCTGCCGACGCCGCACGCCGGGTGGTCGCGAATGCCTGGGTCGCCACGACGCGACTGCGCCGATGGTCGAACAGCTTCGCGGTGAACCGGATCACCGCGTTCGCCGTGGAGCCGTCGAGCTCGGCCTGGAAATCGCGCAGTTCCAGGACCAGCGAATAGTCCGCACTCAAGCCCGAGGTCGAACCGCTCACCCCGCCGATGCGCCCGGATTCGTCGAACGCCTGCACGATCAGGCTGCGCAGCATCTGAGGCGCGGGATCGCGCCAGCGTGCGTCCGCGTAGACCTCGAGCACGCCCGCCGTGGGGGCCACGGCGATGCGCGGCGTGCCGAGGGCTGCACTCGCGCGCGGGGTCTCCACGAGCAATTGCCAGTCCACGCGATCCGCGCCTGCTGCATCAACCGGCGCGAGGCGCGGCGAGTACACGGTGTAGCTGGCGTGCTTGCCGCTCAGTGCGGCACATGCGCCAAGCAAGCCAAGGCACACGACGAAGAGACAGCGCGACAGGTTCATTTTGGTTTGAACTCCCGGGGTTGGTCGCGGCCGAGCAGCAGCGTGTTGGAACTGCCGAGCTGGTCGCCGAGCTGGCGGTACGAGCGCAGGGTTTCGCGCAATTCGTCCAGCGCAGGCCCGACCTGGCGCAGGCCCTGATCGGTGAAGTTCGTCAGCGCGGCGTGATTGTCGGCGAGCAGTGCATCGGTGGAATTGGCGACGCGCTCGATCGAGGCGACCGCCTTGTCGATCGAAGCGAGCACTTCGCGCGCATCCTCGTTGACCAGGCGGTTGGTCGTCTGCGCCATCTCGTGCAGGGTGACCAGCGTGGACTTGAGTTCACCGCTCGCATCGGCGAGCTCGGTGAGCGCCTTGGCCATGTCGCCGCGCTGGTCGGCGAGGGTGCTGGCGATCGCGTTGACGTGCTCCAGCGTGTTGGAAACATGGTCGACGTTCTCCTGCGACAGCAACTGGCCGAAGCGCAGCAGCGCCTGGTTGACACTGAGGACGATCTCCTCGCCGGATTCCATGAATTTGGACAGTGCGGATTCGTCGGCAATGATCACCGGCACCGGGTTGTTCTCGCTCGGCTTCAGCGCTGGACTGCCGGGGCTGCCGCCGGACAGCTGGATGAAGGCCAGACCGGTCACCCCGAGCAGGCCGAGCTTGGCCTTGGTGTCTTCGCGCACCGGGGTGCTGCCATCCAGGCGCACGCGCGCGATGACCTTGCGTGGATCGCGCGGGTCGAGCTTGAGCTGGATCACCTCGCCGACCTTGATCCCGTTGTACTGGACCAGTCCGCCCTTGGACAGACCGGTCACGGCTTCGGTGAAAACGATGTCGTAGTGGCCAAACTCGCGCTCGGCGCCGGTCTTGGACAGCCAGAGCACGAAGCCCAGGCCGAGCAGGAACGCGATGATCGCGAAACTGCCGATGAGCAGATGGTGGGCGCGGGTTTCCATGGTCATTGCCCTGTCGGTGCGTGAATGCGGGTGTCTTTCGCCGCGCCGGTTGCGCGCTGTGCGGCGCGGCCGCGCGGTCCCTGGAAATAATCCTGGACCCACGGATCATCGAATTTCTCGACGACCTCGAGCGTGTCGGCGACGAGGATGCGCTTTTGCGCGAGCACGGCGACGCGGTCGCAGATCGTGTACAGCGTGTCCAGATCGTGGGTGATCAGGAACACGGTCAGGCCGAGACTCTCGCGCAGCGTGAGGATGAGCTGATCGAATGCGCCGGCACCGATCGGATCCAGGCCCGAGGTGGGCTCGTCGAGGAACAGGATGTCCGGATCCAGCGCAAGCGCGCGCGCGAGTGCCGCGCGCTTGACCATTCCACCGGACAACTGCGCCGGGAACTTGACGCCGGCATCCTGCGGCAGTCCGACCAGGGCGATCTTGAGTGCGGCCAGTCGCGCGACGATCGCCTTGTCCAGGCCATGGTGTTCGACCATCGGCACGCCGATGTTCTCGGCCACGCTGAGCGAGGAGAACAGCGCGCCGTTCTGGAACAGCACGCCGCAGCGGCGTTCGATCAAAGCGCGTTCGGCATCCGAAGCGCCCAGCACGTCCTGGCCGAACACTTCGACTTCGCCGGCCGCCGGGTGGCCGAGGCCGATGATCGAGCGCAGCAGCACCGACTTGCCCGATCCGGAGCCGCCGACCACGCCGATGATCTCGCCGCGCTGCACCTCGAGATCCAGATTCTCGTGCACGACCTGGGCGCCGAACTGGTTGCGCAGGCCGCGGATGCGGATCGCCGGAGCGTTCGCGTTCACAGGTCGATCTCCATGAAGAACACGGCGGCCAGGGCGTCGACCAGGATCACGACGAAGATCGACTGGACGACACTGGATGTCGTGTGCGCGCCGACCGATTCGGCGCTGCCGGCGACCTTGAATCCCTCCAGGCAGCCGATCGCGGCGATCAGGAACGCGAACACCGGCGCCTTGCTCATGCCGACCCAGAAATGGGTGACCGGGACCGTCTCGTGCAAGCGCGTCCAGAACATCATCGGCGAGATGTCGAGTGCGAGCGCACACACGGCGGCGCCGCCAAGGATGCCGGCGAGCATGCCGACCAGGGTCAGGATCGGCATCGACACGAGCAGGGCGAGCACGCGCGGCATGACCAGCACCTCGACCGGTTGCAGGCCGAGCGTGCGGATCGCGTCGATTTCCTCGCGCGCCTTCATCGAGCCGATCTGCGCGGTGAACGCGCTGCCGGAACGGCCGGCCACCATGATCGCGGTCAGCAGCACGCCGAACTCGCGCAGGAACGAATAGCCGACCAGTTCGACCGTGTAGACGCTGGCGCCGAATTCCTTGAGCACCGTGGCACCGAGGAACGCGACGACCGCGCCGACGAGAAAGCAGAGCAGGGCGACGATCGGCAGCGCATTGAAGCCGGTATGTTCGATATGGAAGAACGTCGAGGTCACGCGCCAGCGCTGCGGGCGCAGCAGGGTCCGCGCGCCTGCCGCGAGGATCAGGCCGATGAAGCCGACCAGCGCGATCGCGTCGCGCCAGAATGTGTCCAATGCGGCGCCGATAGTGATGATGCTCGACAGCAGGCCCGCTTCGGATCGCGTTGCAACTGGCGTCACTTGTGCCTGCGCCTCGGCCACCGCGAGCAGCAACGCCTGGCTCGCGCTGTCGAGCGCATGCACGCGTTGCAGATCGCCGCCGGCCAACTCCAGCAACACACTTGCGCCGGCGGTGTCGAGGCGGCGCACGCCGCTTGCGTCGATCGCGGTATCGGCACCCGTGCGGCGTTTCAGCGACGCCGCCGCTCGCATCAATGCGGCGACATGATCCAGGGTCCAGTCGCCCGCGACGACGACGCCTGCGCCATCCGGGGCAATCGATGCGGTTCCTGCTTCGGCCATGCGGAATGCGCGCTAGTCAGAACGGGGTGGTCGATTCGTCGTGGCAAGGGAATTGCGCCACGCGTGTGCAACGTTGCTCAGGTTAGCAGCTGGAGGCCATGCCGGCGTTTCGCGCGCCAGCGCATCCGAGCGGGCCGAATGTACGCGAGATTGCCTGAATCGGGCGCATCGGGGATTGCAAGTCGCCGCGATCCGGAGCATTGTCGCGCGCCATTTCACCCTGGCGCTGCCGCGAACCCGGATCGCGCCCAGCGCACCTCCTGGACCCGTGCCATGGCGACCCCGGCAGCATTGACCAAGCGCATCGAGTTCGTCGTGGAACTCGCGCGGCGACTGCATGAGTACGGCACTGCGGCGCCGCGCCTGGAGGCGGCGATCAATCTGGTCGCCGAACGCCTGCGCCTGACCTGCGACGTGCTGTCGACGCCGACTTCGATCGTCATGTCGTTCTCGGATCTGGACAAGGAGGAAAGCAGCCTCGCCGAGATCACCCAGGTCGTGCGTCTTTCCCCGGGCGAGGTCAATCTCAAGCGTCTGTGCCTGGTCGACGAGATCGCCGACCACGTGATCGACGGTCGTCTTGGACTGGCCGAAGGCCATCGTCGCCTGCGCGAGATCGGCCAGCTCATACCGTCGCTGCGCAGCCGGCTGATGATCGTGATGGCGTATGCGGTCGCCTCCGCCTGCGTCGCGGCGATCCTGCTCACCGGATGGGCAGGCGTGGCGACCGCGGGCGTGATCGGCCTGGTTACCGGTCTGACCGCCCTGTCGGCACGAAAACGCCCGAACATCGCCGCTGCATTCGAGGCGATCTCCGCACTGCTGGCAACCCTGATCGCGATCCTGATCGCCGTGTACCTGGTGCCGATCCAGGTGCGCTCGGTGGTGATCGCGAGTCTGATCGTGCTGCTGCCCGGCATGGCGCTGACCACCGCGGTGCGCGAGTTGTCGAGCCAGCACCTGATTTCGGGCACTGCGCGCATGGCCGGAGCGATGGCCGCACTGCTCAAGCTCGCCTTCGGTGCGGTGGCCGCGACCCAGTTGTGTGCGCTGTTCGGCCTGATTCCCCCACACGCCCCGGCACCGTCGGTGCCGGAATGGAGCGAATGGGTGGCCGTCCCGCTTGCCGCGATCGCTTTCGCGATCACGTTCCGCAGTCCGTTGCGCCACTACCCGGTGGTGATCGGCGCGGTCCTGCTCGGCTACCTGTGTACACGCGTCGGCGGCGTGTACGTCTCGGCCGCCTTCGGCGTGTTCCTCGGCGGCCTCGTGCTCGGTGCGAGCAGCAACGTGTTCGCGCGCGTGTTCAGTCGACCGGGCGCGCTGATTCGCGAACCCGGGATCATCCTGCTCGTGCCCGGCAGCGTCGGCTTCCGTTCGCTGAGCTTCGTGTTCGAACGCGATGTGCTGCTCGGCATCGACACCGGCATCACCCTGGTGACCCTGCTCGTCGCGCTGGTCGGCGGTCTGCTGTTCGGCGACCTGCTGGTGCCACCGCGGCGCCGGTTGTGAGCACGCGACGCAGCTTTTCCCGCGCGATGTCGGCTCCACGGCTTCGCCGCTTGAGCCGACCTACAGTTTGAGGCGGTCCGAGTGCCCGGGTCGCGGGCGCGCCGTTGCGGATTCCGGTCGGTTATTCCAGCGCGTAACCGAACTGCTGGCGGAACTGGTCGGCGAATTCCTCGTAGTCGAAGCGCTGGTTCTGGGTCCCCGGATGCTCGACCTTGAGTGCGCCCATGAGGTTGCCGATGCGGCCGATCGTGAACCAGTCATAGCCCTTGGTGATGCCGAAGATCAGCCCGGCACGGAACGCATCGCCGCAGCCGGTCGGGTCGGTCACGCGACGTTCGTGGGCGGGCGGAATGTCCAGGGTCTTGCCATCGGCATGGATCTTGGCTCCGCGGGGGCCGCAGGTGGTGATGTAGGCCTTCACGCGGGTGGCGATTTCAGCCTCGTTCCAGCCGGTGCGCTCCTGCAGCAGGCTCGATTCGTAGTCGTTGACGGTGACGTAGTCGGCCTGATCGATGAAGCGACGCAACTCCTCGCCATTGAACAGCGGCATGGCCTGGCCCGGGTCGAAGATGAACGGGATGCCGCCGTCGACGAATTCGGCGGCATTCTGCAGCATGCCCTCGCGGCCATCGGGACTGACGATGCCGAACGTGATGCCGGCGACATCGCGCACGTGGTTTTCATAGGAGCGCATCATCGCGCCGGGGTGAAACGCCGTGATCTGGTTGTTGTCCAGGTCGGTCGTGATGAATGCCTGCGGCGTGAACAGGTCGGGGAGTTCCTTGACCTGGTCCAGGCGGATCGCGTGCTCCTCGAAGTGTTCGCGGTACGGCCCGAAGTCCTGGCCCACGGTGGCCATCGGTACCGGATCGCCCCCGAGCAGCCTGAGGTTGTAGGCGATATTGCCGGCGCAGCCGCCGAATTCGCGGCGCATGCGCGGCACCAGGAACGACACATTCAGGATGTGCACCTTGTCGGGCAGGATGTGATTCTTGAACTGGTCCGGGAAGACCATGATCGTGTCGAAGGCAAGCGAACCGCAGATCAGTGCCGACATCGTCGCGAAAACCCCTGTTGATGGTGGCCGGGCACCCGCGCCGAACGCGGCAACCGATGTCCGCGGGGGGCGCGGACGGCCAAGGCCGGCGATCTTGCCCGAGTTCGTCGGCCTGCGCATCCCGCGCGGCGCAACGCAGGCAGTGGAAGGCGCCAAACCTCGCGTTTCGCAAGGGATTCTTAACGCGAAATCGGCTTGCCTGCACCCATGGCGATCTCTACACTGTCGCGCTCCTTGCAGTTCGGTGTCTTGTCAATTGCACCTGGCGGACGGTGGCGATCGGGCCGGTGCCTGTTTCCGGTGGTCGCAACGCCGCGACGGGTAGCCCGGATTCGCCCATGCGCACAGGTATTGTCGCCTGCGTGGCGTGACGCGAATCGCGAGACAGCACCCTGCAATTCCCCCATCAGGCTCGGCGTCCCCATGTTCAAAGGTTTGCGCGGTCTCTTCTCCAACGACCTGTCGATCGATCTCGGCACGGCCAATACCCTCATCTATGTGCGCGGTCAGGGCATCGTCCTCAACGAGCCCTCGGTCGTCGCGATCCGCCAGGATCGCGGTCCCGGCGGACCGCGCAGCGTCGCTGCGGTCGGTTCGGAAGCCAAGCGCATGCTCGGTCGCACGCCGGGCAACATCGTCACCGTGCGCCCGCTCAAGGATGGCGTGATCGCCGATTTCTCGATGACCGAGGAGATGCTCAAGCAGTTCATCCGCAAGGTCCACCGCTCGCGCATGTTCCGGCCGAGTCCGCGCGTGCTCGTGTGCGTTCCGTGTGGTTCCACCCAGGTCGAGCGTCGCGCGATCAAGGAGTCGGCCGAAAGTGCCGGCGCGCGCGACGTGTTTCTCGTCGAGGAACCGATGGCCGCGGCGATCGGCGCCGGGATACCGGTCGGCGAGGCGCGCGGTTCGATGGTCCTCGATATCGGCGGCGGCACCTCGGAGGTCGCGGTGATCTCGCTCAACGGCATCGTCTATTCGCAATCCGTGCGCATCGGCGGCGACCGTTTCGATGAAGCGATCATCAACTACGTGCGTCGCAACCACGGCACCCTGATCGGCGAGGCCACCGCCGAACGCATCAAGATGGAAGTCGGCTGCGCGTTTCCGCAGTCGGAAGTGCGCGAGATCCAGGTCTCCGGACGCAACCTCGCTGAGGGCGTGCCGCGCATGTTCACGGTCAATTCCAACGAGATCCTCGAAGCCCTGCACGAGCCGCTTGCCGGCATCGTCAGCGCCGTGCGCAGCGCGCTCGAGCAGACCCCGCCGGAGCTGTGCTCGGATGTCGCCGAGCGCGGCATCGTGCTGACCGGCGGTGGTGCGTTGCTGTGCGACCTGGACCGGCTGATTTCCGAGGAAACCGGCTTGCACGTGCATGTCGCCGACGATCCGCTGACCTGCGTCGCCCGCGGTGGCGGTCGCGCCCTGGAACTCGTCGACCAGCATGGCGGCGACTTCTTCGCGCCGGAGTGATGCCGCTCCCGTCGTCGCTGGCCGGTGCCGCGATCGCGGCTTGGGCGTATCGTGGTGGAATTGCCGGAAGTCGTTGACGTCGCATGGCGCTCGCGCATCCTGACAAGGTCCAGTTGTTCGGCGAAGGCGGCGTCAGCACGCTGCGCCTGATCGTCTATCTGACCATCGCCATGGTCCTCATGGTCGTGGATCGGCGCGGCGACCATCTCGGCAGCTTGCGCGGTTTCGCCAGCATCGTGGTCGAGCCGCTCTATCGCGTCGCAGCGTTGCCGGCCGATGCTGCGCGCGCCGGACGCATGGCGATCGTCACCCAGTCGCAGCTCGCCGACGAGAACCGCGAATTGCGCGAGGCACTGCTGCTCGCGCAGGCGCGGCTGAACCGCATGGCGGCCCTTTCGGCGCAGAACGAGCGCCTCAGGGAATTGCTGGATGCGCAGGGAGATCTTGGCCTCGGGGTGCAGCTCGCGCATCTGATCGACGTCGATCTGGACCCGTTCCGGCATCGCGTCGTGCTCGCGCTCGGCAGCCGCCAGGGCGTGGTCATCGGCCAGCCCGTGCTCGATGCGCATGGGGTCATGGGCCAGATCGTGGAGGTCCTGCCGAACACCGCAGTCGCGATGCTCGTGACCGATCCGACCCATGCGATCCCGGTCATGATCGAGCGCACGGGATTGCGCACGATCGCCTACGGCACCGGAGCGATCGATCGCCTGCAGTTGCCCAACATCCCGATCAGTGCAGACGTCAGGACCGGCGACGTGCTGGTCACTTCGGGGCTCGGAGGCCGTTTTCCGGTCGGCTTTCCGGTCGGCGAAATCGGTGACGTCAGCAACGACGAGAGCGGCATGTTCGCCGCCGCCATCGCGCGGCCCGCAGCGGCCCTGAATCGCAGCGGCGAAGTCCTGCTGCTGCAGGACCTGCCGCAACCGATGGGTCCACCGCTGCCCGTGCCGGTCCAGCCGCCGGTCGCGCCACCCGGAGCGCGGCAATGAACCGCCAACGTGCCACGCTATGGCTGTTCGTCGGCAGCATCGCGCTGGCGATCCTGCTGCAACTCATGCCGCTGCCGCAGCCGCTGTTGCCGTTCAAGCCGTTCTGGCTGGCGCTCGTCCTCGTCTATTGGGCGATCGAGGTGCCCGAGCGCATCGGCCTGGGCTTCGCCTTCCTGCTCGGCATCGGTGGTGATGTGCTGACCGGACAACTGCTCGGCGAGCAGGCGCTGCGGCTCGTGATCCTCGCCTTCATCGTGCTGCGATTCCGCTCGCGTCTGCGCTTTTTCCCGATGTGGCAGCAGGCCCTGGCGGTGTTCGCGCTGCTCCTCAATGACCGTGTCGTCGTGCTCATGATCCGCGGATTCTCGGGGGATCCGACGCCGCCGCCGATCTACTGGATCGCGCCCGTGGTCGGCATGCTTGCCTGGCCATTCGTGTTCCTGTTGCTCGATGACCTGCGCTCACGCCTGCGTGCGAAGGAGTCATGAAGTCCAGGCCGCTCCGCGACTCGCGCCATGAGGCGGACCTGTTCGCGCGGCGTGCCGTGGTCGCGTTCCTCATGATCGTGCTTGCGCTCGGCGTGCTCGGTGCGCGCTTCTGGTACCTGCAGGTGGTCCAGCACGAGGAATTCGAGGCGCGCTCGGATGCCAACCGGATCCTGACCCGGCCGCTGGCGCCCGCGCGCGGTCTGATCTACGACCGCAATGGCGTGCTGCTCGCGGAAAACGTCGCCGCATTCCGCCTGGAAGTGATTCCCGAACAGGTCGATGACATGCCCGCGCTGCTTGCCGGCCTGCGCGACACGATCGGGCTCAGCGACGACGACGTCGAGCGTTTCCAGGCCTTGCGCAGGGGCAAGCGTTCCTACCAGAGCGTGCCGCTGCGGCTCAAGCTCGGCGAAGAGGAGATCGCGCGATTCGAGATCAATCGCTGGCGCTTCCGCGGGGTCGACGTGGTCCCGTACCTCACGCGCTACTACCCGCGAGGTCACGCGTTCGGCCATCTGGTCGGCTATGTCGGGCGCATCGACGCCGGCGATCTGGAGCGCCTGGATGCCGCGCGCTATGCGGGATCCAGTCATGCCGGCAAGACCGGCATCGAGCGGGCCTACGAGGATCTTCTGCACGGCGAACCGGGCTACGAACTGGTCGAGGTCAATGCCGACCGCCGGCCGCTGCGCGTGCTCGAACGCGTCGCTCCGACGCCGGGGCGCAATCTCTACCTGACCGTGGATGCGCGCATCCAGGAAGCCGGAATGCGTGCATTCGCGGATCGTCCGGGCGGTTCGGTGGCGATGGATCCGCGCAATGGCGAAGTGCTCGCCATGGTCAGCGCGCCGAGTTTCGATCCGAACCTGTTCGTCAACGGGATCAGCCGCATCGACTACAAGTCGCTGCTGGATTCGCCGGGCAAGCCGCTGCTCGATCGTGCCCTGCGCGGCACCTACATGCCCGGGTCGACGATCAAGCCGTTCATCGCCGCGGCCGGGCTGGAGCTCGGCTTGCGCCGCCCCGGCGACCTGATCGCTTCCACCGGCGAGTACTTCATTCCCGGGCAGAAGCGCGGCTATCGCGACATCCGCGCGGGTGGTCACGGCCGGGTCGATCTGGTCCAGTCGATCGCGCAATCGGTCAATTCCTACTACTACTCGCTGGCCTACGAGTTGAACATCGACCGGCTCAGCGAATTCCTCGCGCGTTTCGGTTTCGGCGCACCGACCGGCATCGACCTGATTGGCGAGGCTACCGGTGTGCTGCCTTCGCGCGAGTGGAAGCGCGCGCGCATGAACCAGCCATGGTATCCGGGCGAAACCGTGATCGCCGGCATCGGCCAGGGTTACTGGGTGGTCACCCCGCTGCAGCTCGCACAAGGTGTCTCCACGCTGGCCGCGCGCGGCGTTCGTCACCCGCCTCATCTGCTGCGTGCGGTGCAGAACGGCGTCGGCGAAGCGCCCGTGCCAGTACCCAGGCAGGCGCCTCACGCACCGGTGTTCAGCGACCCGGCGAACTGGGCCGCAATCCACGAAGGCATGATCGCGGTCGTCAATGGACCGACCGGTACCGCGCGCACGCTCGGCGAGGGGTTTCCACACACGATCGCGGGCAAGACCGGAACCGCGGAGCGCTACTCGCGCACGACCGAAGCGTGGACGCACATCTCGCAGGTCCCGATCGAGCGGCATCAGGTGCTGTTCGAGTGCTATACGCCGGCCGACGATGCGCGGATCGCCGTCGTTGTCGCGCTCGAAGCCGGACGCGGTGGCGGCCGTGACGCGGCGCCGATTGCACGACAGATGCTTGATGCATGGCTCGTCGGCGAAGTCGAGCCACCGTTGACGCCGTTGCCGGCAACGGATCCGCCACGATGAACGCGAGCGCGCTGAACTGGCTGCGCTATCGAACCGGTCTGGTCCTGCGCAAACCGCGCCTGGACCTGGCCCTGCTCGGCGCGCTGGTGCTGCTCGCCGCGATCGGTCTGGCCACCCAGTACAGCGCGAGTGATCTCAATGCGACCCAGGCGACCAATCAGGCGATCCGCCTGGCGCTCGGCGCGATCCTGCTCGTGATGATCTCGCATGTTCCGCCCTCGACCTTGCGCAACTGGACGCCCTGGCTGTTCATCGGCAGCGTCGGATTGCTCTTGCTGGTTGAGCTGCTCGGCGAGGGACGCGGCGCGCACCGCTGGCTCGATCTGGGCTTCGTGCGGTTCCAGCCATCGGAGCTGGTCAAGCTGAGCATGCCGATGATGGTCGCCTGGTATCTTTCGCAGCGACCGTTGCCGCCGGGATGGGGGGCGCTGATCGTGGTCGCCGCGCTGATTGCGATCCCGGCCGGACTCGTTGCCCATCAACCCGATCTCGGCACCGCGTTGCTGATCGTTGCCGCCGGCCTGTTCGTCGTGTTCCTCGCCGGGATGGCGTGGTGGCGCATCGGCCTGATTGTCGGCAGCGTGGCCGCCGCGGCGCCGGTGGCCTGGCACTTCCTCCACGAGTATCAGCGCAATCGCGTGCGCATGCTGCTGGATCCGGACTCCGATCCGCTCGGCCTGGGCTGGCACATCATCCAGTCCAAGATCGCGGTCGGTTCGGGCGGCATGTGGGGCAAGGGCTGGCACCGCAGCACGCAATCCAGGCTGGAATTCCTGCCCGAGCACACGACCGATTTCATCCTTTCGGTGTTCGCCGAGGAGTGGGGGCTGGTCGGGGTCCTGCTGCTGCTCGCCCTGTACGCGTTCATCATCGGACGCAGCCTGTGGATCGCGGCGAATGCCAAGGACACCTACTCGCGCCTGCTGGCCGGTGCGCTCGGCCTGTCGTTCTTCGTCTATGTGATCGTCAACGGCGGCATGATTGCCGGATTGCTGCCCGTGGTGGGCGTGCCGCTGCCGCTCATGAGCTACGGTGGAACCTCGGCGGTGTCGATCCTCGCCGGATTCGGCGTGCTCATGTCGATCCATGCGCATCGGCGCCGGGTGGCGGCATGAGCGTCCGACGCGCTACATTAGCCCTCGTTTCCGCACGGATCGCAAGACATTGAAGTATCTGCAGACCTCACTCACGAGCATTCTTCTCGGCTGCGCATTCGCCTGTGCCGCAGTGCCCGCCGCAGAGGCGAAACCGACGCCGCCGGCCGCGCCGCGCGCCGTGGACAATCCCGAGTTCCTCGCCTTCGCGCGCGAACTGGCCAGCGACGACGGGCTTGACGAAACCGGCGTGCTCGAGACCCTGGCCAAGGCCAGGGTCCAGCAGAGCATCCTCGACGCGATCTCGCGCCCGGCCGAGGCCAAGCCGTGGAAGGACTACCGGCCGATCTTCCTCACCGACAAGCGGATCGCCGATGGCGCCGCGTTCTACCGCGACAATCGCGCGCTGATCGAGCGCGCGGCCAACGAGTTCAACGTCGCGCCCGAGATCATCGTCGCGATCATCGGTGTGGAGACCAGCTACGGACGCAATGTCGGCAAGTACCGCGTGCTCGATGCCCTGGTCACGCTCGCGTTCCACTATCCGCCGCGGGCAAAGTTCTTCCGCGGCGAACTGCGCCAGCTGTTCCTGCTCGGCGACGCGCATCTGGCCTATCCGATCGACGAGCTCATGGGCTCGTATGCCGGCGCGATGGGCTGGGGCCAGTTCATACCGACCAGCGTGGCCCACTATGCACGCGACTACGATGGCGATGGCCGCATCGATCTGTGGAACTCGTTGCCCGATATCGTCGGCAGTGTCGCCAACTATTTCGCGGCCCATGGCTGGGTGAGCGGCGCACCCGTGGCCAGCCGCGCGCTGGTCGCGCAGGACGCCCAGGCGCCCGAGCTCAAGGGCATGGAACCGATCCACACGGTTGCCCATCTCAAGTCGCTTGGCTACGTGTCCGCCGACGAGGTCGACGACGCGACCGAAGCCACCGTGCTCACGCTGGAAGGGATCGCCGGTTCCGAGCCGTGGCTGACGTTCCGCAACTTCTACGTCATCTCGCGCTACAACCGCAGTCCGCTTTACTCGATGGCGGTGTGGCAACTCTCGCAGCAGATCGCCGCGGAAGTGGCGAAAACCGCACCGTGAATCCGTTGCGCGCGCTCGCGCTCGCCCTGGCCGTGCTGTGCCTGGGTGCGTGCGCGGCGCGCAAGCCGCGCGGCGAACCCGCACCGACCCCACCCGCACCGGCTGCACGCGTCGACCCCGTTCCTCACGAAACCAGCCTGCCGCAGTCGCAGCGCTACAAGCAGACCCGGGACAGCGAACCGGAAGTTCCGACCGTGGACGTCAGCACCCTGGTCGAGCCGGTGCCGCGGGTCGAGCCGCGCGCGCGCTACGGCAACAAGTCGCCATACAGCGTGCTCGGCCGCACCTACAGCGTGTTGCCTGACGCCAGCGGCTATCTCGAGCGCGGCATTGCCTCGTGGTACGGCAAGAAGTTCCATGGCTACATGACCTCGAGTCTGGAGCCCTACGACATGTACCAGTTCAGCGCCGCGCACAAGTCGCTGCCGCTGCCGAGCTGGGCGCGCGTGACCAATCTGGACAACGGCAAGAGCGTGATCGTGCGGGTCAACGACCGCGGTCCGTTCCACGAGAACCGGCTCATCGACCTGTCCTATGCGGCCGCGGTGCGGATCGGCATCTGGCCGCGCGGTACCGGTCTGGTCGAAGTCCGCGTCATCGATGCCGCGCATCCGGCGGAGGAACCTGCGGGCCCGGATGCGGTCACCAGCAAGTCCGCTGGCGCGCGCATCTATCTGCAGCTCGGCGCATTCGGTGATCGAGACAATGCCGAGCGCGTGCTGGCCCAGATCGATCGCGCACGGCTCGGTACGGCTTCCATTCAGACCACGGCAGTCGATGGGCGCCCGATCCACCGCGTGCGCCTGGGCCCGCTGGCCAGCGTCGAGGTGGCGGATAGCCTGACCACGCGCGTGGAACAACTCGGCCTCGGCACGCCACGCGTGGCGATCGAGGAGTGATCGGGCGAAAATGCCCGATTTCGCGCCCCAGAAAGTCAACTTTCCCAAGGAAACTGTTCCACGATGAAGCTGTTGAACCGTACCGCCTGCCTCTTCGCGCTGCTTGGCGCGGCCTGCGCATTCGCCCAGTCTCCGGCGCCACCGCGGCCCGCGCCACGACCGGTCGTTCCTGCGGCAGCGCCGGCGCCCACTCCGCCGCCGCCCAGTCCGGCTGCCACGAGCTGGGTGCTCATGGACTACGCGACCGGCCAGATTCTTGTCGAAGGCAACGCCGATCAGCGCGTGGAACCGGCCTCGATCACCAAGATCATGACCTCCTACGTCGTTTCCGCGGAACTCGCGCACGGCAAGATCAAGCTCGACGATCTGGTCACGATCAGCGAGAACGCCTGGCGTTCGGGCGGCGCCGGCACCGATGGATCGACGAGTTTTCTCGCCCTCAACAGCCAGGTTCCGCTGCACGTGCTGCTGTACGGCATGATCATCCAGTCCGGCAACGATGCCGCGATCGCGCTGGCCGAACATGCCGCCGGCTCCGAAGCGCTGTTCGTCGAACTCATGAACCAGCACGCGCAGCGTCTGGGCATGACCGGCACCCACTATGTCGATGCCAGTGGCCTGCCCAACGAGGGTCTGTACACGACCGCGCGCGATGTGGCGATCCTGTCGCGTGCACTGATCCACGACTATCCGGCCGAGTACGACATCTACAAGATCAAGGAATTCGAGTGGAACGGGATCAAGCAGCACAACCGCAATACCTTGCTGTGGCGCGATGCGAGCGTGGACGGAATCAAGACCGGACATACGCGTGCGGCCGGATTCTGTCTGGCCACCTCGGCCCAGCGCGGTGAGCAGCGCCTGATCGCGGTGGTCATGGGTGCGGCCAGCGAGAAGGCGCGGGCCGACGCCAACCAGGAACTGCTCAACTACGGTTTCCGTTTCTTCGAGACCCACACGCTCTACGCGATGACCGCACCGCTGGCGACCCCGGAGCTGTGGAAGGGACAGACCCCGACCGTGCGCCTGGGCGTTGAGGAAAATGTCGTCGCCACCGTGCCGCGCGGACGCTATGGCGATCTCAAGGCGAGCATGAACCTGCCCTCGCGCCTGGTCGCGCCGCTGACCAAGGGGCAGCAGGTCGGCAACCTCAAGGTCGAAATCGATGGCCGCACGTTGCTCGATCGGCCGATCGTCGTGCTCGACGACGCACCCGAAGGCGGTTTCTTCAAGCGCCTGAGCGATGGCGTGCTGTTGTGGTTCAAGAGCAGCGACAGCACGAGCACGACCGTCCCGGCGGCCACGGAGCCGTGATGCGCGATCTCGACGAAATCCAGCCCGAACGCCCCGACCAGGGATTCCAGTTTCCCGGAATCTTCGAGGTCACCGCGATGGGGCGCGCGGATGGCCCGATCCTCGAGCGCGTGCCCGAGATCCTTGAGCGGATCGGCGTGAGCGTGCAGGCCGGCAGCCTGCGCACGCGTCCATCACGCGAAGGCAAGTACCTGTCGGTCACGATCGCGTTCACCTGCCCGGACCGCGAGCACTATGATGCCGCACACGCGGCACTGCGCGCCGACGAGTCGGTGAAGTGGACGCTCTGACAGCCCGATCCTGTGACGCTGCACGGGCTGCCAGGCACCGATGCGCGCGGGCGTTGATTCGCCGCGCGGCGACGCCATACTGGTGCGACGCGCCATGAACGACTCCAGCCCTCCGTCTTCCACTCAGCGCAAGCTCGCCGTGCGCCGCCTCGGCCGCCAGGCCTACGAGCCCGTGCGTGCGGCAATGAGCGCTTTCACCGATGCGCGCGATGCGGACACCGTCGATGAGCTGTGGCTGCTCGAGCACGATCCGGTGTTCACCCTGGGCCAGGCCGGCAAGCCTGAACACGTGCTCGCGCCCGGCGACATTCCGGTCGTGCGCGCCGAGCGCGGCGGCCAGGTGACTTACCACGGTCCGGGCCAGATCGTCGGCTATCCGTTGCTGGACCTGCGCCGGCTCGGCATCGGCGTGCGCGAACTCGTCTGCCGCATCGAGCAGGCGATCATCGACACGCTGGAGCACTGGAACATCGGCGCGTCACGGCGTGAGGGCGCACCGGGCGTCTACGTCGCCGGAGCCAAGGTCGCCGCACTGGGCCTGCGCGTGCGGCGCGGTTGCACGTTCCATGGGCTTGCGTTCAATGTCGACATGGACCTGGAACCGTTCCGGCGCATCAATCCCTGCGGTTTCCAGGGCCTGCAGGTGACCCAGATGCTAGACTTGGGCGGCCCGGGATCGCTCACCGCAGTCGAGGATGTGCTGATCGGCGAGCTGGCCCGGCAATTCGGTTTCCAGGCACACGCCGCTGTCGCGGAAATCCCGCGTTTTCCCGTTTCCGAAGCCGTCGCGGATCCCGCCCACGCCGCATGAACGAACCGCTCAAGACCATCCCGCTTACCGTTGTCGCCGGCGACAAGCAGCTCGGCGAGAACAAGATCGCGCGCAACCGCGCCGGATTCGCCGAGGCGCCGACGCTGCGCAAGCCGTCGTGGATCCGCGTGCGGATTCCGCCCGGCAACGCGGTCGCCCAGCTCAAGGCCAGGCTGCGCGAGAACCGTCTCGTGACGGTCTGCGAGGAAGCCTCGTGTCCGAACATCCACGAATGCTTCAGCAAGGGCACGGCGACCTTCATGGTCCTCGGCGAAGTGTGCACGCGGCGCTGCTCGTTCTGCGATGTCGCCCATGGCCGACCGAATGCGCCCGACCCGCTCGAACCGGCCAAGCTCGCCGGTACGATCCGCGAGATGAACCTGCGTTACGTGGTCATTACCTCGGTCGACCGCGATGACCTGCGCGATGGCGGCGCGGCGCATTTCGCCGCCTGCATCCGCGCCGTGCGCTTCGAGAATCCCGACATCCGCATCGAGATCCTGACCCCGGATTTTCGCGGCAAGGGCCGCATGGACCGCGCCCTGGAGGTGCTGGCCGGCGATCCGCCGGACGTCTTCAACCACAATATCGAGACCGTGCCGGAGCTGTATCGCGAGGTGCGCCCCGGTGCCGATTACACCTGGTCGCTGGAGCTGTTGCGCCGGTTCAAGCAGCAGCACCCCGATATTCCGACCAAGTCCGGGATCATGCTCGGGCTCGGTGAATCCCTCGACCAAGTTCATCGCACGTTGAACGATCTGCGCCAACATGCGGTCGACATGGTCACGATCGGGCAATACCTGCAACCGACCGCGCACCACCATCCGGTGTTGCGCTACTGGACGCCGGAGGAGTTCAAGGCGCTGGCCGATTTCGGCTACACGCTCGGATTCGATCATGTTGCATCCGGACCGATGGTAAGGTCGTCCTATCACGCCGACGAAATGGCTCACGCGGCCGGATTCGTCGAAACAGCCTGAACAAGCCGGTCGCACGACCGGGGAAACCGATGGAGTCACCCATGCGCCGCACGTTCCTGTCCCTTGCCCTGGTTGCCCTCATCGGCTCGGCAGCAGCCAAGACGACTCCCGAGGTCAGCGCCTCGTCGGTCGTGCTCAAGCCGACCGTCGACCAGACCGAAGCCGCGTTGTGGGCGATGCGTTTCCTCTCGCGCTTCCACTACAAGCCGGTCCCGCTCGACGACGCGATGTCGGAGAAGATCTTCGACGGCTACCTCGATGGCCTCGATGGCGAGCACCTGTTCTTCACCCAGGCCGACATCGACCGCTTCGCGCCCGCGCGCAGCAAGCTCGACGACGCGATCTTCGAGCGCGACCTCAGCGTGCCATTCGCGATCTTCAGCCTTTATCAGCAACGCGTGGCCGAGCGCCTGGCCTATTCGCGCGAACTGCTCGACTCGCCGTTCGATTTCACGGTCGATGAAGCCTACGAATACGACCGCGCCAAGGTGCCGTGGGCGGCCACGTCCGCCGAACTGGATGACCTGTGGCGCAAGCGCGTCAAGAACGACTGGCTGCGCCTGAAGCTTGCGGGCAAGGCCGACAAGGACATCCGCGACACCCTCGACAAGCGCTACACGAACTATCTCGGACGCATCCGCCAGCTCAACAGCGAGGATGTGTTCCAGACGTTCATGAATGCCTATGCGATGGCGATCGAACCGCATACGAATTATCTCGGCCCGCGCGCCTCGGCCAACTTCGACATCGCGATGAAGCTCTCGCTCGAGGGCATCGGCGCCGTGCTCCAGCGCCAGGAGGACTACACCGCGATCCGCGAAATCATTCCCGGTGGACCCGCCGCGATCTCGGGCCGGATCAAGGCCGGTGACCGTGTGGTCGGTGTCGGCCAGGGTGCCTCGGGTCCGATCACCGATGTGATCGGCTGGCGCCTGGACGATGTCGTGGAAAAGATCCGCGGCCCCAAGGGCACGGTCGTGCGGCTGGAGATCCTGCCCGAGGAAGCCGGCCTCGACGGCAAGCACGAAGTGCTCGTGCTGACCCGCAACAAGGTCAATGTCGAGGAACAGGCCGCGAAAAAATCGGTCATCGAAGTCAAGAACGGCGACACCACCCGCAAGGTTGGCGTGATCACGTTGCCGACGTTCTACCAGGACTTCGAGGCGCGCCGCCGCGGCGATGCGAACTACCGCAGCGCCACGCGCGATGTCGAGCGCCTGATCGGCGAACTGCGCGCGGACAACGTCGATGCGCTGCTCGTGGATCTGCGCAACAACGGCGGCGGCTCGCTCGACGAGGCCACCGATCTCACCGGCCTGTTCATCGACACCGGTCCGGTCGTGCAGATCCGCGATGCGGGCGGTCGGGTCGAGGAAAAAGCCGATCAGCGTGCCGGCACCTCATGGGACGGGCCGCTTGGCGTGCTCGTCAATCGCGCCTCGGCGTCGGCATCGGAAATTTTCGCCGCGGCGATCCAGGACTACGGTCGTGGCATCGTCTTGGGCGAACCGACGTTCGGCAAGGGCACGGTGCAGAACCTGCTCAGCATGGATCAGATGGCGCGCAACGAAAAGCCGACCTACGGCGATCTGAAGATGACCGTGCAGCAGTTCTTCCGCATCGACGGCGGCTCGACCCAGTTGCGCGGCGTCACGCCCGACATCGCTTTCCCGTCGAGCATCGGCAGTGCCGACTACGGCGAATCCAGCTACGACAACGCGCTGCCGTGGACCTCGATTCCGCGCGCGGACTACAAGCCGGTGGCCAACCTCAAGCCAGCGATCCCGTTGCTGGCCACGCGCCATGACGCGCGGGTCGCGGCCAACCAGGAATGGAGCAATCTGCTCACCGATATCGCCGATGCGAAGAAGTTGCGCGAAGAGAAGTCGATCTCGCTGAACAAGAGCGTGCGAATCAAGGAACGCGACGAGCAGGAGGCCAAGCGCAAGGCGCGCGAGGCCCTCGCCGGCACCGCGTTTCCGCCCATGGATCCGGCCACCGCATCGCGCGAGAAGATCCGTTCCGATGGCGAACCGGTGAAGCCGGCCGAGGTCGATCCGGAAGCCGATGCGCTTCAGCTCGCGGGCGCCGCTCCGGACATCGACGATGGCCTGCAAGCCGATGAGCGCAGCATCCAGAGCGACCTCAAGCGCGAACAGCAGCGCAAGGCGCGCCCGGACGTGTTCCTCTCCGAAGCCGCCAACATCGTGGCCGATGGTGTCGACCTGCTGCATACGGAAACCCGCATCGCCGCCCGCGTTCGCCCGAACGCCGAGAGGGATCCGGCCGCGATGGAGTAGCGCGGCAGACGCAAGCGACGGGATAGGCCGCCGAGCAAGCTCGGCGCTACGGGTTCGTCGCGTACCTTGCTTCTCGTAGAGCGGAGCTCGCTCCGCTGCCTTTGCTGCCCGTTCCCGCGC
>Ga0307505_10001377_pt1 | contig 19847 bp, 12 predicted proteins | sample 23_S_MG_FD_202183 | JGI IMG/M metagenome (GOLD analysis project Ga0307505, IMG submission 202183) | Soil microbial communities from Populus trichocarpa stands in riparian zone in the Pacific Northwest, United States - 23_S | ecosystem: Environmental > Terrestrial > Soil > Riparian zone > Trees...
GATAGAAAGTCGTCGAGTCGTCGAGCCGTCGAGCCGACAAGTCGTCGAGGCGTCGTGCCTTGACACTCGACTGCTCGAAGACCTGAAGACCGGAAGACCGGAAGAAGACCTGAAGACCTCAAGACCTGAAGACTCGACGACTTGACGACTCGAAGACTCGACGACTCGACGACTCGAATACGGAGGAGTATCAATGTCAGCGATCGAAACCAATACCTTTGCGCGTGAGTACAAGCTCCGCGAGACGCGCGAGTACTCGAACTACGTGGATGGTCAGTGGGTGAAGTCCCGCAGCGGGCAGACGTTCGAGAATCGCAACCCCGCCAATCAGGACGACCTGATCGGTACGTTTCAGGAGTCGAACGCGGCCGACCTGAACGCGGCCGTCGACGCGGCGCAGCGTGCCTACGACTCGTGGCGGCTCACCCCCGCGCCGAAGCGGGCCGAGTATCTCTTCCGCGTGGGCGACATCCTCAAGCGCCGCAAGGACGAGATGGCGCGGGAGATGACGCGCGAGATGGGCAAGGTCGTGGCCGAGACGGGCGGCGACATTCAGGAAGCGATCGATATGGCTTTCCTGGCCGCGGGTGAAGGTCGCCGTCTCTTCGGCGTCACCACGCCCTCGGAGCTGGCCAACAAGTTCAATATGGCCGTGCGCATGCCCCTGGGCGTGGCCGGTCTGATCACGCCATGGAACTTCCCCATGGCCATCCCGGCCTGGAAGGGCATGGCCGCGCTGGTGTGCGGCAACACGGTGGTCATCAAGCCGGCGTCGCTGACGCCGCTGTCGGTGGTCCTGCTCACCGAGGCCTTCGAGGAAGCGGGCCTTCCCAAGGGTGTGTGGAACATGGTGACGGGCGGCGGGCGCGAAGTGGGCGTGCCGATGCTCGAGCACCCGAAAGTGCGCGTGATCTCGTTCACCGGCTCCACGGAAGTGGGCCGCGACATCAACACGGCCTGCGCGCCGCAGTTCAAGCACGTCCATCTGGAGATGGGCGGCAAGAACGTGATCATGGTGTTGGAAGACGCGGATGTGGATCTGGCGGTCGACGGCGCACTGTGGGGCGCCTTCGGAACGTCCGGGCAGCGCTGCACCGCGGCGTCGCGCATCGTCGTCCACGACAAGGTCTACGACCAGTTCGTGGAGAAGCTGGCCGGCCGCGCGAAGAAGCTGAAGGTGGGCAACGGTCTCGATCCGAACGTGGACATGGGTCCCTCGGTGTCGCAATCGCAGGTGGACACGGTCGCCAAGTACGTGCAGATCGGCAAGGACGAAGGGGCCAAGCTCGTGGCCGGCGGCAACGTGCTGAACACCGGCGAGTACGCGAAGGGCTTCTTCCATGAGCCGACCGTGTTCGCCGAGGTCACGCCGGACATGCGCATCGCCCAGGAAGAGATCTTCGGGCCGGTCACGGCCGTGATCCGCTGCAACTCGCTGGAGAACGCCATCGAGATCGGCAACGGCGTCAAGTACGGCCTGTCCGCGTCGATCTACACGCGCGACGTGAACAAGGCCTTCGTGGCCATGCGCGACATGATCACGGGCATCTTCTACGTCAACGCTCCCACGATCGGCGCGGAAGTGCATCTGCCGTTCGGGGGCGTGAAGGAAACCGGCAACGGTCACCGCGAAGCCGGAGTGGCCGGCATCGACGTCTTCACCGAGTGGAAGTCGATCTACGTCGACTACTCGGGACACCTGCAGCGCGCCCAGATCGACAACGAGGAGTGATGGTTTCATAGGCTCACGGCGCGGGCTGCGTCCGCGAACCCAGCGCAATACTTGCCTGCCATCCTGAGCGGACGGCGGGATGGGGGGCGAAGGATCCCCTGCAAACGGAGCGAGTGTTGTGCTTCGGCAGGGGATCCTTCGCAACCCACCCACCACCCGCTCAGGATGACAGGGGGTTGTGTGGGCCGTGCGAGGATTCTCGAAAACGCGCAGACAACTGACAACCGACAACTGACAACTGACAACCATGATGAATCGCGCAATCCTGGCTCTCGCACTCACCATCGCCTTGCCGGTCATGGCCGACGAGGCCACCGCAGTGCGTTTGATCGACCACGTTCTGAATCATTCGCAGGGCTACGACACCCTGGCTCATCTCACGGATGAGATCGGGCCGCGGTTGTCGGGGTCGAAGAATGCCGCGGAAGCGGTGCGGTGGACGACGGCGCAGTTCAAGGCCTGGGGCATCGACGTGCGCAACGAGCCTGTGATGGTGCCGCACTGGGTGCGTGGCGCGGAGCATGGGCGGCTGGTGTCGCACCGGAACCAGCCACTCGTGCTCACGGCCCTCGGCGGCAGCGTGGCTACTCCCGCGACGGGCATCACGGCGGACGTGGTCGAGGTCGCGTCGTTCGAGGAGCTCGAGAAGCTGGGACGCGCGAAGATTCGCGGCAAGATCGTCTATTTCCACAATCCGATGGACATGGCGCTCATCGAGAACGACCAGGTGTTCGAGGCCTACGGCAAAGCCGTTCCCTTTCGCGGTGTGGGCGCCAGTCGCGCCGCGGAGTACGGTGCGGTGGCCTCGGTGATCCGTTCGGTGGCCTCGGCGTCTCTCCGTTCGCCGCACACCGGCTCCCTGCGCTACGACGAGAAGCAGCCCAAGATTCCGGCGGCGGCTCTGTCGACCGAGGATGCGGATCTCGTGCATCGTCTCCTGGCGAAGGGGCAGCGCGTGCGGATGCACCTGGTCCTGACTCCGCGCACGCTGCCCGATGCACTCTCGGCGAATGTCGTCGCGGAGATCCGCGGCAGCGAACGTCCGGAGGAGATCGTGCTCATCGGCGGCCACCTCGACTCCTGGGACCTCGGCACCGGCGCCATCGACAATGGCTCCGGCTGCGCGATGGTGATGGAGACCATGCGCGTGCTCAAGGAGCTCGGCATCCGCCCCAAGCGCACCATCCGGGCCGTGCTGTTCATGAACGAAGAGAACGGCCTGCGTGGCGCGCGCGCCTATTTCGAAGGTGCCGCGAAACGCGAAGAGCTGCATCGCCACGTCGCGGCCATCGAAACGGACGCCGGAGCGGCCACGCCCACGGGGTTCATTTCCACGCTGGAGGGCAAGTCGCTCGCCGCCGTGGAACAACGCGCGCGCGTCTTGAAGCGCATCGGCCCCATGGCCTTCATCAGTTCCAAGCACACCGGCGCCGATACCTCGCCCCTCATCGACGCCGGCGTGATCGGCTACGGCCTCCGCCCCGAGCCGCGCCACTACTTCGACCTACACCACAGCGCCGCCGACACCCTCGACAAGGTCGACCCCAAGGCCCTCGCCCAGAACACCGCCGCCCTCGCCGGCCTCGCGTACATTCTCGCGAGCGAGTGAGCCGAACAATGTGGAGCGGTGGGCTTTAGCCCGCTTTAGCCCTCCGGGCTCTCGCGAGGCACTTCCCCTCTGCCGTCTCGGCCTGGACGCTGCACGCGGCTTCGGCTCCAGTGTCCCGAGAGCCTCACACGGCTTCGGCACACTCATCGCGAGTGCCCGGAGGGCTAAAGCCCACCGCTCCACAAGTCGTCACGACGTTGGTTTGGCGGGGCGCAGCCTGTACCGTGTGGCGATGGTGAAAGCAGTTCGCGAGGTACGATCGCATCATGCACAGTCGTGATGAGATTCTCGAGGCACTCGATCGCGTTCAGGGCGAGAGCGCGGCGTATTGGTCGGCGTTTTCCGACCGGGACTTCTTTGCGAAGATCGGGGAGGCGTGGTCGCCGGCGGAGAATGTCCGTCATCTGGCGAAGTCGATCCGGCCGGTGACGAAGGCGCTCAGGCTTCCGCGTCTGGTGCTGTGGGTGATGTTTGGTGCGCCGCGGCGGGAGTCGGTGACGGAGGACGCGTTGCGCGAGCGCTATCTCGGGAAGCTGGCCGGTGGTGCGGACGCGGGACGCTTCGCTCCGTCTTCGAGCACGGTGCTCGACCGGGCCCAGGTGCTGGCGTTGCAAGCCGATGCGAATCGCGACTTGCGTGCGGCCATCGAACGCTGGTCCGATGCGGCGCTCGACCGGCGTCAGTTGCCGCATCCCATCCTCGGCAAGCTCACGGTTCGGGAGATGTTGTTCTTCACCATCTACCATCAGCGTCACCACATGGCCGCGGCGGAGCGGCGGCGCGCGGAAGTGCAGAGCCGGGGATGACGCGGCCGGGCGCGAGTTTGCATGAGCCGGAGCCGATGAGCGTTCGTTCGCCAATTCCGCGAGAGCCGCCATGGCGCCTGGGCTCCCGGGAGTTGCTGCTCATCTTCGCGTTCTGGACTTCGCTGGCCTCGCTGACCGTGCTCAACCGTCTGTTCGATCCGCGTGCGGACGGACTGCGGGTGATTGCACGGACGGGTCCGGTGGTGTTCCCGTTCGTGGAGGCGTGGTTGTGGGCCGTACTCACGCCGTTGGTCTTCTGGATCAGCAGCCGTTCGAGCGCGGCCATGGCCCGGGTTGCACGGATCGCGCTGCTGGTGATCGCGGGTCTCGTGATCGCGGCGTTCGTGGATTTCTCCCTCGACCTGTTCCGCGAGTTGATGTTCGCGCCGCGCCGGCGCAGCGGGGCCATTGTTCCGTTCCGCGGGTTCGCCCGCTTCGGGATGCTCAATCAGTTGATGATCTACGGCGCGGTGCTGGCAGCGGGCCTGGCGCGGGAGTTCTTTCTGCGCGAGCAGCGGCGCCGCAGCGAGGCCGTGCTGCTGGAGGCGCGCGCCTCGCAACTGGAGGCGCAACTTGCGCATGCCCGGCTGGACGCACTGCGCATGCAGCTCAATCCGCACTTTCTCTTCAACACACTGCACGCGGTGTCCGCGCTCGTGGAGCGCGATCCGGGCGGCGTGCGCAAGATGATCGCGCGGCTCAGCGAGTTGCTGCGCCATACGCTCGACAGTCGCGGCGCGGACGAGGTGCCGCTGCGCGAAGAGCTGGCCTTCCTGCAGCGCTACCTGGACATCATGGCCGTGCGGTTTCAGGGCCGCCTGCGCGTGACGACATCCGTCGGCGACGACACGCTGGAGGCGCGCATCCCGAACCTGATCCTGCAGCCGCTGGTGGAGAACGCGCTCGAGCACGGCGTGAGCCGTGCGTCCGGCGAAGCGGAGATCGAGATCCGCGCGCGACGCGATGGTGAGCAGTTGGTCGTCGGGGTGCACGATCGCGGGCCCGGGCTCGATGCGGATGCAACGGGACTCGGTGGTGTCGGTCTCACGAACACTCGTGAGCGTCTGCTCGCACTGTACGGCGACGCGGCTTCGGTCACGATGCGAACGGAGCCCGAAGGGGGCGCGGCGGCGGAGATCCGCCTGCCGTGGCGCCATGCCTGAGCGGCCGCTGCGGGTGCTGGTCGTCGATGACGAGATCCTGGCGCGGCAACGCATCGAGGATCTGCTGGCGAAGGAAGAGAACGTGATTCTGGCCGGCACTGCGTCGAATGGCCACGCGACGCTCGAGGCGATTCGCACCCTTCGACCGGACCTCGTCTTTCTCGACGTGCAGATGCCGGGCAAGAGCGGCGTCGATGTGGCCAGGGAAATGGGCGCGGAGATGCCGGCGACGGTGTTCGTCACGGCCTTCGACCGCCACGCGGTGGAAGCCTTCGAGCTGGAGGCGGTGGACTATCTGGTGAAGCCGTTCGACGACGAACGCTTCGAGCAGGCCTTTCGCCGCGCACGCCGTGCCGCCGATCTGCGCGAGCCGGCCGGAGCCTACGTGACGCGGATTCCGGTAGAGCTGCGCGGCCAGATCCGCGCGCTGCCGGTGGAGCGCATCGAGTACATCACGGCCAGCGGCCCTTATGCCGAGCTGCACGTCGAAGGCCGCACGTTCGCGGTCCGCGAACGGATGCAGGCGCTCGAGGAGAAGCTCGACCCGCAACGCTTCTTCCGCATCCACCGCTCCGCCATCGTGCGCCTGGACATGATCGACGTCTTCCTCCGCCACGCAGGCGGCGACTACGGTGTCCGCCTCAAGGACGGCGTGGAACTGAGCGTGAGCCGCGCCAAACGCGAAGAGCTCGAAGCGAAGCTGGGGATCTGATTCTTGAACCCAGGGTGGCGGCGTTTCTGTGGAGCGGTGGGCTTCAGCCCTCCGGGCACTCGCGACGCATGAGCCGAAGCCGTTGAGCCAGCCGTTGAGCCTCTCGGCACAAGCATGCCTAGCGCCGCTGGCGGCAGAGGGGAAGTTTCTCGCGAGAGCGCGGTGGGCTCAAGCCCACCGCTCCACAGGATTCCGCCGTGCCGCCCCCCAACTCACAGTCGCGCGCGGAGCCAGAAGCGCAGCTCTCGAGGCAGGTTCAATGGAGCCGTACCGTAGTTCAGGGCGTTGGTGATGTCGGTGGCGAGGGTGAGGCGGAAGTGGGGGAGGGGGATGGTGTAGCGCAGGGCGAGGTCGGTGGGGTAGGAGGAGGCGGGGGAGTTGGTTCCTGTGCTGGGGTTGTAGAGGTCGAGGCGTCGCTGAAGGAGGGTCACGCCGATCTCTTGATCGCCGAGCGGGAGCTCCATGCTGAGCCAGAGGTTTCCGTGATGGGAGCGGAACGGTTGGTCCTGCTCGTAGCTGTAGGTGACGCCGGCCTCGAAGCGGTCGAAGAGGCGATAACGGGTGTCGAGCTGGACCGAATGGATTGGATCGTGGCCGGCGTTGCGGCGCAGGACGTCGATGCGCACTGCTCCGGAAGTTCCGATGGCCATGCCGTATCCGAGGGTGGCCATGCGGAGGCTCGGAACGCCGGGATCGTAGGACGGGTACTCCCCGTAGCTCGCCGCCAGGGCGTGGCGGCCGTTGTCGCGCAGGTCGTAGGTGACGGAGAGGCGAGGGAGCAGCTCGCCATGGCCCGCGTTCTCTTCGTGCCGGACGCCGGCGTTCACGGTCCAGCGTGAATAGGACCAACGGTCGCTGACGAAGAATGCGCGGAGATCGGAGAGGTTCGTCCAGCGCGTGAATCCCGCGGTGAGGACGTGATCGCCGTGACGGGTGGGTGCGACATACGACGCGCGGCTGGTCAGGAGCTCGGCGTCGAGTGAGGCCCGGGCGACCTGCGTTTCCCACGTGAAGTGCGGACCGGCCACCGCTGTGTGCTGCAGCCACAGGTTTCTGGTCTCGGAACGAAAGAGCCGATGATCGGCGATCCGGCGGCTCTCGGTGAAGCTGCCATCGAGGTGATGTGCGGCGCCGAGCTGTGCGTGCAGTTTGACGTTCAGGCCTCTGATGTCGCTGCGGAATGCCGACTGGCCATCCCATCCGGCACCGAAGAACCAGAGCCGGTCGCGAACGATGCGGCCACCGGACGTGGCCTCGAGCAGTTGCCGCGGGCCGGAGTCATTGAGGATGGTGTCGCGCAGGGAGAAGAAGAACTCATCGCGGCCCTGCCGGGTGCGGATTCCCAGCGCGCTGCCTGCGAACGAGAGGGACTCGGCCGGCGCCGCGCCGCGGATCGCGGTGACTTGCTCGACGAGGTCTCCGGCCGCGAGCTCGGTGACGAAAGGGGGCAGTCCGTCGACGAGGGGAATCGCCGCGGAGTTGGGATCGGGAACGAGGCCGGTGTTGCCGAGACGGCCGAGGGGGAGGCGATCGAGCGCTTCGTCGTCGAAGTGCGTGGTGAGTGCGGTGGTCTCGGTGGCGTTCGCGGTCGTGGCGGTCGTGGTGACGCTTTCCTCGTCCTCGCTCGGCTCGAGCGTGGCGTCACTGCGCGCGACGCGCGCCAGCTCCGCTACCGTGCGTCGGGTCATGGTGGTGTGGCCGGCCAGTGCGAACGTGACGTCGTACACGCCGGGCGGAAGCGCACCGAGCCAGTAGGTGCCCCGCGGCCCCGTGACCGTCGTCCGCGGAGCTTGCAGCGCTGGCGACTCCACGGTGACGGTGACGCCGGCCGCCGGTGCTCCTTGGATGGTCACGTGCCCGGTGATCGCCGAGGTGGTGATGTCCGCGAGGGCCGCCGGTGCGAGCAGCAGCATCAGCAACAGCCGTCCCACTCGGAGCGTCAGCGTTCGTTTGGCGGAAACGCGACGCTCCGAGTGAGCAACCAGGAACGGATTCATCACCTGCTCAGTTGCCGGTACCGGATGCGGTGTGGTTGGGTGGCGTCGACGCCGAGGCGCTTCTTCTTGTCTTCCTCGTACTCGCTGAAGTTGCCGTCGAAGAACGTGACCTTGCTGTCGCCCTCGAAGGCCAGGATGTGCGTGGCCACGCGGTCGAGGAACCAGCGGTCGTGGCTGATGACGATGGCGCAGCCGGCGAAGTTGTCGAGCGCTTCTTCGAGGGCGCGCATCGTGTTCACGTCGAGATCGTTGGTGGGCTCGTCGAGGAGGAGCACGTTCGCTCCTTCTTTCAGCATCTTGGCAAGGTGTACGCGGTTGCGCTCGCCGCCGGAGAGCACGCCCACTTTTTTCTGCTGGTCGGAGCCGGAGAAGTTGAAGCGGGCCACGTAGGCGCGCGACTGCATCTCGCGGGAGCCGAGCTGGATCAGATCGCCGCCGCCGGTGATCTCTTCGAAGATGGATTTGTCGGGATCGAGGGTGCGGTCCTGGTCGACGTAGCCGAGCTTGACCGTCTCGCCGACGCGGATCGTGCCGGCGTCGGGCTTCTCGTTGCCGATGATCATGCGGAACAGCGTCGTCTTGCCCGCGCCGTTGGGTCCGATGACGCCCACGATGCCGCCGGGAGGGAGGTTGAAGGTCATGTCCTCGACGAGGAGGTTCTCGCCGTAGGCTTTGGCCACGCCGTCGCTTTCGACGACCACATTGCCGAGGCGCGGGCCGGCCGGGATGTAGATCTCCAGCTCCTGCACCTTCTCCTTGCTCTCCTGGCTGAGCAGGTTCTCGTACGCGTTGATGCGCGCCTTGCCTTTCGCGTGGCGGGCCTTGGGGGACATCTTGATCCACTCGAGCTCGCGCTCGAGGGTGCGCTGGCGGTTGGACTCGGCCTTCTCTTCCTGCGCCAGGCGGCCCCTCTTCTGTTCGAGCCAGGACGAGTAGTTGCCCTTCCACGGGATGCCTTCTCCGCGGTCGAGCTCGAGGATCCAGCCGGCCACGTTGTCGAGGAAGTAGCGGTCGTGGGTCACGGCGATGACGGTGCCGGCGTATTGCTGGAGGTGCTGTTCGAGCCACTGCACGCTCTCGGCGTCGAGGTGGTTGGTGGGCTCGTCGAGGAGGAGGATGTCCGGCGCTTGCAGGAGCAGGCGGCAGAGTGCCACGCGGCGCTTCTCACCGCCGGAGAGGACGCTCACGGAGGTCTCGCCGGGCGGGCAACGCAGCGCGTCCATGGCCATCTCCAGTTTGGAGTCGAGGTCCCAGGCGCCGGAGGCGTCGAGCTTGTCCTGGACTTTGCCCTGGCGCTCCATGAGCTTGTCCATGTCGGCGTCGGGGTCGCCGAAGGCGTTGTTGATCTCGTCGAATTCCTTGAGGAGATCCATGATGGGCTGCACGCCCTGTTCGACGATCTCGCGGACCGTCCTGGTCTCGTCGAGCTTGGGCTCCTGTTCGAGGAGTCCCACGGTGTAGCCGGGGGAGATGACGGTCTCGCCGAGGTGATCCTTGTCGTGACCGGCCAGGATGCGCAAGAGGGACGACTTGCCGGAGCCATTGAGGCCGAGCACGCCGATCTTTGCGCCGTAGAAATAGGAGAGGTAGATGTCTTTCAGGACCTGTTTCTTGCCATGAAATTTCGAGACACCGACCATCGAGTAGATGATCTTGTTCGGTTCGGGTTGGGCCATATCGGGGCGGATTGTATGCGACGCGCCGGTTTTGGGCGGGTCGCTGGTTTGGTTGCGAGTTGCTGGTTTGGTTGCGAGTTGCGGGTTGCGAGTTGCGTGTGGTGAGTTGTGAGTGGCGGGTTGCGAGTGGCGAGTCGCGAGTTGTGGCTCGGCGTTCTGAATCCCGAAGACTCGCCACCCGCAACCGGAGTTACTTGGCCTTCTTGAGGTAGTCGTCGACGGCCGAGACTGCCGTTTTCGGATCGGGGAAGCCGCTACCCGCCGGAACGTGGAAATCGAAGACGCCTCCGGTGGTGCCGGGGTCGAATACCTGCTGGCCGATTTCCGCGCCGCCGTTGCCGTAGAGCGTGACCGTCACCGCGACGTTGACGGGCGGACTGATGAGGGTGCGGCCGGCCACGTTGCCGGCGCTGGTGACGATCGTGACGCCGGCAGTGACGAGACCCGCAGGAGCGGAGATCTGCAATGTCTGCGGATAGATGTTCACTGTGGTTCCTTCGGACGTCGCCGGCAAAGGCGCGACGGTCGCGCCGCCCTGTGAGATCTCGAGATTCGATGTGGGACTCACGGAGTAGAACGCGGGCGTGCTTGTGCCGATTGCCGCAATGGTGAGGGCATAGTAGCTGTCGCCAATGGCCATGATGATCTCTCTCCTTCGACGATTGAGGTTGGAGCCGGAAGGGTAGCACGGCGGGCTCGGCCGTTTCGGTGAGCCGAGTAGCGGGACAAGGCCGCCGGAGGCGGCGCGGAGGGTAGCCGGTGGTGCGAGCGCAGCGAGCGACCACCGGTGTTTGCGGAAGACAAGGCGATCGACCCCGGCAGGGGTCGCGGAGGATTCTCGATGCCAGGCGCGGTGTGTCGAGTACGACGCGCACTATCTTTGGTAGATCCCTCCGCGACCCCGACCCGGGGTCGACCTCAACTCGGGACCGAAGACCGGTGGTCGCTCGCTATCGCTCACACCACCGGCTACCCTCCGCGCCGCCACCGGCGGCTAGGCTAGGTACAACGGCAGACGGGCACATTCTGGAAGGCGCCTAGGCCGCCCGCTGACTTTGGTGGCGCCAACCGCCACCCCGCAACTCGCCACCCGCAACTCGCCACCCGCCACCCGCAACCCAAGAATCAGTTCACGGTCGCTGCGCTCACGACCTCGACGGAGCGTGTGCGGACCGGCAGCTCCAACGCGGGCTCCTCAAACGCCACCACCACCAGCGTCTGGTCGTCCTCGGGTGGGCGGTTGTGTGTGAATTTTTTCACCGCATTGAGGAGCGATTTCTTGATGTCGTCGGCGGAGAGGTGACCGCTGGAGATGATGGTCTGTTCGAAGCGCTCGAACCCGAACGGCTCGCCGTCGTCGTCGACGGCCTCGATGAGGCCGTCGCTGTACAGCACGAGGCGGTCGCCGGATTGGAACTCGACCATGAGCTCGCGGAATGGCTCGCGGCGGCGGACGCCGAGGGGGTAGCCCCAGGACGAGAGGGCCTCGAGCCGGCCGGTGGCGACGCGGTAGACGTACGGATCGAGATGGCCCGCCGAGGAGAAGCGCAGTGTCTGCGCGCGGGGATCGAGCAGGCCAAAGAAGAACGTCATCATGATCCGCTGAGGCGCGGTGCGGATGACGATGTCGTTGAGCATGTCCAGGACCGCGCGCGGAGAGGAGTCGTACTCGACCTGCACCAGCAGCGCGGACTTGGCCATCGACATGACGATGCCGCTGGTGAGGCCGTGGCCGGAGACGTCGCCGAAGGCGATGCCGATCTCGCCCGTGGGCTGCTCGAGGAAGTCGAAGTAGTCGCCGCCGATCTCGGTGGCGGCGCGATAGTGCGAGGCCACGGAGGCGCCGGCGAGGTGAGGTGTGTCCAGAGGCAGCAGTGCGGCCTGGATGCGATTGGCCGCGTCGATCTCGGCCTTCACACGCTCGCGCTCCACGATGCGTTTCACGTGCGGCGCGAGGTCCTCGTAGGTGTAGACGACTTCCCTTCGCGTCATGAGGCCGAGGGTCGCGAATCCCAGACCCGCCACCACGGGCACCGCGAAAGCGGCGGCGGTCACGGTCAGCGCGTCCCCCTCGGCGAAGCGGAGGAACGGGAAGTAAGCGTAGACCAGACCCCCGAAGAAGAGCGCGTTCGCGGCGGTGAGCAGGTCGTAGTAGAAGAAGATGGCCGTGGCGACGAGGATGCCGCCGAAGCCCAGGAGCATCCCGAACCAGGGTGGGTCGAGCGGAAGCTCGGTGACCAGCCAGACCGCACCCACCACCGCCGCCACGACGACGCCCAACCACATGAGGCGCTTCCTGGCGAAGAAGGCGATGATGAAGAGCAGCAGGACCACGCTGGCCCGGATGGCATCGATCGCGGCGCCCACGACCGGCGTGATGACGCTGCCCATGCCCAGGATGTACATGGTCGGCCCGATGGTGGCCCGGGCAGCGCCGAAGAGAAGCGGGATCGCCCCCACGGCGTAGGCGGCCGCGGCGACGACGGGCGCGAAGAGCAGTCCGCGCAACACCGAGCGGCCGACGGTCGCGTTCACGGCATCGCGTCGCAGGATGGCATCGAAGGAGGCCAGCCGTTCGCCCCAGCGCTCGCGCGCATAGCTCTCGCCGGCCGCCCACGCGAAGAAGACCACGGCGCAGACGACCAGGTCGTAGAACAGGAACTTGAAGGCGACCATGGCGATCATGGTCTGCTGCCCGTCGAGTGCCGGACCGAAACCGGTGCCGATCGATTGCGCGGGTCCGACCAGTGCGTTGATCACGATGGACAGGACCGCGGTCGCGGCGAAGAGGTAGGACGCGGTGCGCACTCCCACTTCTCCGGCGTGGTACTTCTTCAGAAAGATGATCAGGAGGATGAGCAGCAGCGGCAGGACGACGATGTACTGGAGGAAGAGTCCGGCCACTTCGAATCCGCCCCCCTGGAACTGGGAGCCGTCCGCATATTCTTCGAGGGGCATCCAGCCGGCGAACTGGTCACCGATGAAATAGACGCCGACCAGCATGACCACTTTCCCGGTGGGGAAGGTGCTCGGCACGCGATAGCGAACCAGTTTGTCGACGCGGTGCCGGAAGACCGTGGGACGGATGTCTTCGAATTGCGGATTGATGACGCCGGGAAGGGTGTGAGAGCTCAGGAACTTGTCGGCCGCCGCGCGCGCCTGCGCGTCGCTGAAGGGGCGGGCGGGAGCCTCGTTCTGGGTGCGGCGACGCGCGCCGACGACGGCGCCGGTGCGGGGATCGACGTAGACATCGGCCCCTTGAGGGAACTTGGGAAGGCCGCGAAAGAAGTAGGAGACCTGATAGCAGACGAGGCGTGGACCGACGATGGGATCGAGCCCGGCACGGCGTCGCAGGTCAGCATTTCCCTTGAGCTCTTCTTCGATGAGGACGTGGTTCTCCCACGTCACCACGCCCCAGAGCTGATCCACCTTCGCACCCAGTCTGGTCATCTCGCGATCGGCGATGACGCGGGCCTGGGCGCGTGTGAGTCGGACGCCCCGCGGTTGCGGCGCGTCGAATAGCGGCAGGAGTGCGACCAGCGCGACCAATCCGGCCAGGCAGGCGATCCATGGGGCATGTCGTCTCATCGGGTGGCACTCATGATAACCGTGGGCTCGTCAGGGCGTTGATACGTTGCGGTTGCGGCTGGGGTTTCTCGGCTTGCCTCTTGGTCTTCTCGTCGTGGGGGGCTTCGAGTCGTCGAGTCTCCGAGTCTCAGAGGTTTAAAGGGGGGAGAAGGTGCCGAAGGCGGATGAGGGGTCGCCCTCGTGGCAGGCACGCAGATTCTGTTTCTTGCCTTCAAGTGCGCCGCGCGCGGCGTAGGCCCGCTCAGGATGACAGGGGGGAGTGCCGCGGATCTCTGCCCCAGGCTGTCCGGATGACCGGCAGGGATCGTCGTTGATTACACTGCGCTCGCGCATGTCCGTCCGGAACGGCATCACCCGCTTTCTCCGCTTCTGCCTGCGGATCTTCTTTCGCCGCATCGAAGTGATGGGCAGCGAGCACCTGCCGGAGAAGGGCCCGGTGATCTTCGCGGTCAATCATCCGAACGGACTGGTCGATCCGCTGTTCGTGCTGTGCTACTCGGGCAGGCCGGTCTCGTTTCTGGCGAAGGCACCGCTATTCCACTACCCGGTCATTGGCTGGATGGTGCGCACTCTGGACACAATCCCCGTCTACCGCAAGCAGGACCAGAGTGTGGGATCGAACGAGGAAATGTTCGACCGCGCGCGGTCGCTGTTGCGGCGCGGTGGCAGCATCGCCATCTTCCCCGAGGGGACCACGCATGACGATCCGCAACTGCGCGAGCTCAAGAGCGGCGCGGCGCGCATCGCCCTCGGCGCGGGCACGGAGGAAGTGCTGGTCCTCCCGACCGGAATCTACTACACCGCCAAGCACGTCTTCCGCAGCGCGGCGCTGATGGTGCTCGGCGAGCCGCTGCACGTGAAGCCGACCGGCGAAGGCGAGCCTGATCCGGAACAGGTCGACCAGCTCACCGCGGAGATCGACGCGGGCCTCGATGCCGTAACCCTCCAGGCGGACTCCCACGCGGCGCTCTCGCTGATCACACGCGCGGAGGACATCTTCACGGCGGATGAGGATCAGCCGCTGGCGCACGAGTTCGGGCTGCGCCGTCGCTTCGTGGAGGGTTATCACTACCTCCGCACACGCGACCCGAAGCGTCTCGAGAAATTGCAGCAGGCCATCGCGCAGTTCGAGGCCTCCCTCGGGCGGGCACACCTCGATGTCCACGAGCTGAAGCCGCGCATCAGCGCGGCCAGATTGTTCCGCGTGCTGATCCTCCTGCCGATCGCCATCGCGGGGGCCGTGGTCAACTATCCCGTCTACACCTTCATCCGCGTGCTCTCCCACCGCTTGGCCAAGGGAGAGAGCGCGGTGCTGGCCACGATCAAGTTCCTGGCCGCGCTCGCGTTCTATCCGTTGACGTACCTGATCCTGGCCGTCGTCGTGGGCGTGCGGCTCGGCTGGGCGTGGGGCATCGTGATCGCGATCGTGCTGCCGTTCGTCGCGTACGTGACGTTGCGCGTCTTCGAAGAGATCGACGACATCATCGGCGACATCCGCGGTCTGCTGTATCCACGCAAACACCTCGTCGTCCAACGCCGCGCCATCCTCGCCGAGATCTTCGACGTGGCGAGGGAGATGGATGGTTCTTAGGCTTAGGGGGGGCGCTGAGTGCTGAGTGCTGGTTGGCAGTTGTCGGTTGTCGTCTTCTCGGGACGTACACAACCCACCTGTCATCCTGAGCGGGTAGCGGGTGGGCGCGAAGGATCCCCTGCCGACGGAGCGACTGTCTTGCTTCGGCAGGGGATCCTTCGCCCCCATCCCACCGCCCGCTCAGGATGACAGACCAATGTTGTTACCGCTCTCCGGCCGCGTTGCGGATGAAGCGCACGACGTCCTCCCTCAGTTGGCGGTGGGAGGCGCGCTCGATGTACATCATGTGTCCCGAGGGGTAGTAAGTCATGGTCACGTTGCCGCGGAGCGTGGGGTCGATCTGCATGCGCGCGAAGGTGTAGTGCGTGGCGGCGAACGGTGTGGCCAGGTCGTAATAGCCGTTGGCGACGAGCACTTTCAGTGCCGGGTTCTGCACCATGGCCGCGCGCAGGGTCTCGCTCACGTCGAGGTAGCGGTTCTGGTGGCGCTCATAGCTCCAGGGGCGGACTTTGCCCGTGAGGATCTCGTAAGGGAGGTCGGTCTCGAACTTGAGGCCGCGGCGCACCCAGTCGTTCAGCACGGCGGTGTATTCGCCGAAGATCGCGGCGTAGGACGGGTCCTCTTCCGGCTCCTCGCCGGCGGCGTCGCGATCGATGCCGATGAAGCGCGAGTCGAGCCGGCCCACGGTGCGGTGTTCCGAACGGAGGAGCTCTTTGTCGAAGCGGTGGATGTGGACGCGCAGGTTGGTCTGCTCGATGTAGCGCGGGGAGAGGCCCGTGAATCGCGCGAGCTTCTCGACGACGCTGCGGCGCTCCGCATCGCCCAGGCGGTCGCCTTTCATGAGCGCGGTCGTGTACTCGCCGAGGGCGAAGTCTTCCGATTGACGGACCACTTGTTCGAGCGGCAAGCCTTGCAGTTCGGCGGGGAGCCGCTTGTGGTACCAGGAGGTGGCGGTGTAGGTGGGCAGGAAGAGGATGTACGCGAGGTCATTGCCGCTGTCGAATCGTGCAGTGCCGAAGTTGAGGATCGACGAGATCAGCATTACGCCGTTGAGATAGAGCCCCTGATCCTGCAGCCAGCCGGCCAGGCCGGCGGCGCGCGTGGTGCCGTAGCTTTCGCCCGCGAGGAACTTCGGCGAGAGCCAGCGCCCGTTGCGCGTGGTCCAGAGGCGGATGACCTCACCCATCGACTCGACGTCGGCCTCGAAGCCGTGGAACTTCTTGGCGTCGGAGATGGGGATGGCCCGGCTGAAGCCGGTGGTGACGGGATCGATGAACACGAGGTCGGCCACGTCGAGGATCGAGGCCTCGTTGTCCGTCATGCGATAGGGCGGAACGGCCGCGTGACCGGTGTCGTTCTTGTACACGACGCGCTTGGGGCCGAAGGCTCCCATGTGCAGCCACACCGAGGACGAGCCGGGCCCGCCATTGAAGGTGAATACGACCGGGCGCGTCGCGGCGTCCATGTCGTCGCGAACGTAGGAGACGACGAAGAAGCTGGCCCGGGCGTCGCCTTCGTCGTCCTTGAGGACGATGGTCCCGGCCTTGGCGGTGTAGTCGAACCGCTCGTCGCCGAGGCGCATGGAATGCTCGGTGGTAGAGATCCTGTCGGGCGGCGCCTCCTTCTTCTCCTTCGGCTCATTCCGCTTCTCGACGGTGGCGCTGCGTTCCTGGGCGACGGCACCGAAAGCGGCTGTGATCAAGAGCACGAAGAAGAGATGTTTCATGAAGGCTCCTTCCGAACGAGGGCAGAACGTAACACGATGAGGGCCGAGGTCTGATGCATCATCCCTCGCGCGCAGGGTCATGGCCTCGTATCCGACGAACCGCGACGCGCTGTCTTTCGTTTTCGGAACGCACATTTTCGAGTCGGCACGTGGAGTAGTTCCTTCGCGGGGCGGATCCGAACGAGGCATGCGCCCCAACCCAACGCTGCGAGCAACTGTGGAGCGGTGGGCTTTAGCCCTCCGGGCGCTCGCGACCAGTGCGCCGAAGTCGCGTGAGGCTCTCGGGACTCTCGCGCCGAAAGTCGCGTGCTTCGTCCGAAGCCGAGACGTCGGAGGGGCAGGGCCTCGCGAGAGCGCGGAGGGCTAAAGCCCACCGCTCCACAGCAACCGTTCCTTCTCCGCGGTGAAAACAGTTCCTCACGCCTTGTGGGCGAGCACGTCGGCAGCGACGTCCATCGTCCAGCCGAAGCGATCGGGGATCTGGCCGAACTGGAGGGCCTGGATCTCGCTGAAGAGCTTGCGGGTGATGGGACCGGCGTTGCCGTCGCCGATGCGGATCAGCCGGCCGTCCTCGAAGAGGAGCTCGCCGATGCCGGCCACGGTGGCTGCGGTGCCGCAGGCCATGGCTTCGGTGATCACGCCGGACGCGACTTCGGCAACGACTTGATCGATGTCGATGTCCTGTTCCTTGGCGGGGATGCCGAGGTCGGGGCCGAGGACCAGCAGGCTGGCTCGCGTGACGCCGGGGAGGATGGTCCCGTTGAGCCGGGGCGTGATGAGCTCGCCGTTGCGGACGAAGAAGACGTTCATCCCGCCCAGTTCTTCGACGCGTTGGCGGCGCAGGGCGTCGAGGAAGAGCACCTGGCTGCAACTGCGATCCTTGGCGTCGCGAATGCTTTTGAGCGTGACCGCGTAGTTGGCTGCGGCTTTGACGTTGCCGGTGCCGCCGGGGGCGGCACGTGAGGTCGATTGCTCGACGTAGACGCGCACCGCGGCCGTGCCCTGGCTCATCTCTTTGAAGTAGGAGCCGGAGGGAAGGGTGATGATGTAGAAGAGGAACTCGTTCGAGGCGCGGACGCCGAGGGAGCCCTCGGTGCCGATCATGGTGGGACGCAGGTACAGCGTCCCCGGAGCCTCGGGGATGAAAGCGCGCTCCTGGTCGACCAGCGTGCGGGCCGCTTCGAGAAACAGGTCCGGGTCGACGGGGGGCATCCCCATGCGGATGGCCGACTCCTGGAACCGGTGGGCATTCATGGCGGGCCGGAAGAGCACCACCCGGTCGTCGGGGTGACGATAGGCCTTGAGGCCTTCGAAGATGGCCTGGCCGTACTGGAAGACGTTGGCGGCCGGGTGCATCGAGAAATGGTGCAGCGCTTCGATCCGCGGCTCTCCCCAGCTTCCATTGCGGTACTCGCAGATGAAGAAGTTGGGAGTGCACTGGCGGCCGAACTCGATCTTGTCCGGGGCCAGGGAGTAAGGGGGCGTTCGCTGTGCGGACAAGCTTCCGATCTTGATCACAGGTTCCTGTCTTTCGTGGATTCGGACATCCACGCGTCAACGATGTCGTTCAGCCGATTCTATGCCCGCCCCGGCCGTTCGTCATAGCAACAAAAAAGGCACGAGTTTCCGAACGGAGCGATGGCGCGGGCGAGGTGATCCCCGCGCAGTTCCCTCATTGGTCCCGCTGCCAACAAAAAGGGCGAGCCTTGCGGCTCGCCCTTGGAGTGTGATGCTGGGGGTGAGGCTTAGTACATGCCACCCATGCCGCCGCCCATGCCGGCGCCGGGGTTGCCGCCGCCGCCACCCTTCTCTTCTTCCTTGATCTCGGAGATGAGAGCTTCGGTGGTGAGCATGAGACCGGCGATGGAGGAGGCGTTGAGCAGGGCCTGCTTGGTGACCTTGGCGGGGTCGATGATGCCGTTCTCGATCAGATCGACGATCTGCTCGGAGCGGGCGTCGAAGCCGTTGTTGCCACCGGCCGTGCGAACCTTCTCGAGGACGACCGAGCCTTCCAGACCGGCGTTGATGACGATCTGGCGGAACGGCTCTTCGAGCGCGCGCTTGATGACGGCCGCGCCGACGCGGATGTCGCCTTCAGCCTTGACGCTCTTGACCTTGCCGTCGCGGTCCTTGTAGGAGAGCTGTCCGCTCTTCAACCCGGCCTCGACGGCTTCGACCGCGCGCAGGAGAGCAACGCCGCCACCTGGGACGATGCCTTCCTCGACAGCCGCCTTGGTAGCGTGCATGGCGTCTTCGACGCGGGCCTTCTTCTCTTTCATCTCGGTCTCGGTAGCCGCGCCGACCTTGATGACGGCCACGCCGCCGACGAGCTTGGCGAGCCGCTCCTGGAGCTTCTCGCGGTCGTAGTCCGAGGTGGTGTCCTCGACCTGCGTGCGGATCTGCTTGACCCGGCCGGCGATCGCTTCCTTGCGGGACTTGTCGTCGGTGTCGGTGACCAGGGTGGTGTTGTCCTTGTCGATGGCCACGCGCTTGGCATCGCCGAGGTCCTCGAGCTTGACGTTCTCGAGCTTGATGCCGATGTCCTCGGAGATCAGCTTGCCGCCCGTGAGGATGGCGATGTCTTCGAGCATGGCCTTGCGGCGGTCGCCGAAGCCAGGCGCCTTGACGGCGGCCACGTTGAGCGTGCCACGGAGCTTGTTGACGACGAGCGTGGCCAGAGCCTCGCCCTCGACGTCCTCAGCGATGAGCAGGAGCGGCTTGCCGCCGCGGGCCACCTGCTCGAGGATCGGCAGGAGGTCCTTCATGGAGGAGATCTTCTTCTCGTAGATGAGAACCTTGGCGTTCTCGAGGACCACTTCCATCCGCTCCGGATCCGTCACGAAGTACGGGGAGAGATAGCCGCGATCGAACTGCATGCCCTCGACGACTTCGAGGACGGTGTCGAGGCCTCGGGCCTCTTCGACGGTGATGACGCCGTCTTTGCCGACCTTCTCCATCGCCTGGGCGATGATGGCGCCGATCTCTTCGTCGTTGTTCGCGGAGATGGTTCCGATGTGCTGGATGTCCTTCCCCTCGACGGGACGGGCGATGGACTCGATGTACTCGACGGCCACGCGGACGGCTGCATCGATGCCGCGCTTGATCTCCATCGGGTTGGCTCCGGCGGTGACGTTCTTGACGCCCTCGCGGAAGATGGCCTGGGCCAGCACGGTGGCCGTGGTGGTTCCGTCGCCGGCGATGTCGGAGGTCTTGGAGGCGACCTCACGGACCATCTGGGCGCCTGCGT
>Ga0307505_10001378_pt1 | contig 19838 bp, 13 predicted proteins | sample 23_S_MG_FD_202183 | JGI IMG/M metagenome (GOLD analysis project Ga0307505, IMG submission 202183) | Soil microbial communities from Populus trichocarpa stands in riparian zone in the Pacific Northwest, United States - 23_S | ecosystem: Environmental > Terrestrial > Soil > Riparian zone > Trees...
TTCGCCGGCCGTGCCTACCAGCTCCAGTTCCGCCAGCCCGCCGCCGGCGAACAGCTGCGGATGCGCGTCGCGCACACGGCGCGCGGCCGCCAGCGCGTCCCGCGCCTGCTCGGTGCTGAGTGCGTGCGCACGCGCGATCGAATCGGCAGCAGCGTCGCCCTGCTCCAGCAGCGCGTGCCAGGCTCGACCCAGGCGCAGCGCATCCGAATCGGCTGTGACGACGCCGCGGGTACCAGTAGGCATCGGCGGCGGGCGGAAATCGCGCACCCGGCGAGTCGTGTCGTCGCGCGCGATCGCCACCGGCAGCGCGGGACCGCGCGACAGCTCTGCGGCCGGGTCGAACCGCTGATACCACGTATCTTCCAGCGTGCCGCGCGCCGGCTGGCAGCCCGATACGATCAGCACCTGCCGTGCGCGCGTCGCCGCCACGTACAGCAGGTTGCCGTCCTCCTGCTGCCGCTGCGCGTCCTCCTGTTCGAACAGGTCGGCGCGCTGCTCGTCGCGCGCGTCGACGCCGCGCGCAACCAGCGACAGGTGCGACGGCCGCGCGGCATCGGGCGGCCAGTCGAGCAGCACGCTTTCGGCGTCCGGCCGCGCGCGCACGTGCACATCCGCCAGCGCGACGATCTCGGCTTCCAGTCCCTTCGCGCCGTGAATCGTCATCAGCCGCACGGCGTCGTCGGTCGCGGTCAGTCCCTCGTCCGGCGCGTCTTCCGTCGCGTAGCGCTTCAGCGCGGCGAGCTCGTCGATGAAGCGCGGCAGGCTGGGATAGCGGCCTGCGTCGATGTCCAGCGCCAGTTCGATGAACGCGTCCAGATTGGCCTGCACCTGCGCATGCAGCGCGGCAGGCGCGAGCCGCGCATAACGCCGGCGCAGATCGCCCTCATGAAAGATGCGGTCCAGCAGGTCGTGCACCGGCAGCACCCCGGCCAGCGGCAGCCAGCCGCGCAGCTGCTCGCGCGCACGCGCGAGTTCCGCGGAGCAGGACGGAATCGAGGCTATCCGTTGCCACCAGCTCGATCCCGGGGTGCCGGCGAGCTGGATCAGGTCCTCGTCGCTGCAGCCGAACAGCGGCGAGCGCAGCGCATGCGCGAGCCGCAGATCGTCATGCGGCGCGGTGAGAAAGGTCAGCAACGCGATCAGGTCGTCGGCCTCCAGCGTCGCCAGCAGCCCACCACTGCGGTCGCTGATGAACGGCACGCCGGCGTCGCGGAAAGCGCGCTCGTACTCGGCCAGGTGGGTGCGCCGCCTGACCAGCACCAGGACGTCCGACCAGCGCGCCGCGCGGGTCCCGCCGCCGGCGGCGATGCGCAGCGAGGCCCGGCCGGCGGCGATCTCGTTGGCCAGCACGCGGCCCTCGCGATAGTGCGTGTCGGATTCGCGCTCGGCACGCGGTGTCGTCAGCACGTCGCGAAGTGCAGCGGCGTCGGCGCTGACATCGGCAGCCGCGCTCGGTGCAGGCACGGGCTCGGCCAGCGGCAGCAGCACGAAACCGCTGCCTTCCGCGGCGACCGCGCGCGTGCTCTGCGGCTGATACAGCGCGTTGACCGCCGGCATCACGCGGTTCAGCACGTCGATGATCGCCGGTGAATTGCGCCGCGTGACGTTGGTGCGCAGATGTACGGCTGCGTGACTGGCGCGCAGCTGCTCGCGCGCGGCATCGAAGATGCGTGCGTCGGCGCGGCGGAAGCGGTAGATCGCCTGCTTCGGATCGCCGACGACGAATACCGTCGGACGATCGTCCGACGCGGCGCCTCCTTCGCGCTCACCCTCTTCCCGCGGACCGTAGGCGGCGAGCCAGGCCTGCAGCGCCTGCCACTGCAGCGGGTTGGTGTCCTGGAACTCGTCGAGCAGGATGTGACGGTAGCGCGCGTCCAGCCGCGCCTGCATGTACGCCGCGTGATCTTCGTCGGCGAGCAGGCGGTATGCGTGCCACTCGAGATCCGTGAAGTCCAGTGCCCGCTGCCGTGCCTTCTCGTGCTGATAGATGGCGGCCAGCAGCCGCCCTGCAATCAGACCGGCGCGATTGATGCGCGCCGCGCGCCAGGTGCAGCGCTGCTGGCGCAGCCGCTGCAGCGTTGCTACGACGCGCGCGTGCACGTCGGCGTAGCGCGGCGGCAGGTCGGGCGACGGGAACTTGCGCGCCAGCCGCTGAGGCAGCAGCACCATGGTCTCGGTGAACTCGCGCGTCATCAGCAGGTGGCAGACATCGTTCAGGTCGCGCGCAGAATCGGCAGTCGCGCCCGCCATCAGCCATTGTTCGGCTCGCGCGATGGCCTGGGTCACCGTGGCCTGTGCGGGCAGCGCGCGCCATAGCGCCACCAGTTCACCTACGTCAGCGATGAATGCAGGGTCGCGGCAGACGCCGGCCGGATCCTCGTGGCCTTCATCACCGAAGCGCGCAAAGCGCTGCAGTGAATGCGCGATCGCCGCATCCTCGTCGCCATCGGCATAGCTCCACCACTCGGCGCGCCGGTTCAGCAACTGCATCAGCAGGCTGCGCGCCGATACGTTGCCGAGGTCGTCGATCAGCCGTTCCCACGCGGCGCGCTCGGCCGCGTGGGCGGGCCACAGCAGCGCTGCCGTGAACTTCAGCCATGCGTCAGCGCGCAGCCGATCGGCGCTTTCCAGCAGAACCGGCGCGAACGGTACGCCGGAGCCCAGCGGTGCCTGGGAGACGAGCTGCCAGAACCAGCCGTGGAAGGTTTCCATCGTCAACGGCACGCGTGCCGTCAGCACCTGCTCGTACAGACCGCGGGCCGCCGGCAGGGCCGCCGCGGCCTCGGCGGCCGTCATGCCGCGCAACTGCAGCGCTGCCAGCACGGCCGCGTCGTCCACGCGCGCCAGCTCCTGCAGCTCACGCAGCAGGCGTTCGCGCATCTCCTGCGCTGCGCGACACGTGAAGGTGATGGCCAGGATCTCGCCGGGTGCAGCGCCGGCCAGCAGCAGCCGCAGGATGCGGCTCACCAGCAGCCAGGTCTTGCCGCTGCCGGCGCAGGCCTCGACCACGGCGCTGCGCAGCGGATCGCAGGCCCGGCGGATGAAATCCGCCTCGGAGATGGGCAGGTCGTCGGCAAGGTAGTCGGTCATTGAGCCTCCGCGCTGCGCGCTGCGGCGCGAGCTTGCTTGAGGCGGCTCGGCGCTGCGCTCATCCCACACCCCCGACCGACTCGGCATCCGATGCCGACGCTTCTTCCCAATGGTCGCGCCGGCACAGGCCGCGCATCTCGCAGCGTGCGCACACGCCGACGGTGCCTATCGCCGGCAACGGCGCGCCGTCGGCGATGCGCTGCAGGTCGGCGTGCAGCCGCGCCGCCACGGCTTCCATTGCGGCATCCAGCGGCCACGTCGGCTCCACCGCGGTCACGCCTGGCGCGTCGGGCTTTGCGCGGTCAAAGGCGACGTAGGCCAGCGCCTGCGGGCGGCGCGGCAGCAGCAGGCCGTAGAACGGCAGCTGCACGTCTTCGCCGACCTGTCTGAGGCCGCGCTTCAACTCGTCGGCCGGGCGCGCCTTGTAGTCGATGACCAGCGTCGCGTCGTCGCGCGCGTCGATGCGATCGATGCGTCCGGCGAGTTCCACGGTTCGTCCATCGTCAATGGCGAGCGCGCGGACCTGGCTCAGCTCGCCGCCCACCCAGCGCCATCCTCGGGCCGCGTGCTGCTGCAGCCACGTGACATAGTCGGGCACCAGGCCGTCGAAGCGACGCTCGAAAGCAAGCAGCGCCGGTGCGCGCTCGACCTCGGGCGCGAAAACCGCCTGCGCGTGCTCGCGCAGACTGGCCTGCAACGTGGCAGCAGGCTCGGCGCCGAAATCGGCCGCACCCCATGCCGCGTGAAAGCGCCGCAGCACGCGATGCAGTATCAGTCCGAACTCGCGCTTGTCCGGCAGTTCGACCACGTCCTCAGGCACGGCCAGACCCAGCATGCGGCGCGCGTAGAACTGGTAGGCGCAATCGACCAGGCTCTGCGCATGGCTGGCCGCAATGCGCGTCGGGAGCAGCGCGCCGGCGCGCGGCGCGGGTGGCTGCATCTGCTGCGGCTCCACCGTCAGCCCGGGCATCGCAGCCGCACGCAGCAGGTCGTCACCCAGCACACGCTGCGCGACGAACTGCAGCCGCGCCAGCAGCGGCGACAGCGCGTTGGGCTCTTCGCCGCGGCGCGTGCGCCAGGTCGCGACGACCCGCGGCACGGTCGCCAGCAGGCAGGCAAGCTGCGCGGCCTGCTGCTGCACGCTGCGCTCGGCCGTCGCCAGTCCCAGCTCGGCGCGCACGGCCTGTGACATGAACAGCGTGTCCGTGGCGGCGGCCGGCAGGTGCGCGGCGTCCGCGCCGACCAGGATCGCGGCGTCGAAGCCGCGCAGCGCGGTGGCGGCCAGCGACACCATGACGATCGGCGAATCGACGCTGCTGTCGACGAACGATGCTTCCTCGAAGCGCAGCCCCAGCAGCGCGCGGAAATCCGCCAGCGTGCCGCGGCCCTTCAGCGTCGCAAGCTCGGGGGCCAGTGCCTCGAGTTCCGCGAGCACGGTGCGTCCCACGGCGTCGCGCGCCAGTGCATCGCGCATGCCCAGCGCATCCAGCGCACCCTGCAGTGCGTGCAACTGCGCGGACAGGCCCGGCGGTGCACGACGCGCGAGCTGCACCTGTTCGGCCAGTTGCTGCAGCAGTTCGCGCGCGCCGGCGCAAGCTGCTGCCTCGCCCTCGTCACGCGCGACGACGGCCGCCAGCGCGCGCTGCATTGCGGACGCACCCTGCAGCGCGCCGTTCGCCCTGATCGCACGCTCGATGACGCCGACCTCCGCATCCTTGTACGGGCGCTGCCGCAGCGTGAACGGCGACTTCAGCCAATCCAGCAGGTCGCGCCAGTACAGATCGCCGTCGACGAGGTCGTACCAGCGCATCACCGCCGCCGCCGCGCTGGTCGTGGACAGACGCCAGCCCGTCTCGTCACGCACGCTGATCTGAGCGCGTTCCAGCAGCGCACGCACGCGCCGCGCGGTCAAGCGATCCAGCGCGACCAGCGCGACGGTCGCAACGCCATCGCGGCGCCAGGCCAGCACCTGCTCGGCGACGGCGATGGCTTCCTCCTCGAGGCTGTGCGCGGCGATGATCGTCAACGGCACAGCCGCGTCGCCGGCCAAGGCGCGGACTGCATCAGCGCGCGCGGCCAGCGTGACGCTGGCCTGGTCCGATGCGAGTTCCGGCCAGGCCGCCGCCAGCAACGGCCTGTCGATTAGTGCCGCCGCCGCATCCGGCACCAGCAGCAGCACCGGTACGCGCTCGGACGCACGATCGAGGAAGCTCTGCTCCCACGCGGCCAGCGGCTGGGTGGCGGCGCTCGCAGCCGTACCCGCGACGTACACGAGAGGTCCTGCCAGCTGCGGTGCGCGCGACGCGAGTTCGCGCAGCGCGCGCGCTGCGCCGTCGTCGGCCGAGCGACGCGCGCGCCACAGCTCGAGCACCAGCTGCGCCGGCGCCTGCAGCGCACGTGCCGCGCGCCGGCGATAGTGCCGCTCCAGCGCCTGGCGCAGCCGGCCGTCGAGGGCCTCGGGCGCGTCCACTGCCGCCAATGTCAGCTCGTCGCACAGTGCCGCGATCTCGCGCGCCAGCGCCCACAGTGTCGCGGGCTCGCTGCCGATGGCCGACGCAATCCACGGGCTGCCGCGCAGCGCGCCGTAGAGTTCGACGCGCGCCGCCAGGCCGGAGGCCAGCGGCTGGCCCAGCCAAGCGGCCAGCGGCGCAATGCGCGGCGGCATGAACGCCGAATCCAGTGCCACATGCAGCGCCGCGCGTGCCGCGACAGCCTGCGCGGCGCCGGGCACCAGCCACGTCGCCGTATGCGCGCGGCGCGGATCGACGCCGTGCGCCTGCAGGTGCGCCACAACGGCCTGCGCCGCGGCAGGCCAGAACTGCGAATCGGCGGCAAGCGTTATGCGGTGCAGCGACATGGCCCCGATTGTAGGAAGCGGCGCGGGGCACCGGGCTGCCCGCGAAGTCTCATGCTTGCCCGCCGCTTCTCATCCGTTCGGTGCGCGACCAACCCCTTGCGCGCAGCCGCCTCCCGGGTGCTACCATTCGCATCGTTGTGCCTGCCACCCGTGGTCCCAGGGTTGTGCCCCGGCCGGATCGTCCCCACATTGCATCCTGCAGTCCCATCCTTGCAGTTGATCCCTGATCCTTTGTGATTGCACGCCGCAGCCGGCGTGCCCAGGAAGCAAAGAAGGAAGCAAATGAGCGAAATCAAGTACGTCAGCGATTCCAGCTTCGACAGCGATGTTCTGAAGTCGGACAAGCCGGTCCTGGTCGACTACTGGGCAGAATGGTGCGGCCCGTGCCGCATGATCGCGCCGATCCTCGACGAACTGTCGAAGGAGTACGACTCGAAGGTCACCATCGCCAAGATGAACGTCGACGAAAACCGCGTCACGCCGGACAAGTACAAGATCCGCGGCATTCCGACGCTGATGCTGTTCAAGGACGGCAACCTGGTCGCCACCAAGGTCGGCGCCCTGTCCAAGTCCCAACTGACCGCCTTCATCGACAGCAACATCTGACCGCATTCCCGGCGGGCCGACCGCGGCCCGCCGATCCCCGCGGGCGCCCCGAACAGTCAACGGGCGTCCCACAACTCCGCCCTCGCAGTCCACCACTTCCCCATGCACCTTTCAGAACTCAAAGCCCTGCACGTATCCCAACTGCTCGAAATGGCCATCGGCCTCGAGATCGACAACGCCAACCGGCTACGCAAGCAGGAGCTGATGTTCGCCATCCTGAAGAAGCGCGCCAAGGCTGGCGAGCAGATCTTCGGCGACGGCACGCTGGAGGTGCTGCCGGACGGCTTCGGCTTCCTGCGCTCGCCCGAGACCTCGTACCTGGCGAGCACCGACGACATCTACATCTCGCCGTCGCAGATCCGCCGCTTCAACCTGCACACCGGCGATTCGATCGAAGGCGAGGTGCGCACGCCCAAGGACGGCGAGCGTTACTTCGCGCTGGTCAAGGTCGACAAGGTCAACGGCGTCGCGCCCGAGGCCACCAAGCACCGCATCCTGTTCGAGAACCTGACGCCGCTGTTCCCCAACGAGCCGCTGATCCTCGAACGTGACATGAAGGGCGACGAGAACATCACGGGCCGGCTGATCGACATCATCGCGCCGATCGGCAAGGGCCAGCGCGGCCTGCTGGTGGCCAGCCCCAAGAGCGGCAAGACCGTGCTGATGCAGCACATCGCGCACGCGATCGCGCAGAACCATCCGGACATCGTGCTGATCGTACTGCTGATCGACGAGCGGCCCGAGGAAGTGACCGAGATGCAGCGCTCGGTACGCGGCGAAGTGGTCGCCTCCACCTTCGACGAGCCGGCCACGCGCCACGTGCAGGTTGCCGAGATGGTCATCGAGAAGGCCAAGCGGCTGGCCGAGAGCAAGAAGGACGTGGTGATCCTGCTGGACTCGATCACGCGCCTGGCGCGCGCCTACAACACCGTGGTGCCGGCTTCCGGCAAGGTGCTGACCGGCGGCGTGGACGCCAATGCGCTGCAGCGGCCGAAGCGCTTCTTCGGCGCCGCGCGCAACATCGAGGAAGGCGGCTCGCTGACGATCATCGCCACCGCGCTGATCGACACCGGCTCGCGCATGGACGACGTGATCTACGAGGAGTTCAAGGGCACCGGCAACATGGAAATCCACATGGAGCGCCGGCTGGCCGAAAAGCGCGTCTATCCCGCGCTGAACGTCAACCGCTCGGGCACGCGCAAGGAAGAGCTGCTGCTGAAGCCGGACATCCTGCAGAAGGTCTGGATCCTGCGGAAGCTGCTGTACGGTATGGACGAGATCGAGGCGATGGAATTCCTGCTCGACAAGATGAAGGCCACGAAGAGCAACGCCGAGTTCTTCGACATGATGCGGCGCGGCGGCTAGCGCCGCCGGCATCGTTTGCCCGGACGGGCAAAACCGCGGATAATTGCGGGTTTCCCGAAATCGGGGCCGTGTTCGAGGATGTCGGCCAAGCTGGGCGTATTCAGCGTTCAGCGCCGGCCCCTCGTGCGGGCGGCCCGCCACGAAAGAGATCAGACGATGAAATCCGGCATCCACCCCGAATACCGTGAAGTCGTGTTCCAGGACATGCAGAACGACTTCAAGTTCATCACGCGCTCCACGCTGCAGACGCGCGACACCATCGAGCTCGAAGGCAAGACCTATCCGCTGTTCAAGCTGGATACGTCGTCCGAGTCCCACCCGTTCTACACCGGCGCGCAGACGCGCATCGTCGAGACCGGCCGCGTCGAGAAGTTCCGCCAGAAGTTCGCTGCCAAGAGCGAGGCGGTGAATGCTGCGGCAGCCGCTGCCACCGCAGCCGCGCAGGCCTCTGCCGCCAAGGCGCGCAAGAAGTAAGGACGGCATGCCGTTCGACGGTTCGACAACGGACGGACGGCCTCCACGAATTACTGCAAGGGCAGCCACGGCTGCCCTTTTTCTTGCCCGGGAGTGACCGGACCCCACCCGCGGCGGTCCACAATTCGCGATCCATGAGCTTCGAACATCGGCCCTCACCGTCGCGCGTGACCGAAGCCGGAGCGGCTAAGCTCGCGCGCTGGCTGCTGCTGCTGCTGCTCGCGCTGTACATCGTGCCGGGTCTGTTCGGCCGCGTGCCGTGGAGCGCCGAAGACCAGAGCGCCTTCGGCGTCGCGTGGACGATGGCCAGCGGCACCTCGCTGCAATGGTGGCTGCCCGCAGTGGCCGGCGAGCCGCTGCCCGAGGAGGGGCCGCTGCCCTTCTGGGTCGGCGCGCTGTTCATCCGGCTGCTGGGACCCTGGCTTGGCGACATCGATGCCGCGCGGCTGGTCACCGTGTTCTGGTTCGCGATCGGCACCTGGGCGCTGTGGTACGCGGCGTACCGGCTGGCGCGCCGCGAGGAAGCGCAGCCGGTGGCGCTGGCCTTCGGCGGCGAGGCGACGCCGCGCGACTACGGGCGCATGCTGGCCGACACCGCGCTGCTGCTGCTGATCGCCACCGTCGGCGTGCTGTTACGGCTGCACGAAACCGGCGCCGAGCCAGCGCTGCTCGCGCTGACCTGCATGCTGCTGTTTGCGCTGGCCTATTCGCTGGATGATCCTTGGAAAGGCGCGGTGGCGGCAGGCTTGGCCATCGCCGGCGCGGCGCTGACGCGCGGCTGGCTGCCGGCCGGCGCGCTGCTGGCGGTGGCGCTCGCTTTCAGCCTGACTTTCGGCAGTCGGCGGCTCGCGCGCTGCGCGCTGATCGCGCTGCTGAGCATCGCCGTCTTCGCGCTGTGGCCCATCGGGGCACGCCTGGCTCACCCTGCCGAAGCGCAGGCCTATCTCGCACAGTGGTGGCACTGGAACGCGGCGGCGGTGCGCTGGCCCCACCTGGAAAATGTCGGCTGGCTGGTGCGCAACGTCGGCTGGTTCGCATGGCCGCTGTGGGCGTTCGCGCTGTGGACCCTGTTCGCGTGGCGGCATTTCCTGAAGCAGCCTCACATCGCGCTGCCGCTGCTGCTGACGGCGGCGGGCATCGTCGCGGTGCTGATCTCGTCGGCGCCCAGTGACCGCGAGTTCCTGCTCGCCGTGCCGGGGCTGGTGGTGCTGGCCGTGTTCGGCGCGTCTTCGCTGAGACGCGCGGCCGAGGACGCGATCGACTGGTTCTCGCTGGCGCTGTTCTCCTTCGCGCTGCTCGTCATGTGGGTGTATTTCTTCGCGTGGAACGCCGGCAGCCCGCCGAAGATGGCCGCTTCGGTCACGCGGCTGGTGCCCGACTTCACGCCGCAGATCACATTCGTACCCACGGCGATCGCGCTGATCGCCGCGGCTGCGTGGACGGTGCTCGTCGTCTGGCGCGTGCGCGTGCGGCCGCCGATGCTGTGGACCGGCCCTTTCATCGCGGCCTCCGGCATGGCTCTGCTGTGGATCTCCGCGGTGTCGCTGTTCTCGCCGGCCATCGACTACGTGCGCTCCTATGAGTCGCTGGCGAATGTGCTGGCGCGTCAGGTCGAGCGTGCCGGCGGCGGCTGCGTGCGCGCATTCAACGTACCCACCGGCACGCGCGCGATGCTGGCACACCACGGCGGCATCGACTTCGCGGCACCCGAGCGCGAGTTCCTTTGCACGATCGCTCTGCAACGTGACAGCCAGCGCAGCAGGCTGGACGACGCGCCGCCGCCCGGCGCGTGGACGCGCGCCTACGATGTGACGCGCCGTGCGCGCCACGACGAGTCCTTCCGCATCTGGGTGAAGAATCCGACAGGCGCAGAGGTGCGCAATCCCGACTGACACGCACAACGCGTCGCGGCCGGCGCCCGTCGTGGCCACCTCGCCCGAACCCACGCGCGCAAGCCCGCCTGACACCTCGGTCGCCGCCACGCTGAAGCTGGCCTGGCCGCTGCTGCTCGCCAACCTGGCAATGGTCGGCAACGCCACCATCGACGCGGTGATGGCGGGCCGGTTGTCGGCCGAGGACATGGCCGGTGTGGCCGTTGCCGCCAGCATCTACGTGACGGTGTACGTCTCGTTCATGGGCGTGCTGCAGGCACTGTCGCCCATCGCCGGGCATCACTACGGCGCGCAGCGCTGGCGGGCGATCGGCGACGACCTGCAGCAGGCGCTTTGGCTGGCCGGGCTGCTGTTCCTGATCGCGCTGCCCTGCGTGCTGGCCACCGGATTCTGGAGTCGCGTCGCCGGCCTCGAGGGCCGCGTGGCCGACATCACGGCCGACTACCTGTACGCAGTGGCCTTCGGCCTGCCCGCCGGGCTGGCAACGCGCGTGTTCGTCGCGTTGAACGCCGCGGTGTCGCGGCCCAAGGTGACGATGCTGGTGAACCTGACGGTGCTGGGCCTGAAGGCGCCGCTAAACGCGGTGTTCATGTATGGCTGGGGGCCGTGGGACGCGATGGGCGGTGCCGGTGCCGGCGTGGCCACCGCCGTGCTCGCCTGGCTGGGGTTCGCGATGAGCCTCGCGATCTGGCGCTTCGATCCGTTCTACGATCGTCTGCGCAGCGGCGCGTTGCACGGCCCACGCTGGGCCAGCCAGCGCGAGCTGCTGAAGCTGGGCGTACCCATCGGCGTGACGATGCTGTTCGAAGTGACCAGCTTCACCTTCATGGCGGTGCTGATCGCGCGACTGGGCGCGGTACCGGTGGCCGGCCACCAGATCGTGGCGAACCTGGTCGCGCTGCTGTTCATGGTGCCGCTGTCGCTGGGCATCGCCAGCAGCGTGCTGGTCGCGCAGTCGCTGGGCTACGGCAGCCGCGAACTGGCGCGCACCGCCGTGCGGCACGGTTTCGTGATGGCGCTGGTGGTGGCGCTGGTGGCGGCGGCCGTGCTGTGGCTGTTCCGCGACGCCATCGTCGGTCTATACACGCGCGATGCCGCCGTCGCGCAGACGGCCGTCGCGCTGCTGGGACTCGCTGCGATCTTCCACCTGTTCGACGCGACGCAGGGCATGGCCACTTTCGTGCTGCGCGGCTACCGCAAGACCTTATGGCCGATGATCATCTACGGCGTGGCGCTGTGGGCATTGGGGCTGGGGGGCGGCGCGTGGATCGCGTTCAATCACACGCCGCTGGGGCCGCCGCGCGGTGTGGACGGTTTCTGGCAGGCAGCAACCGTGGCGCTGGGTCTGGCGGCCGTGCTGCTGGCGTGGCTGGCGCGGCGCGAAGTCCGCAAATAACCGCGACGGCCAACAAAAAGAAGGCCGGGCAATGCCCGGCCTTTGTCGTCAAGCAGCGGCGTTCAGCGTGCCGCCTGCAATGCAGCGATGCGCTGCTCGATGGGCGGGTGACTGGAGAACAGCGCGCCCAGCGTGCTGCCCGTGATGCCCATCGCCTGGATGGTCTTGGGCAGTTCGCCCGGCTGCAGCCCACCCAGTCGCGCCAGCGCGTTGATCATCGGGCGATTGGAGCCCATCAGCGCCACCGCACCCGCGTCGGCGCGGAACTCGCGGCGCCGCGAGAACCACGCGACGATGATCGCAGCGAGGAAGCCCAGCGCAATGTCCATCACGATCGTCGTCAGGAAGAAGCCGATGCCCGGCCCTTGCCCTTCGTTGCGCAGCAGCACACGGTCCACGAAGTAGCCGACCACGCGCGAGATGAACACGACGAAGGTGTTCATCACGCCCTGCAGCAGCGTCATCGTCACCATGTCGCCGTTGGCGACGTGCGAGATCTCGTGCGCGAGCACGGCCTCCACCTCGTCCTTGCTCATCGACTGCAGCAGGCCGGTGGATACCGCGACCAGCGCCGAGTTCTTGAACGCACCGGTGGCGAAGGCATTGGGATCGCCCTCGTAGACGGCAACCTCAGGCATGCCGATGCCCGCCTTGTCGGCGTGCCGGCGCACCGTATCGACCAACCACGATTCCATCGCGTTGGACGGTTGTTTGATCACCTGCGCGCGCGTGCTCCACTTCGCCATCGTCTTGGACAGCAGCAGCGAGATGAACGCGCCGGTGAAGCCCACGACCAGCGAGAAGATCGCCAGCGCGCCGAGGTCCATGCCCTGCTGGCCGATGTTGAAGTTGATTCCGAACACCGCCGACAGCACGGTGAGGAACACCATCAGCACGACCATGATCGCAAGGTTCGTCAGTACGAACAGAGCGATGCGTTTCATAGTTTCTCCAGTTGAATGAAGCGGAACGGTTAAGCCATTGGGCCCGGGCACAGCGCGCGGCGCGCCAGTCTAGCGGCACGGCCTGCGCCTGCACATAGATGGTTGTCCTTGCCGCTACATCGCTGCTTCCTCTCGCGTTGTTCCCAGGATAGTCCTTTGCAATCAACCGCTTGGACCGGTCATCCCGGCGAACGTTCGGCATATGGTGGCAACGCGGCCGAAGGCAAGAGGCATGCGCAAAAAGCCTCCCGGAATCCGCGCCTCTGGATTTCCCTGAGCCCAGCATGGCAGCGCGAATGACTGTCGCACGTCAACGCTGGTGTGCTCGAGGTCAAACTGGCCACCGCCATTATCGGGATAAGCTTCATCCACCTGCTGAAAGACTTTCATCAACGCGGCCAACAAAAAGGGCCCGGGCAGGGACAGGGACTCGACCACCAGGCACCGCCATGACCACGATCCGTCAGGCCGATCTCGTCGAAAGCGTCGCGGCCGCGCTGCAGTACATCAGCTACTACCACCCCGCCGACTACATCGGAGCGCTGGCGCGCGCCTACGAGGCCGAGGAAAGCCCGGCCGCGAAGGACGCGATCGCGCAGATCCTGACCAATTCGCGCATGTGCGCCGAAGGCCATCGGCCGATCTGCCAGGACACCGGCATCGTCAACGTGTTCCTGAAGGTGGGCATGGACGTGCGCTGGGAGGGCTTCACCGGCTCGCTCGATGACGCGATCAACGAGGGCGTGCGTCGCGGCTACCAGAACCCGGACAACGTGCTGCGCGCGTCGGTGGTCAGCCCTCCCGAGTTCGGGCGGAAGAACACGAAGGACAACACCCCGGCCGTCATCAACGTGCAGATCGTGCCGGGCGACAAGCTCGACGTGACGCTGGCCGCCAAGGGCGGCGGCTCGGAGAACAAGAGCAAGTTCGTCATGCTCAACCCCAGCGACTCGATCGTCGACTGGGTGATGAAGACAGTGCCGACCATGGGCGCCGGCTGGTGCCCGCCGGGCATGCTGGGCATCGGCATCGGCGGCACCGCCGAGAAGGCGATGACGATGGCCAAGGAAGCGCTGATGGACGACATCGACATGTCGGACCTGCTGCAGCGCGGCCCGCAGACCGACGAGGAGAAGCTGCGCGTCGAGCTGTACGAGAAGGTCAACGCGCTGGGCATCGGCGCGCAGGGCCTGGGCGGCCTGTCGACCGTGCTGGACGTGAAGATCAAACAGTATCCGACGCACGCGGCCAGCAAGCCGGTGGCGATGATTCCGAACTGCGCGGCCACGCGCCATGCGCACTTCGTGCTGGACGGCTCAGGCCCCGTCTACCTCGACCCGCCGCCGCTGTCGACGTGGCCGGCCGTGAACTGGCAGCCGGACGCGCAGAAGAGCACGCGCGTGAACCTGAACACGCTGACGAAGGAAGAAGTTGCTTCCTGGAAGCCGGGTCAGACGCTGCTGCTCCACGGCAAGATGCTGACCGGCCGCGATGCGGCCCACAAGCGCATCCAGGACATGCTGGCCAAGGGCGAGAAGCTGCCGGTAGCCTTCACGAACCGCGTCATCTACTACGTAGGCCCTGTGGACCCGGTGCGCGACGAGGTCGTTGGTCCCGCGGGGCCCACGACTGCCACGCGCATGGACAAGTTCACGGAGATGATGCTGTCACAGACCGGCCTGATCGCGATGATTGGCAAGTCCGAGCGCGGCCCGACGGCGATCGAAGCAATCCGCCGGCACAAGAGCGCCTACCTGATGGCAGTGGGCGGCGCCGCGTATCTGGTGGCCAAGGCGATCAAGGCCGCGAAGGTCGTGGGCTTCGCCGACCTGGGCATGGAAGCGATCTACGAGTTCGACGTGCAGGACATGCCGGTGACGGTGGCGGTCAGCGCCGACGGCACATCGGTGCACGAGACCGGTCCGAAGGAATGGCAGGCGAAGATCGGCAAGATTCCGGTGGCGGTCGCCTGAGAAAATGGATCCCCGCTTTCGCGGGGAGGACACCGCAGTGCTGTCATTCCCGCGAAAGCGGGAATCCACCTTGACGCTCAGCCGAACAGCCCCGTGCTGAGATAGCGGTCGCCGCGGTCGCACACGACGAACACGATCGTCGCGTTCTCCACCTCGGCTGCGATGCGCAGCGCGATCGCGCACGCGCCGCCCGACGACGGGCCGCCGCTGATGCCTTCGACTGCGGCCAGCCGGCGCGCCATGTCCTCGGCGTCGGCCTGCGTCACGTACTCGAGGCGGTCCACGCGCGACGGCTCGTAGATCCTCGGCAGATACGCGTCGGCCCACTTGCGGATGCCGGCGATGTGCGAACCCTCGGCCGGTTGCGCACCGATCACCTGGAGCGCGACGTCGCGCTCCTTCAGGTAGCGGCCGACGCCCATGATCGTTCCCGTCGTGCCCATCGCGCTGACGAAGTGCGTGATGCGCCCGCCGGTGTCGCGCCAGATCTCCGGGCCCGTGGCCTCGTAATGCGCGCGCGGGTTGTCGGAATTCGCGAACTGGTCCAGCACACGGCCCCTGCCCTCGGCCTGCATCTGCATCGCGAGGTCGCGCGCATACTCCATGCCGCCCTTGCTGGCGGGCGTCAGTACGATCTCCGCGCCGTACGCGGCCATGCTGGCGCGGCGCTCGGCGCTGAGGTTGTCCGGCATGATCAGCGTCATGCGGTAGCCCTTCATCGCCGCGATCATCGCCAGCGCGATGCCGGTGTTGCCGCTGGTGGCCTCGATCAGCCGGTCACCGGGGCGTATGTCGCCGCGCTCCTCGGCGCGCGCGATCATCGATAGCGCCGGGCGATCCTTCACCGAACCGCCGGGGTTGTTGCCCTCGAGTTTGCCCAGGATGACGTTGCCGCGCGGCTCGCCCAGCACGCCCGGCAGACGCTGCAGCCGCACCAGCGGCGTGTTGCCGATGGTCTGGACGATCGTCGGCTGCGGCAGCCGTATGGCCGCATCGTTCATGCTCCGTCCAGCTCCTCGACGCGACGCGGCGGATAGCTGTCCCAGCTGCTGCAGCCGGGACAGTTCCAGTGGTACTCGCGCGTCCTGAAGCCGCAGCGCGAGCAGCGATAGCGCGCAAGCTTGCTGGCGTGACCCTTCAGCAGCTTGCCCAGCGACTCGAGCTCCTGGTTGCCAGGGTTCAGCGCCAGGCGCGCCTCGGTCAGCCGCTCGAAACCCAGCAGCGACGGATGGCGCGCCAGCTCGGCGGCCACCATTGCCTCGGCGGCCTGCAGGCCGCGCCAGTCGCGTGTGCGGCGGTAAGCGACGTCCAGCAGATCGATGGACGGTGCCTCCTGCAGCGCGCGCACGAGCCACGCGAGCGCCTCGTCGCGGCGGCCCAGTTCGTCCAGCGTGGCGGCGACCTTGTCCGCGATCAGCGGCAGATGCTCGACGGACGCGGCCTCGACCTTCTGCCACGAACGCAGCGCGACCGCCGCGTCGCCGCCGCGCGTCGCCAGGTCGCCTGCCAGGATCAGCGCGCGCACCGACTTGCGGTCGGCGCCCAGAGCGGCGTCGACTGCCTGCCGCGCCGCGTCCAGATCGCCGGCCGACACCGCGCGCTCGGCGATCTCACAATGGAAGTGCGCGATCGCCACCTGATGATCCTCGCCCGCCTCGCGCTGCAGACGCTGCGCGCAGTCGATGGCCTTCAGCCACTCGCGCTCCATCTGGAAGATGCGCAGGAGTGCGCGCAGCGCGTCGAAGCGGTGGTCGCGGTCCTCCAGCAGCCGCGTGAACGCGTCCTCGGCGCGATCCAGCAGGCCGGCCTTCAGGTAGTCCTGTCCCAGTTCGGCCAGCGCCTGCGAGCGGTCGCGCGCCGGCAGGTCCGCGCGGTTCAGCAGGTGCGTATGGATGCGTACCGCGCGGTCGAACTCCCCGCGGCGGCGGAACAGGTTGCCCAGCGCCTGGTGCAGCTCGATGGTCTCCGGGTCCAGCTTCACGACTTCGATGAACGAGTCGATCGCCTTGTCGGGCTGGTCGTTCAGCAGGAAGTTGAGGCCGCGGAAGTACGAGCGCGGCATCGCCGCGTTGTCCGAGGCGCGCGCGCGCGACTCGAAGCCGCGTCCGAACCATCCCGCCGCGAACACCAGCGGCAGGAACACCAGGTACCAGAGCTCGAACTCCATCAACGGATACCGGCCTCGCCGCTGACCTCGACCACCGCACCGGACTGGCGCGCGGCCTGCGCCATGCGATCGGCAGTGACCTCGGTCGGACTGATGGTCGGCGCCGGCGCCTGGCGGCGCAGGCTGGTCATCTCGTGGCGCATGCGGTAGATCGGCAGCGCCAGCGCCAGCGCGCCCAGCAGCGCGCCGATGGCCACGCATACCAGCATCACGATGATCAGCGGCACGTGCTCCAGCGTCATCGCGGAGGTCAGCCGCACCGGCACCGGCGTCGTGTTCTTCAGCGCGAACCACAGCACCAGCAGGAAGAAGCCGAGCTTGACGATCAGCGACAGCAGTCTCATCGGTGCCCTCGGTAACGGAATGCGGTCAAAGCTGCGATTGTAGGGAGATTGGAGGCGTCTGCCGCCGGAAAAGAAACGGGCCGCACGAAGCGGCCCGCTGCGGATGCGGATGCGGATGCGGCTCAGTCGTTATCGTCCTCGTCGCCGGACGCGTCGGCGGCTTCTTCACCATCCACGCGCTCGCGCAGTTCCTTGCCGGCCTTGAAGTGCGGCACGTACTTGGCCGGCACCTGCACCCGGTCGCCCGACTTGGGATTGCGGCCGACGCGTGGCGGCCGGTAGTTCAGCGCGAAGCTGCCGAAGCCACGGATCTCGATGCGCTGGCCGCCGGCCAGCGCATCAGTCATCGCTTCCAGCATCGTGTTGACGGCCTCATCGGCGTCGCGCGCCACCAGGCGCGGATTGCGCTCCGCCAGACGCGCAATCAGTTCCGATTTTGTCATCGTCTTCAACGACGGACTCCGCTGCGGGTTGCCGGCGCAGTTGCTGGCGCAGTTGCTGGCGCAGTTGCTGGGATTGGTGCCGCGTTTATAGCAGGCACCGCACCGCTTCCGCCATCTGCGTTATCTGGACTGCGTGGTGTCCAGCTTGGCCTTCAGCAGCGCACCCAGGTTGGTGGTCCCCGTCTGCGCCTCCGCCTGCATGCGCTCCATCGTAGCCGACGCCTCGGCGTTGTCCTTCGCCTTGATCGACAGGTTGATGTTGCGCGTCTTGCGGTCGACGTTGATGATCATCGCGTTGACGGTGTCACCTTCCTTCAGGTGATTGCGGGCGTCCTCGACGCGGTCAGCCGCGATCTCCGATGCGCGCAGATAGCCCTCGATGTCGCCACCCAGGTCGACCACGGCGCCCTTGGCGTCCACGGTCTTCACGGTGCCGTCGACCAGCGAACCCTTCTCGTGGCCCGCGGCGAAGTTGGTGAACGGATCGCCCGACAGCTGCTTGACGCCCAGCGAGATGCGTTCGCGCTCGGTGTCGATGGCCAGCACCATCGCCTCGATCTCGTCGCCCTTCTTGTACTTGCGCACCGCGTCTTCGCCGGTCTCGCTCCACGACAGGTCGGACAGGTGCACCAGGCCGTCGATGCCGCCCGGCAGGCCGATGAAGACACCGAAGTCGGTGATCGACTTGATCTGGCCGCGCACCTTGTCGCCCTTCTTGTGCGACGTCGCGAAGTCGTCCCACGGGTTGGGCTTGCACTGCTTCATGCCCAGGCTGATGCGGCGACGGTCCTCGTCGATCTCCAGCACCATGACCTCGACCTCGTCACCCAGCTGCACGACCTTCTTCGGATCGACGTTCTTGTTGGTCCAGTCCATCTCGGACACGTGCACCAGGCCCTCGATGCCGGCCTCGATCTCGACGAAGGCGCCGTAATCGGTGATGTTGGTGACCTTGCCGAACAGGCGCGTGCCCTGCGGATAGCGGCGCGACAGGCCGACCCACGGATCCTCGCCCAGCTGCTTGACGCCGAGTGACACGCGGTTCTTCTCCTGGTCGAACTTCAGCACCTTGGCGGTGATCTCCTGGCCGACCTGCACGACCTCGCTGGGGTGACGCACGCGGCGCCACGCCAGGTCGGTGATGTGCAGCAGGCCGTCGATGCCGCCCAGGTCGACGAACGCACCGTAGTCGGTGATGTTCTTGACCGTGCCCTTGACGATCGCGCCTTCCTTGAGGTTCTCCAGCAGCTTGGCGCGCTCTTCGCCCATGCTGGCCTCGACCACCGCACGGCGGGAGACCACGACGTTGTTGCGCTTGCGGTCCAGCTTGATGACCTTGAATTCCAGCGTCTTGCCCTCGTACGGCGTCGTGTCCTTGACCGGACGCGTGTCGACCAGCGAGCCCGGCAGGAACGCGCGGATGCCGTTGGTCATGACCGTGAGGCCGCCCTTGACCTTGCCGGTGATGGTGCCGGCGACCAGTTCGCCGCTGTCCAGCGCCTTTTCCAGGTTCATCCAGGCGGCCAGGCGCTTGGCCTTGTCGCGCGACAGGATCGTGTCGCCGTAGCCGTTCTCCAGCGACTCGATAGCCACGGAGACGAAGTCGCCGGGCTTGACGTCGAGCTCGCCGGCGTCATTCTTGAATTCTTCCAGCGGGATATAGGCCTCTGACTTCAGGCCCGCGTTGACCACGACGAAGTTGTAGTCGACGCGGATCACCTCAGCGGTGATCACCTCGCCCTGCTTCATCTCCTGACGATTCAGGCTCTCTTCGAAGAGGGCGGCGAAACTTTCTGGATTGACGTTTCCAGCATTGCTGGACTTGCTCTGCTGACTGCTCTGGGTTGCAACGGTTGACATGAAAAAGGACCCGGTTGGTACTACTGATTCCTAACGCATCTCGCTTCGGCATTGCGCCTCGGCGGAGTTGTCGACACGCAGCGAGGAGGCCCGGACGGGCGACGGCTCGCTGCACCCTTACTGCTTTTATTGCCTGAACTGCTGCTTTCTCTGCTGCCTTCTACGCGGCCGCGTACCAGTCCAATATCCGGGCGACGACCTCGTCGATCGTCAGGCCCGAGGAATCGAGCTGGCAGGCATCGTCAGCCGGCTTCAGCGGCGCGGCGGAGCGCTGTGCGTCCCGTGCGTCCCGCTCGGCAAGCTGCCGTGAAAGGTCGGAAATATTAGACGAAAATCCTTTTTCGATCAACTGCTTATGACGACGCTCCGCGCGCGCGGGCACGCTGGCCGTCAGAAAGACCTTTAGACGGGCGTCAGGGAACACGAC
>Ga0307505_10001379_pt1 | contig 19837 bp, 16 predicted proteins | sample 23_S_MG_FD_202183 | JGI IMG/M metagenome (GOLD analysis project Ga0307505, IMG submission 202183) | Soil microbial communities from Populus trichocarpa stands in riparian zone in the Pacific Northwest, United States - 23_S | ecosystem: Environmental > Terrestrial > Soil > Riparian zone > Trees...
CGCGACGAAGGCATAGTTGACACTATGTTGAGGAGCGAAATCGTCGTTCGGCGAAGCAGGCAGGCCGCTATCGGCTGTCGTAGCAGAAGGGCTGTGAGAAATGCGGGCTAGGCGGCCCGGCCGCGAGCGCTGGTAGCGTCTCTGCGCCCCGGTTTTGAGCGACCGCTAGCGCAAGCCATTGGAATTGAGAAAGGGGAGCCGAGGAGCGCCGGCGTCCCCGCTTTCGCCGCCGTAGGCGTCCCCGGCGTCCGCGGTGCGGGAAAACTTGCGAGGTCGGTTCCCCGCACCCCTTGTCAGTACCGCGAGGCGGTACTGGTTTCCGCGACGGATTCCGTGAATAATGCAGGTAGGCGATCTTTCCGGCAAACAGGAGAAAATTGATGAAGCTGCTACGAGTGGCACTTGCTTGTACCGTGTTGCTGCTGATTGCTGTCCCGTCTTTCGCAATCCCCTGTTCCACCTGCAGTGAGTTCGAACCGCAGGGGTGTGATTCCACGCCAGGTAGCGGAACTCGCTGCCGATTTAGTATCGACTGGTGCCAGACCATTTCCGCCCCATCTTGTTCCGGTTTCTCCGGCCAGACCGAGTCACCTGTGCTGGCCGACTGGGTCGTTGCCTCGATCGAGATCAGCCGGCCGGCTTACGACACCAAGGTCGTGAGCTCTCCCGCAGCTCTGGCCAAGGCCGAACAGGCCGAGACCGTCCCGCAGAAATAACCCACTGACGACCGCGAATCGCCGGGGAGATCGCCCCTAAGAGTCTGCGCGGTAGAAACCACGTTGGCCTCGGAGCGGTCGCAGGTGCATGAGGCGATGCCAGCCAGCGCTACCGGCCGTGCCGGCTCATGTCCGGAGATTCTCGATATGCGAAGACTCATTGCGTTGCCATTCGCTCTGCTGTGGATGTCGTCTGCCATTGCCGCCACGTTGAAAGTGGAGGTCGTCCGGAATGGCTTTGCCGGCCCCGTCCAGGTGGCAGTTGCGCCCCGAGCAGATGGCGCAACTCCTGACTGGATGGCCACCAAGACCGTGGCGCCCGATGAATCGATCGCGGCGTTCGAGGGACTCCGCGAGGGTCTCTATACGGTGCTGGCCAGCGGAGCTGACCCGATGCAGCGTCTCAGTGCGAAAGCGAACGTCGGTGCCGAGGGGAGCGCTCTACGCTTCATCGTTCCGAAGTCGGCGCTGTCGATGCGAGTCACGACGGCGGGTGAACCGATTCCCCGATCGAAGGTTGCGTTCACGCACGAAGAGCTGCGCTGGGTCATGGAGGTCGAGCTCGATGACGCGGGCTTCTTCGAGGGCCCGCTTTGGGAGCCGGGCCTCTACACAGCACAGATTTGGCGCGATCCCACCGCCGCGCCGCACATCACTGAGGTCACCCTCTCACCCGTGGCGATGGTCATCGCCGTGCCCGACCGCCACATCACGGGACGAGTCCTGGGCGATGACGGACGGCCCGTCGGCGGCGCACACGTCCATCTCCGTTCCGAGAGCGGGAAGACGACGCTTTCGTTGCGGACGCGTTCCGCCCCCGACGGCAGGTTTGCGTTCTTCGGAGTGCGTCAGGGTGGCCATTCCGTGACCGCTCGAGCGCCGGCGTATCTCGACAGCGACACGGCCGCGTTCGAGTTGCGGACGGAGCAGGAGCAGGCGATCGACCTGCAGTTGACACGAGGCAAGCCGCGGACCGTTCGAGTGGTCGACAGCCGCGGTGGAGGCGTCGCCGAGGCGTCGCTCTTCACCACGTGCGACGGCTATCTGAAGTCCACCGCGACCACGGGAGCGGAAGGCCGAGCCGAGATCGCCATGCCCCACTCCTCGGGCTGCCTGGTCTTTGCCTTTCCCAGCGGCGGCTCGATCGCCATGGGCCGGCCGGTCGGGGCTGAGGCTCTCGAGATCCGTGTCCCGCCAGGATCGTCGTCGTTGCGACTGGCGTTGAAGTCGGAGGCGGGACAAGCCTTCGCGGACCTTTGGCTGCTCATGCGAGTCAACGGCGCCGTCGTGCCTCCGGCGATTGCCCGCCAACTCTCCACTCGAGGCCTCACGCTCATGACGGATTCCGAGGGGAGCGTGTCCCTGGCGAACATCCCGCCGGGGACGTATGAATTCTGGCCCTATCGCACCGAGGCCGAGGGGCGCATGCTCTTCGACGTGGCCGGAGACATCGAGGCACCGATTACGCTGAATGTCGTCACCGGCGAAAACCACGCGACGGTGCGCTTCAAGGCGCGCTGAGTTTTGCCAAACGGCGATAGCATGCGCGTGCAATGGTGAAATCCTGCCCGCAGCATCGCCACGAGCATCGGCAATTGCCCTGCCCATGGCCGGACTGTCCGAACGGCGAAGGCGCAGGCGACACGTTCAACGTCCCGCGCCACTCTGGCGCCGGACGGATGACGCAGGCCGAAGGTCACTTCGAAGTGGCTCCCGCACCTCGCGTGTTCCACCGGACGGAATGGGTCTGCGACAAGTGCGGCATGACAGGCTGGGCCTGGGTGGAGGCCGGTGCGGTGCCACGAATGGACCGCTGCCCTCACCGGCGGCCTGGCACGGTCAAGCCCCTCGTCCGTACTTGACCATCCGTGGCGCGACAAGGCAGACAACCGATCACCGACAACTGACAACCCGACCACGGGACACGCCGTTCCGGGGGCCGTGCCGGCCCCTACTGCAACAAACCGAAACCTCCTGACCTCTCATGAGTCATACTGCTCGAAAGGAGTTATTCAATGTTCTCTCGTAAGCAGAAGTTTCCGTTCGGCAAGGTTGCTCTTGGGGTCGTCGCCGGAGCCGTTGCCGGCGCCGCGCTGGCTCTCCTCTATGCCCCGCTGACCGGCCGGAAGATGCAGAAGAAGATCGCCAACGTCACCGAGAACCTCATCGACAAGGTGGGCGAGAAGGTCGACGACGTGCAGACGACCGTACGCCGCCTGGCCCGCGCGTAGTCGCGCGGCTGGTTTCGCCGGAGTGGGATGACATCGCGGATGTCATCCCGCTCACGCGAGCTTCCCGGTTGGAAGCGTTCAGCGATGGCCATCCTGATCACCATCATGGTCCTGGCGTTCCTTATCGATGGCGATGTCTGATCCGCGCATCTACTCCGTCTCCGATCTGATCCGTCAGATCAACCTGGACCTGTATCGCTACAACGACATCTCCGTCGAAGGGGAGGTCACGAATTACACGAGGTCCTCGGCCGGCCACATCTACTTCACGCTCAAGGACGCACGGGCCTCGATCCGGGTGGTGCTGTTCGCGACGCATGCGCGATTTCTGCGGTTCCGCATCGAGAACGGCCTGCAGCTCATCGTTCGCGGGCGGCTGTCCGTGTATGAAGCGAAGGGGGAGTTTCAGCTCAATGCCGTGGCCATCGAGCCGGCTGGCCTGGGTGCGTTGCAACTCGCTTTCGAGCAACTCAAGAAACGGCTGAGCGAAGAGGGGTTGTTCGATCCCGCGCGAAAGCGTCCGATCCCGATGCTGCCGCAACGCATTGCGGTCGTGACCAGTCCCACCGGCGCCGCGCTCCAGGACATCCTGCACGTGCTCGGACGCCGCTTCGACGGGCTGGTGCTGCAGATCTACCCGGTGCGCGTGCAGGGCGTGACCGCCGCGCGCGAGATTGCCGCCGCGGTTCGGAACCTGTCGCGTTGGCATCTGCACGATGTCGTGCTGATCTGCCGCGGCGGAGGCTCGCTGGAAGACCTGTGGGCGTTCAACGAAGAGATCGTGGCCCGGGCCGTGTCGGAGTCCGCGATCCCCACGATCTCCGGCGTGGGTCACGAGACCGACTTCACGATCTGCGACTTCGTGGCCGACCTTCGCGCACCTACGCCTTCCGCCGCCGCGGAGATCGTCATCCGCGCGAAGAGCGAGCTCACGTCACAGATCGACCATCTGACGCGTCGTGTGCGCCACATCGTCGAAGGCCGTGTGCGCAACTATCGTCACGATCTTCGACACCTGGCCTCGTCGGACCGCCTCGGCCTCGTCGTGAGACGGGCAGTGGTGGCCCGCGAGAAACTGGAGCGCCGCCGCGTGGCGCTCTTCCGCCAGCTCGACGCACGCGCGAAGACCCTGCGCCGCCGCCTGGACCAGAGCGAGGAGCTGCTGGCCAAATATCCCTCCCGCATCGCCCGCGAGCGCGATCGCCTGCGCGGCTTGATGGCCACGCTGCAGGCCGTCTCGCCCCTCTCGGTGCTCTCCCGCGGATATGCGATCGCCTTCTCGCGAACCCGGCGCGGACGAAAGCCGATCCTCGACTCCAACCAGGTACAGGTCGGGGAGCCCATCGAAGTGCAACTCAAGAAAGGCCGTCTCCAGGCCACGGTCGACTCCCGCACACTGGGAGTGGAGAGTCTGTGGCCGGAGGTGGAGGGCGGCGGCACCTGATCCCGAGCGAGGACGACAACCGAACGACGCATTGGCCTGTCATCCTGAGCCGGCACGGCCGGCGGCGCTTCCCCTTCCTGTCATCCTGAGAGTGTGTGCAGAAATCCGCGCGTTTCCCAACCTGTCATCCTGAGCGGGAGGTGGGTAGGGTGCGAAGGATCTCGTGCGAAGAACGACGAACGTGCGAGCACGAGAAGCCGGTGTCGTCCAACCTGCGCGGGTCTCGCTTACCGCAGGAGATCCTTCGCCGCCCACTTCCAAGAAACTCCCACTCATCGGAGGTTGCATCGCCCCCCTCATCCGGCCTTCAGCCACCTTCTCCCCCCAAGAAGCCGGGGGGAGAAGGCTCTCGACTTTTCGTTCTCGCGATGAACCACTCCTCCTCGCGATGCACACACACCGAGAGCCTTCTCCCCTCCGCAGAGGGGAGAAGGTGCCGAAGGCGGATGAGGGGTCGCCCTCGTGGCAGGCACGCAGTAGGTGTTTCTTACTCTCAAGTGCGCCGCGCGCGGCGTGGGCCCGCTCAGGATGACAGGAGGTTGTGTGCGCCGCGCGAATCTAAGGTTAGTAGTGCAGCGGGGCCGAGTTAGGATTGGGGCATGCGCCTCCCGAGAAAGCCGTTGAAGCTCCTGCTGGAGGCGCTCTTCGACGTGCGTGTTTACAGCACGCGTCCTCACGGACGCGATGATTGCCATGACATCCAAGCCTCGAATGCCGCCATCAAGACCGTTCTCGACGTCGGTGCAAACGACGGCGGCTCGGCGTTGAAGTTTCTCAGCGCGTTTCCGAAGGCCACGATTCACTCCTTCGAGCCGGTGACACGAACCTTCGAGCTGCTGCGAAAGAACGTCGCCGCACACCCATCGATCCACTGTCATCAGCTTGCTGTCGGCCACGAACCGGGTGTCGCACGGATCTACCTGACCGCGCACTCCACGACCAGTTCTCTCGTTCGTCCGGACACGGTCCTGGAAGAAGAGAGCGTCCGAGTCACCACGGTCGACGATTTCGCGGAGGCGCACTCTCTCGAGCGCATCGATCTCCTCAAGGTCGATACGGAAGGATTCGATCTGGAGGTCCTGCGCGGTGCCGAGCGGATGCTGAGCTCGGGACGCGTGGGGTTCGTCCTCGCGGAAGTTGGGTTCCATCGAGGCGATGCCCGGCATGTCCTGTTCGATGACGTTCGCGACCTTCTGACTTCGAAAGGGTTCAGCGTGTTCGGGATCTACGATCAGCAGCCCGAATGGTCGGGCGAGAACCGGCTCCGTTATTCGAACGCCTGCTTTTGCCACGAGAGCGTTCCCGCCCGGGCCATGCCTGGCTGACGATGGCCGTCCCACCCCCGTGCTATAACCCCTCCGCCATGGCCGACCCCTCCCGTACGAACGAGTTCGAGAAGGCCTTCCAGCAGCTCGAGAAGATCGTGCAGCGCCTCGAAGGAGAGGAACTGCCGCTCGACGAGTCGCTGCAGCTCTTCGAGGAAGGGATCCGCCTCTCGCGTTTCTGTCATCAGCGTTTGAGCGAAGTGGAGAAGAAGATCGAGCTCATCCTCGCGGACGCGAAAGGCCAACCGGTCACCGAGCCCTTCGACGAAGAGGACTCCGTCCACGACGACGAGGAAACCGACGAGTAGCACCCATCACCCAGCACCAAGATGAACCTCTCCGACTACCTCCTCTCCCGGCGCGCCATGGTCGATCGGACCATCGACGTCCACCTGCCGGCGGCGACTACGCATCCTCCTGTCATCCACGAGGCGATGCGGTATGCAGTGCTGGGAGGTGGGAAACGCATTCGGCCCATCCTGGCCATCGCGGCGGCGGAAGCGGTGGGCGGGGAGGCGGGGCCGTTGCTCGTGCCGCTGTGCGCGCTGGAGCTGATTCACACCTACTCGCTCGTCCACGACGACCTGCCCTCGCTCGACAACGATGACTACCGGCGCGGACGCAAGACCACGCACGTGGTCTACGGCGAGGCGATGGCCATCCTGGTGGGAGACGCGCTGCTCACCGAGGCGTTCGCGTGGTTGTCGCGGCCGCTCCCGGGTGTTCCGGTGGAGCGGCAGTTGCGCGCCGTGGGCGAAGTGGCGCGGGCCATCGATTCCACGGGAATGATCGGCGGGCAAGTGGCGGACCTGGTCGCGGAGCGCTCCCAGCAACGCGGGGATCACGACTCGCTGCTCAGCGAGCTGGAGTTCATCCACCGGAACAAGACCGGCAAGCTGCTGACCGCCTCGGTGGTCCTCGGAGGCCTCCTTGGAGGCGCCGGCGACGACCAGCTTGCGTCGCTGCGAAAGTACGCCGATGCCCTGGGGCTGGCCTTCCAGATCGTCGACGACCTGCTCGACATCGAGGAGTCCTCGGCCACTCTGGGCAAGACCGCAGGCAAGGATGTCGCCCAGGGAAAGCTCACATGGCCCGCGCTCCTGGGCGCGGAAGCGGCCAGGGCGGAGGTGGACCGGCTGCTCCAGGAAGCCATCGCAAACGCTGCTATCATCGCCGGTCCCGTGAATACCCTCGCCCCGATCGCGCGTTACATCTGCGAACGTCGCTCCTAGAGAGCGGCCCGGACCGGAAAAAGATGCCACGAATTCTCGATTCGATCGAAGCGCCGCCTGACCTGCGAAAGCTCAGTCGCAGACAACTTCCCCAGGTTGCGCAGGAGATCCGCGACCAAATCATCGACGTCGTGTCCCGCATCGGCGGCCACTTCGGCGGCAACCTGGGCATCGTCGAGCTCACACTCGCGCTGCACTACACCTTCGACACTCCCCGGGACCAGATCGTCTTCGACACCGGTCACCAGACCTATCCCCACAAGCTCATCACCGGCCGGCGCGACACTTTCCACACCATCCGCCAGCACAATGGCATCTCGGGCTTCTGCAAGCGCGAGGAGTCGGTCTACGACGTCTTCAATGCCGGCCATGCGTCGACCTCGATCTCCGCGGCCCTCGGCATTGCGGTGGCGCGCGACTTCCGCAAGGAGGACTATCGCGTCGTGGCCGTGATCGGCGACGGTGCGCTCTCCGGCGGCATCGCCCTGGAAGGCCTCAACCAGGCCGGCCACCTCAAGAGCCGCCTGATGATCGTGCTCAACGACAACGACATGTCCATCTCCACGAACGTGGGGGCCATGTCGGGCTATCTGAACCAGATCATCAAAGGCCAGCGCTACAACCAGGCCAAAGACCTGGCCAAGGGCATCATGGACCGCGTCCCGCTCGTCGGCGGAAAGCTGCACGGTCTCGCGCACGACATCGAGCAGATGCTCAAGAACATGATCGTGCCGGGCACGCTGTTCGAGGAGCTCGGCTTCAAGTACCTCGGGCCGTACGACGGCCACGATCTGGACACGCTGCTCGAAGTCTTCGAGGAGAACCGCGACTACGACGGCCCCATCCTCATCCACGTCATCACCAAGAAGGGGAAGGGCTACACGCCCGCGGAAGACAAGCCGATCTGGTCTCACGGCGTCTCGCCGTTCGACATTCCCTCGGGCGAGGTCAAGAAGAGCACCAAGCCGCAGCCGCCCACCTATACGGCCGTGTTCGCCGACACGCTGATCGAGCTGGCGAAGAAGGATCCGAAGATCATCGCCGTCACCGGCGCGATGCCGGACGGCACGGGCCTGGACAAGTTCGCGAAGGTCTTTCCGGAGCGGATGTTCGACGTAGGCATCGCCGAAGAGCACGCCGTGACGTTCTGCGGCGGCATGGCTACGCAGGGCATGAAGCCGGTGGCGGCCATCTACTCGACCTTCCTGCAACGCGCCTTCGACCAGGTCTTCCACGACGTGGCCATCATGGACCTGCCGGTCGTGTTCGCTCTGGATCGCGGCGGGATCGCCGGCGCGGACGGTCCCACCCACCACGGTATCTACGACATGGCCTACCTGCGGATCTTCCCCAACATGATCTGCATGGCACCGAAGGACGAGAACGAGCTGCGACACATGCTCAAGACTGCGTTCGAGACGTGTCACCCCACGTCGCTGCGCTACCCGCGCGGAAACGGCGCGGGCGTGAAGATGGACGCCGAGCTGCAGTCGCTGCCCATCGGCAAGGGTGAGGTGCTCCGCGAGGGAACCGACGCCACGATCTTCGCCATCGGCAACGAAGTGTGGCCGTCCATGGAGGCGGCGGAGATCCTTTCCCGTGATGGAATTAGCGTAGCCGTTATCAATGCCCGATTCATCAAGCCTTTGGATGATGAGTTGATTACTAAATATTGTCAGCCTTATTCCGCGGTCATTACCGTAGAGGAAGGCTCGCTGGCGGGGGGCTTCGGCTCCGCGATCATGGAGCGTTGCGAAGAGCTGGGTCTCCGCAACGTGCGTTTTCACCGGATCGGCATTCCCGACGAGTACGTCCACCACGGAACCCAGGACGTGCTGCGCGCGCAGTACGACCTTCACAGTGAAGGAATCGCCGGCCGAGTGCGCGCATTTGTCGAGGAGCCGGGAGAGAACACGATGCGCTACTTCGAACGTCTCGAGGAGAGCGGCCGGAACATCCCTGACGAGGATCTGCTCCGAATGCACGAACGCGGCGTCGACTCCGATCACATCGACGAAGTGGTGTACGGACTGCCGAGCGGCGTGCCTGTGAAGTGATGCGCAGGACGTACTTCGCGGACACCTGGTTCTTCGTAGCGATCCTGGACCGGTTCGACTCGCATCATGCCGGAGCCACGCGCATCGCCAGAGCGCTCAAGGGTGCTCGTGTGGTCACGAACGAGTCGGTGCTCGCCGAGGTCCTGGCCTTCTTCGCACGGGCCGGTGTGAGAGCGCGAGGCGAGGCGGCTGCCAAGGTGCGCGATGCGCTGCAGAGCCTGGAAGTGAAGTCGGTCGATCGGGCTCTGTTTCTGCGGGCACTCGATCTGTACGAGACGCGCTCCGACAAGCAGTACTCCCTCGTCGACTGTGCCTCCATGGTGATGATGCGCGAGCGTGGCATCAGCCACGTGCTCACGAACGATCATCACTTCCGGCAGGAAGGCTTCACCGTCCTCTCCGACGCACCATGAAGAAGCAGCGCCTGGACGTGGCGGTCGTGGAGCGCGGGCTCGCCGACACGCGGTCGAAGGCGCAGTCGCTGATCATGGCCCGTCGCGTCCTGGTCAACGGGCAGTTTGCCGACAAGGCCGGCACGAGCGTCACCGGCGAAGACGAGATCCGCGTGGCGGAGCTCGAGCATCCCTGGGTCGGCCGCGGCGGGATGAAGCTCGCGCACGCGTTGAAGGAGTTCGGTGTCGAGGTCGCGGGGAAGATCTGCGCGGACATCGGCGCCTCCACGGGTGGGTTCACGGACGTGATGCTCAAGAGCGGCGCCGCGAAGGTGTACGCCATCGACGTGGGCTACGGTCAGCTCGACGTCTCTCTGCGCAATGACCCGCGCGTGGTGAACCGTGAGAAGGTGAACGCCCGCTATCTCCAGCCGGAGAACTTCGACCAGCCGCTCGACTTCGTCTCCATCGACGTGTCGTTCATCTCTCTCAAGCTCATCCTCCCCGCCATAGCGGGCTTCCTGCGCGGCGAGCTCGTGGCCCTGATCAAACCGCAATTCGAAGTCGGCAAGCACGAGGTAGGCAAGGGCGGCATCGTCCGCGACGAAGTCCTCCGCACCTCCGCCGTGGAGGCAGTCGTCGCCACCGCACGCGAGCTGGGCTTCGCGGTCGAAGGTGTGATCGAGAGTCCGATCCGCGGCGCGGAAGGGAACGTGGAGTTCCTCATGTACGCGCGCACGGGGATGGGCTGAGAGAGCTGTTCTTAGGACAGCTTCCCGGAAGTCCGTGTAGTGGGTCGGGTTGTCAGTTGTCGGTTCTCGGTTGTCTGCACCCGATCGCGCCGTGGAAGGATCACCTCCCAACTGAGAACCGACAACCTGACAACAGCGTCGGGTGGACACTCACTTACGGGAAGCTGCACTGCTGAGTCGCGCGTTCCATTCCCTCACGTATTTGGAAGCGGCTCGTCGGCTGACGTGAAGGGAATCGCGAATCAGGTCCGTTGCGCCAGGTACTCGTGCAGTCCTTCACGCCAGGAGTCGGGAGCCACTCCGGTGAGCCGTTCGTAGCGTTCCGTCGAGAGCACTGAGTAGGCGGGGCGGCGCGCGGGCCGGGGGAACTGTTCGCTGGTGACCGGCTCCACATCGATGCCGGAGCCTTCCGCGATCGCCCGCGCGAAGTCGAACCACGAGCAGGCGTCGGCGTCGGCGTAGTGGATGATCCCGCGCGCGGAACCATGCACGAGGCGCAGGATGGCGCGTGCGAGGTGCGGGGTGTAGGTCGGCCGGCCCTGCTGGTCGGCCACGACGCGCAGAGGGTTGGTCCCCTTGCGGATCTGCCCGCGAATGGCTTCCACGAAATTCGGGCCGTGCGTCCCGAAGAGCCACGACGTCCGCACGATGAGGTGTTCCTTCGCGTGTGTGGCCGCTACCTCGCCGAGGAGCTTCGAGCGCCCGTAGGCGGAGAGTGGTCCGGTGGCGTCGGTGACTTCGTAGGGTGCCCGTCGCCGACCGTCGAAGACGAAGTCGGTGGACACCTGCACCAGCAGGGCGCCGGCCTCATTGGCTGCCATGGCCAGCAACTCCACCGCCGAGCCGTTGATGGCATTGGCGGCAGCCTCTTCGGTCTCGGCGAGGTCCACCTTGGTATAGGCGGCGCAGTTGAGAATGACGTCGGGTGCGTGCTCCGCGACGATGGCGTTCACCCGGCGCGAGTCCGTCACGTCGAGATCCACGCGGTTGAGGGCCGCCAGCGGCTCACCGCGTGAAGCGAGCTCGTGCTGGAGGTCGTGGCCCAGCATTCCGCCGGCGCCGGTAATGAGCCACTTCATGGGTGCGGGGGGCGTGGTGACCCGGGTGGCGTTAGGCCTTGTCCTCAGGCCCTGGGATGGCCTTCTCGTCCTTGTTCTTCAGGCCGTCGCGAAAGTTGGAGATTCCCTGGCCGAGACCTTTGCCGAGCTGAGGCAGCCGGCTCGCGCCGAAAATGACGACGACGATCGCCAGAATGAGGATGAGTTCCATGGGACCAAACGAACCGATCATGATGCCTCCAGGGAGCGGACAGCGGAGAGTGTACCAAACCGGAAACAGCGGGCGGGAAGGTTACGTTCCCTCGAGAGGGCCCCCTCATCCGCCTTCGGCACCTTCTCCCCTCTGCGGAGGGGAGAAGGTGGCCATCGGCCGGATGAGGGGGGCGATGCAGCCTCCGATGAGTTTGCATTCTGACCCTGCAAACACTGGAAGTTTTCTTGGAAGCGTCGAGCGAGGGACCTGGGTGTGCAGGGGCGCCAATCACAAGCCTCGTGCGCCGCCCGCCCAGGTCGCTCGCTCGACGCTCGGGATGACAGGCAACTTGCATTGGGTTGGCGGACGCACCCCGAGCGGCGCATCCACCGCGCAGACTCCCCCGTCGCAACTCGCAACCCCCACCAACCGCCAACCAACAACTCCACCTGCTACGATCCACCTCTCGAATGCTCGACCTCTCCTCCCTCAATCCTCAGCAGCGCGAAGCCGTGATGCATGGCACCGGACCTCTTCTGGTCCTGGCAGGTGCGGGCTCGGGCAAGACGCGCGTCATTACTTACCGCATCGGCTACCTCATGGGCGAGATGGGTGTTCGTCCGCAGAACATTCTGGCCGTCACGTTCACGAACAAAGCAGCGGCGGAGATGCTGCACCGCGTCGATCAGCTCGTCCCCGCCGGCGGCTATCGGCCCTGGATCGGCACCTTTCACTCCACTTCGTTGAAGATGTTGCGCCGTTACGCGGACCGTCTCGGCTTCACCAAGTCCTTTGCCGTCTACGACACCTCCGACCAGATGACGCTCATTCGCCGCTGCATGCGCGAGCTGAACGTCAACGACGAAGCCTTCCCGCCGCGCTCGGTGCTCACCCGGATCTCCCACGCCAAGAACGAGCTGATCAACCCTGTGGAGTACGAGAAGTCCAACCACGACTTCTTCGGCGCCCGCGTTGCGGAGATCTACCGCCTGTATCAGAAGCGTCTTCGCGAGTACGACGCGATGGATTTCGACGACCTGATCGGCAACTACGTCCAACTCATCGAGAAGCACGAGGATGTTCGCGACGAGTTGCACGAGCGGTTTCAGCATCTGCTCATCGACGAGTACCAGGACACGAACAAGGCTCAGTACGTTCTGGTGAAGCTCCTGGCCGGGAAAGCCGGCAACATCACCGCCGTCGGTGACGAAGATCAGAGCATTTATCGTTTCCGTGGAGCGGACATCAATAACATCCTGAATTTTGAGTCAGACTTTCCGGGAGCTAAAATCATCAAGTTGGAGCAGAACTACCGCTCCACGGGCAACATCCTCGACGCCGCCACCGGGGTGGTCTCCAACAACGTGGCCCGCAAGGGCAAGACGCTCTTCACCAAGGACGGGAAGGGCGATCCGGTGCGCGTGGTCACGTGCGGCAACGATCGCGAGGAAGCCCAGTTCGTCCTGGAGAAGATCTCCTCTCTTCGCTCGCGCTACAAGCTCACCGATTTCGCCGTGCTGTTCCGCACCAACGCCCAGTCGCGGCCGTTCGAAGAAGAGTTGTTGCGCGCGAATCTTCCCTACTCCGTGGTCGGCGGCGTGAAGTTCTACGAGCGCGCGGAGATCAAGGACATCCTGTCCTTCATCCGCCTGTCCATCCGCCCGCACGACACTCCGTCGGTCGAGCGCGTGATCAACGTGCCCTCGCGTGGGATCGGCGACACCACCGTCGCCGCGCTCACCGAGCGCGCGAGCGACCAGGGCATTTCGCTGTGGCAGACCGTGGAAGGCGACCTCGGTTTTCTTCCGGCGCGCGCGGCCAAGGCCGTCAAGGAGTTTCGCGAGATCGTGCACGACCTGCAGCGCGCGGCCACGCAGCCCATCGCCGAGCTCGTGGACTACGTGCTTCTGCGCACCGGCTACCGGCGCATGCTTCAGGAGTCGCGCGATCTGCAAGACGAGTCGCGGATGGAGAACCTCGAGGAACTGATCAACTCCGCCCGCGAGTACACGGATCAGAACCCGGCGGCCGCTCTCGCGGACTGGCTGGATTCACTCACCCTCATGTCCGATCTGGACAAGTACGAATCGCAGAAGGGTGTCACGCTGATGACGCTCCACGCCGCGAAAGGTCTGGAGTTCCGGGTGGTCTTCCTCGTCGGGATGGAGGAGGGAATCCTTCCCCACTCGCAGTCGCTGGAGCGTACGGACGACCTGGAAGAGGAGCGCCGTCTCTGCTACGTGGGCATGACCCGGGCGCGGGAGATGCTGTTCTGCATGCACGCTCACGAGCGTCGCGTCCATGGCCGATTTCGCGAGCAGAACCCCTCGCCGTTCCTGACGGAGATCCCCGAGGCGGCCCGGGAGGCGGTGCGGATGGGACGCAGCTATACGTCGCAGAACTGGCGTGACGCGCCCGTCGGTGCGGGAGGCCGAGGCTATCAGGGCTCGTCCGGCGCCAGCCGCGGGTACGGCCGCGCGGACAGCGGCCCTTCACGCTCCGGCGATTCACGAGGTGGTGCGTCGTACGGCGGAGGCTCGCGTAGCGGCACGCCCTACGGCGGCGCTCCCAAGCCGGCGGCGCCGAAGCCGAAGGAGACGAACGTGAACGGCGTCCTGTCCTTCTTCGGAAACGGTCCCGTGCAGTTCGACCCCGGCGCGATCCGCGCGGCGAAGCAGACCGAAGCACCCGCCACGGGCGAGCTCAAGCGCGGGCAGAAAGTCCGTCACGAGATGTTTGGCGTCGGCACCATCCTGACCATGGAAGGCAGCGGCCCCGACGCCAAGCTCTCCGTCTACTTCGAACGCCACGGCACCAAGAAGTTCGTCGCCAAGTTCGCGAAACTCACGCGCGCCTAGCCCGCATTTCTCACAGCCCTTCTGCTACGACAGCCGATAGCGGCCTGCCTGCTTCGCCGAACGACGATTTCGCTCCTCAACGTAGTGTCAACTATGCCTTCGTCGCGAAATCGCCGTTCGACTCGCATCCAGGCCACTCTCGGCTGTCTCGCGACGAAGGGCTGTGAGAAATGCGGGCTAGCGCTAGCGCTATCGGGCGAGCACGGTACCCTGGAGTTTGGACAGTTCAGTGCCGGCGGGCGGGGACGCTGACGAGGGTCCAATGGCCGTCTTCGAAGATTGCGGCGGTGAGCTTGCCGCCGTAGACGCAGCCGGTGTCGAGGCCGAGGGCTTTGCGGTCGAACTTCGGCTCGCGAACGGGCGTGTGTCCGTAGACGACGAAGCGGTCGCCCTTCCACTTCTCGGACCAGAGCACGTCGTCCTTCTTCTTCCTCTCTTTCGGCACGGGCGTCCACTGATCGTTCTTTTTGCGGATCCAGCGCAGCTCGGGAACGATGTCTCTCTGTCGCTCGATGTCCTCGCGCGTGACGTCCATCTGCGGCAGGAAGCCTCCGTGAACCACGGTGAGCGCAAGCCTTGGGAAGTCGATCACGAGCGGCCAGGAGGCGATGTATCGGAGGAGGTCCTTGCGGCGCAGCACGTCCTTGTTCTCGGAGACGAAGAAACGCACGAGCGGTCGGGCGCGTTCGAGGAGCTTGATCTCGTTGTTGCCGCGGACCGCGAGGTAGCCGCGGTCGCGCCAGAGGTCGAGGCAGCGCGCCGCGGCGGGACCTTTGGTGACCACGTCCCCGACGGACACGACGATGTCGCCCGCTGCGGGCTTCACGCGGTCGAGCAGTTCCGTGAGCTCGTCATAGCAGCCATGGATGTCTCCGATGAAGATCACGCGGCCGGGCGTGGCGTCGATGGTTTTGAAGATCAGCTCGTCCGCCATGCCCGCCATACCCTCCGCATGCGGGTCAGCCATGCTTTCGGAGTCTCGGCATAGATGCGGCGGCCCAGCTCGCGAGCCTGTTCGTCGAGGACTCTCTGACGTTCGTCGATGGCGCGTGTCAAGGCTGGTGTGGGGCGGCCGGCGCGTTCGCGGAGCACGACCAGATCGTGATGGTCTCCCAAGGCGCGCGACAGCGTCTCGAGCACCGAGGCGTACGGCTTCATCATCTCCGGCCAGGCCTGCCGGAGCAGTTGCACGTGATACCAATGTTCTTTCACGAGCTTGCGCCACTCGTGCATCGCTTCCGGAGTGTGAGCATCGAGCATCGCCCGCCGGCCGCCCCGATACGCCCGCTGCAAGCCGGAGGCGACGCTGTCGAAGGAATCACCGAGCTCGGGCCACCGGGCCAGGCGTTCCTGTGCAGCACCGAGCTGGTCGAGGACGTGGGCGACGCGCGTCTCCAGCTCCTCCGAAGAGAGGGCATCGCGATGGGCCTCGAGCGTTTTGCGAAAGCGCGTCTTGGTTGGGCGGTGCAGCTCGAGCTTCTCCAGCGCCTCGAGCACGGCGTCCGCATCGCGCGCCGCAGCCAGCTCTCGGCCCGCGTCGCGGAACCAGGCGTTCTCGACCGCGTACTGATCGCCGAGAGGCTCGCGCACGAGACGGATGAGCGCGCGTGTCTCCTTGAAGCGCTTGCGCGCATTGTGAACGCGCTCCTCCAGCGGCTCGGCTACGTCGGTGAACTGTTCCCGCGCCCGCGCAATCTGTTCGTCCATGATGCGACGCACCGCCGCGGACACGGTCTCTTCGCGATGAATGGAGTAGGACACGGCGAGAGAGTATCGCGTAGCGAGTTGGGTTGCGGGTAGCGAGTTGCGAGTAGCGAGTTGCGAGTAGCGGGTTGCGACTAGCGAGTGGCGAGTAGCGAGGGAGACGTGCACTCGCCGAGGAGCGCCGGCGTCCTCGCCGGCTGGCCGTGCGGCGTCCCGCCGCGGGCGGGGGCATTCAGAGAGCGATCCGCGTGATCACTCTCTTCGTCGCTCGGGGGCGGGACGCCCCCGGGCCAGCCGGCGGGACGCCGGCGCTCCGCCGCAACCCGCAACCCGCAACCAAACAAGCAACCAACTAGAATCCGCGCGTGCCGACTCGTGCGCTCCCTCTGCTCAACCGCGAGTTGAGCCGCCTCGACTACAACCGGCGCGTGCTGGCGAAGGCGGAGGATTCCGGTGTGCCGCCTTTGGAGCGGCTGCGGTTCCTGGCGTTCTGCTCGCGCAATCTGGATGAGTTCTTCATGGTGCGCGCCGGGGCCACGCGGGATCTGCTCGACGCCGGGATCGACGATCCGGCGCCGGATGGGATGCGACCCTCGGAGCAGATGGTGGCCATGCGCCAGCGCACGCGCGTGCTGCTCGACGACATGTACCGCTGCCTCAACGATCGGCTCTTGCCGGAGCTCAACGCGCACGGCATCGTCGTGGAGCGGTTTCGCGAGCTCGAGCCCGAGCAGCAGAAGCGGCTGACCGAGTTCTTCCACGACCGCGTGGCGCCCGTACTCACGCCGCTGGCCATCGATCCCGGACATCCCTTCCCCTTCGTCGCAAACCTGACCCTCAACATCGCCGTGACGGTGGAGTCCGCACGCTCGGGCGACCATGTCGTGCTCTTCAAGCTGCCGCCCGTCCTGCCGCGGTTCATCCGCGTTTCGGAGAAACGCTTCGTGCCCATCGGCTCGCTGGTCATGGCGCACCTGGGCCACTTCTTTCCCGCGCTGGCCGTGCGTGGGGCGGTCCTCTTCCGCGCGATCCGCAACTCGGAGCTGAGCATCGACAGCGACGAAGTCGAGGACTTGCGCGTGTCGGTGGAGGCGGAGCTGCGCCGCCGCGAGCGCAAGCAGGTGGTCTGCCTGGAGATCGATCATCGCGCCAGCGCGGAGATGGTGCGCCTGATCGTCGAGGGGACCCGCACTCGGGACGAGGACGTCTACCGCGTTCCCGGGTTCCTCAAGATCAACGACATGGCGGACATCTGCGAGCAGGCCGAGGCGGCGGAGCTCGTGTATCCGACCTTCAACCCGCGCCTTCCGGCGCGACTGGCCACCTCGGCGGACATCTTCTCGATCATCCGCGAGCGCGACGTCCTGCTGCACCGCCCGTACGATTCCTTCACCGCGGTGGTCGAGCTGCTGCACGCCGCGGCCACCGACCCCGCGGTGGTGGCCATCAAGCAGACGCTCTATCAGACCGACGAAGACTCGCCGGTGATCGACAAACTGGTGCTGGCCGCGCAGAACGGCAAGCAGGTCACGGTCGTGATCGAGCTGCAGGCACGTTTCGAGGAGAAGCACAACATCGTCCTGGCGGCACGCCTGCAGGACGCCGGCGCGCAGGTCGTGTACGGCTTGGTGGGGATCCAGGCTCACGCGAAGATGTGCGTCGTCGTGCGCAGCGAGGACGACGCGCTACGGCACTACGTACACCTCTCCACCGGCAACTACAACGTCGACGCGGCCCGCGTGTACGTGGACTTGGACCTGCTCACGGCCCATGAGGAGTTCGGCCATGACGCGTCGCAACTCCTCAATCTCCTGACCGGCTTCAGCACCCCCAGCCTCACACACGTCGCCGAGCACGCTTCGAAGCGCCCACAGTGGAAGCACTTCGTGGTGGCGCCCTTCGACTATCACAAGGCACTGCTGGCGAAGATCGACCGGGAGGCCAGGCATGCGAAGGAGAAGCGCCCCGCGCGCATCGCCGCGAAGCTCAACTCGCTCGTCGACCCCGTCGTCATCGACGCGCTCTACAGCGCCGCCGACGCGGGAGTGAAAGTCGATCTGGTCATCCGCGGCATCTGCTGCCTGGTTCCGCGCGAGAACCTCCGTGTGATCTCGATCGTGGACCGCTTCCTCGAGCACTCACGCATCGTCCGGTTCGAGAACGGGGGAGCCCCGGAGATCCACCTCTCCAGCGGGGACTGGATGCCCCGCAACTTCGTGCGCCGCATCGAAGTGATGTTCCCCCTGCTCGACGCCGACGCCCGCGCGCGCGCCGAGCAGATCCTGGATCTGTCTCTGCAGGACACGGCGTCGTCCTGGCAGTTGCAACCCGACGGAACCTGGACCGCGAGGCGCGGCCCGCTCTCCAGCCAGCAACGCTTCATCGACCACGCCCGGACCGAAGCCATCTCCCTCGGCCCCTACGACGCCGCGATCGAGCAAGCCCAGAAGAGGAGAAGGAAGGCCAGGCGGCGGAAGTAGCTCTCTCGTTCTCGTTCCTCGCGTGCTCGGGTCGTCTCGTCTTCTCGTCTTCTCGTCTTCGGGTCGTCTCGTCTTCGGGTCGTCGAGTCGTCGAGTCTTCGAGTCTTCGAGTGGCGACGCCGCGTATCGACTGTGAGGCTATGAGACCCTCGACGACTCGACGACTCGACGACTCGACGACTCGAAGACGAGACGACCCGAAGACGAGAAGACGAGAAGAGGAGAAGGGAGGGCCGCCCTACTTCTTTCTTCGCGACTTCTTCCGAACGGCGGCTGGTTTCTTGACCGCTTCCTCGTACGGGGCGGGGAGCTTGACGGCTTCGGCTCGGGCGATGTCGATGAAACGGTGTTGGGCGCGGATGGGGCGGGCGCCTGGTTTGCGGCGGCGATAGGTGCCGTCGGAGAGGAGCTTCCAGGCCTTGGCGTCGTCGGCCAGACAGGTGCCGAGGATTTGCAGCTCGACGCGGTCGCGGAGTTGCGGGCTGAGGATCGGCCAGGTGGTCTCGATGCGCCGGAAGAAATTGCGCGGCATCCAGTCGCCGCTGGTCGCGAAGACCTCGGTTTTGCCGCCGTTGCGAAAGAGCAGGATGCGCGAGTGCTCGAGAAAGCGGTCGATGATGGAGACCACGCGGATGTTCTCGCGCGGGACCAGGCAACAGATGCCGCGCACGATCAGGTCGATCTTCACCCCCGCGCCGGCGGCGGCGTACAGCGCCGCGATCACCCGCGGCTCCACCAGCGCGTTCATCTTGGCCAGGATCTGGGCGGGACGACCCTCGCGTGCGTGCTGCGTCTCCCGTTCGATCATGCGCAACGACCAGTCGTGGTACTCCGTCGGCGCCACCACCAGCCTCCGCCACGACCATCGCGGCGACACTTCATCGAACAACTCCTGGGCCGTGGTGGTGCTGTAACCGGTGATCAGATTCATGAGCTGCGCGGCATCCTCGGCGATGTCGCGATCCGCCGTCAGCAGGTCGATGTCCGTGTAGAGCCGCGCGGTGCGGGCGTTGTAGTTCCCCGTGGACAGATGCACATAGCGGCGCAGCTCCGCTCCTTCGCGCCGGATCACCAGACACATCTTCGAGTGCGTCTTGATCCCCACCAGTCCGTACACCACCTGCACGCCCGCGTCCTCGAGACGCCGGGCCCAGGCGATGTTGCGCTCCTCGTCGAAGCGCGCCTGCAGCTCGACGAGCGCCGTGACCTGCTTGCCCTTCTCCGCCGCGCGCGCCAGCGCCTCGATCACCTCCGAGCCCTGCTCGGTACGGTAGAGGGTCTGCTTGATGGCCACCACGTCCGGATCGTCGGCCGCGCTCTGCACGAACTCCACGACCGCACCGTAAGAGTCGTAGGGCCGGTGCAGCAGGATGTCGCCCGCGCGGATGATCGAGA
>Ga0307505_10001380_pt1 | contig 19835 bp, 19 predicted proteins | sample 23_S_MG_FD_202183 | JGI IMG/M metagenome (GOLD analysis project Ga0307505, IMG submission 202183) | Soil microbial communities from Populus trichocarpa stands in riparian zone in the Pacific Northwest, United States - 23_S | ecosystem: Environmental > Terrestrial > Soil > Riparian zone > Trees...
TGTTCATGAACTTCGACAGGATCTGATCCCCGAACTTGGGATCGGGCAGGATTTCCCGCTTCTCGGGACGACGACGACGTGACATCGGACTAATTCCTTATCTTGCCGGAGCGCCCTTCCCCTTCTTTCGTCATCCCCGCGAAAGCGGGGACCCAGGGAAGCAATGTGCGGCTCCGCGAATATCTAACGAGCGTTCCACCAGGAGGCTCGAGATCCCCGATAAGATCGCTCATGGCGATCTTTCGAGGATGACCCGTCCCCCCGGACGGGTCACTTCGGCCGCTTGGCCCCGTACTTCGAACGGCTCTGGCGGCGGTCCTTGACCCCCTGCGTATCGAGCACGCCGCGCAGCACGTGATAGCGCACGCCGGGAAGGTCGCGCACCTTGCCGCCGCGGATCAGCACCACGGAGTGCTCCTGCAGGTTGTGCCCCTCGCCCGGGATATAGGCGATGACCTCGCGCTGGTTGGTCAGCCGCACCTTGGCGACCTTGCGCAGCGCCGAGTTCGGCTTCTTCGGCGTGGTGGTGTAGACGCGGGTGCACACGCCGCGCTTCTGCGGGTTCTGCTCCATCGCCGGAACCTTGCTCTTGGCCCGGTTCACTTGGCGGCCCTTGCGGACCAGCTGGTTGATCGTCGGCATGTATCTCTTCACCGTTGCTTGGCGCCACAGGAGCGAAGGTGAAGGTGTCCGGTATCGCGCCCCTTCGTCATCCCCGCGGAAGCGGGGACCCAGCGAAGCAAGAACGCCGCGAAGCGTCCTTATGATGCGCGAGCCTGAAACACTCCACCCGCGCCCACGGGCACCGGGTTACTTTGACGGCTGCCCCGACCCTCTTCCTTCGTCACCCCGGACTTGATCCGGGGTCCAGCGAAACAAGAGAGCCAACAGAGAAGGGCCTTGCGACTTGTCGCCAAGGCCCCCGGGACATCACCGGCAATGTTCAGCTCTATCTGACCGCGAGGAGCGAGGCTCCGATGCGGATGCGCGGGCCGTTAGCGGGGATTGGGGTGGGGGTCAAGCGTGGCGGAGACTGAGGCCGACTAAGCACTCTCGGCGCCCGCCATCAATCGCTCAAGGACTTCGGCACAGCTCTGCGCTTGGCATTGAAGGCGCCTGGCGAAATGACGGGCGTTGGCCAGCCTTACCCGCTCAAGGTCAAGCGATCCCTTCGAAATCTTGCTGAGCTTGCCGCAGGCGATGTGCACATCCGCCGGCGGCGAAGTCTCCCGAGATGCGGACCGTTGGCGGACTTTGCAGTTCCTCGACAGCCGCATCGCTCATGGAATGAGTTCCTTTCGCTTCCCAGCAAGCAGCGTGCTCTCCTTGGTTCCCGCCCAACTGCGCGAACGGCTGCGCGAGGCGGCTTCCCATCGTCATGCGCGTCCGGCGCGCGGCGAACAACGAGATCCTCATCGAACTGGACGGCGGAGACGGGAAATCGGCGCGGCCGCCGCTCACTTGCGGTTCGCGGGATCGCGCATGTCGAAGTGGGCGCGGATGTGATCGAGCACCGCGGGGTAGAGCGGGGTGACGAACTGCACCCCGACGTATTCGCCGCGGCGCCATTTGACATGGGCTTCGACCGGCCCGACCGGCCCGATCCTGACCGTCACCGGCGCGCCGATCGCCAGGCTGGAGAAGCGGTCGTGGAACTTGCAGCCGTGCTCGGACAGGTCCTGGATGGTGACGTCGCGCGCGCCGGTGCCCATGCGGACCCGGCCGACGATGCTGATCTCGTGCCTCGGCTCGACGCGCTCGGTCATAAGCCCCCCGCGCCTCCCTTAGCACGCGCGAGCGTCTCTCCCAAATGGGGGTCGGGCCCAGACTGGGATCAGGCGTGGCGGTCGTTGGCGGGGACGACTTCGAGCAGCTCGCCGACGTGGCGGCGGAAGTGCAGGCCGGAGCCCATCCGGTCGGCACGCTCGATCAGCTCGGTCAGCGCGCGCAGCGTGATCGGCTCGGCGAACTTGAGCCCGGCGCTGCCGTCGGCCCACCAGCGCAGCGAGGTCTGCGCGAATTCACGCCCGGCGAGGCCGAGCGTGAACAGCCGGCCCGGCTCGAGCGGCGGGACACCGAAGGCCAGCACGCCGCGGTAGGAGATGTTGCCGATGCCGACCACCACCGGCGCTCCGCCGAGCCACAGCCGCCCGGTCAGCGAGGTGGGGATGCGGATCGCGCGCGGCGGGAAGGCGGCGGCGTCGAGGTCGGTTTGTCCGGCCGGCTCGCCGACATGCTCGAGGCCGAGCCGCGCCCCCTCGCGCCAGACCACGCGGGCGCGGCGCCAGCGGGTGCTCTCGTGGAAATACTCGAGCTCGCTGCCCGGCTCGGCGGCGAGCGCGGTCTCGACCATCAGCCCGGTCGCCGAAAGGTTGCGGATCAGGCCGACGCCGCAGTGCGGTCCGGCGCGCAGGCAGCACGGCAGGTAGACGGTCTGCAGCCGCGACTCGCGCCGCTGCTCGGTGAGCGCGGCGCTCACCGGTTCACTGAAACTCGAGGTCATGGCGGATCTCCCCGTGCTCGTCACGGCGCACGGCCAGCGCGAAGGGCGGCGCGAACCAGTCGATGCGGGCGGCGCGCACGATCGTGGTGCTGGCCGCCGCCGAAGCCTGGACCGGACCCGAGGGATTTCGGGCCGGAGGGGTGGAAGGGATCAGGACGGCGGCGGCGGCCAGCAGGGGTAACAACGTGGAACTCATGACCGGCATGATCGCGCAAACGGCCGCGCTCGGGCAGTTTCTTACCGTAAATGTAACGTTACACGCCGCAGCCTTGCAAAAATAAGTAATTCTCCGTAACCCTGCGCAACGTCGCAGTGAATACGTTAACCGGAATTAGAACCGATTTGAAGGGAACTCCCCCTTCCATGGACGATACGCCCCCCGCGCGTCCCGATTTCGAGACTTTGCTCGCCCGCGAGGTCGAGCGCGTGCTGGCGGATCCGGCGTTCCAGCGCTCGCCGGTGCAGAGCCGGCTGCTTTCCTACCTCGCCGAGCAGACGGTCGGCCGCAACCGCCGCATCTCGCAGATCGCCGTCGCGGTCGACGGGCTCGGCCGGCCGGAAACCGCCGACCAGCTCACCGAAAGCTATCCGCGGGTGCAGATCTCGCGGCTGCGCCGCAACCTCGCGCTGTACTATGCGCGCTGCCAGCCCGGCGAAGGGCTGGCGGTCTACGTCCGCCACGGCGATTACCAGCTGCGCCTCGCCCCGCCCGAAAGCGCCTACGGCGAGCAGCGCGCGCGCGGCGCTCCGGCGGCGCCGGCCAACGACGCGCCCGCTCCGGCCGCGCCCGCCGCGGCCCATCGGCCGCCCGCTTCGCCCGCCCCACGCTGGAGCGTGACGGCGCTGTTCGTCGCGGCCCTGTTCGGCACCGCGGCGGTCGCCAGCGCCTGGCTGGCGTTTCGCGACTGGCAGGAGGCGAGGCGCGTCCCCACGCTGGAAATCCGCGTCGATCGGCCGGGCGGTGCGGAGGAGGACGACCCGCTGCTGACCGTGGCCGCGCAGTTCGCCGACGACATCGCCGGCAACAGCTACGTCGTGCGCGACCTGCGCCCGCAGGAGCAGGACGGCCGGCCCGGCTACGAAGTGCGGCTGCGGCTGTCGCAGAGCATGGACGCTCGCCCGGTGCTCGACGTGTCGCTTTACGATCCCGCCAACCAGCGCCTGTTTCACGACAGCATTCCGCTGGGCGAGGGCACGCCGGCCGTGCTGGCGCGGCTGAACGGGGCGATGGTGCACATCGTCGGCCCCACCGGGCTGCTCGCGAGGCGCGAACTGGCGCAGATCGGCGAAACCCCGCGCAGCGACTACGAATGCGTGATTCGGACCGAATCGATCCGCCTGCAGGGCAGCCTCTCGACCGATCTCGTCGAAAGCTGTCTCGAGCGTTTCCCCGACAGCCTCTATCGCGCCTACTGGCTGACGCGCCTCGCCTACAACGCCTATCGCAACGAGGCCCTGGCCGGCGGTGCGGTCGAATCGCGCGGCGCGGCGTGGCAGACGCTGCAGCAGGCTTTCGCGGTCGATCCCTCCAATCCCTTCGCCAACTACGTCGCGGCCAAGATCGCCTTCGCGCGCCGCGATTGCGAGGCCGCCCGGCCGTTCATCGCGCGCACGCTGACCAACGCCAACTTCCACGGCACGCTGACCGCCGCGACGCTCGGCGACGCCGCGCTGTGCCCGGGCAGTCTGACCGAGGACCAGGACGCCGAGCGTCGCGTCGAGACGCTCGTCGCGGGCGTGCCCGAGCCGAACCCGCTGCTGCATGTCTACCTGGTCTTCGCCGCGGCCGCGGTCGACCGGCCGGACCTGGCCCGGCGCGTGCTCGACGCGCCGATGTCGGAAACGCCCGACGGCTCGCTCGCCGCCATTTCCGACACGCTTGAGGATTCCCTCGCGAACCCCGCCGCGTTCGCCGGCAACCAGGCCCGGCTCGAACGGGTCGTGCAAGGGTTCTACTGGAATCCCGCTTCGCGCCGCACCTTGATGACTAGGCTGGAGGCGGTCGCCGCCTGGCGCGGCTGAACGCACGCGATGCGGCGCGGCTAGGCGAGCTTGCCCGCGTAGATGAGCCGCCCTTCGCCGAGCCGTTCCATCACCTCGGTGACGACGCCCTGCCCGACCGCGAAGCAGCCCTGGCTGCGGCCGATGCGGCCCTGCGCCGCGATCAGCGCCGGGTCGACGTATGCCGCGCCATGCAGCACGATCGCGCGCTCGAACGCCCGGTCGTTGCTGCGGTCGAGCCCGGCCAGCCGCTGCGCGCGGCCGTGCTCGCCGAAATAGGGCTGCGCGGTCAGATAGGCGCCGTGCGAACTGGCGTTCGAGCCGGGCAGGTTCGAGAAGCGCTGCAGCATGCCGCTGTGCGCCGGGTCCGAGCCCGAGCCGTGCGCGACCAGCCAGCTCGCCTCGATCCGCCCGCCCGCCACGTCGACCAGGTGCAGGCGCGGCTCGCGCGAGTGCAGCGTGAAGTCGGCCAGCGCCAGCCGGTCGCGCGCGGCGATGCCATGGGTGTCGAGCGCGGCGAGCGCGATGGCGAGCAGCGGCGGCATCTCGGCCTGGACCGGCGCGGCGGCCACCGTGGCCGGCGCGGGCAGAGGCGGCGGAGCAGGAGGAACCGGCGGCAGGGTCGCCTTCGGCGGCGCTACCGAGCGCGTGGTGCAGGCCGCGACGCTCGCGGCGAGAGCTGCGCCGATGAAGCGACGCCGGTCGTATGACATGAAGTGCGATCCCGTTGTGTTGCTCTGAGCACTATATAGCACCGGACATGGCACATTTGAGGCCCGAGGGTTAACCGGGCGTGACGCGGTCTCTGCGAACTTGTTGTTTCGAAGGCTCAGGACGTTAATCTGAGGCGATGGAGGACGCGCGGATGACAGGACGCTTGAGGCAGGGTCTGGGCCGGTTGGCCGCCGCGGCGTTGGCGCTTGCGGCAGCACCCGCGCCCGCTCAGGTCGATGCCGCACCGGCGGCCGTCGCGCCGGAGGCCCCCGCTCCGATCCCGACCAGCGCGTTCGCCGCGCGCAGTCCCTTCAGCGGCCTGCCCCAGCTTTCTCCCGACGGCAGGCGCATCGCCTTCAGTCTCGACGATGACGGCAAGTCCTGGATCGGCGTTCTCGACATCGAAAGCGGCGATCTGGTGCGCAAGCTGCCGCTCGACGAGGACCAGGGCCTGCGCTGGTTTGGGTGGGCCGGCAACGACCGCCTGCTGATCGGGCTGGTGGTGCCGATCACCAGCAATTGGGCCGAAGGCCGCGTCGCGCGGCTGTTCGTGGCCGACCTCGCCACCGGGCAATCGCACTACGTCGGGCCGAGCCGCGGCCAGGGAGTGGTGGGCGACGACGTCCTCTACACAGATCCCGCCGGCGAGTTCGTGCTGCTGTCGCTGCAGCCGCAACTTTGGGTGGAACCCGAAGTGTGGCGCTTCCGCCTCGACGGCACCGATACCAGGGGCGAAAAGATCGCCGCGCAGCGCGGCGTCCGGCGCTGGATCGCCGACAATTCCGGCGTAGTGCGCGTCGGGCTCGGGTACGAGAACCGCAAGGTCAAGGTCTGGTACCGCAAGGATGCCGGCGATCGGCTGCGGGTGATCGCCCGCGTGCGGCCGGGCGACAAGGACGAGATCTGGGACGTCGTGCGAGTGCTCAAGGGCAGCGACGAAGGAGTGGTCTTCGAACCCGGCGAAAGCGGCAGGCTGGCGCTGCGCCGGTTCAACTACGCCACGCGCGAGGTCGGCGATATCGTCTACGAGAACCCCGAATGGGACCTGTCGGGCGTCGATCTCGGCGAGGACGGGCAACCGCTGGCGATCCACTTCACCGACGACCGCGACCGCGTCGTCTGGCTCGACCCCGAGCTGGCCCGGCTGCAATCGCGCCTGCAGCAGGCCCTGGGCGGAACCGACGTCAATATCGCGGACCGCTCGCGCGACGGATCGCGGCTGCTGATCTCGACCGGCGGGGCGAGCGATCCCGGTACCTGGTTCGTCTACACCGCGGCGACGCGCGAGCTGAACGAGTTCGCGCAGATCAGGCCCGGCATCGATCCCGCCGCGCTCGCGCCGGTCGAGCCGGTGACATACGCCGCCCGCGACGGCACGCCTATCCGCGCTTATCTCACGCTGCCCAGGGGGCGCGAGGCGAAAGGGCTGCCGCTGGTGATCCTGCCGCACGGCGGTCCCTACGGCGTGCGCGACAAGCTCGCCTATTCGGACGAGGTCCAGCTCCTCGCCAACCGCGGCTACGCGGTGCTGCAGCCCAATTACCGCGGCTCGGGCGGCTTCGGGGAGGCGTTCGACGAGCTCGGAAAGGGAGAGATCGGTCGCAGGATGCAGGACGACCTCGACGATGCAATGGACTGGGCCGTCACGCAAGGCATCGCCGATCCGCAGCGCGTCTGCCTGGCGGGCTCGAGCTACGGCGGCTACGCCGCGCTGTGGGGAGTGATCCGCAATCCGGAACGCTACCGCTGCGCGGCCAGCTTCGCCGGGGTCACCGCGTGGGACCGGCAGCTGGCCTACGCCACCGATTTCCTCGACCGCAAGGACCGCCGCGAATGGCGCGAGACAGTGCGCGGCGCCGACCGGCAGTTCGACCTCGATTCGGTCTCGCCCGCGCGCCGCGCCGCCGACGTCACCCGCCCGGTCTTGCTGGTCCACGGCAAGAAGGACCGCACCGTGCTGTTCAGCCAGTTCGAGCTTATGCGCGATGGGCTCGTCGCCGCGCGCGTGCGGGACGCGCAGTTCGTGGTACTGGGGGAATCCGGGCACGGCTTCGCCTCACCGGCGGACGAGCAGGCCTGGTACGACGCGCTGATCGGCTTCCTCGCCCGGCACAACCCGCCCGACGCCGCGCCCGGCACCCTGGCGGGCGCCGGCGACGGGGCGGATCAATCTCCTCCGGCGGAGACCGTCAGCTCGTAGTCGCCGGTGCTCTGCGAGAAGGCGCGGGCCTTGATGCGCAGGGCTTCCAGCCAGGTCGCGTTGAGGCCGGAGGCGTCGAACACCAGCCGCGAATCGGTCCCGCCGCCGCCATCGTCGTCGCTCAGCAGCGTACTGAAGCCGAGGGGGGTCTCGAAGCCGATCTCGAGGATCGGGTCGAGCATCGAATCGCTGCCTTCCTCGGCGTCGCCGATGCGGCGCAGCTCGACCAGCAGCGTGCCGGTGCCGGCGGCGATCGCGGCTCGGGCGCTTTCGCTGAGGCGATAGAGGTGATCGCCCGAGCCGTTGCCCAGCGTGCCGGTTGCGGGGGCGCCGAGCCCGATTTCCATGACCGCGGCGGCGACCGCCCCTTCGGCGCGGCCGGCCGAAAACGCGAAGTTCCCTTCGGTCTGCCCGACGCCGTACGCCCGCACGGTATAGACGCCGCTCGAAGGCACGAGGAAGCGCAGCCGCGAGTTGAGGCCGCCGCCGCCGTCGTCGTCTTCGCCCAGCGTGGTGCCGCCGGCTGCCTCGCCGGCGAAGACCTGCAGCGCGGGATCGAGGCTGGAACCGGGCGCGGCGGCGAGCGCGAGGTCCCACAACTCGCCTCGCTCGGCACGGAAGCGGAACAGCTGCTCGTCGGACCGGCCGAGCGTCCCGGAGTGCGCGTCGCCGAGCGAGATCGTTACCACGGGCTTGGGGCGGTAGTCGCTCGGGCGCACGATCAGGTCGAAGCGCATCGCCGCGTCGCCGCCGTCGACCGCGGCGTTGGAGACTTCGATGCGCACGCGCTGGCCGCGCACCGAATAGAGCCGCACGTTTGAGGCGAGCGAGCCGGCCGAATCGTCGTTTTCGGCGACCAGCTCGCCCGAGCGGGCATCGACCACCCGCAGCCGCGGGTCGGAGCCGGCGACCGGCGCGGCGGTGAGGTCTATGGCCTGGCCGGGCGCGAGCGTCAGCAGGTAGCGCGCCGCGGCGCCCCCCGCGGGCACCTCGCCGGCGAAGACCTTGCCGACCGAAGGCGCGCGGTCGAGGTCGACTTCCTGCGCCTGCGCGGCGGCGAGCGGCGCGGCCGCGAGCAGGACCGGCGCCAGCGCGCGGGCGATCGAATGCTTGGACATGATTTCCCCGACTCCCCTTGATCGAAGCCCTTCTTAGCCGCCGCGCCACTCGTGTGCCAGCAGTCCCAGATCAGGCTGTCGCGGCGGCCGATATGCGTGGTCCACTGCTCGCGCAGGCGGCCCTCGAGAGTGAAGCCGAGGCGCTCGAGCAAGCGGTTGGAGGCGATGTTGTCGGGATCGGTGTCGGCGTAGAGGCGGCGGCGGCCTTCGCCGGTGAACAGATGCGCGATCAGCACGGCGAGAGTCTCGCGCGCCACGCCCCTGCCCTGATGCCTGGGCGCGACGAGGTAGCCGAGCTCGGCGATGCCGTCGCCGCGCTCGATCGCGGCGAGGCGGGCGATGGCCGGGCCGCGCTCGCTTTCGGCGACCGCCCAGCTGCGGCCCTCGGGCCAGCCGGCGGCGGGCACCAGCCATTCGGCCAGCTCATCTACGCTGACGAACGGCCCGCGGCTCCACCAGCGCATCGCTTCGGGGTCGCAAAAGCCCGGGAACAGCGCGGGCGCGTCGTCGCGGGTCAGTTCGCGCAGCACGAAGCGCTTGGTCCGCAGCAGGGGCGTGGAGGATTCCATCTGCCGGCTTTCGAGCCAATCCATGCCGGATGGCAAGCGCGATCAGACGCCAGGCTTGCAACCACGGCATCGGCGGCTAGGCTCGACCTCGGTCAGCCAGGGGTGATCGAGCGGTGAGCGGCGGAGGCGAACACGATCTCACCGGGGAATGGAGCGGAATCTACAATTACCCTGCCCTCCTGCCGCCCAACACTTTCGAGGCGTCGATCCGCGATTCGGGGGGAACCATAACCGGCGTCATCCGCCAGCCCGGCGAGATTGTCGAGCCTCCGGGGATCCACCAGCATGCCGTGATCGAAGGCAGGCGCCATGGAACCGCGGTGAGCTGGGTCAAGATCTACGACGACCTGAGCCGCGCGACGCCCCATTATCAGGGCAGGATCCAGCCGGGCGGCGACGAGATCGAAGGTGAATGGCACATCCCCGGCGACTGGTCCGGCACCTTCCTGATGATGCGCCGCAGCAAGGAAGAGGTCGAAGAGGTGCGAGAGGTGACCGAGGAAATCGGGGTTCGGTAGCCGCCCGTGCTCACTCTTCCGTCAGGTGCTCGACCAGCGCGCGTACCTTCTTCTGCCGCCATTGCGGGCGCGGGGCGACCAGCCAGTAGGCGCGCCGGCTGTCGTGCGGGCCGTCGAGCGTCTCCAGCGTGCCGGCGGCGAGCGCTTCGGCGACCAGCGGCAACGGCATCACCGCGCGGCCCAACCCGGCGAGCGCGGAACTGAGCGCCTGCCCGGCGTTGCCGACCTGGAGCAGCACCTCGGCGCCCTCGGGCGGCGGGCAGCCGGGCCAGGCGATCCATCCCTCGGGCGCGCCGGGCGCGGCGACGGTGACGCGCTGCGCCGGCGCCAGCTCGACACCTTCGAGCTCGCCCGGCCCTTCGACCAGCCGCACCGCGACGTCGAGGTTGGCTTCGGTGAAATCGGCGTCCTCGTCGGCGATCAGCTGGTAGCGGACCTCCGGGTTGGCCTTGCGGAATTCGGCGAGCCGCGGCGCGAGCCACTGGGCGTAGAATTCGCGCGGGACGGCGATGGTGTAGCTATGGCTCGATTGCCCGGCCTGCATCGCCTGGACCGATTCCTCGAAGCGCAGGAAGCCTTCGCGCAAGGGATCGAGCCCGGATTCGGCCTCGTCGGTCAGCTCGAGGCCCTTGGAAGTACGGCGGAAAAGCACCACGCCGAGCACGTCCTCGAGCGCGCGGATCTGCTGGCCGACCGCCGCCGGCGTCACCGCCAGCTCGTCCGCCGCGCGCGTGAACGACAGGTGTCGCGCCGCGGCGTCGAACACGCGCAGGGCGTTCAAGGGCAGATGCGTGCGCTTCATGGCGGGGAGCGCTCTATTGCGCAGCGGGCAGCCGGGCAAGCGCGAGCCGCGCGGAATCGGTCTTGCCGGTGTTCCCATTGCCCGTAAATATCGGGGCGGCCGGATGTGGGGGAGACGGCGGATGCGCTTGCCCGAGCAGTTGCCGGAGCTGCGAGGTCGCTGGCTGACGGCCTACCGGGCGTTGTGGTTCGCGATGCTGGCGATCACCCTGACCGCGCTGACCATCGGGCAATGGCGCGACTGGAAGTGGTCCTCGGGCATCGACCGGCAGCTTTACGGCGCCGGCCTTCGCGCCGAGAGCACCGATGGCGCGCTGACTTTCGATCCGGTCGACGAGGAGGCGCGGGCCGCGGGAGTCGTGCCCGGCAGCGCGCTGCTGGCGGTCGGCGGCCGGCCGGTCCCGGGCGAATCCGGCGCGACCGAGATCGAGCGGATCGCTCGGATGCTCGGCGGCGCCGACGGGCAGGTGCTGATGCTGCGCCTGCGCGCGCCGGACGGGACGGTGAGCGACGTGCGCATAGTGCGCGGGGAGCACCGTCTCGCCGCCGCGGACCGCGAAGCGCCGGTGTCCTATCGCTGGCGCGCCGCCGTCGCCTATGGCTCGCGCACGCTCGGCGCGCTGATCCTGATCGCCGGGGCGGTGCTGCTGTTCCGCCGGCGCAAGAGCGATCCGGTGGTCGCGCTGCTCTCGTTCGGGCTGCTGGCGGTAACCGCCAGCGACATCGCCGTGCTGTTCGGCGATCCGGCGCTTCGGGCCGCGGTCGGCAACGCGCTCGACCTGGTGCCGATGGTCTGCATCCTGCTCGGCATGGCGGTCTTCCCCGAGGGTCGCTTCAGCCCGCGATTCTCGCTGCTGATCGTACCGGCGATCGCCGCGTGGGGCGCGCTCATGGTGACGATGGGCGATCATGCCTCCACCCCGCTGCAGCTCGCGGTCGCGCTGCCCGCCCTGCTTCTGGCCGTGGCCAGCCTCGCCGCGCGCTATGTGCGCCTGCCGCAAGGACCGCAGCGGCAGCAGGTCAAATGGGTCATGCTCGGCTTCGCCGCGTTCATCGCCTGCGGCCTGCTGCAGGCCGTGCTGATCATCGTCGACGGCTCGGTGTCCGACGACCGGACCCATGCCGTGCTGCTCGTGGCAATGAACCTGCTGACGGCGGCTCAGGGGCTGGCTCTGGTCGGCGGCTTCCTGGTCTCGCTGCTCCGCTACCGGCTCTACGATGCCGATGCGGCGATCAGCCGCTCGGCGGTCTACGCCGGACTGACCGTGGTCCTCTTCGCCATCTTCGCCGCCAGCGAGACGCTGATCCAGACGCTGGGGCAGGAATGGTTCGGCGCGAGCACCGGCGCGGCCGGCGGAGCGGTCGCGGCCGGGCTGGCGGCGCTTCTGCTGGTGCCGCTGCATCAACGCCTGAGCGAGTGGGCCAAGAAGCGATTCCAGCGCGACCTCGTCCGGCTCCGCGCCGAGCTGCCCGAAGTGCTGGTGGCGATCCGCGACAGCGACGATCCGGTCGCGCTGGCCGACGACGCGCTCAGGCTGGCGATGCGCGGGGTGCACGCCAGCCACGGCGTCATCCTGCTGGTCGACGAAGGCCGCATCGCGCTGGCCCACGCCGAGGGCCTCCCGGCACAGGGGCTCGCCGAGCGTCTGGCCTCCGAGCTACCCGCCGGGCCCGCCCCCGGGGCGCGGGACGCCGACGACTCCGACCTGCCCTTGCGCCTGCCGCTGATCACCCCCGGAGGCGCGACCGCCGGCTGGATGCTGCTCGGTCCGCACCCGGACGGCAGCCTCTACGGCAAGGACGACCGTGCCGCTCTCGAGGAACTGGCGGCGCCGCTCGCCCGCGCGCTCGCCTTCGCCATCGAGCGCGCGCGCCGCGAGGCGGAACGCGAAGCCGAACGCCGGACGCTCGTCGAGCGCCTGGCCCGGCTCGAACAGTCGCTCGCCCAGGGCACCGCAGCGAACGCAACTCGCGCGAAGCCGGCCTGACCCTGGCGCCTCGGCCTGCCGCTGTCAGTGCTGGTGATGGTGCCGGGCGTGCCGCTTATCGCGGTGGTCTGGCCGGTGTGGGCTAAAACGGGAACCACACCAGAATCGCCGCCACCCCCACGGCCCAGGTGATCAGGTTGAGCGGGATGCCGACGCGCACGAAGTCCATGTAGGTGTAGCCGCCCATCTGGTAGACGAGGACGTTCGTCTGGTAGCCGAACGGGGTGGCGAAGGCGGCGCTGGCGGCGATCATCACCGCCACGAGGAATGGTCTGGGACTCACCGCCAGCGCTTCGGCCAGCGACACCGCGATCGGAGTGAACAGCACGGCCACCGTGGCGTTCGACAGCAACTCGGTGGCGAACAGCGTCGCCCCGTAGATCAGCACAAGCGCCAGGAGCGGGCTCAGGTCTTCGAGCGAGCCGGTCAATCCGAGAGTGGCCGCGTCGGCGAGGCCGGTGACGTCGAGCGCGATGCCCAACACGACCATGCCGGCGATCAGCACCAGCACTTCCGGGCGCAGGCCGCGATAGGCTTCATCGGCCGTGATCACCCGCAGCAGGATCAGCAGCACCGCGCCGGCGAAGGCGCACGCGGCGATCGGTGCGACGTTGAGCGCCGCCAGCGCCACCACCGCCACGAACACCGAGATCGAGGCTAGCGCCCGAAGCGGACGGAGCGGAGCATGTTCGGCAAACGACGAGGCGTGGCCGATCTGCCCGCCGGCAAGGCCGGGATCGCCGACCTGGACGTCGTCCGGCGGAAGGCTCTCCTCGCTATCCTCCACTCGCACGAAACGGTGCCCCACCAGCATAAGATAGATTCCGCCGACCAGCGCGACGGCGACGCCGACCGGCGTAATCTCGAAGATTCCGAACCGCGGCTGGCCGGCGACCGCCGCCATGTCGTCGACCAGCAGGTTGGTCGATGTCCCGATCAGCGTGCAGCAGCCGCCGAGCACCGCGGCATAGGACAGGGGGATAAGGAACCGCTTGGGCGACAGGCCGAGCGATTTCGCGACGTCGCGCACCACCGGCGCGCCGAGCACCACTATCGGAGTGTTGTTGAGGAACGCGGAGGCGCCGCCGGCGAGGCCGATCAGCACCCACAGCCCCGCCTTGCCGATGCGCCGGCACAAGCGCGTCACCTGGCGTATGGCGGCGTCGAGCAGGCCCGAGAGCTCCATCGCGTAGGCGATCACGAACAGCGAGGCGAGCGCGATGATGGCCGGGCTGGCGAAGGCGCCCTGCAATTCGACCGGGCGCACCACTCCGGTCATGAGCAGGACGGCCGCGCCGGACAGCGCCACCACGTCGGAGCGCTGCTTGTCCCAGATGAGCGCCGCGACCACCGCGGCGAGCACCGCGAGCGTGATCAGCTGGCTGGTGGTCATCGGCGCCTTATGAGAGGTTTGACCGTCATGGCCAAGCGGCACGGTTCGCATGGCGTGCGCAAACGTGTTATCGCCGTGCCGATGGTTGCGCGGCGCCCGTGGTTGGCCCTGCTTGCAGGCGCGGTCCTGGTGACCGCCTGCGAGCGCTCGCCGACGCCCGCGCCGGAGGATAGCGGCCCCCCCACGCCCAGCGAGCTCCTGCCGGTCGCCGATCCGCCGCTCGACCGCGAGCGGGTGCTGATCGCGGTCGCCCGCGCGGCCAGCGATTTTGCCGCCGGGCGCGACGATGGCGCGCGCCAGCGCGATCTCGCCGGGAGGCGCTTCGAGGTGCGGCTGCGGTTCGGTTGCGAGGGCGACGCCTTCGCCAGCCGGCAATGGAGCTTCGACGAGCGGCGCCGCGTGCTCCGCGTCCGCGTCGAGCCCGAGCTGTCGGGCGCCGGGCCTGCAATCGCCGCACTCGGGCTCGAGGGATTCGAAGCGGTCGAAGGTTTCTGGATCCGCCGCCCGTGGCTGCTGCAGGCAGCCTGTCCGGTCCGCCGCGAGGCGCCGGAGGCCGAGGACGAAGGCGCCGTTCCGGCCGAGGAATCGGAAGCGGAAGCACTGGACTCGGCTTCCGAGCCGCGGATCGGCATCGCCCACTTCTTCAGCGCCCAGGATTCGCGCACGCTCAGGCGCGACAGCCGTGCCTACGAGGCGACCGTCCAGCTGGCCGAGGGCGAGCAGCCGAGCGCGGCGGGTTATGACCTGGTGCTGTCGGGGCGGCTCGCGCGGCTGCCCGACGGGCGGGTCATCGCTTGCTCGGGCGAAGCCGCGCTGACCGCCCCGCGCTGCATCGTGTCGGTCGATTTGGACCGCGTCGAGCTGGCCCGCCCCGACGGCACGCGCGTCGCCGAGTGGTCGAGCGGCTGACGGTCCGCGCCGTCGCCCGGCCCCGCCGGGAACCCGCAATCGCCATCCGAGTATTTGCGATGCCGGCCAGGCGCCGGAACGGGGTCCTCGGATCCCGATGAGCATCGAACGGGGGCAGCCTGCCTATGAAGATGAATTTCCCCGACCTCGTTTGCGCCGAGTGCGGCAGCAATCGTTTCAAGTTCCCCAAATCCGGAATCGTTGCCGTCAAATGCGACGATTGCGGCACTTCGGTGGCTTCGCGCGAGGAGCTTGAGGACAAGATCGTCAACGGCAAGCCCCGCAAGGAATCCCACGCCGCGCGTGTCGAGCGGCACGCAAGGGAAGTGGCCGGGAGCCACGACAAGCTGCGCGCGAGTGTCGCGGCGACGGATCGCCTTATCGTTGCGTCGAACGAAATGATCCTACGCCACCGCGAAGAGGACAACGAGAACGGCGACTGACCGGGCCGCGCGCTCCAAACGAGTCTTGCCTTTTGCCTATCTTCGGTCATCCTGATCCAAGGGATCGCCTTGGACCTTCCGGACGGGAGCAACCGAGGAGAGGAACATGGATGCCATCGGCAGCGGTGCGAGAGCCATCGCGCTGGTAGGGCCCGCCGGCGCCGGCAAGACCAGCGTGGCCGAGGCCCTGCTCTACGCCGCGGGGGCGATACCCCGCCTCGGCTCGGTCGACGCCGGCACTACACAGGGCGACGCCAGCCAAGAAGCCCGCTCGCGCGGATCCTCCACCGAACTGAACCTGACGCGCTTTTCGTGGGCCGGTGACGATTACGTCCTGCTCGACTGCCCCGGCTCGGTCGGCCTCGCCGCCGACACCGACTGCGCGCTCGACGTCGCCGATCTCGCGCTGGTGGTGATCACGCCCGAGGCGGAGCGCGCCGCGCTCGCCGAACCGGTGCTTCGCGAGCTCGAGGAGCTCGGCGTTCCGCACATCGTGTTCATCAACAAGATCGACAAGGCCCGCGGCGGCATAGACGCGCTGCTCGAAGCGCTCCAGCCCTTGAGCGTGGCGCCGGTGGTCGATCGGCAGATCCCGATCAGCGAAGGCGAGACCGCGGTCGGCTTCGTCGACCTCGCGCTCGACCGCGCGTTCCGGTTCCGCGACGGCCAGCCTTCGGAGCGGGTGCCGATCCCCGACGAACTGCGCGAGAGCGAGCACGCCGCGCGCTTCCACATGCTCGAGCAGCTCGCCGATCACGACGACTACCTGCTCGAGGTGCTGCTCAACGACGAGGAGCCCGACCTCAAGACCGTGTGCGGCGACCTCAGGCGCGAGACCGCGGAAGGGCTGGTGGTCCCGGTCATGCTCGGCTCGGCCACGCACGGCGGCGGGATGCGCCGCCTGCTCAAGGCGCTGCGCCACGATACGCCCGCGCCTGCCGCGACAGCCGCACGGCTGGGTATCGACGGACCGGCGATCGAGATGTTCAAGGTCGCCAACGACACCTCGGTCGGCCGCCTCGCGCTCGGCCGGGTGTTCGGCAAGGCGCTGACCGAAGGGTCGGACCTCACCGCGCCCGATGGCGACACACACCGCGCCGGCGCGCTGTTCGGCGTGCAGGGCGGTTCCACGTTGCGGCTCAAGCAGGCGGAGGCCGGCGACATCGTCGGCATTGCCAAGGCCGACGAAGTCCGCGCCGGGGACCGGCTGGGCATCGCCGGCGCGAAGCCCTCGCCGCGCGCCGCGCCCACTCCGCGCACCGCCAACTCGGCGCTGTCCATCTCGGTCAAGGACCACAAGGACGAGGTCCGCCTCTCGACGGCGCTCAACAAACTGACCGAGGAGGACCGCGGCCTATCGTGGGAGACCAGCGACGCGGCGCACGAGACGCTGCTGCGCGGGATCAACGACGAGCATCTCGCGCTCGCGCTCGACCGGCTCAAGCGGCGCTACGGCCTGGAGGTTAACGTGCAGCCGCCTTCGGTGGCGATCCGGGAATCGATCCGCAAGAGCGTGACCCAGCGCGGCCGGCACAAGAAACAGTCGGGCGGCCACGGCCAGTACGGCGACGTGGTGATCGATGTCCGGCCGCTGCCGCGCGGCACCGGGTTCGAGTTCATCGACAAGATCACCGGCGGGGTGATCCCGCGCCAGTACATCCCGGCGGTCGAGGCGGGCGTCAGGGATGCGATGCTCAAGGGTCCGCTCGCGTGCCAGGTGGTCGACGTGATGGTGACGCTGACCGACGGGTCGTATCACAGCGTCGACAGCTCGGAGCTGGCGTTCCGCACTGCCGGACGCATCGCCATGAGCGAAGCGCTCGCGGCGGCCGCGCCCTACCTGCTCGAGCCGATCGCCCACGTCACGATCCAGTGCCCCGGCACCGCAACCTCGCGCATCACTTCGGCGCTGCCGAGCCGGCGCGCGCGGGTGCTGGGGATGGCGCCGCGTGAGGGCTGGTCGCGCTGGGACACCGTCGAAGCGCAAGTGCCCGAAGCCGAGATGGAGGGCTTCCAGAGCGACGTACGTTCGCTCAGCCAGGGCATGGCGACGTTCGAGGCGAAGTTCGATCACCTCGCGGAAGTGACCGGCAAGGTCGCCGACACGATCGTGCAGCGCGCGCCAGAACCGGCCTGAAGCCGAACCCTCGCTCCTCCCGGCGAGGGTCGAGACGACACAGGGCTCAGCCCGCGGCTTGCTCGAGGTCGGAGGCCGGACCGGCGACCGGATGCAGGAAGTCGGCCGACTTCTCGAACAGGTCGAACATCCCCTGGCGGCCGGCGATCGTCAGCGAGAGCCATTGCACCCGCGCGTCGAAACGGTCCGGCGTGCGCTCGACCAGGCCGATACGCACCAGCGTGTCGACGCTCTCATAGACTTTCGCCGCGGGCGTGTCGCCGGTCAGCGCAAGGTGGTCGAGCGATGTGCGGAAGCCGTTCATCTCCTGGATGAACAGGTCGAGCATGACGTCCCACATGGGATTGCCGAGCGGCGCCCCGGGAAATATCTCCACACGCAGCCGCCGCGCTTCGCGGGTCGCAGCGGCGAGTGTGAGGACGAGGTCGTGCCGGTCCTCCTCGGTCATCGCCCGGCCGGGCTCGGCCCGGCAAGAAAGGTGCTCGGCCCACGACATCAGCTGGTGGGCGAGCGCACGGACTTCACCGGCGCTCGGAGGCGCATTCTCGAACATAGATCCCTCTTGTTTCGCCGGCGGCCGGGGCCTTCTCGACCGGGCCGGAAGCGGACGCGCCGCATAGCAGCCAGCCGTTTCGCCGCTTTGCAGATCGCGCCATTCTATTGGCAATCGACCCCCAAATGGGGCAGTCTGCGCGGTGAGAGCATCGCATGACCGCGGGTCGGACGGCCGGGCAATCCGGCGTGGGTAGAGGATACGCCGGTGCAGCAGATGCGCGCCGCCACGCTCGCCAACTACGTCGAGGTGGCGAACTCGGTCGGTCTAGACGGGCTGCGTATGTTGCGCCAGGCGGGCATTCCGCCCGAACAGCTCGACAACCCGGAGAGCCGCTTGCCGGCGAGCTCGGTGATCGGGCTGATCGACCGCTCGGCCGAGCTGTCGGGCTGCGAGCATTTCGGTTTGCTCCTGACCGAGGCGCGCTCGTTCGCGAGCCTGGGGCCGCTCAGCCTGCTGCTCGAAAGGCTGCCCAACGTTCGCGAAGCGGTGCGCGCCGCCATCCTGTTCCAGCGTCACATGAACGATGTGGTCACGATCGCGCTGGAGGAAGCAGACGACACCTGCCTGATCCGGCTCGACTTGGCGCCAGGCCACTGGAGCGCGCCGGCCTTCGACCATGTCGTCTCGATGGCCTATCGGGTGCTGACCGCCGCATCGCGCGACTGCTGGAAGCCCGATTGCGTCCACCTCGTCCGGAGCGAGCCGGACGACTCCGGCCCCTGGCGCCGCTTCTTCGGCGTTCCGATCGAGTTCGGCGATACCTTCAACGGCCTTTCGGCATCGCGCGAATCGATGCTGATCCCCAACCCCTTCGCCGACGAGGAGATGGCTCGCCACGCCCGCCAGCTGCTCCATCTCGCGGCGCCCGACTCCACCGAGGATTCGCTCAACGAGCGGGTGCGGCGATCGATCACGCTGTCGCTTCCGAGCGGGCGCGCCACCATCGACCAGGTCGCCGCGCAGCTCGGCCTCAGCGGACGAAGTCTGCAGCGCCGCCTCGACGAGGAGGGTCACCAGTTCGCCGGGCTGCTGGCGGGAGTGCGGCGCGAGCTGGCGAGCGCCTATCTCGCCAATTCGGCGCATCCGGTCACCACGGTGGCCGCGTTGCTCGGCTACGCTTCGCCAAGTTCGTTCACGCGCTGGTTCACGGCCGAGTTCGGAATGGCACCGCAATCCTGGCGCAACGACCGCAAGGCACGCGAACCGGCCGGCCCCCCGCCCACCTGGCGGCGATGAGCGAGTCGCCTAGCCCTGCGCGGCGGCGGGGGCGGCGAGCGGAAAGAACGGGATCGCGACGTCGAAGCACGAGCCATCCGCGGCCGCGAAGGTGTAGTGGCCTTCCATCGAGCCCATGTTGGTCATCAGCTCGCAGCCGGAAACGTAATCGTGCGTCTGACCGGGGGAGAGCACCGGGGTCTCGCCGACCACGCCCTCTCCGTCAACCAGGCTGACCATCCCGCGCGAATCGGTGATCCGCCAGTGGCGGGTGAGCAGCTGCACGGTGTCGTCGCGGCGGTTCTCGATGCGGATGTGGTAGACCCAGAACCAGCGCCGCGCCTCGGTCCGCGACTGGTCGGGCATGAAGTTGACCGCCACGCGCACGGTGATCCCCGCGGTCATGGCCGCGTGCTGGAACAGGTTTGCGAGCACGTCCTGCATGGGCCGAGCGTAACGGCTTTGCGCAGGCGGGGCAAAGGGGATGCGGCGAATTGTTGTTCCGCCCCACGAAGGGGGCGGCCTACAGCCCCGCCCGCTCCAGCGCCTGGTCGAGGTCCTCGATCAGATCGTCGGGGTGCTCGAGGCCCACGTTGAGCCGGATCATGCCTTCCTCGACGCCCATCTCGGCGCGGCCTTCGGGGCCGAGGTTGTGGTGGGTGGTCGAGGCCGGGTGACAGGCGAGGCTCTTCGAATCGCCGATGTTGTTCGAGATGTCGATCAGCTCGAGCGCGTCGAGCACCGCGAAGGCCCGTTCGCGCCCGCCTTCG
>Ga0307505_10001381_pt1 | contig 19817 bp, 24 predicted proteins | sample 23_S_MG_FD_202183 | JGI IMG/M metagenome (GOLD analysis project Ga0307505, IMG submission 202183) | Soil microbial communities from Populus trichocarpa stands in riparian zone in the Pacific Northwest, United States - 23_S | ecosystem: Environmental > Terrestrial > Soil > Riparian zone > Trees...
GTGCTCTGACGATCGCGGCCGAGGGTGGCCAAGTCCCGTTTCGGACGACGCCAGTTGCGCTGTCGATGATTCACCGAGCGGGTACGATCGATGCCTCCGACACCAGCCCCTCCTCTTCGCCTGGTCCTTGCCTCGGCCTCACCGCGGCGTGCGGACCTCTTGCGCGCGGCGGGCCTCACGTTCGAAGTCGCCGCCGCCGACATCGACGAGCGCGTGCACGTTGGCGAGGATCCAGCCCGTTACGTCGAGCGTCTGGCTCGGGAAAAGGCGGGGCGCGTGGCCGCCACGCGCCCCGACGCTTTCGTCCTCGCCGCCGACACTACCGTGGTCGTGGACGGCGAGATCCTGGGCAAGCCCGCAGACACGGCCGACGCCGGGCGGATGCTGCGCCTGCTCTCGGGCCGCGGGCACGAGGTACTGACCGGCGTCTGCGTGACCGGCCCCGGGCCCTTCGAGCGGGCGGCCGTCGTTCGCACCACCGTCGTGTTCGCCCCGCTCACCGACGAAGAAATCGCCTGGTACGTGGCCTCGGGCGAGCCGCTGGACAAGGCGGGCGCGTACGCCGTCCAGGGCCTGGCATCGCGGTTCGTCGAGCGGATCGAGGGCTCTCACCCAAACGTAGTAGGTCTGCCGGTGGAGCTGGTCTACGCGTGGTGCAGGGAGGTCGGAATTCAGGTATCCTGAAGGCGCCGTAGCACTTAGACCAAGCACATCAGCAGACGGGTCTCCACGTATGAGCCAAAAAACATTCAAGGTCGGCTTCACGGTTGCGGTCCTGGCCACAGCCCTCGGCGTGCTCCTGTACACCTCGCTCGGCGAGAGCATGCAGTACTACAAGTACGCCGACGAAGTGATGGCCAGCCCCGCCGAATGGCACGGGAAGAAGCTCCAGGTGCACGGCTATGTGGTGGGACCCTCCATTGGCTACAAGCCCGGGACGCTCGAGTACCGGTTCGACATCCAGCGCAACGGCAAGGTGATGCGCGCCTTCTATACCGGCGTCGTGCCGGACACGTTCAAGGCCGACTCCGAGGTGGTGCTCACCGGGCTGTTGAAGGACGACGGCTTCCACGCCACGGAGATGACGGCCAAGTGCCCGTCCAAGTACGAAGAGGCGCAGCTGGCCCCCGCGGTCAACAACAGCCCGGCGCTGGGCGCCCCCCAGACCGGCGGCGACTAGCCCATGGCCTCACTGGGCTACTACCTGCTGCTCGCGGCCTTCGTCGTCGCGGCTTACGCGGCCGGGATAGCCGTGGCCGGCGCACGGCGCCGGTCGACAGCGCTGGTTGAAAGCGGTGTCGGCGCGTTCTACCTGGTGGCGGCCATCATGGCGGCCGCGTCCTCAGTCATCGTCTACTCGTTCGTCGCCGGCGACTACTCGATCAAGTACGTCCAGCGCTACTCGGACTCGGCCCAGCCGCTCTTCTTCAAGCTGGCCTCCTATTGGGGCGGCCTGGACGGGTCCATCATGTTCTGGGTGACGCTGTTGTCGCTCTTCGGGACAGTCGCCGTCTATATCAACCGCGAACGGCACCGCGAGCTGATTCCCTACGTGGTGGCCGTCATCGCGGTCGTGGAAATGTTCTTCCTGTTCCTGATGGTGGTCCACAACAACCCGTTCGAGACGTATCTCACGGAGACCCCCGCGGACGGCGCCGGCCTGAACCCCCTGCTCCAGAACTTCCTGATGGTGATCCACCCGCCCACGATGTACCTGGGCTTCGTGGGCCTGACCATCCCGTACGCCTTCGGCATGGCCGCCCTCATCACCGGCCACCTGGACGACTCGTGGCTGCGGGCCGTACGCCGGTGGACGATGATCTCGTGGCTGTTCCTCTCGCTGGGTCTGGGCCTCGGGATGATCTGGGCTTACGAAGAACTGGGATGGGGCGGCTACTGGGGATGGGACCCGGTTGAGAACGCGGGCCTCCTTCCCTGGTTCACGGCCACCGCGTTCCTGCACTCGGTGATGGTGCAGGAGCGGCGCGGGATGCTGCGCGTGTGGAACGTGTCGCTGGTCATCACGACGTTCTTCTTGACGATCTTCGGGACATTCATGACGCGGTCGGGCGTCGTGCAGTCGGTCCACGCCTTCGGCGAGGACCCCGAGCTGGCGCGCATGTTCACCGGCTTCATGGTGACGATTGTCCTCTTCAGCTTCGGCCTGGTGATCTATCGCTTGCCGCTGCTCAAGGCCCGGAACGAGCTGGATTCGTGGGTGTCGCGCGAAGCGGCCTTCATGGCCAACAACTGGATCCTGCTGTTCTCGGCGCTGTTCGTCCTGTTCGCCACGATGTTCCCGACGCTCAGCGAAGCCGTCACGGGCCAGCGCATCACCGTGGGGCCGCCGTTCTTCAACCAGTGGATGGCGCCCATCGGTTTGATTCTGCTGCTCCTGACGGGAACGGGTCCGCTGCTGGCGTGGCGCAAGTCCACGCTGATCAACCTGCGGGAGCAGTTCCTGTTCCCGGTCACCGGCGGACTGCTGGTGGGTGGCACCATGATGGCGCTCGGCGTCAACTTCTGGAGCGCCGGGTTGTGCTTTGCGTTGTGCGGGTACGTGCTGGGCACGGTGGGGCAGGAATTCTGGCGTGGCGCGCGCGTGCGTCAGGTGGCCACCGGCACGGACCTGTTCACGGCGCTGGTCGGGCTGGTGGGCCGCAACAAGCGTCGCTACGGCGGCTACATCATCCACGTCGCCATCGTCCTGATGTTCCTGGGCTTTGCGGGGGAGACGTTCAAGCAATCGGAGACCGTGCTCCTCAAGCCGAACGAGACGGTGACGGTCGGCCGCTTCGGCGCGCGGCTCGACGCGTTGAAGGTCACCGACGACGGCCGCAAGCAGATGGTCACCGCGCACCTGACGGTGACGAAGGACGGCGCGGAGCTGGCCAAGATGTATCCGGCGCGCTGGTACTTCCGCAAGCACGAGGACCAGCCGACCACCGAGGTCGCCATCCGGCGCTCGTTCTCCGAGGACGTGTACATCGTGCTGGCCCAGTTCGAGCCGGGCGCGCAGTCGGCCACGGTGGAACTGGTCGTCACGCCGCTCGTCAACTTCGTCTGGTTCGGCTTCGGCATCCTGGGGCTGGGCACGTTGATCGCGCTCCTGCCTGAAGCGACGTTCGCGTTCGCCACGGCCAGCGTGCCAGGAGTTGCCAGCACGGCCTCCACGGTGGGACTCATCCTCTTCATGCTGCTGGCGTCGCCGGCGTCGGTGCTGGGACAGGTCACGGTCTTCACGGCGCTCGAACGGTCCTTACGGGCCGACATCATGTGCACCTGCAGTTGCCGGCGCTCCTTGGAGAAGTGCGGCATGCCCAATTGCCACGGCGAGGCCGAGCTGATGGCCAAGATGCGAGCCTACATCGCGCAGGGGCAAGGCCGCGAGCAGGTGCTGGCGTCGTTCGTGGCCGACCAGGGCCCGAGCGCCCTGATGGTTCCGCCCAACGAGGGCTTCAACCGCACGGCCTGGGTGTTTCCCGCCGCCGTGGGCGCCGTGGGACTGGCGCTGGTGGGGTTGACGGCTCGGCGATGGACGAAGCGCCCCAGGCCGACCGACGACCCGGGCGCGACACCGATCGACTCCGAGCTGAACGCCCGTCTCGACGATGAGCTCCGCGACCTCGACTAGCGAGGCTCCGCCCCGGATGGTGGAGAAGTCTTCTCAGGACGCCGTGCCGGCCTGGCAGCTGTTCGCGCTGGCGGGGCTGCTTGGCGCCACCTTCGTCGTCTTCATGTCGCGGGGCCAGTCCCCAGCGGCAATCCTGCTCCTCAGCCTCACGGTGTTCGCCGCCGCCGCGGTGGGCATCGGCGCGCTCCGCACGTTGACGCCGCTGGTCGATGAATCGGACGTGCACAGCCCGTTGGGACGCGTGATCGGTGGCCGCACGCGCGCCGCGCTGGAACGGGAAAAAAACCTGACGCTGCGCTCGATCAAGGAACTGGAGTTCGACCGGGCCATGGGAAAGGTGTCGGACACCGACTTTGCCGAGATGGCGGCACGTCTACGAGCCAAGGCGGCCGGCCTGATCCTGCGATTGGACGAAGGCTCGTCTTATCGCCAGCAGATCGAACAGGAACTCGCGCGACGCGTCGGCCCCACGATAGCCAAGGCCGAGCCACAGGCCGGGGCCTGCGCCGGCTGCGGAACGGCCAACGACGCGGACGCGCGCTTCTGCAAGCAGTGCGGCGCGAGTCTCGCGCACAGCTGAGGATCCACGTGCCCGCCCCCTTTCAGGTCAGCCGAGTGGTGCGCCCTGCCGTGCTCGCCGTCGTCGTGGCGCTCGCGGCCGTGAACGCCGCGGCCCAGACCCAGATGCCGGATCCGTCGCTCATCCACGGGCGCGCGCTGCCGGCCCCTGAGCTTTCCACGGGCACCGTGACCGTCCGCGTCGTGCGCCAGTCGATCGGCAACGACGCGCCGGACCAGACCGTCCGCGTGACGGTGGGGGACAAGACCTCCACCGCCACCACCGACGCCATGGGCCGGGCCGAGTTCTCGGACCTGGCGGTTGGTCAGGAAGGCCGCGCCACGGCCACGGTGGACGGCGAGGCGATGGAGTCGCAGCCCTTCACCGTCCCGACCAGCGGCGGCCTGCGCGTGATCCTCGTAGCCGGCATCGCCGAAGCCAACGCGCGCAAGGCACGCGAGGCCGCCGAGGCGGCAGCCGCGCCAGCCACCAAGGGCGTGGTGGTCTTTGGCGGCAATAGCCGCGTCCTGATGCAGTTCACCGACGACTCGCTGCAGGTCTACTACGTGCTGGACGTCGTCAACAACGCCCGCGCACGGGTGGACGTCGGCGGTCCGCTCGTCGTGGATCTGCCGGCAGGGGCCAGCAGCGCGACGGCGCTGGAAGGATCGTCGCCGCTGGGCACCATCAGCGGCAACCGGCTGACGATCGCCGGCCCGTTCCCCTCAGGCACCACCTCGGTCCAAATCGCCTACCGCATGGCCTATTCCAGCAGCGTGCTGAACTTCGTCCAGCCATGGCCCGCGGGCTTCGAGCGGATGACCGTCGGCGTGGAGAAGGTGGGCACCCTCACCATGTCGTCGCCACAATTGCCGGAGACCAGTGAAGTCGAAGGCGACGGCGGACAAGTGTTCGTGTTGGGTCGCGGCGGGGCACTGGCGGCCGGGACGCCTCTCACCGTCACGCTCGGCAATCTGCCGTACCGGAACCGCACGCCGCGGTATGTGGCGCTGGCCTTGGCCGCCGGGTTCATCGCGCTGGGCGCATGGCTAGCGTTCACCGGCTCGGCGCGAGACACGTCCCGGCAGGCCCTGATGAACCGGCGCGAGGCGCTGCTGCAGGAGCTGGCCCAGCTCGAGGTGAAGCGCCGCGACGGCGCCATGTCCGCGGATCGCTACGCGGCACGGCGACAGCGCGTGCTGACCGAGCTGGAACACGTGCTGGGTGAACTGGACCAGGCCGTGCCCGATCCTCAGGGAGGTGGCGAGGGCGTCGCCGCGTGACGCCGGACGCCACGTCAGGCTCCACGAGCACCTTCGACTTCGACACCGTGGTCGTCAACGGCGTGTCGCGCGCCTATGGGCGGCGCCGGGCGCTGCACGGTGTCTCGTTCGGCGCCTCCCGTGGCGACATCATCGGCGTCCTCGGTCCGAACGGGGCAGGGAAGTCGACGCTGCTGGGCATCGTCTCGACGCTGCTGCGACCGACATCGGGGACCGTCGCCTATGGGACGTCTGGTCCCGCCGACCCCGCGGCGGTGCGCTCGCGCCTCGGCGTCCTGGGCCACGATCTCTTCCTCTATCCCGAGCTGACGGCGCGCGAGAACCTGACGTTCTTCGCGGCGCTCTACGGCTGCGCGCACGTGGCGGCCCGCGTCGACGACGCTCTCGCACGAGCGGGACTTGCGTCCCGGGCCGACGACGCCGCCGTCGGCTTCTCCCGAGGCATGCGGCAGCGTCTGGCGCTCGAGCGCGCGCTGATCCACGACCCGCGCCTGGTGCTCCTGGACGAGCCCTTTACGGGGCTCGACGAAGCATCGGCGTCGGCGCTCCTCGCGCGCCTGCGTGCGCTGCGCGCGGACGGCCGCATCGTGGTGCTGGCCACGCACGATCTGGACCTGGCGGACGGACTCCTGGACAAGGCGCTTTTCCTGCGCGACGGCCGCCTGCTCGAGGAAGTGGCCCGGCCCGAGCGGGTGCGCGCCGCGTACAAGGACGTGCTGGGCCGATGAGCACCCAGGGCTTCGGGGCCACCGTGCTGCGGATCGTGCGCAAGGACCTGACCGTGGAGGTCCGCAGCCGCGAAGTGGCCTACACCACCCTCTTTTTTGCGGTGTCGTGCCTCCTGGTCTTTGCCTTCGCCCTCGTCCGCGAGGGACGGGCGCCCGAGGGCGCCGGAGAAGGGATCCTGTGGGCGACGCTGACGTTTGCCGGCACGCTGGCGCTCGGGCGCACGTTCGAGCGCGAGCGCCAGTCCGAGACGCTGCGCGCCCTGCTGCTGGCGCCGGTGCCGCGCGCCGCCGTGTACGTCGGGAAACTCGTAGGGATCGTGGGCCTGCTGCTGGCGGTGGAGGTCGTGCTGGTGCCCCTCGTCACGCTGTTCTTCGGCGCGCCGCTCTTGAAGCGCCCGCTGTGGCTTGCCGGGATCCTGGTGACCGGCACTATCGGGTTCGCGGCGGTGGGGACGCTCTTCGCCGCCATGCTCGTCCGGGCCCGCAGCCGCGACGTGCTGCTGCCGGTGCTCCTGTACCCGGTCGTCGTCCCCGTGCTCATCGCGGGCGTGCGCGGCACGTCGGCCCTTGTGGACCCCGTGTTCGACGTCGCGATCGCCCGGTTCTGGCTGGCGTTGCTCTTCGCCTTCGACGCCGTCTTCGTCACGCTGGCGCTCTGGACCTTTGAACCGGTCATGAGCGACTGACCTCGCCTCGCCGCCCGCGAAGCGGGCAAGAAAGACAGGGATACCAGCGACTCGGTCCTCGCCTTGGATGGACCGAGTTGCTGGTATAGAGTCAACTGATATGCCGAAGTGGTTCACGCCGCTGGCGCTTCTCTGCGGAGCAATGTTGGCGGCCTCTCCCTTGATCATCGCCAACGCCCCGTACGAGTCCCAGATGGGACTGGTCCAGAAGATTTTCTACTACCACATGCCGTCGGCGTGGATGTTCCTGCTGGGGGCCATCGTCTGCGGCGTCGCAAGCGCGCGTTTCCTGGCGACCGGCGCGGAACGCCACGACCGCACGGCGCTGGCAGCCGCGGAATTGACGGTCCTCTTCGGTCTGCTGACCCTCGTCACGGGACCGCTCTGGGCGCGGCGCGCCTGGGGCACGTTCTGGGTATGGGACGCGCGCGTCACGTCCAGCCTTGTCGGCTGGATGATCTCGTGCGCCTATCTCATCCTACGAAAATACGGAGGGCCGGGCTCCGAGCGACTTGGCGCCGCCGTCGCGCTGTTCGGCATGGCCAACGTGCCGTTCATCTACCTCTCGGTGAACTACTGGCGCACGATTCATCCGCCCACGTCGGTCGTGCCGACGCTCAAGTTCTCGATGGGCTTTCCGTTGATGTTCTGCGTGACGGCCTTTCTCCTGTTTTTCATCCTCTTGATGGCGATGCGTACGCGGCTCGAGGAGAGCAGAGCCCGCCTGGACGCGCTGTACCTCGCCCTCGACGAGTAGGAGCCCCATGACCACACTTCGCCGCGTGGCCTTCACCCTGCTGCTGACAAGCGTCGCGCGATTCGCCCTGGCCCAGCCTCCGCGCCAGGACGAGTTCGTGCCCATTTCCGAGCTACCGCCCACCGAGCAGATGCCCGCCGCGCCGCTCGTGGTCGGCGCGTACGTGTTCGTCCTGCTGGTGTTCTTCGTCTACATGCTGTCGGTGGCCAAGCGCGTGGGCGCGGTACAGCGCGACATGCACGCGCTCGAGGCCGAGCTCAAGGGCCGCAAGAAGGCCTGATGCCGACAGCCGCGCACTTCCTGTACATCCCGGGCGTGCTGCTCGTCGGCATCGTGCTGGGGTGGATCCTCGGCTCGCGCGCCGCGGCCGACGCCTACGCCGCGCAGATGCGCAAGGCGACCGCCAAGGCCAATCGGGATTCAGCGGCCGAGCGCTAGCCGGTTGGCGAGCGCGGTCGGCAGCCCGGCGGCGACAATCTTCGTCTGCGCCGACCGCACGTCATAGAGGACGCGCGCCAGCGTCAGCACTCCAGCATCCGTGTCGAGCACGCCATACGCCGCGCGGGGGTCTCCATCCCGCGGCTGGCCCACGGCACCGCAGTTGACGAGCGCTCGCTCCGGTGCGGCCAGGGTGAACACCCAGGGCTCCTGATGGGGCTTGCGCTCGTAGCTCACGCTCGCGCCGAGCCTGAACACACCCGGCACGTGGGTGTGGCCGAAGAGGCACAACGTCCGCGTGACGCTGGTCGCCGCTCGCTGCGCATCCATCTCGTCGAAGACGTAGAAGTCCTCGTCGAAAGGGGCTCCGTGGCAGATCTCGACGTGTTCCGTCACCGACATCGGCCCTTGCGGCAACGCGGCCAGCCACTCGAAGCTGGACGCCGAGAGGGTCTTCGTGGTCCACGCGATCGCCTGGCGCGCCACCGGATTGAAGCTCTCGACCGACGCCAGGCCCGCCGCCACCTTATCGTGGTTCCCGCGAACGATTGCGGCCACCGGCAGGTCGCGCACGCGGTCCACCACCGCGTTCGGATCCGCGCCGTACCCCACCAGATCCCCGAGGACGAGCACCTGCTCGAAGTCGCGCTCCGCTGCGAGGACGGCCTCGAGCGCCTCGAGGTTGCCGTGCACGTCGCTCAGCACCAGGTAGCGCATCTCAGTACCCGATCCACTCGAGGATGCGGTCCACGACCTCGGGCACGGCCCTGGCGCCGTCGATGCGGACGTGGGCGTGAGCGTAGCTGAGTTGGCGCGTGAAGAACAGCTGTTCCATGCGCGCGCGATCCGCCGCCAGCGGCCGGCGTCCGTCGGTTGGCACGCGGCGCAGCACATGGCCCAGAGGCACGTCCAGCCACACGGTGGCCCCGTCGGCCAGCATCAGCGCCCTGTTGTCGGCCTCGGCGAACGTGCCGCCGCCGGTGGCCACCACCACGTTGCGTTCGGGCAGCAGCTCGACGAGCGCCTGGCGCTCGAGCTGGCGAAAGTAGGGTTCGCCGTGCTGGGAGAAGATGGCGGCCACCGTGCGTCGCTCGCGGGCCTCGATGCGCTCGTCGATGTCCTCCACGCGCCAGCCCAGGCGGCGTCCCACCGCCCTGGCGACCGTGGTCTTCCCGGCTCCCATGAAGCCCACGAGATACACCTTGTCGCGGTTCACGCCCGAAGCGAATCGAGCACCCCGAAGAACTCGGGGTACGACACTGCCGCGGCTTCGGCGCCGTGAATGGTGGTGGGACCTTCGGCCCCGAGCGCGGCGATGGCAAACGCCATCGCCAACCGGTGGTCGTGCTTGGCGTCTACCTCGCCGCCAGCCAGTCGACGCCGTCCGTGGATGTGGAACCCGTCCGCGAACTCCTCGATTTCGCCCCCCATTCGGCGGATGCCGTCGGCCAGCGATGCGATCCGGTCGCTTTCCTTGACCCGCAGTTCCTGGGCGCCTGTCACCTTCAGCTCCCCGCCGTGCGTCGCCAGCGCCGCCAGCACGGGAAGCTCGTCGATGACGCCAGGCACCTCGTCGGGCGTCACCTCGGCGTGGCCGACCTCGCCGTAGCTCACCGTGACCGTGCCCACCGGTTCCCCGTGGTGGTCGGCGCGGGCCTCGCCCAGGTCGATCCGCCCGCCGAGCCGGCGCACCACGTCGATGACCCCGGTCCGGGTCGGATTGAGCCCCACATTGGTCATAACGATCTCGGAGCCCGAAAGCGACGCGCCGGCGGCCAGCCAGAACGCGGCGGCCGACATGTCGCCCGGCACGGCCAGGGTCCGCCCTCGAAGGGGCTGGCGCCCTTGGACCGCCACGGTGTTGCCGCCCAGCCGTTCCACGCGCACGCCGAACTCCGCCAGCGCCCGTTCCGTATGGTCTCGTGTAGGCAACGCCTCCTGCACCGAGGTGCGCCCTTCGGCGTGCAACCCGGCCAGGAGCACGGCACTTTTTACCTGCGCGCTCGGCACCTCCGTCTGGTAGTCGACGGCGGTGGGAGTGGAGAGGCCATGGATGGTCAGGGGCGGTCGCCCATTTCGGGAGTCGATACGTGCCCCCATCCGCTCCAGGGGCACGACGATACGGCGCATCGGTCGGCCCTGCAGGGACTCGTCGCCGGTGATGGTGGTCGCAAACGGATGAGCCGCCAGGATGCCCGCCAGCATGCGCATGGTGCTGCCTGAGTTGCCTGCATCCAGCGCGCCAGCCGGCGCCCTCAGTCCGCCCAGTCCGCGCCCCGTGATGCGAAGGTGCCGGCCAGCCGCGTCGCGGGGCCGCTCCTCGATCTCGACGCCGAGGCCCCGCAGGCATTCCAGGGTCGACGCGCAGTCGGCGCCGGTGGAGTACCCCGTGATGGTCGATTCGCCGTCGGCCAGGGCCGCCAGCAGGGCGTAGCGATGGGAGATGGACTTGTCACCAGGGGGGCGCACGTGGCCGCGCATCGCCGTGGCGGGGTGCACCACCACGATTTGCGCTGGGGGCATCGCCGAACTATAACAGGTGGGCTTGCGTCGGCGCACACCGGGACGAGCCCGGATGCGGGTGCCCCACGAGCAAGGAGGAGCGACATGCGACAGGTACTCGTGGGGACCATGATGAGCATGGTCTGCCTGTGGTTCGCCGTGCCACCGGCGATGGCCCAGCGTGAGTTCGTGTTCTTCGCACAGTTCACCGACGCGACGGGGAAACCGGTCACCGGGCTCACGGCCGGGGACATCGAGGTCAACGAGGACGGCGCGGCCGGCAAGATCGTGAAGTTCGAGGTCGTGGACTGGCCGATCCGCGTCGCGCTGATGTTGGACAACGGCACCGGATCGAGCGAGCGGATCGTGCAGGTCCGCAACGGCGCCAAAGGATTCATCGAGGCGATCCCGGCGGGCGTCGAAGTATCGATCCACACCCTGTCGCCGCAGCCCCGGATGTTGGTGCGGCCAACCGCCGACAAGGACGCGCTGCTCAAGGGCATCGACCTCTACGCTCCCGACTCGGGGGCCGGTCGCTTCATCGAAGGACTGATCGAAACGGTGGCGCGATTCGACAAGGAGAAGGGGAACAACTTTCCCGTGATCGTCATCCTCGGCTCGCTGACCGCCGAGGGGAGTGCGATTCGCGACCGCGACGTCAAGCAGCTGTTCGAACGGCTGTCGACGCGGGGCATCACGGTGCACGCGATCCTGGCGGGGAACGCGAATTCTTCGGGGTCTCAGGGTGTCGCCAACGCGACGCAGATCGCCATCGCCGCCACCAAGCAAACGGGCGGCCAGTACCAGTCCATCGCGGCCGTCACGCGTCTGGCAACCCTGCTGCCGGAGCTCGGCCTGCAGGTCGCCCAGAGCCACGCGCGCCAGAGCCAGCAGTACCGCATCACGTTCGAACGGCCACAAGGCAAGACGGGACCGATCGGGCAGGTGGGCCTGGCCACGCGCGGGGGGATGACGGTCAACCTGACGCTGGACGGGCGCATGCCATAGGAGCGGCGGGGGTCGTCATGCTCAATGCCCAATGCCCAATGCTCAAGGCCCAAGTGGATCGCTGAGCCACAAGTCCCTATACTTGGAATGCTGGCCTCAATGCAGAGCGCGCAGACGATCCGGATCGACTTCGGCAGCGCATTCGAGATGGTGGACGTGGTGCAGGTGGTCAGCGACCATATCGGTCGCATGGTCGGCCTGGACGACGACGGGCTGCACTGGCTGGGCGTGGCCGTCCGCGAATCGGTGATCAACGCCATCAAACACGGCAATTCCAACGACGTGCGCAAGCGCGTCCACGTGGAGGTCACCCCCATCGAAACCGAGTCGCCGCACGGGGTCTGCGTCCGCGTGCGCGACGAAGGTCCCGGGTTCGACCCGGCGTGCCTGCCGGACCCGCTGGCCCCCGAGAACATTCTCAAGACCAGCGGTCGCGGCATCTTCCTGATTCGCAGTTTCATGGACGAAATGCACGTCGGACGTGCAGCCGAGGGCGGCATGGAAGTGGTCATGGTCAAGCGCGCCCCCGCCGCCGTCGCGTGAATCCTCCCGATCCGCAGTTCCTCGCCACCGCCACCGAGATCGTCCTCAAGGCCGGGGAGATCCAGCGCGCGCGCCGCGCGTCTGGCTTCCGCGTCGACAAGAAGAGCTCCATCGACCTCGTGACGGAGGTGGACCTCGAGTGCGAGCGGATGTGCCGGGCCGTGCTCGCCGATCGGTTTCCCGACCACGATGTGCTGGGCGAGGAGCTCAGTCCGGATGCCCGGGCCACCTCGACGGCCCGCTACCGGTGGGTGTACGACCCGTTGGACGGCACCACCAACTACGCCCACGGCCTCCCGATCTTCTGTTCGTCGCTCGCGCTCGAGATCGACGGCCAGGCCGAGGTGGGCGCCGTCTTCGACCCGAGCCGGGACGAACTGTTCACCGCGGAGCGCGGGGTGGGGTCGTTCCTGAACGGCACGCGGCTCCGGGCGTCGGCGACGGTCTCGCTCATCGACTCGCTTCTGGTCACGGGGTTCCCCTACAACGTGCACGAGGAGTCCGGCGATCTGGTGCAGCTCTTCGGCGCGTTCCTGTCCCGGGCCCGCGCCGTGCGCCGGTTGGGGTCGGCGGCCCTGGATCTCTGCTACGTGGCGGCGGGACGCTTTGACGGGTTCTGGGAGCAGCACCTGAAGCCGTGGGACGTGGCGGCCGGGGCGCTCATCGTCACGGAGGCGGGCGGGACAGTCACCGGGATGGACGGCACCGCCTTCGACCCCCAGGCCGCCCACCTGGTGGCCAGCAACGGCCCGTTGCATCCGGAGCTCCTGGACGTCATCCGGGCGTTTCGCGCAGGGCGTTTCCGAAAAGGGACAGACTGACGGGCTGGCCCGAGCGGCCCCAGGCCCTCCCAGACGCGGGTTGGCGCTGGCATCACACCTGCAGCGTGAGGCCCCCAGATGCCTGCGCTCATGCCTGAGACCAATCGGAGACTGCCATGTCCAACGTGTTTTCACGAGCAGCCGCGGCTGCAGCCTGTGCGGTTGTGCTGGGGGCCGCCCCGGCGTCTGCCCAACAGACCGTGAACCTTTCGCTCGGGTACTTCACGGTCAAGGGCGAAGACGCCCGCGTCCGCGATGACGTCGTCGTCGCCAACAGCCGGTTCCTGGCCTTCGACGTGTCCGACTTCAACGGCGCCACCATTGGCGGCGAGTGGCTGGTGTCATTTGGCCGGTTCTTCGAGGGTGGTGTGGGCGTGGGGTTCACGCGAAAGACAGTGCCCAGCGTCTACTACGACTACGAGGACCCTGACGGGACCGAGATCGAGCAGGATGCCCGGCTGCGGCGCGTGCCCATGGACTTCACCGTGCGTGTGCTGCCGTTCGGGCAAGGCTCGCCAATCCAGCCGTATTTCGGGCTCGGCGCCACCGCGGTCGCCTGGCGTTACAGCGAGTTCGGCGAGTTCGTGAACTTCGACGCCGGCCGCCAGATCTTCGACGGCGAGTTCGTGGCCAGCGGCGTGCAGGGCGGGGCCGTGGCCCTTGGCGGCATTCGGTTCGCCGGCCAGGGCGGCAGCGCGGGCTTCGAGGTGCGATATCACAAGGCCGACGCGCCTCTCAGCAGCGACTTCGCCGGTTCGCGCCTGGACCTCGGAGGGTGGACCTACCAGTTCACGGCGGGCCTGCGGTTCTAGCGAGGCCCGGCCTCAGACTCGCGAGCCGATGAGGCGCACGATGATCCGTTGGCGGCGCACCGCTGCGCCGAGTACCATGGCCGACGGCTGATTCGTGCGCTCTTTCATCGCTTGGTTGTACGGGTCCGCGCTCGTGCTCGGCGGGCCCGGGCTGTTTGCCGTCGCCGCGCTGGACTCTTCCTTCATCTCCCTGCCGCAGATCAACGATCTGCTGGTCGTGCTGATGGTCACGCAGCACAAGGGGTGGATGCTGTACTACGCCGGCATGGCCACGCTGGGCTCCGTGGTCGGGTGCTTCGCCATCTACTACCTGGCGGGCAAGGGCGGCGAGGCGTTTCTCCGGAAGCGCACCAACCCCGGCCGGCTCGATCGCACGCTGGCGCTCTACCGCCGCCACGGCCTGCTGGCCCTGATGGTGCCGGCGCTCCTGCCACCGCCGGCGCCCTTCAAGCTGTTCGTCCTCGGGGCGGGCCTCGCGGGCGTGCGGCCGGTACCCTTCGTGGTCGCGATCGCCGTGGCCCGCGGCGCACGCTACTTGGCGCTCGGCGTATTGGCGATTTACTTCGGCGACGCCGCGCTGGAGCTGATGCGTACACGGGGGCGCGAGGTCGCGCTCTGGGTGGTGGCGGCGATCCTTTCCGGGGCCATCGCCTGGTGGTGGTGGGCACGTGTGCGGAGGGCACGTGCCTGACGGCACGGTGGACGTCAGCATCGTGATCCCGCTGCGCGACGAGGAGGCCAACGTGAACCCGCTCCTCGACGAGCTGGTCCCGGCCTGCGAGGCCAGCGGGCGATCCTTCGAGTTCATCCTCGTCGACGATGGCAGCCAGGACAAAACATACGCGCGGCTCGTGGAGCGGCAGCGGCGGGACGCCCGGTTGCGGCTGATCAAGTTCACGCGCAACTTCGGCCAGTCGGCGGCCTTCACCGCCGGCTTCGCCGCCGCCCGCGGGGGCGTGATCGTCACCTTCGACGGCGACCTCCAGAACGACCCGACCGATATCCCGCGGCTCCTCCCGTTGACCGAGCGCGCGGACGTCGTCTGCGGGTGGCGGCGGAGCCGCCAGGACGCCTTCCTCACGCGCAAGCTGCCCTCGATGGTGGCCAACTGGCTCATTGGCCTCGCCAGTGGCGTGCCGCTGCACGACAACGGCTGCTCGTTGAAGGTGTTTCGCGCGGAGGTCGTGAAGCCGGTCCAATTGGAGCCGGGGATGCACCGTTACCTGCCGGCCATCGCCAGCCAGCTCGGGAGCCGCGTGACCGAGGTGGTAGTCAATCATCGGCCCCGCCGGTTCGGACGGTCCAAGTACGGCCTCTCGCGCACGTTTCGCGTGGTGCTGGACCTGTTCCGGCTCCGTCAGCTGATGCGGCGCGCGGTCTCCAGGCCCGCATCCGCGCCACCGCTTTATCAGGTATCCGAGACCGCCTGCTAAACTGGGCGACGGCATGTCCTACCGCAGCCCGCTCGAGACGCGCATCTCCAAGAAGACCACCAAGGCCATCGTCGACTTCAACCTCATCGAAGACGGCGACCGCGTGATGGTGGGCCTGTCCGGCGGCAAGGACAGCTGGGCCTTGATGCAGACGCTGGACAACCTGCGGAAGCGGGCCCCCATCGATTTCTCGCTGGTCGCCGTGAACGTGGACTCGGGCTACAAGGACTACCGCCACGACATCCTGGCCAAGACCTGCGCCGAGCGAGGGTGGGAGTACCACATCGAGCACACGGAAATCGGCGAGGTGATGGAGGACGTCCTGGAGGCCGACGCCACGCCGTGCTCGCTGTGCGCGCGCCTGCGCCGGGGGGTCTTGTACCGCATCGCGGAGGAAATGGGCGCCACCAAGATCGCCCTCGGCCACCACCTGGACGACTTCATCGAGACGCTGCTCCTGAACCTCTTCTTCTCCGGCGCGCTCAAGGCCATGCCCGCCAGGCTGGTGTCCGACAACGGCAAGCACGTGGTGATCCGGCCGCTGGTCTACGTGGGGGAGGACGAGGCGCGCCTCTACGCCAAGGAATCGCAGTTGCCCATCATCGGGTGCTGCTGTCCGGCCTGCGGAGACCTCAGCCTGCAGCGCCAGCGGGTCAAGCGGCTGATCATGGACCTCGAGGTCGAGCACCCCGGGGTCAAGAACTCGATGCTGAAGGCGTTGACGAACGTCATGCCGCGGCACCTGCTGGACCTCCGCCTCAACCCCAGCGGTGAGCTGCGCGACAGCGTAGCCGCGCGGCTGGAGGACGAGACGGTCCAGCCGCAGCTGATTCAGATCCGGCACTGAGCCCGATGCGGGCCGTCGTCCAGCGCGTTACGTCCGCCCGCGTCCGCACGGGCGATCGGGTCGTTGGCAAGATTGGGCGGGGCCTGCTGGTGTTCGTGGGCGTGGCGCGGGACGACGACGCGACTGACACGCAATACGTCGCGCGCAAAGTCCTGGACCTGCGCGTCTTCGAAGGCCCCGAGGGGAAGCCGATGGACCGCTCGGTGGTGGACGTCGGCGGCGCAGTCCTGGTCGTCTCGCAGTTCACGCTTTACGGCGACGTGCGCAAGGGTCGGCGTCCGTCGTTCGACGCGGCCGCGCCGCCGGCCGAGGCTCGGGCAACCTACGAAGACTTCGTGAGAGAATTGCGCGCCGCGCATACCCCCGTCGAGACCGGGGAATTTCAGGCCATGATGCAGGTAGAGCTCGTCAATGACGGACCAGTTACCGTGCTCGTCGACAGCAAAAAGCAGTTTTGAACCGCGCAGCCGGGGCAGCCGCGTCCGCGCCGCAGCGGTGGCGGTGGCCTGGCTCGCCCTCGTGCCCGCGGCCGTCGCCCAGCAGCGTCCCCTCGTGACCGAGGACCCGGAACCCGTCGGCGCCGGCCGTCTCCTCGTCGAGGCCGGCTTCGACTATGCGCGGGCGGCGACGTTTCCAGCCTCCGGCCTCGAGGGCCGTCTGCTGCGTGCGCCGCTCGTGGGCATCAGCGTGGGCATCAGCTCGATCGCCGAGCTGCAGATCGACGGCGGGATCTTCAACCGGCTCTCGATCACGAACCGGCAACCGGCCGCGCTGTCGGGCATGGTGACCGCCATGGGCCCCTCGACGTCCAGCGTCGAGGACATCGTCGTCGCCACGAAGATCCGAGTGGCATCCGAGACCGGCGGACGCCCATCGTTCGGCGTTCGCTTCGCCACCAAGCTGCCCAACGCCTCGAACGAGAGCGGCCTGGGGTTGGACACCACGGACTTCTACGCGTCGGTGCTCGTCGGCAAGACGGTGCGATCGGTGCGGACGGTCTTCAACGGGGGCATGGGCATCCTGGGCGACCCGACGCGAGGGGACCGGCAGAACGACGTGCTGACCTACGGCGTGTCCTTTGCCCGTGCGCTGACCAACCGTGCCGAGATCGTCGGCGAGCTGAACGGGCGTCTGGACACTCGGGCCGGGGATCCTCCGCCCGGAACCGAGTCCCGAGGAATCGTTCGGGCGGGCGCGCGCTACACCGTTGGGGGATGGCGCGGCGACGCGGCCATGTTCTTCGGTGTCACATCGAGGGACCCCAACTTCGGGGTAGCCGGCGGGTTCACGTATGTGTTCAACGCCTTCCGGGTGCCCTGAATGGTCGACTCGCTCGCCGCGCCGCGCGTCGTCAAGGCGCACGCGTACGGCAACGACTTCCTGCTGCTCGGCCTGTCGGCGGACGATATCGACCCAGGCGCCACGGCGCAGGCGCTCTGCCACCGCCACCTCGGCATCGGTGCCGACGGCCTGATCCTGTTCACGCTGGGCCGGGCCTCGGCCACCATGCGGCTCTGGAACGCGGACGGCAGCGCGTCGGAGCTGTCGGGCAACGGGCTCCGCTGCCTGGCCGCCCTGGTCGTGCGCGAGCAGGGCCTGGGTCCCGGTGACACCGTGACCGTGTCGACCGACGCGGGCATCAAGCCGCTCGAAGTCTTGCAGGTGGAGGGGTCGGCGTGCGAGTTCCGCGCGCAGATGGGACAGCCGACGGACCTGCGCCAGGCAACGATTGGCGTGGCGGGAGAGCAGGTGCGGGCCACGGTACTCGGAATGGGCAACCCGCAGTGCGTCGTCCTGGGCCCCTTACCCAGCCAGGAGCGCTTCCGCAGCCTGGGCCCACAGCTCTCGACACACGCCATGTTTCCAGCCGGCACCAACGTGGAGTTCGCGGAAGTGGAGTCCCCGAGCCGTATCCGGATTCTCATCTGGGAACGGGGCGTCGGTCCCACCCGCTCGTCGGGCACCGGCACCTCGGCCTCGGCCGTGGCGGCCATGGCGCACGGCGGCGCGGACCGGCGCGTCACCGTGGTGGCGCCCGGCGGCAGCCAGGACGTGGAGTGGTCCGACACCGGTGTGTCGTTGACCGGGTGGGCGTCGGTGGTGATGGACGGCGTGTGGACAGGAGCCATTGCTCGTGCGCACGTTCCATGAAGCCCTGGATGCAGTCGAAACCTATTCGCCGGCCGAGGAACTCTTCAACGCCCGCCGTCGCGCGGTGGGCCTGGTGCTGGGCCCCTCGCTCTTCCTAGCGCTCATCGTCGCCCCGATCCCCATCCCACAAGCCGCTCACAGCTTGGCGGCCATCATGGCCATGGTGGTCGTGCTCTGGGTCACCGAGGCCTTGCCGCTCGCCGTCACGGCCATGCTGGGACCCGTCCTGGCGGTCATCCTCCGCGTCGCGCCCTCGCGCATGGCGTTCGCCGCGTTTGCCGATCCGGTGATCTTCGTGTTCATCGGCGGCTTCATCCTGGCCGAGGGCATGTTCGTCCACGGCGTGGATCGGCGCATCGCGTTCACGGCGCTCTCGCGCCCGTTCGTCGGCGCGGGGTCGGGCCGCATCCTGATTGCGTTTGGCGGCATCACGACCGTGCTGTCGATGTGGATGAGCAATACCGCGACGACCGCGATGATGTACCCCATCGGGCTCTCGGTGGTGTCGCACCTCACGCGGACGGGCACCGCCGGCGCGCGGCAGTTCGCGCTGGTCATGATGCTCATCACGTCCTTCGGGGCGTCGATCGGCGGGATGGCCACGCCCGTGGGCACGCCGCCCAACCTGATCGGCATCGGCATGCTGGAGAAGCTGACCGGTGTCCACATCACATTCTTCCAGTGGATGCTGATCGGCGTGCCGGCGATGGTCATCATGTTCGCCGTCGTCGCCACGCAGTTCTACCTGGTGGGCGCGCGCGGGGTGACGCTGGGCCCCGAGAGCACGCGGCTGGTGGCCGCGGAGTTGAAGAAGCTCGGCCCGGTGTCCGCGGGACAGCGCAACGTGATCCTGGCCTTCGGCATCACCGTCGCCCTGTGGCTCACGCCCGGCATCCTGGCGCTCCTGGGCCTCGACGATACGCGGTTCGCGCGGGCCTACACCCTGGCCATGCCGGAGAGCGTGGCCGCGATGGTCGGGGCGTTGCTGTTGTTCCTGCTTCCCATCGAGTGGCGCACGCGGCGCTTCACGCTGACGTGGGACGAGGCGATCAAGATCGACTGGGGCATCATCCTGCTTTACGGCGGTGGCCTGGCGATGGGCGAGCTGGCCTTCCAAACGGGCCTCGCCGAAGCGATGGGCCAGGGCATCACCGCCTGGCTCCCGACCCACACGTCGGTCGCTCTGACCCTGCTGTTTACGGGCACCGCGCTCATCCTGTCGGAGGCCACGTCGAACACGGCGGCCGCCACCATGATCGTCCCCATCGCCATCGCGGTGGCGCAGGCCGCCGGCGTCCGAGCCATCGAGCCCGCGCTGGGGGCCACGCTGGGGGCCAGCATGGGTTTCATGATGCCCGTGTCCACGCCGCCAAACGCCATCGTGTACAGCTCGGGCCACGTGCCCATCACGGCGATGATGCGCTACGGCATCCTGCTGGACGTCGTCGGCTTCTGCGTGATCGTCTCGCTGGTGTTGCTGCTCGGTCCACTCATCTTCTAGTGCCTCGACCGCAGCGCGGTGATCTGTCTGCTTGCCACGGATCGGGAGTTGTGATCTAACACTATGGATGAAACGCTCATCCACACGTCCGCGCTTCCCCGACCTCCGATTGAG